>SXGT01160675.1_pt1 | contig 15959 bp, 14 predicted proteins | sample 3176221 | NCBI WGS metagenome assembly SXGT01 (sample SAMN11356862, study PRJNA531348) | freshwater metagenome | isolation source: freshwater sample F1-120 | place: China: Fuxian Lake, Yuxi | collected 2017-12-25
CCTTCCTTGTAGCCGAGGCCGGAATACTTGATGCCGCCGAACGGTGTCAGTTCGAGGCGATAGCCCGGCACCTCGCGCACATTGACGCTGCCGACCTGCAGTTCATTGACGCAGCGCGTGATGACGTCAAGGCGGTTGGTGCACAAGCCCGAAGAAAGTCCAAAGGCGGTGCCATTGACGATGGCAATCGCCTCGTCGAGCGTTTTGAAGCGGATAACTGGCGAGACGGGGCCGAAGGTTTCTTCCTTGACCAGTGTCATCTCAGGGCGCACATGGTCGAGGACGGTGGGGGAGTACAGCGCGCCCTGACGTTCATTGCCGAGCAGTATCTGCGCGCCCTGGGCAACGGCTTGATTGACACGCGCCTCGAACAGCTTGGCGGCTTCTTCGTCGATGACGGTGCCCATGTCCATGTTTTCGTCGATCGGGTTGCCGTGCTGCCAGCGCCGACTTTTCTCGAGCAGCAATTCCACAAAACGGTCGGCCACGCTGTCCTGCACGCTCATGCGCTTGACGGCGGTGCAGCTCTGGCCGGAATTCTTGTACGAGCCGGCCACGGCAAGGCTGGCGGCTTCTTCGAGGTCGGCATCGTCCATGACGATCAGCGGATCATTGCCGCCCAGTTCCAGCACCGTACGACGATAACCGATTTTCGACGCGATGGTTTTGCCGATGGGTGCGCCGCCGGTGAAGGTGACCAGATCAACATTCGGGTTGGTCAGCATTTCGTCGGCAATCTCGGCCGGATCGCCAGTGATGACCTGGAACATGGCGGGCGGCAGGCCGGCTTCGTAAAGGATGTCGGCCAGCAGCAGTGCCGAGAAGGGCACTTTTTCCGAGGGCTTCAAGACCATGCGGTTGTTGGTGGCGATGGACGGCACGATCTTGTGGGCGACCTGATTCATCGGGTGGTTGAACGGCGTGATTGCCGAGATGACGCCCAGCAGCGGGTCGCGCTGGGTATAGACGCGGCGTGCGCGGCCGTGCGGGGTGATGTCGCAACTGAAGATCTGGCCGTCGTCGTCAAGCGCGGCATTGGCGCCGAACACCAGCACGTCGCGCACGCGGCCGGCCTCGTAGCGGCTGTCCTTCTTGCACAGTCCAGCCTCTTCGGTAATCAGGTCGCTGATTTCCTCGGCGCGAGCGACGACGAGGTCGGCGGCCTTGAGGAGGATGCGGTGACGCTCATAGCGCGTCAGCGTCGGCCGGTAGGCGCGGGCAATCTCGAATGCGCGGCGCACATCCTCGACCGTTGCCTTGGGCACCGTGCCGATGCAGCCATCGGTGTAGGGATTAAAAACCTCGATAACCCGCTCGCGGGTGACGCGTTCGCCGCCGATGCGCAGTGCCTCGCGGCGAAACTTAAATGTTGCATTCATGTTTTCTTCATCCCTTTGCAATATTGGCAGACAACAATCACCCGTTGAACTAACTGAACATGATGCCAACCCAATGTTGCAGCTTTATAAACGTCCCCCAATTGATTGATACGCGCATGAATCCTGTTATTGAGATATCTCATCTCCACAAGACGTTTCCGTGCTGCAAGGCGCTGGACGATGTCTCGCTGTCGATTGGCGCGGGTGAGATGGTGGCCTTGATTGGCGCCTCCGGCTCGGGAAAGTCCACGCTGCTGCGTCACCTCTCGGGTTTTGTGGTGGCGGATCAGGGCGAAGTGAAGGTCAGTGGCGATACGATTCAGAAGGACGGGCGTGTGATCGCCAATATCCGCCGCCTGCGTGCCCAGATCGGGTTTGTTTTTCAGCAGTTCAATCTGGTGGGCCGCCTGTCGGTGATGACCAATGTCCTGACCGGCCTGCTTTATCGCACCAGTCTCTTCCGCTCCATGTTGATGCGCTTCTCGACGTCAGAGCGTCAGCAGGCACTGGAAGCATTGGCCGCAGTGGGCATCGAGCAGACTGCCTGGCAGCGTGCCGCCACCCTGTCGGGCGGTCAGCAGCAGCGTGCGGCGCTGGCGCGCTGCCTGGTGCAAAAGGCGAAGATCGTGCTGGCCGACGAACCGATTGCTTCGCTCGATCCCGAATCGGCGCGCAATGTCATGGAACTTCTGGCAAAGATGAATCGCGAACGGGGCGTTACCGTCGTGGTATCACTGCATCAGGTCGAGTTCGCCATCAAATATTGTCCGCGCACCGTGGCCTTGCATCGCGGCAAGGTGGTCTATGACGGCCCATCGGCCGCATTGACGCCGCAGTTGCTGGGCGAACTGTATGGCGCCGATGTTGAGGAACTGTTTGACATGATGCTCGATAGCCCGAGCCTGAAGATGCACGCCGGCAAGAAAGCAAATGCCCTGTTGGCGGCGTGTTGAGATTTTCGATTGACCCCATCACGATTTAACCCAAAGGAGACCCCATGATTCGCTCGATGAAAGCTTTGCTGGCCGTTGCGGCCATTGCCCTGGGCGGCGTTGCCCAGGCTCAGGAAGTAAAAGAACTTAATTTCGGCATCATCGCCACGGAAAAAGCAGGTGCCCTAAAGCAAATGTGGGAGCCCTTCCTCGAGGACATGACGAAAGCAGTCGGTGTCAAGGTCAATGGCTTCTACGCTACCGACTACGCCGGCATCATCGAAGCGCAGCGCTTCAACAAGGTGCAGATCGCCTGGTACGGCAACAAGTCGGCCATCGAAGCCGTCGATCGTGCCAGCGGCGAGGTGTTCGTCCAGTTTGTCGACCTCGATGGCACGCCTGGCTACTACTCCTACCTCATCACCCACAAGGACAGCGGTATCACTTCGCTCGACCAGGTACTGAAGAACGGCAAGGACATGACTTTTGGCATCGGCGATCCTTCCTCCACTTCCGGCACACTGGTGCCTTCCTACTACGTGTTCACGCTCAACAACCTTGATCCCAAGACACATTTCAAGGTCATGCGTTCGGCCAACCATGAAGGCAACTTCCTGGCTGTGCTCAACAAGCAGGTGGATGTCGCCACCAGCAACAGCGAGATGACGCAGAAGATGAAGGAGAAGTCGCCTGAAAAGCTCGACCAGATCCGCATTCTCTGGACTTCGCCACTGATCCCGCGCGATCCGCTGGTCTATCGCAAGGATCTGCCAGCCAGCCTGAAGAAAAAGATTCAGGACTTCACCGTTGCTTATGGCAAAGATGAGCGTGAGAAGGAAATCCTCAAGAACATGTATCGCCTGGCCGGCTTCAAGGCCTCGACCGATGCCCAGCTGCTGCCGATTCGCCAGCTTGAGTTGTTCAAGGATCGCAAGAAGTTCGAGAACGATGCCCACATGAGCGAAGCCGACAAGAAGGCCAAACTGGCCGAGATCGATGTCAAGCTGGCCGATCTGGCCAAGCAGATGAAGTAATCCTGTTGTTCCTGTTTGACGGGCTGCTGCTGCCGTCCGTCTTTTTCATTTGGTGATTCGCCATGCTGAAAACGGCGCCAACTATTCGCGATGTGCCACTGCGCCCCCCGTCCTCGAACCTGACGACGACACTGGCGTGGGGCTTCCTGTTCATTGCCCTGATCTGGTCGTGGGAGGGGGCAGACATGCGTCCGCTCGATCTGTGGAAAGATTCCGGCAACATGGGCACCTTTGCCAGCGAATTCTTCCCACCGGATTTCCATGAGTGGCGTATTTACCTGGAAGAAATGATCATCACGGTGCATATCGCGATCTGGGGCACCGTGCTGGCCATCATCTGCGCGATCCCGTTTGGCTTGATGTCTGCCGAGAACCTCGTGCCCAGTTGGGTCTATCAGCCGGTGCGCCGCCTCATGGACGCCTGCCGGGCGATCAACGAGATGGTATTTGCCATGCTGTTCATCGTTGCGGTCGGCCTCGGGCCGTTTGCCGGCGTGCTCGCCCTCTGGGTGCATACCACTGGCGTGCTGGCCAAGCTTTTTGCTGAAGCTGTTGAGGCGATTGACCCGCGCCCCGTTGAGGGCGTACGCGCGACCGGGGCCAATCCGCTTGAGGAGATTCTTTACGGCGTGATTCCGCAGGTGTTGCCGTTGTGGATTTCCTACTCCCTCTATCGCTTCGAGTCCAACGTGCGCTCCGCCTCGGTGCTCGGCATCGTCGGTGCGGGCGGCATCGGCGTCATCCTGCATGAGGCGATTCGCGGCTTCGAGTATGCGCAAACCGCCGCCGTGCTGATCATCATCATCGTTTCCGTCACCCTTCTCGACCTTGCCTCGGCGCGCATTCGCCAATGGGCTATCTGAATCGACCATGAAAACAATCCAACTGAATGGTGTTACCTATCGCTGGCCGCGCCAGCCTGTCGTTGTCGTCTGCATCGATGGCGGCGATCCCGCCTATATCGAGCAGGGGCTGAAGGACGGCATCATCCCCAACATTGCACGTTTCATGAGCAACGGCTTTTCAGCCGTGGCCGACGGCACGGTACCGAGCTTTACCTGCCCCAACAACATGTCGCTGATCACCGGTTCGCCCCCCGCGGTGCATGGCATTTCCGGCAACTACTACCTGAACGATGCCGGTGAGGCGGTGGTGATGACCGGCCCTGAACTGCTGCGCAGCCGCACCATCCTGGCCGAATTTGATGATGCCGGGGCGAAGGTGGTGTCGATCACCGCCAAGGACAAGTTGCGCAAGCAACTGGGCAAGGATCTTGACCTGACGCGCGGCAATATCAGCTTTTCCTCCGAGTTCGCCGATCGTTGCACCCGTGCCGAAAACGGCATCGAGAACGTCCTGGAACTGGTCGGCATGTCGCAACCGGACATGTATTCGATGGACTTGTCGCTGTTTGTGCTGGAGGCCGGCATCAAGCTGCTTGAACGCGAGCACCGCGATCTAATGTTCCTTTCGCTGACCGATTACATCCAGCACAAGCATGCGCCGGGCGATCCGGTCGCCAATGAATTTTACCGACGCATCGACGATTGCTTCGGGCGACTTGAAGCACTGGGTGCCGTGGTTGCCCTGACCGCCGACCATGGCATGAACGACAAGTCCACGGCCGATGGTCAGCCCAAGGTGATCTTCCTGCAGGACATCCTTGATCGCGAATTCGGTGCGGGCGATACCAAGGTGATCTGTCCGATTACCGATGCCTTCGTCAAACATCATGGGGCACTGGGCGGCTTCGTGCGCGTCTGGTGCCGTGGCGGCAAGGCAACCCCTGGCGACATCATTGCCTTGGTCAAAGATCTGCCGGGCATCGCCATGGCGCTGACCAGGAGTGAAGTTTGTCGTCAGTTCAGATTGCCGCCGGACCGCGAGGGCGATGTGGCGGTGATTGGAGATAGCGGCACTGTTATTGGCGCGGCGGCCGCCGAGCATGACCTGTCTAACCTGGCGGATGCCCGTCTGCGCAGCCATGGTGCGGTGACCGAGGCGCGCGTCCCCTTTATTGTGAGCCGTCCTGTCAGCGCCGACTTTTTGCAGCGTGCGACGCTGGGGCTTGATAGTTTTCAGATCTTTGAATACGCAATCAATGGCGCCATTTGACATGGGTGACATGCAAATTCCCAAAAGTGGTCGACTGGCCATTTACGACGCCCCGAATGCGCCTTTCCGTCTGGTGCCCTATGCGCTGGAGGCACCCGCAGCCGGCGAGGTGCTGGTGAAGATTCGCATGTCGACGATCTGTCGTTCCGACATCCATTCCTATCAGGGGCACCGTCCGAATCCCTGTCCTGGCGTGTTGGGCCATGAAATCATCGGCGACATCGTGGCCCTCGGTGCGGGGGTGACGCAGGACATGCGCGGCGATGCGCTGGCGCCGGGTGATCGCATCACCTGGAGCGAGTTTTTCATCCCGGGCAGCAACTACTTCAGCGAGGTGCTTGACCTGCCGCAGAAGTCGCGCGGCGTGGATAAGTATGGCCACATGGCGGTCAAGACGGTGCCCCACCATCATGGCGGATTTGGCGAATATTGCTACATCCTGCCGCATTCGTGGATTCTGCGCCTGCCGAAGGAACTGACCGACGAGGAGGCGACGCCGCTCAACTGCGGCGTGGCGACGATGATTGCGGTGACCGAGGCGGCCAATATTCGCATCGGCCAGGCCGTGGTGATCCAGGGTCTTGGTCTGCTCGGCTTGTATGGGGCGGCGATTGCCAAGGCACGTGGGGCACGTATCGTCATCGGCTTGGATACGGTGGCCGAGCGCCGCGAGCGTGCCAGCCTGTTTGGCGTCGATCAGGTGTTCGATCCCGGCATGGAACGGGAAACCTTGCTGCGCGAAATTCGCGCGCTGTGCCGGCCGGAAGGGCCTGATGTGGTGATTGAGGTGTGTGGCGTGCCAGAGGTCATTCCGCTGGGCATCGACCTGCTGCGCATCGGAGGCACCTATGTGCTGGGGGGTGTCGTCAATCCCGATGCGCAGGTCACATTGGATGCTAACCTGTTGCTGAAAAAGATGCTCACCATGCGCGGCGTACATAACTACCATCCGCGCAACCTGATCGAGGCGCTCGATTTTGTGGTGGCCAACCGTACCCGCTACCCCTTCCATCAACTGGTGGATGGCAAATATCCGCTTGAACAGGTCAATCAGGCCATGGCTGATGCCGCAGCACGGCGCGTGCTGCGTGCGGCCATCGTACCTGTACCTTGATGAATAGGAAGAAATGCGTATGACTGATCCAATCCTGCTGACCCCAGGTCCCCTGACCACGACGCGGCGTACCAAGGAAGCGATGCTGAACGACTGGGGTTCCTGGGATGCTGCTTTCAATGCCCTGACGGCCTCGGTCTGCGAGGATCTCGTCAAACTGGTGCACGCCGATGCGTCGCATGTTTGCATCCCCTTGCAGGGCAGCGGCACGTTTTCGGTTGAGGCGGCCTTGGGCACGCTGGTACCGAAAAACGGCAAGGTGCTGGTACCCAACAATGGCGCCTATTGCCAGCGCATCGTGCGCATTCTCGGTTACCTTGGCCGCGCCGTGGTCGTGCTGGACTTTGCCGAGGATGAGGCAGTCGATCCGGAGCAGATCCACAGTGCCTTGCTGGCCGATTCGACAATTACCCATGTGGCTCAGGTGCATTGTGAAACTGGCACCGGCATTCTCAATCCGCTTGCCGACATTGCCACGGTGGTCGAGGCGCATGGCCGGCGACTGATCATCGATGCCATGAGTTCTTTCGCCGCCCTACCGATTGACTTGCGCACGATGCCGGTGGATGCCCTGATCGCGGCTTCGGGCAAGTGTCTCGAAGGGGTGCCAGGCATGGGCTTCGTCATTGCACGGCGCTCAGCACTCGATGCGGCGGCCGGCAATTGTCATTCGCTGGCCATGGATTTGCATGATCAGTGGATCTACATGCAGAAGACCGGGCAGTGGCGCTTTACGCCGCCGACGCATGTGGTCGCGGCCCTGCGGTGTGCCATCGATCAATACTTGGAGGAGGGTGGTCAGGCGGCACGCCTGGCGCGCTATGCCGAGAACTGCACCACGCTGGTTGCCGGCATGCGCCGCCTCGGTTTCGTTACTTTCCTCGATGACACCGTGCAGGCGCCGATCATCGTCACTTTCCATGCCCCAGCCGATCCGGCCTACGATTTTGCCGAGTTTTACCGCCGCGTGCGTGAGAAGGGCTTCATCCTCTATCCGGGCAAGCTGACGACCGTGAATACTTTTCGCGTCGGTTGCATTGGTGCGATCGACGCCGACACCATGCGGCGTGCGGTGGCCACGATCGACACCGCGCTGCGTGAAATGGGGGTGCATCAGTTTGCCCTGCAGGCAGTATGAAAAAGGAAGCCGTTATTCATCATCCGGGATTGGCCGATCATGATGCCGGATGCAACAGCTGCCGATTTTTCCGCCCACAGGACAAGGGAAATGGTAGTTGCCATCGCTATCCCCCTACCTTTGCCGGAGAAGCTTCACCGAGGGAGACGCATCACTGGCGTTTTCCGTTTGTCAATGGGCATAGCTGGTGTGGGGAATATCAGCTGGCGGTGCAGACAGGCAAGGCGCACTGATTGATCGGGGGGGGGCAGGACGGGGAAAACGGGCACGATAGATGCCATTTCACGAAAGTGATAGATTCTCGACCCATGAAAAAAATTCTGATCGCAAATCCTAAAGGCGGGGTGGGTAAATCGACGCTGGCGACCAACCTTGCAGGCTGGTTCGCAAAAAATGGCACACGCGTGATGCTCGGCGATACTGATCGCCAGCAGTCCTCGCGGGCCTGGCTCAGCATTCGCTCCCCTTCTCTGCCTTTAATTACCTCATGGGATATCCAGTCCGGTCATCCCGCCCGTCCTCCCAAGGATACGACGCATGTCGTGCTCGATACGCCGGCGGGACTGCATGGCAAGAAGCTGACCCAGTTGCTGAAAATGGTCGATAACGTCATCGTGCCACTCCAGCCCTCGCTGTTCGATATTTTTGCGACCAGTGTGTTCCTCGATGAACTGGTGGCGACCAAGCAATTCCGCAAGGAAGGCATTCGTATCGCGGTGGTCGCCATGCGCGTGGATCAGCACACCCGTTCCACCGGGGAGTTGGAACGTTATCTTGAGAAAACCGGATTGCCGGTGGTCGCGCATCTGCGCGATGCCCAGTCTTATGTCCAGGCCGCAGCCCATGGCATGACGATCTTCGACCTGCCGGAAGTCAAGGCCGGGAAGGACTGGGAGCCGTGGCAACCCCTTTTGCGTTGGGTCGATCCGGTCTAGGCGCACGATCAGACACTGACTTTTTCCTGTAACGATGGCGGTTTAATCTAGGCCGCTATCTTTTCAGGGAGAGCGTCATGGCCGAGCAGCGTCCGTTTAATGTCTTGTTTCTATGTACGGGTAATTCCGCCCGTTCAATTCTCGCAGAGTGCATTCTCACCGCTGTCGGTGCGGGGCGTTTTAAAGCCTATTCCGCAGGCAGCAAACCGAATGGCACGGTGAATCCGTTCGCCCTCGAATTGCTCCAGAAAAACCGCCTGCCGACGAGCGAGTTGCGCAGCAAGAACTGGGATGAGTATGCGGCTGCCGGTGCGCCGGAACTCGATTTTGTCTTCACGGTCTGTGATAACGCCGCCGGTGAGGTTTGTCCGGTCTGGCCGGGACAACCCATCTCGGCCCATTGGGGCTTGCCTGACCCGGCGGCCGTCGAGGGGAGTGTCGAAGTCAAGCGCAAAGCGTTCTTCACTACCTATAACCAACTCTTCCACCGGCTGATGATTTTCGTCAATCTGCCGCTTGAAAAGCTGGATCGTGTGGCGCTGAAACAGCATCTCGACGGTATCGGAACCTCATCTGCCGAACAGGAAGCTTAGCAACCAACACCCCAAACCCCAAGCCACCCACATCCCGACCACCCGAAAAGTCGGCGCTGGTGAGACGGCATATGACTCAGAAAAACTCCAGAGCGCCGGACTCGACCGTGGCCGAATCATCCGTTAGTTCGCGGTAGTTTTGCGGCGCCCAGTACAAATTGAAAATGAATCTTTGGTCCAGTTTCAGGCGGTGGCCGTTAGCATCGGACAAGGTGTAAAGAAAACGGAGTTGTGGGTTTTCCGTGCCGAAATGAAGTGTGCCATTGATGCGGTCGATCATCAGCGGCACCTGGATCGGGCTACCATGGTATTCGCTGTCCGGCCCGATGTAGCGGTTCTTGAAAGCGCCCCAGATCAGATTGGTGATTTCACCGAGCAGGCTGTTGGCGATGTGGGTGTCCCTGTCCGGATCGGTAGAAGGTGATTTCCCCCGCATTCTTCGTAATGGCCCGCAATCCGCCTGCATCATCATGAAGCCGCGGCACCAGGTGCTCTCCAGCGCGATCAGGCTAACCGCCTCCCCGGTCATGCGGCAGTCGACGATGGCCTGTGGTGGGCTGACTTCGCATGACCAGTCGGGGAAGAGGGTGGCGAAAACCTTGTAGGTCAGCGCCGGAATGCCTTGGAGAAAGGCATCCGGATAGTCCTGGAGGGACAGGTCGGCGGCCTCGGCAGAGTTCGCCATATCAGAACCTGTCATGTGCCAGCGTGATAACCAACATCAGGCCACCAACTTCTTCAACGATTCGAGCACCGCTGGACCATTGAATGGCTTGACGATCCAGCCCTTGATGCCGGCCGCTTTACCGCGCTCCTTCATGCTGGGACTGCTTTCAGTGGTCAGCATGATGACATTGATGGCGGTGTTCTTGAGTTCGCCACGAATTTTCTCGACCATCGTCAGGCCATCCATGTTTGGCATGTTGACGTCACTGATCACCAGTTTGAGGCCAGGGTCAGCCTTGACTTTGGTGAGGCCATCTTTGCCATCGATAGCCGTGGCCACATCAATGCCATTGCCTTTCAGAAAACCAGCTACCTCATCGCGTACCGTGCTGGAATCATCGACGATTAAAATCTTTGCCATATGCGTTCTCCAAAATAGTGAGTTAGAACAATTCGAGCTCGCCCGAGGACATCAGATCACTTGAGTCCTGGGCAATTTCCTTGAAGTCTTCGGGGGACCAATTCAGGTTGAAGACAAAGCGCTGGTAAAGCTTGACGCTCCTGCCGGTTGAGTTATCGGTCATCGTGTAGAAAAAGCACAACTGAGGATTTTCCGTGCCGAACGAGATGTACTTGTGCTTGTGGTTCACAATCAACGGAACCTGAATCTGGTTGGTGGCAATGGTGCTTGCATCACCGATGAAGCGATTCTTGAAGCCTCCCCAAATCAGATTGGTGACTTCGCCGAGAATACTGTTGACGTCACGGAAGCCTGAGGGAGGAAACATCGGGTCGCTGTTCAGGATGCCGAGAATGGCGTCTTCCTCGGTTTGCAGCATCATGTAGCCGCGGCACCAGTTGCTTTCAATAGGGATCAGACTGAATACTTCGCCGAAGATCACCCGGTCACGGACGATGTAAGGGGTGTCCCACTGCAGTATTAGATTCTTGAACTGGCTGGCTAACACGCTTTCGGTAATTTCAGAGATGCCGCGTACCAATGCATTGGGGTAAACCAGGCTGAAGATGTATTCGTCGATAACCCTTTTGAAGCCCGCCATGTTTTCCGTGGTGTAGGCAGCGCAAAAGACGCGTTTGATTGCTTCATCCACGCCGTCCAGGCTTGGGGTATGCGTCCGGCGCAGAATAATCGGCAATTCGGGACGGATGGCATGAATGCGTAGTGCGATGTCCGCATTCTCTTCGGGGGTGTCGCCATAGTCCTCGGCATAGAGAATGGCCCCGAGGTCGATATTGGACTTGAGAATGTCCATCAATCGGTTTTTTTGTACTTTCAGTCCGATGAGGTTGTTGTCCTCGCAAAATAGCTTGATGGCAAGCGAGGCATCGGCACACTCATCGAGGATGAGCACTTTGCTAATCAGTTTGTCTGTCATGATGCATTCCGCAGGGGGGGATGGATTAGAGAAACTCAATGGCGCCGTCGAGCGTTTCGAGGGCACCACTGGCTTCCTCATATTGTCGAGGGTCGAAATTGAAATCAAAGTCGGCATAAGCACACAGGCATAGGCTGGCGTGAAGCGTGACGCTGTTATTGATGTCGATCTTGTGCTGCGACACCAAAGCGGGCTTGAGAACGTCGAGGAAGGGCATGCACTTGTTGCTTAGCGTGAAGGGCGTGGACATGCCGAGATGCGGAAAATGATGACCCATCTCGCGCTTCATGGCGCCGCAGCAGAGGTTGCCGATCTCGCCGAAGCGGTTGTCAAAATCGTGCTTGTCGCCCTCGGGGTTGAAGTAATGGTTGGTCTCGCTCGTGACGGAGTAGTGGATCATCGTCAGCAGTCGGAAGGTGTAGGAAGAAATGGTCAGAACCAGAAACTTTTCCTCCGGGGGCTCGATGAACTTTCCTGACGATAACGGTGCGATGTCAATCCGGTCGGTGGTATTGACGACCAGCGAAGACTTGGCCGCACGCGTGAAAATGAGATCCAGGCTTTTCCTGGCAGAGGTGCTGATCATGGGCGCTACATCAGTCGCGACTTGATTTTGCCGATCAGCGCTTCCTGGCTGCTGATGGCGCTAATGATCATCTTGCCGTCAGCTTGAATTTCCTGGAAGGTGGCCGTGGTGGTCAGGTCATTCTTGTGGAGGCTCTTGCTGTACTCCTTGGAAAGCGCTTCGGAGCGCACGGCGAGTACCTGTACTTCGTCGGCGACGACAGCGAAGCCGCGGCCAGCTTCGCCGGCGCGAGCGGCCTCGATGGCGGCGTTGAGCGAGAGGAGGACGACATGCTTGACAATCGAGGCGAACTCGTTGTTCTGCTTGTGCATCTCGCGGTTCTGCTCCATCAGGGTCGTCATCTCTTCGTGCCAGTGTTCAAAGGTCAGGGCGATTTGATGGAGTTGTGCGGTCTCGGTGGTGAGGTGTGCGACGTGATCTTGCAGGTCATTCTTGATGCCCTGGTTGACAAGGCGTAGATCCTCCGCCTCGGTTTGCAACTGTTCATGATTTTCGAGTTGCCGGGTCAAACGGTCGATTTCGTTGTGCAGGCGACTGATGTCGGCATGAGCTTCGCCGCTTTGCCGCTCGGCTTGTTGTTTCTCGGCGCGTAGTTCATCGATCGTACGAATTGCTTCCGCCCGTTGGTGCTCGCAGTCGGCCAGCGTTCTTGCCTGCGCTGACGCGATGGTCGCCAACTTCATGCGGTGTGCCGACATGAGTTGAGTGCGGGTGACAAACCAGGCTGTTGCTGCCGCCAGGGTGGCGGCTATGAGGTAGAAAATAGCATCCATAGGAGAGGTCAGGCAGGCTGTGCGGCAACGTCCCAAAGAGTGGCGCTGGCCCTTCTCACTTCGGTGGAAGAGGTATGGAATGTGTGTATTTCCGCAAAGCTTGGATCAGGCGTGCCATCCACGGCAAATTTTCCGGGCAGTGCAATGATGGTCTGGAAGGAGCGGAAGTTTGCTCCCTGACAATTGTCGGTCAGCTCAATGCGGATACTTCCTCCCTCGCGGCGAATGAAATCCTGGACGGCATCCATGCCGACACCGCGGCCGGAAACCTCGGTAACTGCTGTCGCCGTGGAAAAACCGGCAGCGAAGATGAGTTTGGCCACTTCTGCATCGATTTTGGCAAGCTCAGGCGACAGCAAGCCTTTATCGAGTCCCTTGCGGCGGATATATCCCAGGGCCAGTCCCTTACCATCGTCCCTCAAACGCATTTCCAGCATGCCTGCGTGCAGGGAGAGGTCCATCTGGATCGTGCCAATCGCCGGTTTGCCCTTGGCGAGGCGCTCATCGGCTTTCTCGATGCCATGATCCATGGCATTGCGATAAAGGTGCATGAACGCATTGCGCAAGAGATCGGAAATCTGGTTGCGAATCTGAATGCCATGGTCGAAGACCAGCAACTGCGGGGCTTCCTTGCCCAGTTCCTTGGCGAGCGAGGGCAGGGACTCGAAAACGCCATCAAGCATGCTGCGTACCGGCTCGGTGCCGATCAGACGTAGATCGAGGGTGACTTGTCGGAGCAGGGCAGCCAGGGTTTCCTGTCGCGCGGCATGCAGGTCATAGGCACCCAGGATGCCCAGCAACTCGTCGACCCTGGCGCGCGGCACCATGACGTATTTTTCGGCACTACCGCGCCGGCCCGGTCCCTTGCGTCCCAGGGTCGTGTCATTCAGGGAGGCATACTCGTCGATGCTTTCCGCTACCGTCTCTAGCTGGGCAAGCAGGGCGTATTTGTCGAAGACGGCTTCGGGGTTTTTGCGCAACTCGTCATAAGCCTGTTCGGTCTCATGGACGATGTTGGTTAGATGCAGGAAACCGTAAGTACGGGCATTTCCCTTGATCGTATGCATGTTGCGGAACAGTTGCGTGACGAGTTCAGGATGTTTGTCCTCGGCCTCTTGCAACAGTTTTGCGTTGGCTGTGATGAAGCCTTGCGCGCTGTCGATGAAGTCGTGGAACTTTTCCTGACTGATCTTGAGGATTTGGCCAATCATGTCCAGTTCGCGCTTTTGCAGCTCGGCTTCGGCTTCAAGTTCGCGCAACTCGGTCACGTCGCGGACGCAGACCATGATCTTTTCGACGATGTCGTTTTCGTCGCAGATGGTGGACCAACTCAAGTCGAGAATCTTTTTGCGGCCATCCGGGAAGCTGCGGGTGATTTCATTGACCAGCAGATGGGCATTGAAATCGAAATTCATGCGGTCTTCGCCGATGCATGCGGCCAGTGTGACTTCTACCTGCGACAGTGTGTCGGTACCGACATTGGCATCGGCAAACAGGAAAGCCATGGCCGACTTACCGGCCACATCCTTGGTCTCGTAGATGGTTTCTAGATAAGCAGAATATTCCGGGTGAATAGTTTCGCCCGCGATGATGGTGAGGATGCCCTGCGGCATATTCTGCAACATGCCGTGGATGTCTTGGGTTTTCTCGTTAAGCTGTTCGGTACGTAGCGCGAGGCTTTCCGCCATGCTGTTGAATTGTGTTGCCAGCTTGCCGATTTCATCTTTGGTTGAAATCTCGGCACGTGCGGCCAGATCGCCGGCCGCCATGGTATCCACCGCATCGGAGAGACCATCGAGGCCGCGCATGATCGAGATGTAGGCGGCGATGAAGCCGGCGAGGAGTGCGGCCAGAATCACCATCATCACCGCAACAACAACGTTGCGCTGCAATTCGAGAGCAGCAAGACGCTGTACAAGCATATCGTCGGCCTCTTGGACGACGGTGTCGGCAACGGCGATGGTTTCTTCGAATGCCTTGCTGCTCATGGCTAGAAAAAACGCGGGCAGCATGTCGAAGTCGGCGGTGTCGAGCATCTTGATGGTGATGGCCTCTTGCATGCCAAGGTAAGCGCGGTTGAGGCGTCCGGCGGCATCTTCCAGTCGAGCAGCACGGGCGGGTTGGTCTTGTACAACCTTGTTGATATTGCTCATGCTCCAGTTGACCAAAGCGTCGAAATTGCCACGATGCAGCGTGAGTTCATTGCGCTTCTTGCTGCGGATGCTTTTCTGCGTCAACACGCTGGCGCCCAGCACGTCGGTACGTCCGGTGGTTTCGAGCAAACCGGGAAGATGGATGGTAATCACATCAAGCAAACGGCTATTGGCGGCGTTACCGTCGATCAGCAGCCCAGAGCGCTCGTTCAGCTTTTCGAGGTCATGTATCAGAGATAATGCCTGATCGGCCAGTTGAAGGCTGGTTGCACCACTGAGAACCGCTGGCCAGGCATGCCACTGGGCAAGAGAGGGAGTGCCGTTATCGCGGTTTTCAAAGTCGATCAGCAGTGACTTCGGTAGCTTGGAAAAATGCTCTGGCATAGCGGCCAGTTGTCGCTGCAATTGCTGCTGATGTTGATTGATGGCATCTGCCAGTGTTGCGTCACCCTCTTCTTGGGCACTCAGCAATCCAGCAACCTGATAGAGATCGCTGATCAAGCGGAAGGTTGGCGCTTGTAATGCGAGGGTGGCGCGTTCCATCTCGAGCTTGTTGACCCGCTCATCAAGCGCATAGAACAACAGTCCTGCAGCAGCCAGCAAGGGGATGCCGAAAACCAAGGCAGTGGCACGCAGCTTGTTGCTGAACGAGAGTTGTCCAACGATGTGGACGAGGGGTTCCAGAATTTTCATGGCGGGGGGAGGTAGCGTAGCTCGGCCCACCAATATAAAAAGTACAGGTTGCGGTTACATTAAACTTTAGTAAAGGTCATATGAATTGCAGCCGCTTGTAAATGTCGGCGCTGGCGAGACGGCGCCTGCATTATTCCGGCAGGGCTGGCCACAGTTCTGTGGTGCCCATACCGGGAATGAGCTGGTGGTTGCTGATAAAACTTTCCAGTTCGGCGAGGAACAGCGGTTTGCTGATCAGGTATCCCTGAATCGTCTCGCAGCCGACGGACAGCAGGAACTTGAGCTGCTCGACGGTTTCTACCCCCTCGGCGACGACGTTCATCCCCAGCTTGTGGGCGAGTAGCACGGTGATGTCGCAAATGTTGGCGGCATCCGGATTGCGTTCGATGTCGAGCACAAAGGAACGGTCAATTTTCAGGGTGCGGATCGGGAAGGATTTCAGGTAAGCGAG
>SXGT01617637.1_pt1 | contig 15959 bp, 17 predicted proteins | sample 3176221 | NCBI WGS metagenome assembly SXGT01 (sample SAMN11356862, study PRJNA531348) | freshwater metagenome | isolation source: freshwater sample F1-120 | place: China: Fuxian Lake, Yuxi | collected 2017-12-25
ACACACATTTATAAAGAGAGGCATGCAATAGAATGTTTTTTTGGAAAAATGAAAAATTACAGACACGTAGTATTCCGATTTGATAAGTCGATTAGAAGCTTCGTTTCATTCATTTCTTTTGTAGGAGTTTGCATATGGTTACGTTAAAAAGTCAACACGGCCTAGAAAGAAGAAATTCTGCGTATAAGGATTACGATGCATTACGCCTTAAAAGATTGGTAAAATTGCAAGGTTTTAAGGATTGGCTTTTGCCAGTGCTTGAACGTTTAAATATAGAATATAAAGATGTTAGGGCTTTATTTCAAAATGCGAGCGCACGAGAGCTTTTTATTAAAACTATGTCTGAGGATACAAAATTAGCTTTAACGCTCTGTTATGCCCCAGGAGTTGGATTTTCTCCATGGTTTATGCCGCATTCATCTTCTGGGTGGGGTAATTTATGGGATTGTATGGTACCGGATAGTTTGCAAATTTCTCAAGCTGTTGAAGACTGTGAAAAGGAAAAACATTTTCATATTGGTAAAAAAGCAATTTTGAATTTTGAAAATCAGTTGTTAAAGTTGAAATCTGACTATAACACTGTTAAAAATTATACAGACTCTCAAAGTCAAAAATCTAAAAAATTAATAATGTCTCAATTGCGCAAAAAAGGTGCAACATTAGAAGTTTTTGATTCTGAAATTCAAGCTATGGAAAAATCATTGGCTCTTTTGCGAGCAGAAGATAAAGAGGCTCGGGATCAGCGCTAAAAAGCCTTTTTAGCGCTGATTAGGGTATAGATACAAGGCGTTGTGATCTGTATTGACTTTGTATGGCGTTAATTGAGAAATATTTTTTAAGCCTAATTGTTTTTTTAGTACAACTGTATTAATTCTAATTGAAAACAATATATGGTAAGGTTGTTAATTAGATCTATTTTTGTTATAAATAATATTACACATAAAATATTTTTATCGAGATGTTTTGTTAAAAATAATTTAATTAGGGGGATTATCTATGTTAAAAAAGCTAATGATTCGTATAGCAGGCTTAGTAATGGCAATTGGTTGTGCGTCTGTTCAGGCTATCGATCTTAAAGGGTTTTTTGGTGGGATGGCTCGTTTGACGCTTAATGTTATGAATGTGGTGCATGATGGGTATGAAAATTTTAAGGTTCAATCGCGTTATCAACCTTCTGTGTATCAATTGCCTGTTTTTGTTTCTACAAAAAATAATGTTTTGCCTGAGAAAGAAAATGTAACATTGTCTTACGACCCGTTTATTTCTTTGCGTTCTCAATATAGTGGTCTTGCAGAACTTAGTGTTAAGTTGAGTTTTCTTGAAGATTATTGCAAAAAAAATCCTGCAGCAGATTTTTTGAGGCGTGAGGTTTCTCTTGATGCAATTCAGAAAAATAAGAAACTTGAAGATTGGATAAAAAGAACCAATGAAAAGTGCGAATTGTTACAAGAACGGATGAATATTTGTGAAAAAAATAGAATTCAAGCCAAGGTTCAAAAAGAATTTGAGCAGTCTGTTCAAGAAGCTTTAAATCGAGAACAACAGGCTAAGAAAACATATGAAGATGCTTTGTTAGCATCAAAAAATTCATTAACATCTTCTACAATAACATTGACACCGGGAGAATCGCTTGCATCTTCTATGACAATTATGCCATCTGGTGAAAACTCATTAAATGCCTCTTTTGTATTTGGCGATAGTGATAATAATGAGAGCATTGTATGTGCGTCTCCATTATCCTTGTCTTCGTTTGAAACCTGTAGCAGTAGCAGTGATAGCGGTAATTATTTTACACCAGAGAAACAATCGCCCCGTGCACAATCACCATCGGTTGAAATATTGACACCGGTGACACCTAAAAAAGAAAAAAAATTTTCTTATAATAATATTTTTTACAGCGGAACATCGCAAGGTTTGTGTCGGTATAAGGAACGCAGGAAAAAAGAAGCTTTAGAAAAAATAGGTAAAAAATGCAGGCTTGATTTATTGCAAGAAAGCGTTCGGTCAAATATTAAAAATGGTAGAGAAACGTTGCAAGAAGTTAATAAAAATAAGTGAAAAAGATATAAGTTGTGGCTGTATTGAAGAATAATATATTTTACGGAGGTGTTGAAAATGGTTAAGAAAATACTATTTATGATTACAGGGTTTGCATTTGTTATTGTGCAAGGAGCTGAATTTAAGTCGTCTTACGCAAAGAAGGGTGGCTCGACGACAAGTGAACGAGCTTTCTTTTCAAATAAGTCTTTTGAAGAGTATTTTGAGGAAGCAAAAAAACAAACACCAAGAAATATACTTGAAAAAACTTTTGGAAATCCAAAGACAATGTTTGTCGTTGGTGCTGCAGCGGGCGCAGGAGCAGCATATCATTTAGGGCAAAAGTCTCCAAAAGAAATGGGAATTTGTGCTGGTGTAGCCGGAAGTGTTTTTTGGTTGACAGGTTTTTTTGTACAAAATCGTTATTATAATCGTGTTATGATGCAGCAAATGTTTATACAAAATCAAAACAGAGAGACTAATGTTACGCTCAATTGTGTACTTGACATGCAAAAAAATGTCGATGATATACAAAAAAAACTTGCAACACATAGCAAGACGCTTGTTGATATACATGCAGACGTTTCTAAGTCTCTTATACGAGCAATTGATATTGATCAACGAACAATAAAAATGGAAGAAGCTTTAGAAGCAGCAAATGAAAAAGTTTCTACGGTTATAACGCAAAATGATACAATTAAAGGAATGTTTGCAGGACTTGCAACAAAATCAGACATTAAAAATTTGCAAGGCGTGCTTGTAGAAAGAGATGTAAATGCACTTGCTCAAAGAAAAATTGAGGTTGGAGCTCAATCAGCGCAAATGACAAAAGGCTTTTTAACTCAATTAAGGCAAGTACTAGCTCAACCGGTGATAGATTCTAAAAAGGTTAGTCAATTCTTGCAACCAGTTCAAGAAAAGACGAAAATCTTTTTACAAGCACAGGCGCAGGTAGTGGCCGATGTTTCTGAATTTTCAACGATACAGACAACAAGTTCAAAAACGGGAACGCCAGCACCTTCATTATCTCAATCCCAATCGTTTACGCCAATTAATAGAACAGCAGAACAACAATTAGATCAAGAGATTCCTTTAAGGCAAGAAACATCACCAACTAATCCTACGAACACCGAAGAAGGGAGTGATTCGTAATTGATTAACTACTAGATTTATTCTAATCAATTAAAAAAGAAGTAAATTTTTATAGCCCATTGTGATAGTTTTTGAGATACTACTGCCACGATGGGTTTTTTATGAAAAGAAAATATATATTACTAACATTCAGTTTTTTATTGATGACACAGTGCTTGATTTTTGGGGCTGCGGGAAGTCGTATGGCATATGTGTTTGGTGGCCTTAAAAGTGCGTTTGTAGAGAATGTTATTGTAAGTCGGCCAATCATGGCGACGACCGGTGGCGTTTGTGGCACTTATATAGCTTTAAAATATGGAATTGATCCGCTTGCTGCGTGTACTTTGAAAGGAGCTTTTCCTGGAGTTATCAGTGGTGTTTTATTAGCAGAAGGTGCGTTAATGCGACGAACATTGTCGCAAGTTAATGAAGACCATCAACGTTTTGGTTTGAAGGTTGGTACGATAGTTGTACAAATGAGACAATTATTATGTGAGGTTGGATTGCTTAAAGAACAGACTGTTCAAATTAAAAAAAGCATTGATACATTGAGTATGGCTGTGAATACAATGGCTGAAAAAATTACAGTTATTCAAGGTGATACTCATGAGATTAAAAATATTGTTATTCAAAACAATGCTCATGTATGCTTAGACGCAATAAGTAAAGAAGTCGCTGACATGCACAATCTTTTAAAATGTATTGATCAAAAATTAAAAAATAAAGCTTAAAGGTTTCCTAATATTTTTTTGAGCAACTCTGACGTTGTTTTTGGGTTTGCTTTACCTTGAGTTTTAGCCATAACTTGTCCAACAAAAAAACCAAACAATTGAGTTTTTCCAGCTTTGTATTGTTCAACAGTTGATTGATGTGCTGATAAAATGGAATGGATAAGAGCTTCTAATTCTGCAGAATTATCCATTTGTTCAAGGCCGCGTTCTTTAACCATATTGAGAGGATAGCCATCTTTTTCCGCGATTTCTACAAAAAGTTCTTGCGCTGTTCGATTATTAATGGTGTTTTTATCTATAAGACTTACAAGGGAGGCGAGTTTTTCAGGTGTTATTTTATTGCTTGTTGATAAAGGGGTTGCTTTGTGATCTTTGAGCACTGTAACTAATTCTCGCAAGACCCAATTTATTATAAGTTTGCTTGGAGTTATAGCGTAAGCTTTGTCATAAAAATGTCCTAATTCTTTGTCCTCAATTAAAATGGTTGCTTCATATTCAGAGAGGCCTTGAGCGCACCATCGTGCAATTTTTTGTTCAGGAAGTTCGGGCATATTTTTTTGTGTAGAGGCGATCCATTCTTGATCAATGTGTAGGATTGGTAGGTCTGGGTCTTGAAAATAGCGATAATCAGCGGCTTCTTCTTTTGATCGCATAGCATATGTTTGTTGATCTTTGGTGTCCCAAAGACGTGTTTCTTGAGTAATTTTATTGCCCGCCTCTAATTGTTCTATTTGACGCTCTGCTTCATATTCAATTGCATCTTTAATAAATTTAAAAGAATTAATATTTTTAAGTTCGCAACGAGTGCCAAGAATGGAGCTATTTTTTAAGCGTACAGAAATATTGGTGTCAGCTCTAAATGAACCCTCATCCATGTTTCCTGTTGAAATTCCTGTATGCACGATAATTGCATGAAGCGCTTTAAGATAAGCGACTGCTTCAAAATTATTTTCAATATCAGGATGACTTACGATTTCGATTAGGGGGGTTCCTGTTCTGTTTAAATCAACAAAACTCTCATTGGTGCCATCAACATGAATGTTTTTTCCTGCATCTTCTTCCATGTGAATGCGGTAGATGCGAATTTTTTTTTGAGTACCGTCTTCACGTTTTATTGTTACGTATCCATTGGTGCATATTGGTTTTTTGTCTTGAGTGATTTGATAATCTTTTGGAAGGTCAGGATAAAAATAATGTTTACGTGCAAAGACCGACTCAGAAGAAACAGTGCAATGAGTTGCAAGTCCAGCTACGATAGCTTTATTAACAACTTCTTTATTTAAAAGAGGTAAAACGCCAGGATATCCGGCACATACGGGGCAAATATTTTTATTGGGAGTATCTGTTTGTTCATTTGGGCATGCGCAGAAAATTTTTGTTTTTGTATTGAGTTGAACATGTACTTCAATTCCAATATCCATCCTGTATGCGGGATATTGTTCAAGGACCGATTTTTTTTCTGCCATGAGAACGCTTTCGCATTAATATTTTTGTGAATTTTGCTCAGTATACTATAAATGTATACGTTCAGGAAATTGTTATTTGCTTGGTTGGTTCAATTTTAAAATGATGCGGCGCAATTGAAATATCACTTTCAAGTATCATTTTGCATTGATATTTACGTTCAAATTCAAATAATGTTTCATATTCATTTTTTGATATATAATCAAAAATCGTAGGATGAAGCTTTATAATAAGTGCATTACTTGTGATTTGTTTACGTAAAAATTCAGCTTTCAGTGAACGCAGTAGAGCATAACTTTCTGTTTGAATAGAGCTAACGCGTCCTACCCCATTACATTCTATACATGGTCTTAAAAGCTGTTTTTCTAAGGTTTTTCCAGTTCGTTTTCTTGTCATTTGAACAAGACCAAACTCAGAAACACGTAAAACAACCGATTGCGATTTATCTTGCTCGCGTAAAGTTTTTTCAAAAGTGTGAAACAACTTTTGTTTATTTGCGCTGAGGGACATATCGATAAAGTCAATAACGATAAGACCGCCAATATTACGTATTTTAAGTTGACGGATAATCTCATGTGCCGCTTCAAGATTTGTTTTTAAAATTGTGTCTTCAAGGTTGCTTTTTCCAACAAAACGACCAGTGTTGACATCGACGACAGTCATAGCCTCTGTTGTTTCAATGACAATTGAGCCACCTGATCGAAGTTCAACTTTTTTGTGTAATGTTTCTTGGATTTGTTTTTCGATATCAAAATATTCAAAAATAGGGTTTTTTCCTGTGTATGGATGAATGCGAAGCATATATTCAGGGGCAACGCGTTTTACATAACGTACAAGTTCTATTTGTTTATCGTGATTGTCGATAATTACTTGCTCAATATCATTGTCTAGGTGATCGCGAATAATTTGAAATGGTAATCCAATATCTTGATAAATTTTTGTGCCATAAGGGCTTGATTTTTCTTTGCTGATGATTTCGTTCCAACTTTCAATTAAAAAGTCAACATCCTTTCTAATTTCATCTTCGCTACGTCCTTGTGAACAGGTTCTAATGATTGCACCCATTCCTTCTGGGAGAGCTTTCGAAATAATTTCTTTTACCCGTGTTCGTTCATCTCGATCAATAATTTTTTTTGAAATTCCAATGCGTGGAATATTAGGCATTAAAACGATAAAACGACCAGGAAGTGTATAGCATGTTGTGAGTTTTGCTCCCTTTTCATTGACCGGTTCTTTGCTTACTTGAACAAGAATTGTTTCGTTTTCATTGAGAATTTTTGAGATATCTGCAGGTTGACGACGTACTTTTTTTTCAGATTCTTGTTGACCTGTTCCAGCTTCGAATGATTCAGCATCATCACCAATGAGTTTATGAAGCGCCATGTCGCGGTCAATTTCTGAAATATGTAAAAATCCTGAGCGTTCTTGTCCAATGTCAACAAATGCAGTTTGAATTCCTGGTAATACTTTTGTCACGAGTCCTTTGAAAAAGCAGCGTTCAAGATGATTGTCGATGCGCGACCAAAAGTAAATATTTTGCAAGATTCCATTTTCTGTGATTGCAACGCGAATTTGCCACGCTTCCTCATTGATTATAATTTTTTTCATACATTCTTTCTTTAGTTTTTTCTTTGATGTAATACATAAATTTTTTCATAAAATATCTACCCCTTTTGTTAGTATACTAGACAAATTGAAAATTTTATAGCATAATCTCGGCTTGTTAAATTTTTTTAGGCTGGATTAGCGTATTTTTTTATGATAGTCTTCAGCATAGTTGTGCGGTAATTGTGGTTTAATTTAAAATAAAGTGGTGAAATAGTATGAAAAAGAATATACGTTTTTTTGGATTAGTGTTGCTTGCAAGTATATGTTTGTCGGGATGTTGTTGGTCAAAAAAGAAAACTGATCAAGAATCAAAGAAAAAACATGCGTTGGCTGACAAATCACCTCAAGGAATTCCACTTGCTGGGCGTACGAGTGAAAGAAAAACTTTTCGTGAAGACTTAAGCGCATATGATTCAGAAGATGATGATGCTGAGGTTATTTTGAGTGCTGCTGAAATTGAAACCATAGAAAATAATGGTACATCTGCGCGTATTGCATACGATAAAGAAGCGATGTCATTGCAAAAAATTTATTTTGATTATGATAAAAAAGAGATTGATGATAGAGGGAAAATAGCCGCAGCTTATGATGCAAAGGTTATTCAAAATATTGATGATTTAGATGAAAAAACGATTGTTGCTGAAGGACATTGCGATGATCACTTTATAAGTCGTACTTATAACATTGCACTTTCTGAACAACGAGCTCGTACAGCAGCTAAAGAAGTAGCTGAACGTTCTGGGGTTAAAGTAGAAGCGATTAAAACAATAGGGTACGGATCAGAAAGACCTGCTGTTTTAAAACCAGGGCAAAAGGAAGCGCTTAATCGTCGTGTTGAGTTTGAAATTTTAAGTGAACGTGTAGTAGCGTAAAATATACTTAATAAAATATACAGATATAAAAATAAGGCCTTTAGGCCTTATTTTTATTTAAATAGATGTTCTTTGTACTTTTTTAATTCTTCAATAGATTCAAGAATATCGTCAAGAGCGCGATGGGTATTTTTTTTAGTAAACATAAATGATGTATCATTTGGATACCAGGCATTTGCAACAAGTTTTATGGAGCTTACATCTAAAATTCTGTAATGTAGAAATCCTGCAAGGCGAGGCATATAGCGTAGTAAAAACATTTTATCCATCCAAACAGAATTTCCAGCCAAGATACATTTTTTTTCTTCACAGTGATCTCGCAAGAAAGAAAGAATTTGTTGCTCTGCAATTGAAACAGTTGTGTCAGATTTTTTTACGTGCGCTAAAAGACCTGATTTTGTGTGAACATCAACGCACCATTCGTCCATATGTTTAAGTAGAGATTCTGGTTGATTGATGGTTACTTGAGGGCCTTGTGCAATGACTGATAATTGCATATCGGTTATAATAAGAGCGATTTCTAAAATAACATGTTTTTCAGGATCAAGTCCGGTCATTTCCATGTCAAGCCACACTAGGTGCTTAATATTGCTTTTTTTTTGCTCTGCCATTATTTTTCTTTCGCATTGAAAAATTGCCTTCTGATTATTATACTAAAAACAGATAATGATTGTGCAGAATTTATACAGATGCGATGCTATGAAAAAAATAAAAGTTGGTATTTTGATGGGTGGTAAATCGATAGAAAGGGAAGTTTCTTTCAATACGGGGCGAACGCTTTGTGATCATAGTGACACTGATCGTTACAGTCCGATTCCGATTTTTCAAACATTTGATGGTCGACTTTTTATTTTACCCTGGAGATTTATTTATAGAGGTAAAATTAGTGATTTTGAATCAAAGCTTGAAGCAGAAGCTCAAGAAATAAAATGGGATGACCTTAAGGCCCTTGTTGATTTTGTGTATATAGCATTGCACGGTCGCTATGGGGAAGATGGGTGCGTGCAGGGCTTTTTAGAACTTTTGGGAATTGCTTATGTGGGAACTAAAGTTTTGGGAAGCGCTTTCGGTATGGATAAAATTAAGCAAAAGGAACTTTTGGCTCTTTCTGGTGTTAATGTTGCTCGAGGAATTGTCCTTACTCCTAGCCAATTAACTTATTATCAATATGCAAGTACTGCATTGTTGAAACTTTTACAGGACGCTCAACTTGAATTTCCATTGGTTATTAAACCGGAAAAAGAAGGTTCAAGTTTGGGAGTTTCAGTTGTTTTTGAGCAAGATCAATTATTTCCTGCCTTATTAAAAGCTTCATGTGCTGCTCAAAATTTTCAACAAGCAGTGCTCGTTGAAGAACGATTAGAAGGTATGGAATTTACGTGTATTATCTTATTTGATGAAAATGAAAATCCTATTTTTATGCCACCAACAGAAGTTTTGTATGAAGCTGGACATTTTATTCATGGATATGAGCAAAAATATATGCCAGGACGTTCTATGAAATTTACACCAGCTCGCTGTGATGAAAAAACAACGCAAGCTATTCAGGAAACGTGTTTACATGTTGCACAACTTTTAGATTTTAAAAATATTGCTCGGATTGATGGTTTTGTTAAAAAAGATGGAATGATAGTTATTATTGATCCAAATACACTCGCAGGAATGGCTCCTTCATCATTTATTTTTAATCAGGCTGCTGAAATTGGTATGAATCATAAGCAACTTATTAGTTATTTGTTTGACATACAGGCTCAAGTAATGCAAAGGGGATTATAGTGGATAAAAAATTACGTATTATTGTTCTGATGGGGGGGAGCAGTAATGAAAAGGAAACGTCATTAGATAGTGGCCGCAACGTTGTTTATAAGCTATCTAGTCAAAAATATGAGGCTTTGCCTGTATTTGTTGATAAAAATAATGAACTCTATCCTTTGACTACACGGTTATTGGTCCATAATGCTACAAGTGAAATTGAATTTGGTCTCGATCGATCAACACGAATTAATTGGCATGATTTACCTACAATGGCAGATTTTATTTTTATAGCTTTGCATGGTGGGGTTGGTGAAAATGGTTCAGTCCAGGGCGCCCTTGAAATGTTAGGTATGCCATATAATGGTCCAGGGGTCATGGCAAGTGCATTGTGTATGGACAAATATAAAACAAATTCGCTTTTAAAAAAGTATGGATTTTCAGTTCCTGAAAATATTCTTATTACAAAGAGAGAATGGAATCAGGACAAGGCGAATTGTTTAGAATCGATTAAAAAAAATTTACACTACCCACTCATTGTCAAACCGCACAATGACGGTTGTAGTGTTTTTGTCGCTCGAATTGAAAATGATCGAGATTTAGAGTCCCATATTGATCAATTACTTACTAAAACGCAATCACATGCTTTGATTGAAGAATGTATTACAGGAATTGAATTAACAGTTGGAGTTGTTGGAAATGAATTTCCAAAGGCTTTGCCTCCAAGCCAGTCAATAGCACAGCGAGGTGTTCTTTCGATGGAAGAAAAATTTTTACCTGGTGCTGGAGAAAATCAAACACCAGCCCCTTTGCCTTCAAATATCTTACGATTTGTTCAAGATACTCTGGTGAGAGTTTATATGGCGTTGGGATGTGTTGGATATTCACGAATTGATTGTTTTTATCAAAATGCTTCTCAAAGCCCAACCGGTTCAGATAGAATAGTGATATTGGAGTGTAATACTTTACCTGCATTAACTCCTGCTACTTGTTTGTTTCATCAGGCTGCAGAACTCGATATAATGCCATCGGAATTTCTTGATTTGGTAATTTCTTTGGGCTTGCAGGAATATCAACGTAAGGGAGGTTGTCAATTTACAAAAGATAATGTGAAGAACTTTGAGTTATCACCTTTGTTATTGCAGTTTCAAAAGCAGTTGAGTATGTAATTTTTAGGGGAGTAGGGGATGTGTTTTTCTGCGCAAGCGAGCATTGGGGCTGGCATTGTTTTAGTATCGATGGGAATTGTTGCTTTATGGCATATGAAAGATAGGCGGTATGTCTATTTAAATTTGACGCCGATTTTTTTTGGAATACAACAGTTTCTTGAGGCTCTTGTGTGGACGATGGGAAGTAGCCCTGATTCACAGCTTGTGTCTTTTGGAAAATATGGAATTTTATTTTTTGCTTTTATAGTATGGCCCTTGTGGGCTCCTTGGGCTGTTTTGCAAATTGAACAAGGTTTGTATCGAAAAAGGATGTTGTATAGCAATTTATTTGTTGGAGCATTAATATCGGTCTTTTTTGCATGGAATTTTTTTGTTCCGGCAGTTTCGTGTAATGATGCGGACTTTATTATTCGAGTAGTCTTGGATGTTTTATCTCCTTTATTTTTGCTTGGATATTTTATTGTGACGGTTGTTCCATTTTTTATATCACAAAGAGAGATACCTAATTTGTTTAGATTTGTACCAATTTTTATTTCTGGATATTTTTTTTCAAATTTTCTTTTTCCATTCAATGCTTTTATGTATTATCTTGCTTGTTCATCTGGGCCTCGTTTGATGACTTTTTATCTTATTCCATATATTATTTTGATGGTATTTTTTTTGTACGTTGTTTGGCGTTTGTCTAGGGCTTTCAATAAAGATTTTAAGAAAAAATAAGAAGGATTTTAAAAAACTTACCTTTGTTGTTGCAGTTTTAAGGGTAGTTAAGTATATAAATTTTTTAGGGGAGTATAGGGGATGTGTTTTTCTGCGCAAGCGAGCATTGGGGCTGGCATTGTTTTAGTATCAATAGGGATTGCTGCTTTACGGCATATGAAAGATAGGCAGTATGTCTATTTAAAGTTGATACCGATTTTTTTTGGAATACAGCAATTTTTTGAGGCTCTTGTGTGGATAACGGGAGATCACCCGCACTTGCCGCTTTTGTCTTTTGGAAAATATGGATTTTTACTTTTTGCTTTTATAGTATGGCCTTTGTGGATTCCCTGGTCTGTTTTGTACGCCGAACGAGATCTTCAGCGAAAAAAAATGCTTTATAGTGTTTTATTTGTTGGAGCATTAACGTCTGTATATCTTGCATGGAAGATGTTATTTTTCCCTGTAACAGTTTCATTATCGTGTAATCACGTGCAATATATTTTGGGAGGAAAAGTACAAGGCTGGTTCCCTTTTCTAGGGTATATGATTGCAACAGTTGCTCCATTTTTTATTGCTCGACATAGAATATTGCATTACATGGGTGTTGCGGTAGTTGTTTCAATTATTGTTTCTGCTTATTTTTATACAGTATTTTTTACGTCAGTGTGGTGTTTTTTTTCTGCACTTTTGAGTGGGATTATTTACAAAATACATGAAAATTAAGTATGAATTTTGTTTTTCGACAAAAATGAAAGGCTTGAGCGAACGAGTGCATCAAAAGTTGATGTTGTATGCTGAGTATCATTGCGTAAATGTGTCATGGTGGCATCGATTTCAGATCGTGAATAGTTAAGTGATTGTAAAACTTGAATAACAGCATTCCATTGTTCAAAAAACGGATCACTTTTTGTTTCATGTGCAAAGACGCCGGATTCGATCAGTTTTGAAACTTTGTGTTTTAAAGATACAGTGATATGTTCAGCTTTTTTTTGGCCAATGCCGCTAACAGAGCTTAAGGTTTTTATGTCGCCTTGATGAATGGCTTGTATGCATGCAAGAGGTGTTAAATGCGCAAGTGCAGCAAGGCCTATTTTTGGACCGATTCCTGCGCAATCAATAATAAGTAGAAAGACAGTTTTTTCTAATTCTGTTGTAAAACCAAAAAGTGATGGGCCTTGTTCTTGGTTCCAATGCATGTATACATGGAATGGAAAAGGTTCATTCAGTGAAAATAACTCGGGGCGAGGAACCTGAAGTGTAACACCCAAAGAATCCATCATTACAATAATTTCTTGGTTATTTTTTGCTACAACAGTGCCGCTAATTTTGGCAATCATTAATATTTTTTCTATTAAAGTTTATAGTTTTGTTGATAACTTTTTTTATTTTTGATGCCTAAAAATGCTAATCTTTCAGCTTTACGTTGCGCTTTGAGTCGTTCTTTTCGTGGCAAATAATTATTGTTTTTTCTTGTTGGAGTAAAATTTTCTGGCAGCGTATTGTTAGGCTTTTCAATATCTTCGATATCTTGAGTGGCATTTTGGTTAAGTTCCGCGCTTAACGACGTGTTTGTATAAAATAAGATAAATAAAAAAAATGTTATTATTTTCTTCATACTACTCTCCCTGATTAATCTTACCGATATGCTTGTTTACCCTTGAAACTATTGATTCTAGATTTTGAAAAAGAAGCTTCTTTGCGTGTAAAGCATTTTATTGTTATGTTTTCGTATTTTTTTAATGGTGCTTCTTGAGTGAAAAGGGTTTGCTCTACGGTTTCGATTTTTGTAGAAGTTGAATATCCAGCCATTAAAGCTGCAAGCATTTGTACATGTAGTATCATAAATAGTCTTTCATATTTTATTTTATAGGCTTAATTAAGCTTAGGATAAGTTTTTGCGTATGTTTTTGCAAAATTTTTTAAAAAATATTTTGTAAAGTTGACAAATGCGCGTAGTGTGCTACCTTAAAAAACCATTAAATTACGCGGGAATAGCTCAGTTGGTAGAGCGTTGCCTTGCCAAGGCAAAGGTCGCGGGTTCGAGTCCCGTTTCCCGCTCCAATTTTTAAGCTTATTTTTTGTTTTTTAAGAGCTTTTCATTCTTTTTTTCCATTAAATTGATTGCTGTGCTATACTTATTAATGATTAGGGGGATGGTGTGCTTTTTAGTAGTTACTTTAATGCAACATGCAATCCCAGAAAAATTTAATAGTATTTTAATACAATAAAGAGGTCTGCTATACATGAAATCATTGGTAGAAGAGGCATCATCGGTATTCAAGGCGCTTGAAAAAGCATGGGAACATGCAGGAAAGCCAGAATCATTTTCAGTAAAAATTTTTGAGTTGCCTGAAAAAAATTTCTTCGGTTTTACAAAAAAGAATGCAAAAGTAGGTATATTTTTTGAAGAGCAACAGGTTGGTCACGTTAATGCTCGTAGAAATGACGGTGGACATAGGGGCCGTAGAAATAATGATCAACAACGTGGATCATCAGAACAAAGACATTCTCGTGGTCAAGATCGAAATGCTGAGCAAAGATCGACCGAAAATACGTTAGCTTCAAGTGGTCAACGTGATATGAGGGAATCAAGAGATCATCGTGACAATAAGAGCGGTGGTGATAGGTTCCGTCGTAATAATGATAATCGTCAATCTCGTCCTCGCAGAGATGAAGGTGATAGAGATTCTCAAAAAAATTATAATCGCTATCAATCAAATGAACTTAAAGATTCGGGAATTCAGCCAGTACAGGATGTTTCGGTAAACACAGCTCCTGCACAACAAGCTCGCGCAGAAGAGCCTATAGTTGAAAGACGTATTTTACGAGTTTCAAATCGTCAATATGATGCGAGCGCTGCTCTTAATACTAAAAAAGACGAGTAATACGAGTATATGATCTATGACACGATTATTGCTCAATGCACACCTTCAGGCTTAGGAGCGCTTGCTCTTTTAAGGGTGTCGGGCGTTGATGCGTGTCAGATTGTTTCGCAGTGCACGCGTCTTTCGTCTGGTCAAAAAATTTCAGATGTTGCAACACATTCAATTCAGCATGGTTTTGTGGTGACTTGTGATGGTGGTGTTATTGATGAGGTTCTCTTTTTTGTAATGCATGCGCCGCGTACTTTTACAGGTGAAAATACTATTGAAATTACAACGCATAACAATCCTTTCATTATTCAAGCGGTGATTGATCGAATTGTTGCATGTGGTGCCCGTCTTGCTTTTAATGGTGAGTTTTCTCAGCAAGCGGTCATGAATGGCAAGATGGATATTATTCAAGCAGAATCAATTAATGAACTTATTCATGCAAATTCTGAACATCAACTTAAGCAGTCGCTATCTCAATTGTCAGGATCTTTTTCTGCCTGGGTTTTGGCATTAGAAAATGATCTTTTACATCTCATGGCCTTGTGTGAAGCAAGTTTTGAATTTCTCGAAGAGGATGTAGATTTTAGTTTTTCGATGCGAGAGTCGCTTTTGGTTATTATGAAAAAAATTAATGATGCAAAAAAAACATTTGATATTCAACAGCAACTTCGCAATGGAATTCGCATCGCATTAATAGGATCCGTTAACACAGGAAAATCATCTTTATTTAATGTATTATTGGGAAAACAGCGAGCAATTGTAACACCTATTGCAGGAACAACGCGTGATGTTATTGAAGCTGGATTGTACAAAAATGGTATTTATTGGACGCTTATAGATACTGCAGGTTTGCGTGTTACTGATGATGTTGTTGAGCAGTATGGTATTGATCGGTCATACACTGAAGCGGGTTCTGCCGATATAATTCTTTTGGTATGGGATGGCACGCGAGCTATGACTGATGCTGAATATAAGGTGTATGAAACGCTTATTGCTCATTATGAAAAAAAAATAATTCTTGTGATAAATAAGGCCGATCAGTCTATAATTCCTAATAGTTTGTTTAAAGTAGCTTTGTTGGTTTCAACAGTGACGCAGTTATCAGTTTCTGAGCTTGAAAATCAAATAGAAACTTTAATTGAACGTCAGATTATTAAAGATACATGTCCTTTTTTACTTAATAAACGACATTTTTCTTTGCTTACTAGCTGTGAACAGCAATTGAGTATTGTTCATGAATTGTTAGAGCGCAGTGTGCGAGATTATGAAATTATAGCGATTCATTTAAAGGATGCTCTTGCTATTTTAACAGAACTTACTGGCCATTCGGTAACTGAGAAGGCTATGGACAAAATTTTTAAAGAATTTTGCATAGGAAAATAGGTATCATTAATTCTTTAGTATATTAATCAAGTTTCTTGCAAGCTTAATAAATTTATTAAACATGACCACAATATCCCAAGCTTTTTAAAGCTGGGGATGGATGGTCATCTGATGAGCGAAAGCGAAGGAGGCAAGTAATTGCCGATTCGCGAAGCGTATGGCATAATATTCGATAAATGAATAAATATCGCACAGGTGCCCATACGAAACACAAAGTTATGTACCATATAGTTTGGATTC
>SXGT01657717.1_pt1 | contig 15959 bp, 17 predicted proteins | sample 3176221 | NCBI WGS metagenome assembly SXGT01 (sample SAMN11356862, study PRJNA531348) | freshwater metagenome | isolation source: freshwater sample F1-120 | place: China: Fuxian Lake, Yuxi | collected 2017-12-25
GCCGCCGCGACGACCATGAAGACGATGCCGACGGGGCCGAGATGCCCGGACAGGCGCTTACTTTCGGTGGTGGTCATGAGTTCTCCTGAAGAGCCGACGTGAGCAGGTCGTGGTCGATGGCGTGCACGGTGTATCCCCGGTGGCCGGTGACCGTTTCGGCGGCCACCATGGCGTTGACGATGGCCTCTTCGGTGGCCTCGATGGTGAGGTCGAACAGCAGGTCCATCAGATGTGGGCCCACCATGCGCACCGGGATCTCCGCCGGGATCCCGGTGACATCCCCGTTCTCCCCGTAGGACGGGATGCCGCGGTTGCCGGTGGTGAACGCGAGCATCAGGTCACCGCTGTACTGTTCACCGGTGCCACCGAGTCGGCCGACGGCCAGCGCCGCGCGCTGGGCCAGTCGCCGGCACTGGTGCGGCAGCAGCGGCGCATCGGTGGCGACGATGACGATGATCGACCCCGAACCCGGCGCATACCCGGGCGGGTAGGCCGGCAGCGGCACACTCGGCTGGGTGACCGATGTTCCGTTGATCCGAAGCCGTTCGCGGCGACCGTGATTGGCCTGTACCAGCACACCGACGGTGTAATCGTGCGCCCGCGAGGCGGTGCCGATGCCGCCCTTGAACTGGTGGCAGATCATCCCGGTGCCGCCACCGACATTGCCCTCGGCGACGGGTCCGTCGGTGGCAGATTCCAGTGCCGCGCGGACGTGTTCGGGGCGGACGTGAAAACCGTTGATGTCGTTGAGGAATCCGTCGTAGGTCTCCCCCACCACCGGCAGCGACCAGTAGATCCCGTCGCCGCGCACGCGCACCTGCTCGGCCACCAGGCTGTCGCGTACCACGCCGACACTGTGGGTGTTGGTGAGTCCGATCGCGGTGGTGAGCTCTCCGGATTCGCGGATCCACTCCAGCCCGGTCAGCTCACCGCTGCCGTTGAGGACGTGCGACCCGGCGAAAAGGGGCTCGGTCCAGATGTCGTCGTGCGGGACGACGACGGTCACGCCGGTGTTGACGCCGTCGCCCTGCAGCGTGGTGTGGCCGACGCGCACACCTGGCACGTCGGTGATGGCGTTGTGGGGTCCGGTGGGGTGTTTCCCGATGACCACGCCGAGATCTCTGGCACGCATTGGTTTCTTTTCGTTCAGGAGTTATTTTCCTATTTGGAAAAGAACTATGCGCCCGCCTGCGCCCCCGCGCAACAGGAACGGCAAAATAGGACGATGGCGCGACCGAACCGGCAAGAAGAGCGACGTGGCGAGATCCTGGATGCCGCCATCGCCGTCATCGAGCGCCACGACCTGGCCTCGCTCAAGCTCGCCGACGTGGCCGCCGAGATCGGCCTCACCACCAATGCGCTGCGGTATTACTTCAAGGACATGACCGAACTGCTGTCCGAGCTCGCCCTTCGATCCGATGTCCGCTTCTACGACGAGCGCCTGCAGATCGGCGCCCGCACCGACGACCCGGCCACCCAGCTGGCATTGACCATGGCGGCCGGCCTCCCGTCCGGTCCCGAGGACGCCGAATGGCGCGCGATCTGGCGTGCGGTGCTGGCGGCAGGATTCGAACTCGATCAGCGCCGCGACGTACAGGCCATCTATCACCGCCAGGTCGATCTCTACCGTGAGCTGCTCACCAACGGCGCGGAGAGCGGCGCATTCCGGCTGAACTCCCCCGCCCGCGATATCGCCATGACGTTGATGTCGATGGAGGACTATCTCGGCTATCGCATCGTGGCCCGCGACCCGGCGTTGGATCGCCCGACGGCGTTGCACCTGATGCGCGAGTACGCCAGGCTGGCCACCGGAGCCACCCTCCCCGACACGCTGTGATCACTACCCGAGGCTGACGGCGGGGTAGTTCTCCACATAGGTCTCACCGGAGCTGCCGTGGTACGTGCAGGTTCGGGCATCCAGATCGACCACCCAACGCACCACACCGGCCGCCCATGCCGACGCGACGAACTGCTCGAAGGACACCCGCCCCTCCTGGTCGGCCCGCAACGCGCGAATCAGCGCACCGGAGTCGAACGATGGGATCTCGGCGAGTCCGTGCAGCAGCGGGGTGCCCTGCTCGACAACCGCTCCCGCATCGGTGTGATAGATCCGCTGCAATGACGGCAGCAGCCATTCGTTGCGGCGAACCCCGGCACGACGCAAAGTCTCGGCCAGATAAGGGAATCCCCCGATCTCCGGTCGCACGTCCGTCGCCGTCTGGAACGCGCGCCGCAGGTTCTCGAGTGCCAACGTCATGACCACCATCCTAGGCTAGGATGACAACATGTTGTCAAGTGGCGATGAGTTCGCGCTCCTGGTGGCCGATGTCTACGAACTCGCCGGTGCGTTGCGGCAATCCGGAGAGTCATTGGCCACCATGGAAGGTCAGACGCAGGCGCGATGGCAGCTGTTGAGCGCGGTGTCCGAAGAGGGCCTGCCCGTGCCCGCCGCCGCACGCCGACTGGGTGTCACCCGCCAGGCGGTGCAACGGGTGGCCAACGATCTGGTCGCCGAAGGATTGGCCGACTTCACCACCAATCCCGAACACCGGACGTCACCGATCCTTCGGCTGACCAGCACGGGGCGCGCGTCACTGGCGGCGATGGACCGGCGCGCCAGGACTGCCAACCGGCGCGCCGCCGCTCGGGTGGGTGACGACACCGTCACCGCCGTGCGCGCCGGAATCCGCGACATCCTCGCGGCTCTGGCCTGAAGCCGTACCGCGCGGTTCCTTGCCACTAAGAAGTCATCGAGGTGGATCCTCACCGGATGCATCCGGACAGGTTTAGGCCCCGTATCGCGAGGCAATGCTCACCGTATTCCGCCGAGTACCGAGCGATTGGACTTTCACATGACGAATGTCGAGACAAAACCGCCAGAACAAGCGTCGATACCGGAGCTGATCAACCGCCTGACGGAGCAGACCTCGCGTCTGGTGCGCGACGAAATGGCTCTGGCACAACAGGAATTTCGGATTGCTGCCAAGCGAACCGGCATCGGTGCGGGGTTGTTCAGCACAGCTGGCCTGCTGGCATACACCGGTTTGTTGGCAGTTGTCGCCGCTGCCATCGCCGCGCTGTCCCTGGCTCTGCCGGTCTGGGCCGCCGCGGCCATCATCGCTGCAGTGCTCTTCGCTGCCGCCGGCATCGCCGGCGTGCTCGGTAAGAAGCAGGTTGAGCAGGCGCCGGCCGCCGCCCACGAAGTGACCGCCAGCGTGTCCGAAGACGTCCACGCCGTGAAGGAGGCCCGCCATGGCCGCACCTGAACCTCGGCCCCAGCCGGCACGTGGCGCCGGTGTCGATGACATCACCGATGACATCGAACACACCCGACAGGAAGTCGGTGAGACGGTCGCGGCCTTGACCGACAAGCTGGATGTCAAGGCGCGGGTCACCGACGCGGTCGCCGACAAGAAGGGTTCACTCACCGCGCCGGTAGCCGCGGCACTGGCCGTTGGCGTGGTGTTGCTGGGTGTCATCGTCTGGCGCCGCCGACAGGGAGGTACACGATGACGACCTACAAGCCGACCCTGACGGCCAAGTTGATGTATCGCCCCGTCGGGCTTGCCAGTTCGCTGGCCGGCGGGTTGGTCGCCGGTGCGATCTTCAAGCAGATCTGGAAACATGCCTCCGACGGCGAACATTCCGACCCGCCGACGCCACTGGCCCGCGATTATTCCTTCAGGGAAATAGTGCTTGCCGCCGCGCTGCAGGGACTGATCTTCTCCGTCGTCAAGACCGTGATCGACCGGCAAGGCGCAAAGGCATTCGCTCGTTGGACGGGCGAATGGCCCGGCGAATGAACGTTTCCGCTCGGTGGGTGCGGGTATACGACACCGCGTGACTCTTGCCTCCATCAGCGTCGAACCCCGATTGCCCGACCCACGTGGCCCGCTGTCCCTGGCGGTGACAGAGCTGCTCGCCGAACGCGCGCCCGTCAACCGGCTCACCCAGGTCGAGGCATCCATCAGCGATGCCGATCCGTTCGGGCTGGATCTTCAACTGGCGCTGTACATCTGCTACGAGCTGCACTACCGGGGCTTCGAGAAGGTTGACCCGGGCTGGGAGTGGAACGCCGGTCTGTTGCATCTGCGCGGACGACTGGAAACCTCGTTCCTCGACGAAGTCCGCAACCGGGTCGGCGAAATCGGCGCCGACGACACCGCGGCCACCGAGATGCGGCGGCTTTCGATCGAACCAGCCGACGGTGAAGGCCTGTCGTATTACCTGCGCGACAAAGGCAGCTGGGAACAGATGCGCGAGTATTTCGTGCACCGCTCGCTGTATCACCTCAAGGAGGGTGATCCGCACGCGTGGGCGATCCCGCGGTTGATCGGGCAGGCCAAGGCCGCGTTCGTCGCGGTCGAGTTCGACGAATTCGGCGCCGGTCGCGGCGCACGGCTGCACCAGCAACTGTTCGCCGACCTGCTCGATGCCGCCGACCTGGATTCGCGCTACCTCGGCTACATCGACCACGTCCCCGCCGAGGCGCTGGCGGCGGTGAACCTGATGTCGCTGTTCGGGCTGCACCGACGGCTGCGGGGAGCCGCAGTCGGCCACTTCGCCTCCACCGAGATCACCTCACCACCGGGTTCTCAGCGGCTGGTGGATGCATTGCGCCGGATGAACGCCCCGCTGCCGTGCATCGCCTTCTACGCCGAGCACGTCGAGGCCGACGCGGTGCACGAGCAGGTGGTACGCACCGATGTCGTCGGCGACATGGTCGCCCGCGAACCGCATCTCGATCGCGACGCGGTGTTCGGCATTCGGGCGCATGCGCTCGTCGAGGATCTGCTCGCAGACCACATGATGCGGTGCTGGGCCGAGGGCACCTCCTCGTTACGCCGCCCACTTGGCTGATCCAGCCACTTCGTTGCCTGGATACGCTTGCGTCGTATGACCTTCCAGTGCCACCGGTAGCGCCGCACACTCCGACCACCGCTAGTATTCGGTCAATTATCGGGTCGGGCGAGCATGGATATCGGAGGTGACGATGGCGGGCGAACCAGAATCGGTCGTCGGTAACCCCAAGGTGGCTGCCGGCTGCACCATCGAGGACCGCACGATCGGCCAGGTCACCGTATTGGCAGTTTCCGGCACCCTCGATGTGCTCTCCGCCCCGGACCTCGAGACCCGGATCAAGGCGACGGCCGCAACATCCCCCGCCGCCGTGGTCGTCGACCTCGGCGACGTGGACTTCTTGGGATCATCCGGGATGGGGGTGCTGGTGACAGCACATTCGGATCTGACGCCGGAGACACGATTTGTTCTCGTCGCCGACGGGCCTGCCACCAGCCGGCCGCTCAGACTGATCGGGATTGCCGACATCATCGACATCTTCCCCACCCTCGATGAGGCGCTTTCCGCCCTGTCTGCCGACTGACGCTCATCGATAACCCCTGCGCGACAGGGGCGCACACTACCGGCGCTAGGGACGGTCGGGACCGGCTGAGACGATCTTCTGCGCCACCTCGACCAGTTTGACGTTCATGTCCTGGGACAGATGCCGGAGTGCGTCGAAGGCTGCGACACCATCGATGTCGAAACGTTCCATCAGCATCCCTTTGGCCTGTCCGATCAGGTCACGGCTGCCAAGAGCGGTTTGGAACTGTCTCTCCCGGTGCAACGAATTCCACACCAGGGTCGTGTGAGCCGCGAAGACCCGGGCCAGTTCGGCGGCATCCTCGTCGAACGATCCGGCGGCTTCAGCCTGGAAGTTCAGCGCGGCGATTCCAGCGGAAGGCGTGTCGAGCTGCACTGACAACACCGACCGCACCGGAGTTCGCTCGGTGACCTCCCTGCAGTAGGACGGCCAGCGTCGCTCGGCAACCAGGTCGTCGATCAACATGGTGTGGTTCTCCCATGCCGCCGACAGGCACGGCCCCTCACCCAGCGTGCTCTGCAGCTCGTCGAGCGTCCTGGCAAATTCGTGCGTCGCACCCACCGATGTGACCTTGCCGTCCTCGTCGACAAGAGTGATACCGGCGTACCGGGCGCCGGGGATCGACGCCACCGTCACCTCGTTCAGCTCGCGTAGGGCCTGTTCGACGTCGGTCTCGCCCCGCTGCTGAAAAACGACGGCGCGTTGCATGGCGTCGTAGAAACGCCGCCGCTCGCCAGTGGGATCACCGTCAACCAGAGTCACAATTCATCATTGTGGGCAGCGCGCACGGCTTCGGCAACTAAGACCACCCTAACGACGCGGCAGTCCAGAAAACGAACTACCCAGCGCAACACCGGGCGGCTCTTCAGGGGATATCGGCCGGCGCGAAACCAAGCCCGTCCACGGCTCTTTGTACGGAGGTTCGAGAGTAGAGCAGAATGCCGTCATGACGTACTTGGAGAAGCGGGATCTGGCCGAGAGGATGGCCGAGTTGGCTCGCACCCTCGCCGGCCCACGCAACCTCGACGAAGTGCTCGCCGGGGTTGCCTCCGCGGCCTTGGACCTCATTCCTGGGGTAGACGCTGCAGGCGTTCTGCTCATCGGCAAGGAACACACCTTCGAGACGGTGCCGAAGGACGCGAGTTTGACCAATGAACTGCACCGCCTCCAGATGCAGTTCGACGAGGGGCCCTGTGTGCAGGCTGCGCTGGGCGACCTGATCGTGCGCACCGATGACTTCCGCGAAGAGGCGCGCTGGCCTCAGTACGCGCCGGCATGCGTGCAGATCGGCGTCCTCAGCGGCTTGTCGTTCAAGCTCTACACCTCGGACCGCACCGCGGGCGCGCTGAACCTGTTCGGATTCCAGCCGAACATCTGGCGTGGAGAAGCCGAGACCATCGGTGCCATTCTCGCGGCGCACGCGGCCGCGGCAATCCTTGCCAGCCAGGAAGGTCAGCAGCTTGAAGCCGCGCTGTCCACCCGGGACCGCATCGGCCAGGCCAAAGGAATCGTGATGGAGCGCTACAAGGTGGACGATGTGCAGGCCTTCGAGATGCTCCGCCAGATATCGCAGGACAGCAACACCAAACTGGTCGAGGTCGCTCAACGGGTGATCGACACCCGCGACTGAGCCGGCTCGGTTACGCGGATTGCGGCGTAACGCGATCCGCATTCTTGGTGCGGGCCTGGCGTCGATGGCTGGTGTCGCACAACGGGAAGTTCTTGCTGCGTCCGCACGCACAGATCGCCACCATGAAGCGATCGGACTCCACGCAGGTCCCGTCGGGCATCTCGATATTGACCGGGCCCTGCACCATCACCGGCCCTCCACGCACCACGCGCACCGTCCGGCGATCGTGGTGTGTCATGGTTTGTCAGCTCGGATCACCAGGAGTTCCTCCTCGCGCCGACCCGGCTGCAGCAGTCCGATGTCCTCCAGCCACTGCGCACGCGAGTTCAGCACCGGGCCGAACGGTATCCATTCCCACGCAACGATATCGGCGTCCAGGCCACCTGCGGACAGCGATTCCAGTGTCTTGCGCGGGTCCGCAAACTCCGATTGCACCAGCAGCAGGCTGCCGCCGGGGGCCAACAGGGAAGGCGCTGCTGCGCAGAGCGGGTCGAGAATCAAGCGTCCGTCAGACCCGGCATCCCAGGCACGCGCGGGGCCCAGACTCGGCGGCAGCGAGGCAGCGTCGGAATCGTGCGGGACGTATGGGGGGTTGCTTACGACCAGGTCAAACGGTCCGAATTCGGCCGCGCGGGCCCAGGAACCGAGGTGCACATCGACGGCGGCCCCGTGCATCTGCGCGTTGGCCCGGGCACAGCGCACGGCCTTGGGGCAGATATCGAACGCGGCGACCCGCGCCGCGCCCTGCGCGGCGGCGTTGATGGCGACCACGCCGCTGCCGGTGCACAGGTCGGCGACCTTGGCGCCGAGCGCCAGCGCAGTCGTGTCCATGACGTCGATGAGTAGCTTCGAATCTTCGCGCGGCGCGTAGACGCCGTCCGTGACGGCGCCGAGCAGACGGGAATCGGGTTCATATGGATACGCGGTGGTCACATCTGCCTCTCAAGGAGTTCAACGGGCCAGCAACTGTTCAACGGGCCACCATTGCCGCGCTTGGATGCCCTGGATCAGCGATGACCAAACAACAGCACCGCGTAGACCTCGCAAGATGGACAGTGTGCGCAGGCCGGCTCGGGCGCGTAATCCCTTGCGGGTCAAGCCGCGCTGCATCTGTTGTTCGCCAGTCTGGGCGGGCGGCAGGCCACCACCCGCGCGTGGCACGACAACCCGGCTGACCGTCCGGCGCACCGATATCGAGATCACGGGAGCAGAAGCCGTCCGGCAGTTCCTTGCCGTCTGAATCGCCCGGAGCACGTGGCAGGAGTGCCACCTGTTGCGAAGTGCCAAGAGCCACCCACGTCAACGACAACGAGCAAAATCCGCGCCGATATTGAAGGTTGGCAAATTCGATCTTGAATTTGCCAACCGATCTTGACTGTCGTCGATTTGACCGATTGACGCATTGAAAAGTCGGAGCCCGCCATTAAATTGACGATGATGGAATATATGCAGTCTGCTCGCGCGGCGAATCCGGAGTTCCACATGAAATTGACCGTCACACAACTTATAAATACGCACTTCAACTGGGATTATCTATTTTAGCGAGTACGTCGAAGCATTCTCTGTTCGCCCATTTTCGCACCGCACTGATTGAATCTTTTCGCCTCCGGGTACAGCTCGAGATACGGGTGATGTGACTCGCATCACAACAGTTGTTCCGGTAATTCGCGGAAGTTGGGAGAGGACACCATGTGGGGGCAAAAGCAGCGAACAGCAAATCCGATTCGCGCATTCGCAGCACCATTGTTCGCGTTCACGCTGGTCGGCGCCACAGTTCACGTGGGTGCTACGACACCGCTGAGCGCGTCGCCACAGCAGGACGCGATGCGGCAGGTATCGGCAGCCGTGTCACTGGCCGCAGCCATCGACACGTCGTCGAACGCCGTTGGCATCGCCGAATCCGAGTTGTACTTCATGACCCCGGAAGAGGTCGGCGTGGCCTTGGACACCATGCAGTCCATGGGCGTGACCCAATTCCGCATGTTCATCCCCTGGCGTGCGGTCGAGCCCACGCCGGATGCCTACAACTGGGCGGACGTCGACAAGGTCATCGACGCCGCCGAGGAGCGCGGCATGGCCGTCCTGGGCGCGGTGACCAGTACCCCCACGTGGGCATCGGACGTCCAGGACTCCGCATACGGTGCGCCACGCAACCCCGACGACTTCGGCAGCTTCATGGGCGAGCTGGCCGGCCGCTACGGCGCCGGCGAGGGCGATCCCGAATCCGCCCGCATTTCCGCCTACGAAATCTGGAATGAGCCACAGAGTTTCGTCTTCTGGTCACCGAGACCCGACCCCGCGGCCTACACCGAACTGCTGAAAGCCGGCTACACCGCGATCAAGGAGGTCGACCCGACCGGCACCGTCGTCGGCGGTGTGGTCACTGCCGGGCTGACCTGGGGTGACATCAACATCAACCCGGTCGAGTTCGTCCAGACGATGTACGAGAGTGGTGCGGCGGGGTACTTCGACGCGCTGTCCTACCACCCGTACAACTACGACTGGAAGTTCGGGGACGGTGCCGGCAACGCCATCTCGGCAGTCGGCCAGCTGGAGGCCATGCAGGCACTCATGGAGCAGTACGGCGACGGCGAAAAAGACGTATGGACAAGCGAATACGGCCTGCCGACCTCCTACGTATCGGAGGCTCAGCAGGCGGAATTCATCGACGATTTCATGGACACCTGGTCCGAGCACGAGGGCACGGGCCCGATGTTCATCTACTCGTTGATCGACCGGAACAGTGCCTCGACCGATGTCGAAGACACCTGGGGCCTCTTCCGTGACGACTACACCCCGAAACAGGCCGCCGCGATCGTGGAGGACTGGATCGAGGAGAACGGCCCCCTACCGTCCGAGGTCCTGCCGCCGATCGACGACATTCCCGACATCGGGGTGCCGACTGCGCCCACTGATCCGGTCGCCGAAGAGCCGGCCACACCGACAGACCCGGTTGCCGAGGCCGTGGCGAACTGGCAGGCCGCACTGGCCGAGGCGGCCGCGAACTGGGCGGCGGCCTGGGGCCAGGCCACCACCACCGCGCCCACCACGACGGCGCTGTCGACGCGGACCGCCACCGACCCCGAGGACGTACCGGCGCAGCAAACCGACCCGGAGACAGACACCGGGGCTTCGGAGGCCACCGACACCGGTGCCGATGCCCAAATCGGGCAGCCCGCCACCGCAACGGATCCCGCGCTGGAGAGCGCTGACTCGTCCCGCGCAGCGCTGGTCGAAGCCACCCAGGCGGAGCCCGCTTCGGAAGCGGACACTGCGGAGTCGGAGACAACGGAGTCGACCGCGGCGGATGGGGCCGACGCCGAAGAGTCCGATGCCACGGAGGCCGATGTGACCGGGTCCGATACCACCGAGTCGACCGATACCGAGTCGGATAGCACCGAAAGTGATTCGGCGACCACTGGTTCGACCGCCGGCGGCACCGCGTCCGGGTCGGCTTCCGAGAGCGAGAGCTCGACCGACGATCCCGAGAGCGAGAGCTCGTCCGACGATCCCGAGAGCGAGAGCTCGTCCAGCGAGTCCGGCAGCGCCGGCTCTTCCAGCAGTTCGGACGAATAGCACGATCCATCAGCCGGGGCAGGCTATCCGCCTGTCCCGGCTGACATATGTTCTCCGCTAACTGATTGCGATCGAAAGCAGGGGCGAGGTGATCGATCTTCGGTGCAGGTGGCGGGTACCGGCAAACCGCCGCGCGGCTCTCCTGTTCGACAGCTTGCGTCCAGCCCCAGATTTCGGCCATTTGAGCACGTCATTGCCTATTTCTGGAGGCCCCGGGTGGACTAATGTCTGAACTGGCTGAGCTGCCGCCGGCCGATGTAGCCACCGTCGGGAGTCGTCATGGGCAGACCAGCTCTTCGGAACATCCAGCAACGGACCATCGTCACCGTCTCCTCGGCCCTCGTGCTTGCCACGGTATGCGCAACCACCGAACAGCGGCCGACCGTCGACCTGCACGCGTCGTCCCATGCCATCGACATGGTTGCCGCCATCGAAGAGTCGCCCACCACCATCGGCCTGGCCGATTCGAACCTGGTCCGCCTCGACAACGAGGATCTCATCGACCAGCAACTCGACATGATGCAAGCGCTGGGAGTGCAGAACGTCCGCATCGGCATCTCGTGGATTTCCACCCAGTTCAACCAGGACGGCAGTTTCTTCTGGGGTGCCACCGATTACGTGATCAATGAAGCCCATCGGCGCGGGATGGGTGTACTGGGCGTCCTCCACGAGACGCCGGCCTGGGCCGGCAGTCCGCCGCTGTCGGGGGTACCGAACCTGGATGCATTCGGCAGGTTCGCCGGCGCGGTCGCCGAACGATATGAGGGCAAGATCTCCGCACTCGAAGTGTGGAACGAACCGAACGGCCGTTTCTTCCTCAACCCGGTCGACCCTGCCGCCTACACCGGCATGGTGAAGGCCGCTTACGCCGCCATCAAAGCCCACGACGATCCTGACGACCCGGAAGATGACATCACCGTCGTTGCCGGCGTGCTCGGCTCAGGCCGCACCCTCGGTGACGACTTCACGATGAACCCGATCGATTTCCTGCAAGGCATGTACGACGCCGACGCCCAAGGCCATTTCGACGCGTTCTCCTTCCACCCGTACCACTACGACATCCCGTTCTCCGAGGGTGAGACGCAGTCGGACTCGCCGATTCTGCAGCTTCGCGCGATCAGGGAGTTGATGGAGCAGTACGGCGACGGTGACCTGAAGGTATGGGCCAGCGAATACGGTCTGCCCACAACACCATTCGATCCCTTACACCCGTTGCTCTACAACTCCCCGGAGAAGCAGGCCGAGTTCCTTGCGGACTTCCTGGCGAGCTGGCAGCGGGAGGAGGGCACCGGCCCGATCTTCATCTATTCGACCAGAGACATAAACTCCGGCAGCACGAGCGATCAGGACAACTTCGGCATCTGGTACACCGACTGGACCGAAAAGCCGGCGGTCCAGGTGATCCGGGACTTCCTCGAGGACCTCGAACCCGACAACCCGATCCTCGATGCGATCAGGAACGCCATCAACCGAGTCGTCGAGATCACCGGCGAGGTGATCAACGATGTGGTTGATTTCGTCGTCTGGGGTGTGGAGGCGTTCATCGACGTGACGGTGTGGGCGGTCAAGACCATCGCTGAAGTGACCATCAATGTCGTCGAGGGCATCGCCGACCTGACGTCCAGGGTCGTGCACGGTATCGCCGACGCCATCGTCAACTCGGTGAACTGGGTGGTCGAGAAGGTCAGGAGTTGCCTCGGTATCGAACCCACCGCGCCGGAGTCGACCCGGGTGATCCCCGTTGCAGCGGCATCGGTGGTCACCGACGTCGCGGCGGAGACCGACGGGCCGGCTGCGCCGAGCGACCCGGTCGAATCGGACGTCGCCGAACTCACCGCCAGTGAATCTGACGTGGCCGGGCCCGACGTTGTCCAGGCTGACGCCGTCGAGGTCGGAGGCGTCGAAACCGCGGTCACCGAGACCGTCGAGCCTGAGGGCCTCGCACCCGAGGTGACCGACGCTGAGGTGATCGACGCTGAGGTCACCGAGCACGAGGTCACCGTGCCGGAGAGCACCGAGACCGCGGAAACCGACGAAGCCGAGCAGGCACCCGCCGAGGAGGCCGAGACCGCACCCGTCACCCCGCGTGCGCGACAGATCACCACGACGCGGACCGTCAAGACGGCAAAGGGCCCGAGGACCGCAGCGGCCGGTGCGGCGAGGTGAGCCGGGTCAGAACACCCGGATCCAGTCGACCAGCATCTCGGCCGGGTAGTTGCCGCCGGCGGGCTCGCGCCCACCGGATCCACCGATGGCGATGTTGAACACCGGGGCCATGGTGAAGCCGGGATCGTTGAACGGCCAATCCGGCAGCGAGTTCGACGCCACCGTGTAGAACGGTTCCATCCCCGGCTGATAGTCCTGCCAGAAGTACATGCCTTCGGGCTTCCACGTCATCCGCCAGGTGTGCCACGCACCGTCCACCGGATGCTTGAAGGTCTGGAACTGGCTGCCGTCCAACTTGGCGTGCACGGTCGTGCCAGAGGGCCAATCCCGGTTCCCGTACCACTCGAAGAGGTCGACCTCGCCGCCGCGCACGGGGTTGTCGTTGATCAGCCAGAAGGCAGGCCAGGCGCCATCGGTCAGGCAGTTGAGTTTGACGCGGGCCTCCCATGTGGTCCCGACCCCGCCACGCCAGTTACCGATGATCTTCGCGCTGGCGTACTTCTCCTGGATGTTCGCGCCCTCGCCGCGGGTGGCGCGGATGACGAGGTTGCCGTTGCCGTCCTGGAAGACATGCTCCTGGTCGGTGACGTAACGACCCATGTTGAACGGCTTGTCCCATTCGACCGGGTTCCGGATGGTCTCTCGCTGCGGAACGATGAACCACGCCCCGGGGTTCGGTGGCGAACCGGCCGGGCCGTTGAACTCGTCCTGGAAAAGGAACACCGGGGCCGCCGCTTCGGGGACCGGAGCCCCGGGCCCGGGAACCGGTCCTGGCGGGAAGTCACCGGGAACGGGCTCGGCATGGGCCGCCGGAGAGGGCAGCGCGGCAGCAGCCGCTCCCAGTCCCAACATGAACAAGGCGCTGCGTCGATCAAAATCAGGCACAGCCGAACCATAAACGAGGTCGCACAGGTTTCGCTCGCAACCACGCGAACAGCGACCGCACAGCGGGCGAAAAGGGAGCCCACATTTTCACCACGGGCTCGGCTAGCGTTTGCGACGGCAAACTATCGCATTCGACGCAGGAGTCACTAAAGGTATGGCCAACAAGGTTTTTCGACAGACCCTCACCACGGGCGTTGTTCTTGCCGGCGCCGGTGCCATCGCGCTGACCCCCGTGACCGTGACTCCGCAGATTCGTGCCGTCGCCGACACGCCGCGCGTCGTCAGCACCGACGTGATGCCGGCTGGGCTGTTCCAGGACCTGCAGCTCATCGGCAACGGCGCCCGCGCTGCGGTCGAACAGAGCATCGACGGCCTGGTGCGAAAGGTCCCCGACATCTGGTGGACCGTCGAGGAGCAGTGGCCCGACGCCGACCTGACCCACTGGAACTACGCCATGGTCGCCAACATGGTCTTTGCGCCGATCACGCCGCTGCTGATCGGGCCGCTCAACGATGCGGTCGCCGAGGCTGTGGCCCGCAACTTCCCGGTCCTCGGCGACCAGATTCGCCAGGTCCCCGAGCTCATCGAATACGCCTTCATCCGCCTTGTCGGGCCCCTGCTGAGCGCCATCGGGGGCGCCGGCCAGGCCCACTCCGAGATCTTCTACTCGATGACCACCTGGCGTATCGAGCCGTTCATCGAGGCGATCGTGAAGGCGCCGTTCCACGTGATCGACGGCCTGCTCTTCGGTGGCTACGGCGACCTCGGCCCGATCCTGCCCGGCAGGGAAGGCCAGTACATCCCGGCGCCGGGCCTGCTCACGCCGTGGGGCCAGCCGCCACGGGTCCGCGATATCAAGACGCCGAACGACATCGTCACCACCACGGTCCCCGACGCCAACGCGAGCTTGGTCAGCCTGTCCACCGGCCGCGACGAGAGCGCCGTCGGCACCGACACCGCGGTCACCGAAACCACCACCGACACCGTCGACGAAAACCCCGTGGACACCGCCGTCGAACCGGCCGTCGAGACCGTCACGCCCGACACCGAGACGGTCGTCGAGACGCCGGAGCCGGCCGAAACCGTCACCCCTGTCGCCGCCGACACCGAAGGCACCGAAGGCACCGAGGCTGATGTCGTCAGTGACCAGACGGAGACCACCAAGCCGGCCAAGCCCGCGAAAAAGGACCCGGCCGCCGGAATCCGGCAGGGCATCAAGGACTTTCGCGACAACGTCGGCCGTACCGTCAAGAAACTCACCGGTGGCGGGTCGTCATCGCGCTCGGACTCACAGTCGGGCAGCGACAAGAGCGAATCCACCAAGTCGGAGCCCAGCGCCGCCAAGGATTCGGAGTAACCGGCACTCGCTGTCGTCTGGACCGGTCGAGGTGGTCGACGGTGGCGTCCGCGGTCGCCCGGTCGACTCATCCGCGGCAGAGTGCAGCGAGTAGCGCACGTAATCCGCCGAAGCTGACCGCCGGTGTGAAGTTCTGCACCTGAACATGTTTCGGCGTTTCGGGCCGGTGGTGCCGCCTGAGATTCAGCTCCGGCGAGGGATCTCAGCCGTGCCCAGCTTGCGGTTGACGACCATGAGCGTCCATGTGGCCGTCCGAGCTGTCACCGATGCCCTTGAAATTTCCCTTGCGCAGGGCCACGATTCGGCGTAGCATCGAACACAAGTTCGAATGCGACGTTGCTCCCATCTCTACCCGGTGAGCACAGACCGCGACTCCGGTCGCCGCGAGGTTCGACGGCCCCTGTGGGGGCTGTGTGGACCGTTGTGACTGATCGTGCCTCGTTGGGCACCTTCTGTGAAAGTCGGTATCCCTATGGACGCCACCCATCTCGACACGTTCATTGATGCGCTGATCGATGATCTTGCTGTTGGGCCGCCGCCCGATGACGATGCCGATCGCCGGCTGTGTCATCTGCTCGACAGTCCCCGCCGGATCGTTGATGAGCAGCCCTTGCTGGCGGTGTTGGCGGCGGCGGTGACTTTGCGCAATCTGTTCGATCATGTGATCGCCCAGGCGGTTGCGGCCGCGGAGCGCGCCGGGATCCCGGCACGCAAGCACCTGCGCACGGGCGCCGACCTGCTCACCAGTCTGGGTGTGGCGCCGGGTGCGGCGTACCGGGCGGCCCGGGTGGGGCGGGCCGCGCACACCCTGCCGGCGCTGACCGCGCAGCAGCGCCTGGGTGGGGTGGGTATCGAGTTCGCCGACGCCGTCGGCAAAGGAGTCGCTCACATCCACACCCGGGTGCCGTTGTGCGACGAGGAACGCGCGAGCGTCGTCACGTCGCTGATGATTCAGACCACGC
>SXGT01375735.1_pt1 | contig 15951 bp, 10 predicted proteins | sample 3176221 | NCBI WGS metagenome assembly SXGT01 (sample SAMN11356862, study PRJNA531348) | freshwater metagenome | isolation source: freshwater sample F1-120 | place: China: Fuxian Lake, Yuxi | collected 2017-12-25
CTCCATGTTGCCGCGCAGCTTGTCGGCGGCCTTGAACAGCTCGGTTTCGAAGCCGAGATTGCCGCCGTTGCTGTTTTTGGCGATGTCGTTCTGTGCCATGTTCTTATCCTTGTGCAGTTGTTTGTTGCGCCGCCTGCTGATCGAGGACAGTGAGATCCCAGTGCTTCTCGAGAACTCCAACGAGCCGCTTTTGCCGAATGGCCAGCATTGCGGGCATCCATGAATCCTCCGACCTGACATCCTGGGTCAGGATAAAGGGCGATGCTGTTCCTTTGCCCTTGAAGTAAACATTCTTCTTGGTGGCAAAGTCGAAGTTGCTTGCCGCTGGGTTCTTGCGCACATGCAGGGGAACCAGATTGGCCAGCCGGTGTGTCCAGCTGTCCCGCTTGTCCTCGTCGGGGAACCACTTGATCCAGTTGATGGTCTTCACCCCATGGATTGCCTCCAAGTCAACCTTGGCCTTGAATTCCGCACCAAATACTTTTTGCTTCGTTCCGCTCATCGCCCGCTTCCTTCTCGCTTCGGACAACAGCTTAATCTACTGTCCCAAATTCGGGGTCCACTATATTAGAGTGGCCATAAAAAAGGCCGGTTACCCGACCTTTCTTATGGGCGTAGAAAGAGGTTATTCCGAATCGACACCCAGGCCGGCGGTGCTGTTGAAGCCGGAATCGACATAAGTGATCTCACCGGTGATGCCCGAGGCGAGATCAGAGAGCAGGAAGGCGGCGGTGTTGCCGACCTCTTCGATAGTGACATTACGGCGCAGCGGTGAATGCTTTTCACCCCAAGCCAATAGTTTGTTGAAGTCGGCGATGCCGGAGGCCGCCAGGGTCTTGATCGGGCCGGCAGATAAGCCGTTGACACGGATACCTTTGGGTCCCAGTGCAGCGGCCATGTATAGCACCGAGCTTTCCAAGCTAGCCTTGGCCAGGCCCATGACATTGTAGTGGGGCACCGACCGTACGGCACCAAGGTAGGTCATGGTGAGCAGCGAGGCATTGCGGCCCTGCATCATAGGCATTGCTGCCTTGGCCAGCGCAGTGAACGAGTAGCTGGAGATGTCGTGGGCAATGCGGAAGTTTTCGCGCGTCACACCTTCAATGTAGTCACCGGCCAGTGCCGTTTTTGGAACGAAGGCGATGGAGTGGACGATGCCATCAATACCATCCCATCGGCGGCCCAACTCGGTAAACAGGGCCTCGATCTCCTCATCGCTGGCGACATCACAAGGGAAGGCCATATTGCTGCCAAATTCCTTGGCAAATTCCATGACTCGGTCGCGGGCGCGCTCACCTTGATAGCTAAATGCCAGTTCGGCGCCTTCGCGATGGCAGGCCTGTGCCACACCGTAGGCGATTGACCGGTTACTGATTAAACCGGTGATGAGAATCTTTTTTCCGCTGAGAAAACCCATGTGTTGTTCCTCTATGTCTAAACGCGGGTGAATTATAACCATGTACGCGGAATTCTCTTACATCTCTTACACTCCGCAACCATGCGTGTATTGCACTTCGTTATAGCCTTCGCCTTGATGGGTTGCCAGGAACCCATCAACAACCCTCATCCAGAGGATTTGGTAGGGACGCGAACCTTGTTTTCGTCCTTTTCCGAGCGACCCAAACACCTTGATCCGGCCCGCGCCTACAGCAGCAATGAGATTGAATTCATTGGTCAGATCTACGAGCCGCCGCTGCAATATAGCTTCCTGAAACGGCCGTATGAACTAGAGCCGTTGACCTTGACCGCAATGCCGCGCCTGACTTTGCTGGACGCTCAGGGGCGGGTGTTGCCCTCCGACGCACCGGCAACCAAGGTGGCGCAGAGCGTGTATGAACTGCATCTGCGCGATGATATTCGCTACCAGCCGCACCCGGCTTTTGTGCCGGCCATGCATCAGATTGATCCACGCATAGTGGCAGGCCTCGACGATTTTCCTGAGCGTGCCAGCCGTGTGGTCACGGCGGCGGATTATGTCCACCAGATCAAGCGTCTGGCGGACCCGCGTGTATCTTCACCTATCTTTGGACTGATGCGCGAATATATTGTTGGCTTGGGCGATTTGGGTGATCGATTGATGGCACGGCAGAAGATTGGCCAACCGATCAATCTGGAGGCTGAAAGCTTGGATGGCGCCGTGGCAGTTGATGCACGCACCGTGCGTATCACCTTGAGGGGCCGCTATCCGCAATTCAACTATTGGCTGGCGATGCCGTTTTTTGCCCCCATTCCGCCGGAGGTGGAACGCTTCTATGCCCGTCCCGGCATGATTGAAAAAAATCTCAGCCTTGACTGGCAACCCGTGGGTAGCGGTCCGTTTTTCTTAGCCGAAAATGATCCCAATCGGGTGATGCGCTTACTGCGAAATCCACATTATCACGCTGATTTTTATCCCGGCAGCCCTGATCTGCGCCTGCCCTTGATTGACCAAGCGGTGTACAGCCTGGAAAAGGAAGATATCCCCTATTGGGGCAAGTTCTTGCAGGGGTATTACGACAGCTCCGGCATTGCTTCGGACACCTTCGATCAAGCCATTCGTATTGCGCCCGACGGCACGCCGGAGTTGTCTGCTGAGATGCGCGAGCGCAACTTGCAACTGGTTACCGCGCTGCGGCCTTCGCTTTGGTATGTCGGTTTCAATCAGCTTGATCCCGTTTTGGGTGGCTCGACAGTAGCGGCGCGCAAGTTGCGTCAGGCGTTGTCAATTGCGCTCGATTGGGAGGAGTTCATCTCTATCTTCCTCAACGGACGAGGAATACCGGCACAGGACCCCATTCCGCCCGGGATATTCGGTCACCGTGAAGGCGAGGCGGGGGTGAATCCGGTCACCCATGTCTGGCAAAGCAATCATCTACAACGCCGGCCGTTAGCAGATGCCAAAAAATTGTTGCTGGAAGCGGGTTGGCCAGAAGGTCGTCACGCACAAACCGGTGTGCCATTGGTGCTGTATCTGGATACCATGGCCGGCGGTGCCGATGCCAAGGCGCGGCTCGACTGGTATCGCAAGCAGTTTGCCAAGTTGGGTGTCCAGCTAGTGGTGCGTGCTACCGACTACAATCGTTTTCAGGACAAGATGCTAAAGGGTAGTGCGCAAATTTTTGAATGGGGCTGGAACGCCGATTACCCTGATCCGGAGAATTTTCTGTTTCTGCTTTATGGCCCCAATCGTAAGGCAGGACTTAACGGTGAGAACGCAGCCAATTACAAAAACCCAGAGTTTGACCAATTGTTCGTGCGTATGAAGGATATGGAAAATAGCCCAGCGCGTCAGGCTGTCATCGATCAGATGCTGGCCTTGGTACAAGAGGATGCGCCGTGGGCCTTTGCCTACATTGGCAAGACCTACGCCTTGCGCCATGGCTGGATGGCCTCGCGAACTCCGAATCTGATGGCTAATAACACCCTTAAGTACACCGACCTGAACCCTGCCTCCCGCGTGGCCTATCAACATACATGGAACCGTCCGGCCCTATGGCCACTGGTTGTTGTGTTGCTGGGGGCAATGCTGATCGGCGTACTCGCACTGCGCGCTTGGCAGCGACGGGATCAAGCGAAAGGGCGGGCATGATCCGCTACCTCATCCGCCGTCTGTTCTACGCACTGCCGATCTTGTTGGGGGTGAACCTACTCACTTTTGCGCTGTTCTTTGGAGTCAGTTCGCCGGATGACATGGCGCGTATCCATCTGGGTGGCAAGCGGGTTACGGCGGAGGCAGTGGAGCGCTGGAAGGTGCAGCATGGCTATGATTTACCACATTTTTACAACGCGGCGGGCGAGGGCGTAGAACAGGTGACACAGACACTGTTCGTGCAGAAATCGCTCCATTTGTTCACCTTGGATTTTGGTACGGCGGATGATGGTCGCGACATTGGTCGCGAGATTGGAAAACGCATGTGGCCGAGCTTGGTGGTGGCGTTGCCGACCTTTTTGTTGGGCCTGGTGGTGTATCTGGCCACAGCGCTGTTTTTGGTATTTTTCCGCAACACAGCATTGGACACGGTGGGTGTGGTGATGTTGGTGGCGCTGATGTCGATTTCGGGGCTGTTTTATGTCATCGGCGGTCAAGTGCTGCTAGCCAAGTGGTGGCAGTGGGCGCCTATCTCGGGTTACGCGCCAGGACTTTCCGGGCTGCAATTTCTGTTTTTGCCAGTGCTGATCGGGGTGGTCAGCGGCATCGGTGACGCATCCCGTTTTTATCGCGCACTGTTTCTGGAAGAGGCTGGGCGTGACTATGTCCGCACAGCGCACGCCAAGGGGCTTTCGCCTTTTCGTGTGTTGTTCCGCCATATCCTCGGCAACGCGGCTATCCCGATCCTGACCGGCGTGGTGGTAGTGATCCCGCGCCTATTTTTGGGCAGCCTGATTTTGGAATCGTTCTTTGGCATTCCAGGTCTTGGTAGCTACACCATTGATGCGATTCAGGCGCAGGATTTTGCCATCGTTCGAGGCATGGTGTTTCTGGGATCGCTACTGTACATCGTCGGACTGACACTGACCGATCTGTCTTACGCCTGGGTGGATCCACGAGTGAGGCTGCAATGAATCTTGCCTGGAATTTTCAGCCGACTGTTCTGATCAGCGATGTCTTGCTGTTCCTGCTGCTGGCGGCAGTGGGGATTTATGTCTGGCGCACCAGTTATTCGGAGAATGCGCGGGCGACCTGGCGCAGGGTGTTCGCATCAAGGATGGGGCGCTGGGCGGCGTGGGTGATGGTCTTTTTTATCAGCCTCGGCGTGCTCGATTCGCTGCACTTCAGAACGGCGGTGGAAACCCCTGCCGGCCAGGTGCAGCAATACAGCGGGGAGGTATTGTCGGTGCTCGATGCGCTGCTTACACCTTTACGCATGGCGGGTGAAAAAACCTATTCGGCCCCGTTTGCGAAGACATTGTTGGTTAAAGAAAGCGTGACGCTTGCCGATGGTTCGGTGGTGCGCCTAGCACCGGTAATTGCGCATATTCATCCGCTAGGGACCGACAAGGTGGGCCAAGATGTACTGTACTTGGCGCTCAAAAGTGTGCGTACCGGGCTGTTGATCGGTACGCTGACCACGCTGGTTATGTTGCCTTTTGCCTGTGCGCTGGGGATCGTGGCGGGTTATTTTGGCGGCTGGGTGGATGATGCTATCCAGTATTTATACACCACGCTCAATTCCATCCCCGGTGTGTTGCTTATTGCGGCGGCGGTGCTAGTGGTAGATGTGCAGATCGATGCCCATGCCGAATGGTTCAACAACGCGGCAGCGCGGGCCGACTTGCGTCTCCTGGCCTTGTGCGCAATCCTTGGGCTGACCGGCTGGACGGGTCTGGCGCGCTTGTTACGGGCCGAGACACTGAAGTTGCGGGAACTGGATTACATCCAGGCGGCACGCGCCTTTGGCGTTTCTCATGCGCGCATTTTGGCGAGGCATGTCCTGCCTAATGTGGCGCATCTGGTCATCATCACCGTAGTGCTGGATTTCTCCGGCTTGGTATTGGCCGAGGCAGTATTGTCTTATGTGGGTGCTGGGGTCGATCCGGCCACACCCAGTTTTGGCAACATGATTAACGCGGCGCGTCTGGAACTTGCTCGCGAGCCGGTGGTGTGGTGGCCGCTGGCGACGGCATTTGTCTTTCTGTTTGCCCTGGTGCTGGCCGCTAACCTGTTTGCCGATGCGGTACGGGCAGCGTTTGACCCGAGAGGGGCGCGCTGATGTTTGAAGTGGGCTCACTATCTTCTGGCCCATCGCACGAGGGGCGAGGGGTTTTGCGCATGTCTGTGCAATTGTGTGATCTCGTTGTGAGACTGCCTGATGGCCGTCGGGCCGTGGATGGCGTATCGCTGAACCTGCAAGCGGGACGCTGTGTAGCGCTGTTGGGCGAGTCGGGCTGTGGAAAATCACTGACAGCGCTATCGTTGATGCGTTTGTTGCCGGATGGGGTCAGCATTGTGGGGGGGCTGGCAATGATTTCCCCTCACCTCCACACCCGAACGGGGAGGGGAGCCGCGATCCTTCTCCCTCCGGAAGATGGCGTTAGGGAGAGGGAGAATGCCATGGTGGACATCTTCGCCCTTCCCGAAGGCCAGATGCGTGATTTGCGCGGCGGACGGATAGCGATGGTGTTTCAGGAACCGATGAGCAGTCTTAATCCAGTTATGACGATCGCGGCGCAAATTGAGGAGGCGCTTTCGGCGCACGATTCTCAACAAACGGTGGCGAGTCTTTTGACCGATGTTGGCCTGCAACCGAAACACGCTAACAGTTACCCGTTCCAGTTATCCGGCGGCCAGCGTCAGCGCGCCCTTATCGCCATGATGTTGGCGGGGGAACCTGATGTTTTGATCGCCGACGAACCGACTACGGCGCTGGATGTAACGGTGCAGGCGCAAATTTTGCTGTTGCTGCGTGATTTGCAACAACGCCGGAGTATGGCGCTGTTGTTGATTACGCATGATTTGGGTATTGCCCGCGAGATGGCAGATGAAGTGGTGGTTTTATATGCGGGGCAGGTCGTGGAACAGGGATCAACAGGCAATTTGTTTGACCATGGTGGACTGCATCCCTACACCCGCGCCTTGATGCAGGTCACGCCCAGCCTAGGCCGACGGGGTCAGCCTTTGTTGAGTCTACCGGGGAGTGTGCCATTGGCGGGTGACTGGCCTCAGGGTTGTCGTTTTGCTCCGCGTTGTGGCCATGTGCAGCCGCGTTGTCGCGAAATTGCGCCGCCGCTGGAGGCGGGTGCGCGTTGCTGGTTTCCGCAGAGGCCAGCAGCTTCGCCTCCGCCATTCGTTAGAGGCTCGTCTCTGATTAATCTTGCGCAGGGGGCCAAGCTTCTTCAAGTTGAGGATCTTTGTGTTCACTATCCCGTCCGCCGTGGTCTGTTGCAACGCACCGCCGGTTGGGTGCGTGCAGTAGATGGCGTCAGCCTGAGTCTAAACCGGGGTGAAACCCTGGCACTGGTAGGTGAATCGGGTTGTGGCAAGAGTAGTTTGGCGCGGGCCTTGTTGCGCTTGCAGCCGCAGGCGATGGTACGGGGTCGGGTGCGATTGAATGGTGAGGAGGTGCTGAATCTGCGCGGTACGGCCTTGCACACCCTGCGTAGCCAGGCCCAGATTGTATTTCAGGATCCGTTTTCATCGCTCGACTCGCGTATGCGGGTAGGTGATATCTTGGAAGAAGGCTTGCTGGCCTTACGTCCGGAACTGGAACCTGCCGCGCGCCGACAGCAGATGGAACGGATGCTGGATCGAGTAGGGCTGGATGCGAGTGCCATGCCGCGCTATCCACATGCCTTTTCTGGTGGTCAGCGTCAACGCATCGCCATCGCCCGGGCGCTTTGTGTCGAGCCGCAACTGCTGATTTTGGATGAACCAACCAGTGCACTCGATGTATCAGTACAAGCGCAGGTGTTGGGGCTATTGCGCGAACTGCAACAAGAGCGTGGATTAGCCTATCTGTTCATTACCCACAATCTGCCGCTCGTCGGCTATTTCGCTGACCAAGTAGCGGTGATGCAAGGAGGCAGGATTGTAGAGACGGGGGCAGCGGAAACTCTTATGACCGCACCGAATCACCCTTATACGCAGGCACTAATGGCTTCGGTGCCCAGGTCAATCAGAGCGGATATCAGGACGGGTTAAAGCGGCTGGGTACGCGAGCGTGAAAACGGCAAGCTGGCGCGCAGATCCGGTTTTTGGTCAGATTTGGCCGGTTCAGCCTCGGGTTTCCGCACTGGAACCAGAACAGTTTGTGATTCAGATAGGGTGCCTTTGCGGTTGGTCTTGACCACATTGTGATCGCGCAGCCATTGCAAGGTAACGCCGAAACGGTCGGCAATCTTAGCCAGGGTATCACCGTTTTTCGGAGTATAGGCCTTCAGTGAGCTTTCGGCCTTGCCGGCTTGCTGCAGATTGAAGTGGAAGGCCTCGACCCGATCTGCTGGAATCAGCATGGCGCTGGAGGTGACGCCGCCAATGACATTGCGGCGAAAGCCCGGGTTGAGCTGAATGAACTCGGTCATGCTCATCTCAGCCAATTTGGCCGCCGTAGCGGCGGTCATAGGCTGCTTGAGATTGACCTGCATGAAATAGGCATCGTTATCGATCGGCTTCAACTGGACATGGAAGCGTTCCGGTTCACGCACAATGTTGCGCAGGGCAATCAGTTTGGGTACATAGTGACGCGTCTCGGTCGGTAGTTGCAGACTAGCATAATCCACAGGCTTGCCTTTGCTGGTGTTCTTCTTGAGGACCCGTGCGACACAGCCCTCACCGCAGTTGTAAGCGGCAAAGGCGAGATCCCAGCGACCAAATTGGGCGTACAGCTTTTGTAGATAATCGAGTGCGGCATCGGTGGCGGCCGTCACATCGCGGCGGCTGTCGACCCAGCCATCCTGCTTCAGGCCATAAAGACGGCCGGTGGACGGGATGAATTGCCACATCCCGGCGGCAGCTCGCGGTGAGGTAGCGGCCGGGTTATAGGAAGACTCGATGAAGGGCAGTAGAGCTGCTTCCATGGGCATGCCACGCCGTTCGACCTCTTCAACGACATGGTAGAGATACGGGCGGCTACGCTCGGCCGTACGGGCTAAGTGTTCCGGGTGGCTGGCAAACCAGCGTTCATGAGTTCGTACCAGTGCGGGCGAAACCTCATCCATAACGAACCCTTCACGGACACGCGACCAGAGATCGATTGTATCGGTTTGGGCGGGCAGGACCGTTAAAGCTAAGACAGGGAGCGCTTCGCGGCGCACAGGTTCGGCAAAGGCCGTGGGTAGTACGAACAACCCCGTCAGACATAACCCGAAAAGGGCCCATAGACGAGGTTTTGTGGTTTTCTCCCTGGAGCGAGAAGCGTTGGTTTCTCGCATTGGAATACATCTAAACTTGATCACCATGGCCGCCATACTAACCAATCAGCATGCAAAACGCAAGTGATTCAATGGGTTCTGGTTATTTCTTGCGCTATGTGTGAGGATGTTGTGACATCCGATAAAGCAGCGGGAACCGCGCGTGGCACAACTTGATCAGCTAGGTATAATCAGCCCGCGCAGTCTTTTGGCTGCCTTGATACACCACAGCCAAGATTGGTGTGGTTGTTTTACAACAGACTGTACGCAATGCGTACGCTAATGGGTTTTTATCATGCTAGAAGCTATTCGTGATCGCGCGCAAGGTTGGATCGCCCGCGTCATTCTGGGCTTGGTTATCCTGACCTTTGCCATCTTCGGGGTTGACTCTTATATCAATGACCGCTCGGCGGTAGTTGAAGTTGCCAAGGTTGGTGGCGATGCCATCAGCCAGCAGGATTTCCAGTTAGCCTTGCGTAACCAGAAGGATGCCCAAGAGGCTAATGGTGAGGGCAAGGTCAATACCGAGGACCCCAAGTTTCGTCAGGCTGTGCTGGACGACTTGATTACGGCGCGTGTCATGACGCTGGCGGCCCAGAAAAGCGGGATCAAGGCCGATCCGCAGCAGGCGCTCAAGACTCTGGCCGAGATCCCGGTCTTTCAGGATGGTGGGAAATTCTCACCGGCACGCATGGATAGTTGGTTGCGTAACCGCGGCATGAGCCAGACCCAGTTGTTAGCGCTATTACAACAGGATGTCCAGTTGAGTCAGTTGGAAGTGGGTCTGCGCGAGGGCAGTTTCATCGCTGAAGGCAGCGTCAAACAACTGATCACTGCCTTGTCTGAACAGCGCGAGGTTAACGAGCAGATCTTCGAGGCGCGCCACTTCCTTGCCCCTGAAAAGGTCGATAATGCTGCGATTGAGGCCGAGTATAAGGCCCAGCGCGCCAAGTTCGAGACCCCGGCGCAGGTACGGGTGGAATATCTGGTTCTTTCCCTGGAGGCTATTAAGGGACAGATCAAGGTCGATGAGGCCGCCGTCCGGCGCCATTACGACAGCCATTTGTCGCGCTATAGTGAACCTGAGCAGCGTCGTGCCCGGCACATCCTGATTGCGGCTCGTGCGGATCAGCCAGCGTCCGAGCGAAGCCAGGCTCGCCAGAAGGCCGAGCAGGTGTTGGCCGAGGTGAAAAAGACTCCGGCCCGGTTTTCTGACCTGGCGCGCAAGCATTCGCAGGATCCGGGTTCTGCGAGCAAAGGCGGTGACCTGGACTTCTTTACCCGTGACCGCATGATCAAGGCCTTTGCGGATACGGCGTTTGCCTTGAAAAAGGGTGAGATCAGCGGTGTGGTTGAGAGTGAATTCGGCTACCACATTATCTTTCTGGACGAGATTCGTGTGGCTCAGGCACAGCCTTTCGAGCGTTTGAAGGCTCAACTGACCGAAGAATGGCGCACGCAGGAGGCCCAGAAACGCTTTGCCGAACAGGCCGATAAGTTTGCCAATCAAGTGTATGAACAGGCAAACGGTTTGCAGGCCGTGGCCAAGGCCTACAACCTGACGGTGCAGACCTCTGGCTGGATCGGCCGAGCTCAGGCAGAACCGGCCTTTCTGGGTCATCCTGGCCTGATGGATGCCGTGTTTTCACCTGAGAGCCTGGCCAAGAAACAAAATACGGATGCTATTGAGGTGGCACCCAACACCTTGGTGGCGGCCCGTCTCTTGGAGCATAAACCGGCCGGTGTGCGTTCGCTGGCCGAGGTATCGGCGCAGATTCGTGAACAACTGGCGAATCGTACGGCTTTGGCCACAGCGCGCCGGACCGGTGCCGAGACCTTGGCACAGACACAGACGGGCAAGGGGACCGGGGTTTGGAGCGCGAACATGATGTTAACGCGCATGCAGCCGCTTAACTTGCCGCCGGAGGCGATCAAGGTCATCTTCAAACAATCTTCCCAGCGACTGCCGATATTTGTTGGCGTCGAAACGCAGGAGGGTTATCGCCTCTATCGGATTAACCAGGTTCAGGCTGGTAAGGCCGCCGAGCAGCATGCCGGACGGATCCGTGCCGATCTGCTACGCATGCAGGGAAAGAGTGAAATCAAGGCCTTCATTGCTGCGGTCAAGGCTGATGTGGGCGTTTCCATCGATGAAAAGGCGCTCGGCAAGGTCGAGGCGCGCTAGTTTTACTTAGCCACGCGTGTTGGAATTGGCTGGGAACTGGCTGAGTTCGACGCGCGGGGCAGGTGCCCAGCCGGCCTTGTGGTGCTCGGCGACAACATTAGTGAAGACCCCACCCCGCACATAAAAACGGGCCGTCAGACGCATGAAACGCGGTTCGGTTGCGCGTACCAAGTCGTCAAGGATGCGATTGGTAACATCTTCATGGAAATGTCCCTCATCGCGAAATGACCACATATAAAGCTTGAGGCTTTTCAATTCCACACAGGTCTGGTCTGCGATGTAATCCAGGGTCAGGGTGGCAAAGTCCGGCTGGCCGGTCTTGGGACACAGGCAAGTGAACTCCGGAATTTCCATGTGGATATGGTAGTCCCGCTCGGGTTTCGGATTGGGAAAGGTCTCAAGCGTTTTGCTAGGCAGGCTGGGCATGGCAGGAAAGGGCTCAGTGACAAAGGTTAAGTTACAATTCGGCCGATTATACTCAGCCTGTGACTTCGCCTTGCGCCTCAAGCACATCCATCTGGCCGGATTCAAGTCTTTCGTGGACCCGGTCAGCATCCCGGCACCCACAAATCTGACCGGCATTGTCGGCCCGAACGGCTGTGGCAAATCTAATGTCATTGATGCCGTACGCTGGGTCCTGGGCGAATCCAAGGCTCGCGAGTTGCGCGGTGAAACCCTGCAAGATGTCATTTTCAATGGCTCCGCGCAGCGCAAGCCCGCTGCCCGTGCGGTGGTTGAGCTCTTGTTCGATAACAGTGATGGGCGAGCGCCCGGCCAATGGGCCTCGTATGCTGAGATTTCGGTCAAACGGGTGCTGACCCGCCATGGGGACTCCAGTTATTTTCTCAATAATGTCCATGTCCGCCGTCGCGATGTCACTGACCTGATCCTCGGCACGGGTTTGGGTGGCGATGCCTATGCCATCATTGAACAGGGAACGATTTCGCGTCTCATCGAGGCCCGTCCGGAAGATTTGCGCGGCCATCTTGAAGAGGCCGCCGGAGTCTCCAAGTACCGCGAACGGCGGCGTGAGACTGAACACCGCTTGCGCGACACCCGTGAGAATTTGGATCGGGTCGAGGATATCCGTGGGGAGTTGCAACGCCAGATTGAGCGCCTCACTGTGCAGGCCGAGGTGGCACGGCGGTATTTTGACCTTCAAGCCGAACGGCAATGGCGCGAGGCGCAGCTCGCCTTGGTGCGACGGCGCGATGCCCAGGCCGTACAGGCGCGCGTTCTGAACGACCAGTTACGGGTCCGGGTTGAGATGGATGCATGTGGCACCACCATTCGGCAGGCTGAGCGTCAGGCTGAAGAAGAACGGCAACGCCAGCACGAGAATCTGAATCAACTTAACCAGACGCAGGCGGCCTATTACGCGGCGGGTGCAGAGGTGACGCGCCTAGAACAAATGATGGCCCACCTACGCGAACAGCGGCATCGGCTCGAGATGGATTTGCAAAGGGTGGATGAACGCCAACGGGCCTTGCTGGCGGAGACCGCAAGCGCCGACCATGCGCGTACGGATACGGCCCTGGCTTTGAATGCGGCGGAAGCCAAGATCAAGAGATTGGAAGCTGCCTGGGTCAGTCAGAAATCCGCACTCCCGGAGGTTGAGTCCGCCATGTTGGGGACACGCGCTGCCCATACTATCAGCCAAGGACAACTAGCCAGCCTGCAGCAGGATGCGGCATTGGCCCGCAATCAGCGTGAACAGTCGATGCGAAGTCTGCAGCAACTAGAACAGCGTATGGATCGCCTGACGCAGGAGTTGGGTCAGCTAGCGCAGGCAGACCCCCTTGTCATTGAACGCATGGAAACAGAGCATGCCAACGCCGAGGCCGCCTTAATTCAGGCGGACAGCCATCTGTTAGCCGGCCGTAACAGAATCGAGACGGCTGAACAGGCTTGGCGCACGGCCCATGCGACGGCTACTGAGACCCAACGCGCCCTACATCACTGTGAGGCTCAGTATGCTGCACTGACTCGTTTGCAACAACAGAACGAACACTCCGAGACGCAGACGGCGGTGTGGCTGGCCCGTCATAAGCTGACGGACTGCAAACGCTTGTGGCAGATCATTGAGGTCAATCCACACTGGGAAACGGCTGTTGAAGCGGTTCTTGGGCCGCGTCTAGAAGCCTTAGCAGAGATCCTGAATGCTGACTGGCTTATGGATCTGCCAGGGACAAAATCGCCGGTGACGGGGTTGCCACTCAGCCGGTTGGATTTCCCGCTTGGGGGAACGACGACCGCTCCTGTGGACCGGAATTTGTTACCCACAGACCTGGCACCACTGGCCGAGCAGGTCCGTTGTCAGTCACCGGTACTGCGATCCTTTCTTGATACCGTGTTGGCGGGTGTGGGCTGTGTAGAGGACTTACCGACCGCTTTGGCGCGCCATGCCGAGCTGCCTTGGGCAACCACTTTGGTGACCCCGGAAGGGCATTGTGTCAGTGCTCACAGTGTGACTCTGAATGCACTCGATCCGGCGCGACAAGGCATTTTGCGCCGGACACGCGAGTTAGCCGAACTGAATGCGGAGAAGTGCCGTCTGCAGGTTGCAAACGAGGCCAGCCAGAGGCTCTTAAAAGAAGCAGAGACCGAACGCAACACCGCTCGGGCCAGTCTGGATGCAATGCAGCAGTCCCAGCGTGTGGCGCAGACTCAGGCCCACCAGAGCCAGATTCGCCTTCTTCATGCACGAGAGGCTGCGCAGCGCCGGGCTGCGCGACAGGCACAGATCGAACACGACCAGGCAGAGATTGCCGTGCAACAAACGGATGAAACGACCCGCCGCACGGACTCCGAGACCCGGTTGGCCCACAACAGGACAGCCATTCAGGCGCTGGAGTCCCAATTGCAGAGCCAGCGTCAGGATCTGCAGCGTGTTGATGCGCAATTATCGGCTCTGCGTACAGCAGAGCGTGAGGCGCAGCAGGCCTTGCAGTCAGAGCAAATGGTTTTGCATACCATGACCCTGCGTCTGGAACGCTACGCGGCCGAGACCGAGCGGCAGACCGGCGAGGCCCTTCAACTGGAGAGCCACGCAACCCGTGTACGGAACGAATTGGCCACCCTTGTTGAAGGTCCGCTGATGGCCTCCTTGCAAACAGCGCTTGATGAGCGCCATCGGGCTGAAGCGACCTTGGTTGTGGCTCGCGAAGCCCTGGAAGGGAGTCAACAGGCGTTGCGTGGCCATGAACAGGCGCGTGTCCAGGCAGAACAAGCCCTTGACCCCTTGCGGGCACGGTTGCAGGCATTGGAACTTAAACACCAAGAGGCCCGTATCAAGGAGGCTCAATTTGCTGAACAACTGGCCCAGCACCTGCCGTCGCTTTCCGGGCCGTGGGCCGGGTTTGATGAGGCAGCGGTGGCCGCCACCCTGGTTGCTGAGGACAAAGAGGCTCGCCTGAGCAGCGAGATGATCCGTTTACACCATGAGATCGAAGTTCTGGGCGCCGTCAACATGGTGGCCTTGGCCGAACTGGAGGCCGCCAGTGAGCGTCTGGGCTACCTGAACGCTCAGGTCGCAGACCTGGAGGCGGCGGTGGCAACCCTGGAAGGGGCGATTGCCCGTATTGACGCGGAAAGTCGTGCCAACTTGCAGTCGGTCTATGACCGTGTCAGCCTGGAATTCAAGACATTTTTCCAAGAGCTTTTTGGAGGTGGTGAAGCGCAACTGGTCCTGACCGGCGAAGACATACTGGAGGCGGGGTTGAGCATCGTCGCTCAACCACCGGGCAAGAAGAACAGTTCCATTCATCTCCTGTCTGGCGGCGAGAAGGCCCTGACTGCGCTGTCGCTGGTATTTGCCCTGTTTCGCCTCAATCCAGCCCCATTTTGTCTGCTCGATGAGGTAGATGCGCCCCTCGACGATAGCAACACCGAGCGCTACTGCCGTCTGGTACAGAAGATGTCGGCCGAGACCCAGTTCCTGTTTATCACCCACAACCGTCTGACCATGGAGATGGCGCGTCACCTGGTCGGTGTAACCATGCCAGAACCTGGTGTGTCTCGACCTGTAGTGGTTGATGTCGAAGGAGCCTTGCAATTGACCGACAACGCGACCCCCACTCCGTTATCGACTCAATTGTCTATGACATGACAGGACAAATGACAGGGCTAACGGAGTTGTTTGCAGAGGATGGGCCGTTTTCTGCAGCCATCCCAGAATTTCGCAGCCGACCCATGCAGCAAGCCATGGCCGAGCGTATTACGGAGGCTATCGAACAGTCCGGGATATTGGTCATCGAGGCCGGTACGGGTACTGGCAAGACCCTCGCGTATCTGGTACCCGCCCTACAGGCGGGCGGCAAGGTGCTGCTTTCGACGGCTAGCAAGACCTTGCAGGATCAACTTTTCCAGCGCGATCTTCCGGCAGTGCGGGCGGTCTTGCAGCACCCAGTCAGTACGGCCCTGCTCAAGGGGCGGGCCAATTATGTGTGTCATCTTCATCTTGCCCGTGCACTCGACTCCGGACGCTTTCATTCACCGGACGAGGTTCGTGACCTGAAAAAGATCTCGCAGTTTGCTGCCCGTAGCGATAGCGGCGACCGTATGGCGTGTCAAAGCGTGAGCGAAGAGTCGGCCGCGTGGCCGTATGCAGTCTCGACCCGCGACAATTGCCTGGGCAGCGAGTGCCCGAATCTGCGGGATTGTTTCGTCCTTAAGGCGCGCAAAAAAGCCCTTGAGGCGGATGTTGTGGTCATCAATCACCACCTCTTTTTCGCCGATGTTTGGCTCAAGGATGAAGGGGCAGGGGAGTTGTTGCCAAACGCGAATGTGGTGATTTTTGATGAGGCCCATCAGTTACCGGATATCGCGAGCCTGTTCTTTGGCGAGCGCCTCTCCACCGGGCAGTTGCTAGACCTGTGTCGCGATGTTCGCGAAGCCGCGGCGATTGGGGCAGCCGATTACGCGCCCCTGCCCAAGGCCGC
>SXGT01192713.1_pt1 | contig 15950 bp, 15 predicted proteins | sample 3176221 | NCBI WGS metagenome assembly SXGT01 (sample SAMN11356862, study PRJNA531348) | freshwater metagenome | isolation source: freshwater sample F1-120 | place: China: Fuxian Lake, Yuxi | collected 2017-12-25
GCTCGTTCTCGAACCGGGTATTGAAGCCATAAGGCTGGTCGGTGAGCACGCCCGACTGGAGCGAGACGTGGCCCTTTCCGTCCTTGCCCAGGCCCTCGTACTTCGCGCTTGCACTGCGGGTCGTCATTTCCGGCTTCTCCTCAAATGGAATGCGCCGGACAAACGAAAGGGGCGGGCAAAGGATGCCCGCCCCTCCGTTGATTTCAGATCGTTCGGCTTAGCGGCAGCGACCGCGGCTGCCAGCGCGCTCGACCTCGCGAGCTCCTTGCCGGTGCCGCTCTCGCCCAGGATGAGCACGGTGGCGTCGGTGGCGGCGACGCGCTCGACCAGGGCCAGGAGCTGTCGCATCGGCGCCGACTCGCCGACGATCTCGCCCAGGCCGCGGGCCCGATCGACCTCGATGCGCAGCCGCCGCACCTCGCGGGCCAGCGCGCCGTGGCGCATGGCGCGCTCGATGGCCGCGCGCAGCTCGTCGCCGCCGACGGTCTTGCGGAGGACGTCGAAGGCGCCGTGGCGCATGGCCGCCACTGCCGACTGCAACGTCGGCGCCGCGGCCAGCGCGACCACCGCCAGATCGGGCGCGGTCGCGCGCAGCCGCTCGATCACCGGCGCGCCCCCGCCGGGCAGCTCCAGATCGACCAGGACCACGTCGTAGGGCACCGCCTGCAGGCGCTCGAGCGCGCGGGTGGCGTCAGCGGCCGAATCGACGACGTGGCCGTCGCCGAGCAGGAGCGCGATCAGCCGCGGGATGTGGGGCTCGGCATCGACCACCAGCACCTGCGGCGCAGGCTGCGTCGAGGAAAGCGTCACGGGCCACCCTCGATCGCCGGCAGCCGCACGCGGGCCGTGGTGCCGCGTCCCGGCGCCGATTCGAAGGTGAGCGTGCCGCCGTGCTCCTCGACGATGCGGCGGCAGATGCCGACGCCGAGCCCGGAGCCGCGGTCGCCGCGGGTCGAGAAGAACGGCTCGCCCAGATGGGCCAGCACTTCGGCCGTCATGCCGGCGCCGCGATCGGCGACGGTGAGCAGGGCCACACCGCGCGCGGGCTCGTCGACGGCGACTTCGATCTCGCCGCCCTCGTCGCTGGCCAGGGCGGCGTTGTGGACCAGGTTGATCACCACCTGCGTGATCTTGTCGTGGTGCAGCCGGCACAGCGGATGGGCCGCCAGCCGGCGCACGATGCGCCGCCGCCGCACCTCGCGGTCGTAGCCGATGATGGCCAGCGCCTCATCGACCACCGCCGCCAGATCGGCGGGCTCGCGCACCAGGGGCCGGCCGTCGCCGCCCGAAAAGTCGCGGATGGCATCGACAGTGGCGAGCAAGCGCTTCTGCGCGTGCACGATCACGTCGGCCAGCTCGACCAGCTCGGGATCGGCCGACAGCCGGCTCTTGAGCGCCTCGGCGTAGCCGACCAGCGCGAGCTGCTGGCCGAGCTCGTGGGCGATGCCGCCGACGACGCGCCCGACCGCCGCGAGCTGCTCGGCCACCACCAGGCGCTCGGTGGCGGTGGCCAGCTCCGACGACGTCGAGGTCAGCGCGCGCTCGCGGCTCTCGAGCTCATGCTCGAGCCGCGCCACCTTCTGCTCGAGCTGCGCGTACGCGACCGCCGCCGCCAGCCGCGGCAACAGCTCGGCCGCCGCCACCGGTCGCGTCACGTGATGGAGCGGCCCCAGCACCGCCCGGGCGCGCGCGGTGGCGTCGTCGTCGGCCGACGCCGTGGTCGCGATCACCGCGAGGTGTGGCTGCACCACCCGCAGCGCCGCCGCCAGCTCGGCGCCATCGGCGACGCCGCCGAGACGGAAGCCGAGCACCACCGCATCGAACGTACGTTCGGCCGCCGCCGCGCGCGCCGCCGGCACCGACGTCGCCACCTCCACCTCGTACAGCTCCTCGCCCAGCACGCGTGCCACCTGCCGCGCTGCAAGCGCGTCGTCGTCCACCACCAGCACACGGCCCATTGGTCGAACCTAGTCTTCCTCCACCGCGCGGTGGGTTTCAGCAAGGACCCCTTTCCAACCGTGCGTGCGGAGTTCCCGCACACGGCTTTCGGGCGGTCGTTTGCGGACGTGATGCGGCATCACACAGCCTCCGGGCTTCCGTCGTCGTCACGACGCACCATGTCCACGAGTCTAGACACTGTCCACAAACGTGGACACAGAAAACGCGCAAAGGGTGCGTAACTGGCTGACTTAACTTGTCCAAGTGCTCGGAACGACTCTTGCGACAGCATGGTGACGAACACGTGGACCCGCAGCTCAGGAGGGACAGGTGCCGCGAATGCCCCTAGCCGACCGATGCCTCGACGCCCGTGCACGCAGCTATGCCCGTGCCATCGCCTACCGCTTCGTGAAGGACGATGACGCCGCCGACGACGTCGCCCAGGAGGCGATGCTGCTCGCGTTTCGCCACATGGCGAGCTTCCGCGGAGACTCGGCGTTCTCGACGTGGCTCTACCGCGTGACCACCACCGCCGCGCTCATGTATCTACGCCGCCAACGCCGCCTCTCCCGCGAGATGCTGGCGTCGGCGGATCACGACGAGGGCGGCGGCGCCTGGCTCGAGAACCTGCCGTCGATCGCCCGTCGCTCCGACGACGCGCTCGCCGATCACGAGCTGTGCGCGCGGGCCGAACGTCGCATCGAGCGACTCGGACCCAAGTACGGCCCGGTCTTCGCCATGCGCTACCGCGACGGCTACTCGGAGACCGAGATCGCGTCGCGCCTGGGACTGTCGCTGGCCACGGTGAAGACCCGCGCCCACCGCGCCAAGGTGGCGGCCCGCGAAGCGCTGGCGGCGTAAGTCGAGCAGCGGCGGCCAAACGCTCGATCCGTGGCGGAACACGACCTCGTGTCCGCGGGCCCACGGCCGGCGGCAAGGTCTCGGAACCGTTCAGTTCGTCGTCTGGTACGGCGGTCGCAATGAGGCAGGGCATGTACTTCATCGCGCCGCTCATCGTGTTCTCGCTCCAGGCCCCTGCCGCCGCCACGGCGGAGGCATCGCCCGGCGCGGCCGCGACCGTCGCGGAGTCTCTCGCCGATGCTGATCAGATCGTGCGCGTGCACGAGGCTCCCGGCGTGATGGTGTTCGACCTCGATCGCGCCGGCGAGCTGTTCCAGCTCACGGTGGCGATCGATGACGACGGTCGCGTGACCTCGAGCGCGATCGACTGGATGGGCCCGACCGGCAAGGTGGTCGGCATCGCGCCGTCCGAGCTCGGCACGCTGATGGCGGTCGAGCAGATCGATCTCGACGCCGCTCGCCATGTGGTCCTGCGCGGCGACGGCCGCGACATCACGCTCGCGATCGTCGCTCGCGGCTGAGCCCCGGCGGCGCTCACCCGAGCCGGGTGATTGAGCACGCTCGGTGAATTCCGTAGCATCGGTCGATGCTCACCGATCGGGGGGTGCGCGCAGCGGTGCTCTTCTGCGCCGGGATCGCCGGTGCGCTCACCGCGACGCCGGCGCGCGCCGACTGGCGCGACGGCTGTCCTCCGATCGATCAGCCTCGCCCGCGGTCCAGCGCGTTCGGCCGCAGCGGAGACATCGACACCGCGCTCAGCCCGAGCCGCGTCGAGACCCGCCTGTCGTACGTCCGCTTCCGTCGGCCGCTCAACAGCATCACGGCGCCGGACATCATCCTGCTGCCGGTCCAGACCCACGTGCACATCCAGCACACCGGCGGTCCGTTCCTCAGCATCGACCTGGCGGCGCTGCAGTCAGTCGCGCCCGCGAACGCGCTGGTGCCCGATCTGCCGACCCAGCGCTACTACGGGAACCTGAACGCGGCGGTCGGCTACCGCGATACCGGGTATCTCATTGGCGGTGCGCTCCGCCACGGTGTGAGCGCCAAGCTCGGCGCCGGTGCGGCCCCGTGGACAAGCCGCGAAGGGGACGGCGTCAACTACCCACGTGACGTCAACCGCATCGCCGACTTCATGCCGTTCAACGTCGCCGCGTTCGCGCACGACCGGCCGATCGCCTTCAGCCTCGAAGGGCGCATCGAGCTCATCGGGTGTCGGGGTCCGTATGTGCGGGCCCGCGCCGACGTGATCGGCTGGCGCCCCCTCCAGGAACGAGTCGCACGCAATAACACCGCCGGCGTCTTCGTGTTCCCGATGGCCGTCGCGATCGGTGGATACGTGTCGTCGACGATCTTGCTGGAGGGACAGTTCGGCGTCGAGCTGCGCACCCACGCCGACACCGAACGTACCGAACCCCAGCCACCCGAGCAGCCGTTCACCTTCGACAGCGGTCACTTCCTGCGCTTTCGGCTCTACGCCGAGTTCCAGCCGCTGTGTGCGTGCCGACACTTCCACCTGGGCGCGTTCGTCGATGCCATCTCGGGCGATCGAGACGGCTGGCAACTCGGCCTCGCCATCGCCGGCGATCTCAAGAGGACTCACCGCAGCGAGGACAGCATCGAATGAGGCCCGCTTGTCCCCTCCTCGTTGCCACGCTCGCGGTCATGGCGGCCGCACCGCCGGCGTGGGCCAACTGGCGTGACAACTGCCCCGTCGATCCCGAGTTCTCCGACAAGAAACCAGCGGGGAAGGACGCCGATCAACACGGCGTGACGCCCGACATCGACTCGGTCTTCGGCGGCACGCGGCTCGTGTTTGCCTCGCGCGGGGCGGCGTTCAGCTCGCGCGAGACGTCGACCCGGGCGTTGCCGCGGACACGCATGCACACGACGATCGCGCACGGATCCGCGACGTTATACCGGAAGACGTCCTTCAATCTGGGGGGCTCGCTCACCCTCGCCCACGGGATACGGGCGTCCGAACCGACCCGGGATGCGGACCCCGACCAGATGGTCGACGAGATCCAGAGTGACTTCGGAAGCCTTGTCGGCAGCCTGCACGTCCGGTGGAGCTTCCTGAGCCGGGGCTGGCGCAACGGGATCGGGTTCCGCATCTTCGGCGCGGCGCCGCGGAGAGGCTCGCTCGACCAGCGGATCCTGCGGGGAGAGCTCGCCGCGCGGTCGCCGCTCGAACCCCAGCTGTTCGCCGAGCGATCAGTCGGCGCCGCTTTCGAACGCCGCTACGAACTGCGCGGCTGCTTTGCGCCCTTCGTCCACGTGAACCTCGCCGCGATGGCCAACGCCGCCCACCGCGCCGGCGATGAGGAGCTGCACTGGTTCCTCACCGGCGTCACGGCACTCAGCGCCGGACTTCACGTCACCGACTACACCTCCGCGTACATCCAGACCGGGTTCGAGCTCGACCTACCGCGCAACGCGATCAAGTCCTCGCGCATCCAGCGCTATCGCCTCGGCGTCGAGAAGAACCGGGTCTGGCGCGGACTCTCCATCGGCGGCCATCTCGACCTGATGGTGGGGTCGTTCGACGGGGTTTTCGCGGGCCTCGACCTCTCGTATCGATTCGGAGGAGCGCCAAAGCCATGAGAAGCGCAGTGATCTGGCGGGTGATCCTGTTCGTCGCGATCGCCGGGTGCCACTCGGTGACCATCCGCGTGCACCGCGGGAGCTCGGCGGCGATCGAGCGCGACGACCCGTTCACGCCGCGCGCCGACCGGGCCGGCCGCTACATCTCGCATCCGCCCACCGGGCTGGTCGACTGTCTCGATCTGCTCCGGGACACGGTGGGGGCCAAGCCGTGCTCGGAGAGTCAGTTCGGACGCTCGTTCTATCAACTCCTCACCGAGGGCGAACGAGGCGAGGCGGTGTTCAAGTTCTGGAACTCGCTGGAGACGCTGAACTTCACGGTCAAGACCGACGAGACCGGGCGTCTGACCCAAAGGGTCGAGAATGGGCGCTACCTGGTGGATGTTCTGACCCAGCCTGGCCCCGCCGTGCCCGGCAGCTTCTCTCAGAGCCTGCCAAGCGTGGTCGAGGTGGACGACGGCCGGGCAACAACCATCGCGCAGCCGGCGCACCTGCGCCTGCGCCCGCTCCCCAGGCCCGAGGCGATCGCTTCGTTCATCCACGTCAGCGACGGACAGATCCGCGAGCCCGAGGCCAAGCTCGGCGGCGAAGCGGTCAGCCGCCGCCTCGACCCGCTCGTGCAGTCCTTCGAGCACGACTACGAGCAGGAGCTCTACTCGGGGTTCGTCTTCAGCGCGATCGTCGACACCATCAACGCCGAGGCCGAGCGACTCCACGACCTGCGCGAGACCGGCAACCGCGACGAGGCCATGCCGACCGCGGTCATCCATACCGGTGACGCAGTCGATGCCGGCCTGCTCTCCGAGTTCGAGGACTTCCGGGAGCGCAGCGATGCGCTGACCATCCCCTGGTACCAGGCGGTCGGAAATCACGACCTGCTGGCCTTCGGCAACCTCCAGCTAACGGCCGAGCCGACCGACCGCATGAAATGCGAGGGCGATTCGTGGAAGGGCGTGCCCTGCACCTGTACGCCGATCTCGGATCTGGTCCGCGAGTACAACCTGCGGCGGCCCGACAATCGTGGCTGCGAGCGCGTGGACGTACCCAGCAAGAGCTTCACGCTCATCCCGGCCGTTCTCGATCGGGTCTGCGTCGTGCACGAAGTGGTCGCCGACCACTTCGTCATGGATCCCTACGACGCCGAGGCGTACGACGAACGAGGGAAGCTCCGCAGGGATGCGACGCCGCGCAACTCGGTGAACGCGTTCGTCGACGCGCACTGTCGCGGCCTCGAGTGCAAGGCCGACGAGACGGAGCCGGAGCTGGACAAGGGCGAGGTGTTGTCGAACGAGTGGCCGGGGTACGCCACGATTCCTCCGCTGGATGACGGCGGACCGTGTGGCGAGGCGATTCCTGCTAGTCAGAAGATGGCCACTCGTTCCAGAATGAACGGCTTCGATCTGCTCTGGTTCCAGTCGACGAGCAAGGGCTCCACCACCAACGCGCTCGAGCTCGCCAGGGCAGCGCCGTCGGCGGACCCGAATCCGTTCGGCTTCTACTGCTTCGAGATCCAGAAGGCCAAGGACTCCGCCTTCAAACACAAGATCTGGGCGTTCGTCCTCAACACCAGCACACCCCGTGGCGCCTATGGCGAACTGAAGTCGTCCCAGGCCAAGTGGCTCGACGATCGCCTCGCCAAGACCGATCCCGAGGATCTGGTGTTCGTGTTCGCGCACCACCCGTTGTGGGGGATCTTCGACGCAGGAGAGCGTCGCGTCCTGCTCGACACGCTCGGCCGCCACGACAACGTGGTGGCCTACTTCGCAGGTCATACCCACGACTCGCAGCTGCGGGTGGTCCACCCGCCGGGCAAACATCGATTCTGGGAGGTCATCGGACCGTCGACGCTGGTCTTTCCCCAGCAGGCGCGGCTCGTCACCGTGAAGATCGCCGGCCCGGTGGGGTGGCTCGACATCTACTCGTTCTCGCCGATCGGAGCCGGCGAGAGCGCCGAGCATCTCGAGCGCGCGATGGAAGGCGCCGAGCGCGACACCTGCCACCAGAATCCTTGGATGTGCGACGAGGGGCGGCCGCGACCGCCGGCGCGCGAGGTCACGTTCCCGCGCCTGTACTTCCGCCTGCCCGGCCGGCGCATCGGCGGCACGCTCACGGCGGCGGGCGATCCAGGCCTGCCTCCGACCAGCTGCACCGACGGATCGAATCGTCCGACGTGGATCCCGGAGGCGGACTGGACGGCCACCACGCAGCCTCCGCCCTGACCGCTGCTACAGTGCGGCGGTGCGCAAGAAGGTCGACCGTGGTGCGGCGCTGGCCGGTGAGCTGGCCCAGCTGTTGCCCGGTGCGGCGCCCGAGACCACGGCCGAGCTGCTCAAGGACCTGCACCTGCTCACCCGCGAGGGCGACCTCAACGCCGACGCGCGCCGCAAGCTGAAGCAGATCCGCCACCTGCTCCAGCTGGTCGGGCCCGCCCTCGACGACGTGCTGGCCCGCCACCCCGATCCGGTGATCGTCGACTGCGGCGCCGGCAAGAGCTACCTGGGCTTCCTGCTCTACGCCACGCGCCTGGTCCGCGAGAGCAAGGGCCGCATGATCTCGATCGAGTCGCGCGCCGAGCTGGTCGCCGCCGCCAGCGAGCGCGCCGCTCGTTTCGGCTGCGCGCGCATGACCGCGGTGGCCGGCGCCATCGCCGAGGCCCCGCTGCCCGAGCGCGTGCACGTGGTGACGGCGCTGCACGCCTGCGACACCGCCACCGACGATGCGCTGGTGCGCGCGGTCACCGCCGGCGCCGACTGGATCGCGGTGGTGCCGTGCTGCCAGGCCGAGGTCGCGCGCCAGCTCGGCGACGGCGGGCCCAGCGAGCCGGCGCTGGCCGCGCTATGCGCGCACCCCTGGCACCGCCGCGAGCTGGGCTCGCATCTCACCAACGTGGTGCGCGCGCTCGCCCTCGAGGCCCACGGCTACGCGGTCACCGTCACCGAGCTCACCGGCTGGGAGCACTCGCTCAAGAACGAGCTCATCCTGGCCCGCCGCGTCAAGCGCTTCGATCGCGCGGCCCAGGAGCGGCTCGACGAGCTGGTCGCGCGCTTCGGGATCACGCCGGCGATCGTGCGCGCGCTGCCGACGGCCGTGCCGACGTGAGCGACGACGGGACGGTGACGGCGGGCACCTCCGACACCGAGCCCGGTCATCCGATGAGGGCCCGCGAGCTGCCGGCCTCGGTCGGACGCTTCGCGATCGAAGGCTGGCTTGGCGCCGGTGCGTCCGGCGTGGTGATGCTCGCCGCCGATCCGCTGCTCGGCCGCAAGGTCGCGCTCAAGGTCCTGCGCCGCGACGATCAACCCCGGGCCCGGGCGCGCTTCCTGCGCGAGGCGCAGGCCATGGCCCGCGTCACCCACGAGAACATCATCGTGGTCCACGAGGTGGGCAGCGACGGCAAGCAGGTGTTCATCGCGATGGAGCTGGCCGCGGGCGGCACCTTGACGCGCTGGCAGGCCGGCCGCAGCTGGCGCGAGATCGCTGAAGCCTACCTCCAGGCCGCGCGCGGTCTCCGTGCCGCCCACAGCGCCGGGCTCGTGCACCGCGACTTCAAGCCCGACAACGTGCTGGTCGGCGCCGACGGCAAGCTGCGGGTGACCGACTTCGGGCTGGTCGCGGCGGCCGAGGATCGGGAGGGCGCGTCGATGGACGCGCAGGGCGTGTCACTGACCCAGACCGGCGCGGTGATGGGGACCCCGCGCTACATGGCGCCCGAGCAGCACCTCGGGGAGGCCGTCGACGCCCGCGCCGATCAGTTCTCGTTCTGCGTCGCGATCTACGAGGCGCTCTACGGCCGGCCGCCGTTCGCCGGCGACACCTACGCCGCGCTGTCGGCGAGCGTGCTGGCCGGCGAGCTAGAGCCTCCACCCCACGGGACCGGGGTGCCGCCCCGGCTGCACGCGGCGATCGAGCGCGGGTTGCGCCGACGGCGCGACGAGCGCCACCCGTCGATGTCCGAGCTGATCGCGGCGCTCGAGCAGGCCATGGTGCCACCGAAACGCCGGTCGCGATGGCGCCTGGCCGGTGTCGCTGCGGCGCTGGTCGCGATGGCCATCGCGATCGTGACCGTGATGGTGTGGCGTCGCGACGCGGAGCGGGCCCGCGAGGCGCTGATCGCGCTCAAGAGCTCCACCACGGACATCGGCGCAGCGGCGCAGCGGTTCGACGCGGCCCAGCAGGCGTATCAGGCTGGCCGCTACGACGACGCCGCCATCGGCTTCCTCGACGCCTACGGGGCGATGCGCGACCCCGCGCTGCTGTTCAACGCGGCCGCCGCGTTCCAGAGCAAGGCCAAGAAGGGCGATGCGGCGGCGTGCCGCCAGGCGATCGCCTTCTACCGGCGCTATCTGGCCGAGGCGCCGGAGGCACCCGATCGCCAGAAGGTCGAGCGCGTGATCACCACCCTCGAAGCCGAGCTCGCGCGCATGACCGCGATGCCCGACGCCGGCGCGCCGTAGTCAGACCTCGTGGTACTCGCCCTCGGCCGCGCCCATCACCGGGATCGACGTGCGGGATTGCGCCGCCTCGACCATCTTGTCGATGGCCGCGTCGGTGGCATCGGGACTGTGATGGAAGAGCGCGAGCTTACCGACGCCGGCGGCGCCGGCGAGGTGGACCCCCGCCGACACCGGCGAGTGGCCCCAGCCGCGCGCCATGGCGTAGGCCGCGTCGTCGTGCATGGCGTCGTGGATGAGCAGGTCGGCGCCAGCCGCCAGCGCGAAGGCCTCGCGGGTCGGACGGTGGGGCGCCGGGTACTCGACGTCGGTCAGGAACGTCACCACCTTGTCGTCGGCCTTCACCCGGAAGGCGGTGGTCCACATCGTGCCGTGCGGCACCGCGGCGGTGGTGATCTCGAACTCGTCGATGTTGAGCTCGCTGCCGGGCAGGAAGCTCTCGATGCTGACGCCGGCGGCCAGGTTCTCGAGGCCGTTGAGCGGGCTGTAGTGCGGCGCGAGCTGGTTCTGCAGCGTGCCCTTGAGCGAGCTGCCCGCCGGATCGGCGCCGAGGATGCGGAACTGGTTGCCCTTGATGAAGAAGGGCGTGAAGAACGGCAGGCCCTGGATGTGATCGAGGTGGGTGTGGGTGAGCAGCACCGCCAGCTTGCCCTTGCCCTGCCCGTACTCGCTCGCCATCAGCGTCTTGGCGTACTCGGTGGCGCCGGTGCCCAGATCGATGAGCAGGCGGCCGCCGGCCTCGGTGACCAGCTCCATCGACGACGTGTTGCCGCCGTAGCGCAGGAACTCCTTGCCACACATGGCGAACGAGCCCCGCACGCCCCAGAAGCGGATCTTCACGCCGGCCCCCGCGGGCCGACCGACAGCACCATGCCCTCGCACGCGGTCAGCACGTCGACGCCGACCGCCGCGCCCTTCTCCTTGTAGCGGGCCGCGATCTCGTCCATCTGGTCGTCGTTGTGCGACGGCGCGTGGTGGTAGAGGATCAGGCGGCGCACGTCGTTGTCGGCGACGATCTCGAGCGCCTGATCGGGCGTGGAGTGGCCGTAGTGCGGGAAGCGGGCGTACTCCTCGGGGAGGAAGTGGGTGTCGTAGATGACGGTGTCGCAGCCCTTGAGCGCCCTCGACAGCGCCGCCCTCATGTCGCCGAGCACGCGGCGATCCTCGTCGGTGAGGGTCTCCAGGCCGGGCAGGAAGTGCTGCTTGTGCAAGACGTCGGTGAAGGGCGCGGTGTCGGCGACGTAGGCGACGCTGGTGCCATCGGCGTCGACGCGATAGCCCACCGAGCCGAACGGGTGGTTGAGGGCGAACGGCAGCACCTGCGCGTCCTCGACCAGCATGGGCAGGCCGGGATCGACCTCGTGGAAGTTGATCTCGGCCGGCACCGCTTCGAGCGGGACCGGAAAGAACTCGTGGCGCGTGATGCCGCCGATCACCTGCTGCAGCTCGTCGGCGGCGGTCAGCAGCGCATACACCTCGACGGTGTTGCCCGAGATGTACATGGGCTCGAAGAAGGGCAGGCCCTGGATGTGATCCCAGTGCACATGCGAGAGCAGGATGTGGTGGCGACGGCGACGCTCGCCCGAGTCGCGGGCCAGCTTCTGCCCCAGCGCGCGCAGGCCGGTGCCGGCATCGATGATGACGGAGTTGCCGCTGGCGGTGCGCACCTCCACGCACGACGTCTGCCCGCCGTAGCGGACTGTCGCGCGCCCGGGTACCGGGTAGCTCCCCCGGACGCCCCAGAAGGTGATTTCCATCGCCCGAAAATTCTAGCCCGTCCTGGGCCAGAACCGGAACTCGACGCGCACTTCAATAAGCCCAACCACCTGTAACGAGCCGCGCGGTCAGAACGGGTCGTGGGGCCTGGTGGCGGCCTGGATGTCGGCCACGAGCCCGAAGTGATCGGACGGCCAGACGTCGCCCGTGGGGGTGGACGTCGGCTGGTCGAAGCAGACCCGGGCCGACAGGGGCTCACCCCGCAGGTGTCGGTCGGGGCCGCGGGCCAGGATGTAGTCGATCCGCCGGGAAGGCTCGCGCGAGCGGATCGCATAGGGGTTCCGGCGGTCGTAGGTCCAGCCCGGACCGGCGGCGGAGTCCTGTCCGGTGGTGGCCAGCCAGGCGTCGGCGAAATAGACGCTCTCGCCGCCAAGGGGGGTGAGCCCACGCAGGAAGCGCATCTCGTCGGAGTCCGGATCGGCGTTGAAGTCGCCCATGAGCAGCGGCGGCGGCCCGTCGGTGGGCGCGAGCCGCTTGACGTGATCGGTGAGCGCCCGCACCTGCGCGCAGCGGGCCGTGCCCAGGTGGTGCTGGTAGGTGAGGTGAGTGACGAACACCGGGTACGCGCCGTGGGGCGTGTCGGAGCGGGCAAAGGCGACGGTGCGGGTGTCGTGGCCGGGCGGCGACGGCAGGGGCAGGCTGTCGGCGTCGAGGAGCGGGAAGCGGCTGAGGATGGCGTTGCCGAAGGTCAGGCCGCCGCCCATGTGCCAGGCCGGAACGTAGTGGACGTGGAAGCCGGTGCCGGCGGCGATGTCGTCGGCCTGGTTGGGCAGCCCCGGGAACCCGAGCACCTCCTGGAGCCCGACGAGGTCGGCGTCGAGCTCGGCCAGGCCGGCCCGGATGAGCGGCAGGCGTTCGGCCCACGGTCCCTGCCGGTTCCAGATGTTGAGCGTGACTACGCGCAGGACGTCGGTGCGCATGCGGTGCGAGTATGCACGCATGTGGTCACCGGAGAGGTACGTCGAGGCCGTGCAGTTCGCCGCCGACCGTCACGCCGGCCAGAAGGTGCCGGGCGGCGAGCGGCCGTACCTGATGCACGTGGTGTCGGTGGCGGCCGAGGTGATGCGCGGCATCGCGCTCGAGACGGTGGACGCGCCCGACCTGGCGGTGGTGTGCGCGCTCCTGCACGACGTCGTCGAGGACACCGGCACGTCGGTGGAGGACGTGGCGGCCAGGTTCGGCGACGACGTGGCCCGCGGCGTGGCGGCGCTGAGCAAGGATCCGCGGCTGCCCAAGGGTGAGCAGCTCGACGACAGCCTGCGGCGGATCCGCGAGTGCCCGCGCGAGGTGTGGATCGTGAAGCTCGCGGATCGCATCAACAACCTCGAGGAGCCGCCGCACTACTGGACCGAAGAGAAGCGACGCAACTACCAGGTGGAGGCGCGGCGGATCCACGCTGCGCTGCACGAGGCCCATCACCTGCTGGGCCAGCGCCTGGCCGAACGCATCGAGCGCTACGCGGCGTTCTTCTGACGGCTACCGGCGCAGGCGCGGCTTGGTCTTGGCCGCCCCCCTGGCCAGCGGCGTTCCGTCGAGGGCTTGCCACGGGAAGACGCGGTGAGAGGGATCGCCGTCCTGGCGGAACGGGATGAGGTGGAGCTGCTCGATGTCGCGCTCGACCATCTCCCAGGCGTAGTCGAACAGCGGGTTGTGAGCGTTGCCGAGGCGATCGAAGACGCGACGGCGCTCCTCGAACGAGAGCCGCATCCAGGTGCGGGGCGTCGGCCGATCGGCCTCGACGCCGCGATGGACGCAGTAGCAGTCCATGAGGGTGAGCTCGGCCGCGCGCGGCTGCCAGCGGTGGGCCTCGTCGGTGTCGGCGACCTGCGCGTTCATCTCCCAGAAGTAGTCGTGGACGCGCTCGTCGAGGCCGGTGAAGTCGAAGGGCTGCGGGTAGTACGCGGTCGGTAACACGTCGGAGACGGTGTAGCTGTGGTTGGTGCGGCACTTGGGGTTCCAGCGCGCACCCTGGAAACCGTCGACGTGGCAGGGCGCCTCGCGGTGCAACGCTCCGGGCCCGACCTCGGCCTGATCGATGGTGAGGTACGCGAAGTACTCGAGCGGACGCGGGTTGACGCGCTCCTCGACGTCGACGATGCGCTGGAGGACCGGCGCAAACTGAGCCAGCGCCCGCGGCAGGCGGTACTCGGCGGAGTCGGGAAACTTGATGGGCATGTCGAGCACGCGCACGACGCCCGGCCGGGTGAAGTCGGTGAGCTCGGCGGCGGAGAGGAGACCCAGTGACACCGGCCGTCGCGGGCGGAGGAACTGGGCCAGATCCCACACGCTGTCGATGGTGGACAGGACCAGCGAGTCGGGCGGATCGAGCGCGACCGCGTCGGCGGCGCGCGGGTGCAGGATCACCGGATCGGCCGGATCAAGGATGGGCACCTGGTAGTGCTTGCCGCGGTAGTCGCGGCGATCGACGCGAAGGACGCCGGCGGGCAGCGTGGCAGGGAGCTCGGTGAAGTCGTCCAACGGGGTCTCCTGGGGCTGGGCTGAAGCTACCTGGATGCCACGACCTGCTCGAGGACTTCGAGATTGGCGACCGCGTGGTGGTCGGGAGTGGTGTCGCCGGCGGCGATGCGGGCGACGAAGGCGCGGAGCTGGGCAAGGTAGGGATCGACCGGCGTGAAGGGCACGTCGACGGGTGCGTCGCGGCCACGACGGAGCGTGATGGTGCCCGCGCCGCGGGGGCCGAGCGTGTGGACGGCCTCGACCTCGCCGGCATCGCCGGCGATCAGCAGGCGTGGAGCCTCGCGATGGGTGACTGCGCACGACACATGGGCAAGGACGCCGCCGGGCATGCGGAGCAGCACCTCGGCCGCGAGATCGACAACATGCGGCTGCGGTTGAGGTTGCGGGTGCGGCTGCGCCATCGCCTGGACCTCCACCGGCACACCACCACACAGCCACATCACGAGGTCGATCGCGTGTGTCCCCAGCGCCGCCAGGCTCCACCACCGCGCGCCGTCGCCGCGGGCGCGCCAGCCGTCGACCGCCGGGTCCGGCCACGCCCACCGCACGTCGATCGCGCGGACCGGGCCGACCAGCTCCCCGAGCCGCTCGCGGAGCGCGACATGCCCGGTGTGATGGCGCAGGTGATAACCGACCACCAGCACGGTGCCCGCTGCGCACGCGGCCGCGGTGGCGCCACGAGCGTCGGCCGCGGACAGCGCGAGCGGCTTCTCGCACAGGACGTGCAGCCCGGCGGCGGCGCAGACGTTGGTCTGGGCGGCGTGTTGCCCGTCGGGCGTGGCCAGGATGACGGCGTCGACGGCGCGAGCGGCGACCAGGTCATCGAGCGTCGAGAAGGTCGCGGTGGTAGGCGGCGCGGCGAGTGCGATGAGCGTGGCCTCGGCCCGCGCGGGATCACGGCACGTGATCGCCGCGAAGTCGACGGCGCCGGCCGCGTGGAGCGCCGCGAGCGCGCGTGCGTGGTGCTTGCCGGCGTCCCCGGTACCGACCAGGCCGAAACGAAGCGCGGGCATCGACGCGATTTGAGCACGACGCTGCCTCCGCGGCCGTGCCGGCTGGACCGACATCACGTTGCTGCGGGCGGGGGGCGGCACCTGCCAACGCCGGCCTGCAGGGCGGCGGCAGCGAGCGAGCGAGAACGGACACTTGCCTGCCTCGCGCGCTGGCCCGCCGGCTGCACACCAGGCGGTCATGCGCACGATCGTCCAGATGATCACCCTCGCCGCGATCGCGCTCGGCGCGTGCAGCTCACCGCCTCCGAGCCCGTCTCCGGATCCGCAAGATCCGGACGGGCCCGGACGACTCGCCCTCGAGCTCGCGGCTCCCGACGCGATCCGCGGCACGTTCACGCGCAGTGATCTCTCGCTGCGCTTCCACGCCACGCGCACCGACGACCACGCCAGCCTCACCGTGACGACGGGGTCGGGCGACGAGCTGTTCGCGCTCGCCGGTGACCGCGGCGGGACCACGGTGCGGATGAACGGGCAGGACTACCTCCGGTCCGGAGACCGCGTCCTGGCCAACGCATCGGCGAACGGCGCCGACGGCGGCACGCCGGCGCAGTGCACCGCCTCGCCGGGTTCGGCTGATGCCTACGTGGCGTTCATGGCGGCGCCCGAGTCGGCGCTCTTCCCGTGGCTGTCAGCCGCGCTCGGCGAGCGCGGCTTCGACGGCCGGCGCTATCCCGCGAGCTTGCTCGTGCACAAGCTCGGCATGCGCGTGTCGCGGGATCTCGACATCGTGCCGCCCTCCGCGATCGCGGCCGCAGCGGCGGCCGCGTGTGATCGCGGGGACGTCGCGCCCGTGGCCGCGGCGGCCGGCGCCGACGCCGACGCCGGCCCC
>SXGT01484156.1_pt1 | contig 15950 bp, 10 predicted proteins | sample 3176221 | NCBI WGS metagenome assembly SXGT01 (sample SAMN11356862, study PRJNA531348) | freshwater metagenome | isolation source: freshwater sample F1-120 | place: China: Fuxian Lake, Yuxi | collected 2017-12-25
AGACGGCCGAGCTCGCGCGCGTGTCGAAGTCGCGGCCAGTCAGCCCGTCGACGCTGTCGAGCGCGTAGATGCGCGTCGTCTTGTCGCTCGCGGTCACGTCGGTCGCCTCGAAGTAGAGGCGCACGAGGTCCTCACCGTGACGGTGTAGGTGGTCCCAACGCGGAGGCCGGTCAGGATCGTGTGTCGGCTTCGGCGCCCGCGACCTGCACGGCGAGCCGCATCTACGAGGCGAACGAGGTCGTGCCGACGCTCGTCGCGCCGAGGGGCGTGACGGTCACCGACAAGGCGAGCATCGATTATCCCCTCGAGAGTGGCACCCGCGCATCGCTACGCCGGAATCGAAAAGCGAGTTCGCATTCTACCCGATGGTACGCGGGCTCGCGACCCCACCAGCCACCACGAACCCGGCCATCGCTGGCCTGCGGGCGTTGGACGGGCCTGCGCCGCCCGTGCTAGGTGCACGACAAGCGGTCGTTCGCCACGCCGAGGAGCCCCATGTCCAGCTGCATCGACATTCTTCGTCTGTCCGCGCTCGCGCTCGCCTTCGGTATCGTCGGCGGCGGTTGCTCCAAGAACCCCTGCGCCATCAGCACGTCCTTCATGACCGCTGGCGATGACATGCGCGTCGACGAACGGCCGCTCGAGGCGGGACTCAAGGAGGTCGGCGTCCCCAGCACGGGGACCGTATGTGCGACCAAGGGCGAGATGCGGCGCGCGCGACTCCCGGACGACGAGGTCACGGTCGTGTTCGCGAGCCCGACGACCGCCCTCGAGCTGGAGGCGCTCTGGGCCGCGCACCTCGCGAAGGGCGGATGGACGGCCGGCGACACCAAGCCCACCGCCAAGGGTCTCGAGCTCACGTTCACGCAGGGGGCGTCGGACGCGCGCGGACCGCGCCTGCGCGTGCGCGTCTTCGACGGCGTCCGCAACGACCAAGATGCGCCGATCGGCTACGCGCTCGCCCAGCTACAGGGTGCGGGCCGACCGCGCTGAGACCACCCGCGCCGACGCCGCGCGCCGGTTACAGCTTGCGTAGGCGGGCCGGCTTGGTGGACCAGCTCGTGTCCTCGCACGAGACGCAGCCGAGCGCGTCGTAGATGTCGAACGTCTCGGGCAGCGGCTGGGTCGCGGGGGTCACCAGACTCGCGACGGGCTTGCCGGCGTAGGTCGACGCATAGGCCAGCGCCAAGGCGTAGAGCGCCTGAGCCGCATTCAGCGTCTTGCCGCCGACGGTGTACTGCGAGGGCACGAGGTTCGGCGGGGTCGGCGTCCAGGCGCTCGGGGCGTTCGGGTCTGGCGGCACCGTGGCCGCCGCCTTCGCGGCAATGGCCGACGCGAGGGTGCGAACCTCAGCCTGCGTGAGGGTCACCGGGCCGGTCGCCGCCACCGCGTCCTCGGGACCATAGAAGCGCCCCATCGTCTGCGTCACGGGCAGCGCGTCGGCCGCCAGCGCGCGCGCGAGCAGGCCGAGCGCGTCCCGAAGCGAGTAGAACTCGACGCCGTCCGACAGGAAGCTCGGCGGCCGCGCGCCCCAATGCGTGAGCGCCCAGCGCGCGATGCGATCGAGCTCGGCGCCCGTGACCTCGAACAGGTCCGCGGGCGCGGCGATGGCGCGCAGCTCGTCGGTGCCGATGAAGCGGCTGCCCGGGTGGGCCGCGAAATACGTGCCCGCGAGGTACTCGAGGCCCGCGGCGGTCGCCTGGTACTTGGCCTCGATCTGGGCGGCGGTCGCGACCTGCTCGGCCGGGAGCGCGGGCGCTGTGGGGTGCGCGTAGCCGTGCTGCGTCGGGCTCTGCTTGGCGTAGATCCACTTCGAGGCGATGCCGTTGTTGAGGATCTGGATGCGGTGCGTGTCGAGCCCGACGAGGCGCGCGGCCACGGCGCCGGCGCCGCTCTCGAGCGTCGCCATGTGGGTGTCGCCGAGCCACTCGCCGTCGTTGACGCGCAGGACATCCTCCGCCCAGAACACGCCGCCGGCCGTCTCGCCGCTCGGCGCGAGGAGCGTGAAGAGCTCGGCCATCAACGCCTCGTAGTTCGGCACCTCGGGCGCGTGATCCGAGAAGCCGAAGGCGAGCCGCACGTCGGGCAGGCGACGCCGGAGCGCCCACTGCCCGCCGCCGTCCTCGAAGGGGCCTGTGCCGTCGTCGCCCGAGGCGAGTCCCGAGCAGATCTCGACCGGCCCGAAGGTCGTGCCGATCTCGACCACGCCGCCGACGCCGGGCGTGACGCAATCGCCGGTGCCGAGGTTCCGTTCGCAGCTCACCCAGTCGTCGAACGCGTTCGCGACGTCGGCGAAGGTCGAGTCGGCCGTGAGCGCTTTCTGCGGGCGGTTCAGGTAGGTCGGGTCGTGCTGGCCGTGGTAGCCGAAGTGGACCACCCCGCGCGCCGCGAGGCCCCGTAGATACGCGACGACGCCCCCCGTGCCATGGCGGTCGCCGATGGTCTTGGCGTCCGATCCCTGGAACTGGATCGTCCACTCGGGATGGCTGTCGGGGTGCGCGGCCGCGACGGCGTCGAGCATGTCGCCGGTCTTCTGATAGCGGGCCTCGGAGAGCGCGTGGTTGAAGGGGTCCTCGGTGTGCGTGAAGAGGAAGACGTAGACCGGCTGCTCGGTCGTGCCGACAGGCGCGAGGTCGCCGACCGGCTCGGGGACGAACGGGGTGTCGCTCGTCTCGCCCGGGGTCGTGTCGCCGACTGTGGTCTCGGTCGCCACGGTCGTGTCGTGCGGGGTCGTTTCGTGCGGGGTCGTGTCGTGCGGGGTCGTTTCGGGGGTCACGACGTGGGTGTCGGTCGCGGTCGTCTCGGTGGCGACCACGTGCGTGTCGTTGCCGGTCGCCTCGGTCGTGACCACGCTCGAGTCGCCGGCCGTCGTCTCGGCGGCGACCACGCTCGTATCCGCTTGGCGCGCGGTCGTCTCGTCGTCGCAGGCCGCGGTGGTCGTGACGACCACACCCCCGACGAAGGCACACACGGCGAGACGCAAGATGGGCGACGGCAGGCTTGCGAACATCGACACTCCCCTTTTCGATCGCCGATGATGGACGGCGAAGCAGCGGAGGGCAACCGCAACGTCCGTGCCGCCCGCGTCGGCCCGCACCTCGCTGTTACGTAACGTCGTACGTCAACCGCCGGACTCACCGCCGACGCGGGCGCGTCGCGCCGCGTTGACAGCGTGGCACCCGCGCGCCAGCACCCACGCGAGCCGTCTCACGGAAGCCGGAGCGCGCGCTTGATCTTGGCCTCGACCCCCGCGAACTCCTCGGCGCTCGGGAACGTGTCGAGGATGAGCTGCCACTTGGCGATGGCCTCGCTCGGGCGCCCGAGGCGCATCAGGCAATCCCCGTAGAGCTCGAGCGTGCGCAGCATCTCGCGGTCGGCGGTCTGGCGCGGCGGGCGGGTTCGGAGGTCGGCCACCGCCTCGTCGAGAAAGGCGAGGGCCCTGGGCACGTACTGCGGATCGACCTCCGCCAGGCTCGGCGTCGTATGAACCCGGAGGTCCAAGAAGATCGTGGGCCGCCCAAGGACGATGAGCCCGCCGAGGTGACGCGCGACGGAATGCACCGCCGCGAAGGCCCACACGCCAGGCCACTCGCCGAGCCCGACGGCCTTCGCGCGCGCGAGGTCCTCGTCGGGCAGCGCGCCGCGACCGGTCTCCCAGGGCTCGAGCTTGCCATCCGGCGTGCGGACGGCCTTCATGTCATCGATAAGGGCGCGCGCCTGAGCGAGGTGCTCTTCGGCGAGTAGCACGAAGCGCGCGCGGTCCGCCGCGGCAAGCGAGGCCGGAACGGCGTGGTTGGCGGCGCCCACGAGTCGCGTGATGCCGACCAGCGGAAGCTTCGCGAGGACGATGCGATAGGCGAAGTAGCGCCGCTGGTCGTCGGCGCTCGCCCGCGCCAGCCCGGAGGGGGTCACGCGCGCGATGAAGGCACGCGCCGAGGTCGCGAGCTCTGTTTCGGCGCTCGTGATGAGCGCCTGGCGCCGGTCCTTGGCGTCGTGGAGCTGCTTCACCAACGCCTGATAGCGCGCCTCCGCGAGCTTGAAGCCCGGGTTCTGCGCGACGACCTCGCCGAGCGCCTTGCGGGCGGCTTCGGGGTCCCCGCGATCGGCGAGGTCGAGGCCGCGCGCGAACGCGAGCAGCGCCGCGAGGTCGTCCACGCCGGCGGACGCGACGCTGGCCGCACGGGCCCCGAGGGCACGCGCCAAGCGCTCGGTGAGGGCGGCCTCGAGCGCGAAGAGCTTGTCCTTGTGGCCGAGGATCTTGTCGGCGTACGTGACCTTGCCACTCTCGATCTCGATCAGGCGCACGTCGAGACGCAGCGCGGGATCCACGGCCGTCACGGCGCCGGCCACGGCATACCGAGCGCCGACCAACTTGCCGATGCGCTGGGCGGTCGCGGGGTCGACGAGCGCACTGTGCTGGAGCCGCAGCTCGCCGAGAACCGCCTCGAGCTTCGCGCGCTCGACGACCGTCACGCCCGGCACCTGCGCCAGGTCGGTGATGACCATGTCGGCGAGCCCCTTGCCGAGCACGTCGAACGCGGCGTCGGCCGTGTGGTTGTCGAAGGTGAGCACGCACACCGACGTTTCGGCGCGCGCCGCGCCGAGTGCCCCGACCGTCCACAGAAACGCCATCACGCGAACGAAACGACCCATGCAGCCTCCGCGCGGCACTCTATGCCTCAGCCGGCGCTTTCATGGTAGGCAGCGGCCATGAAGATCCTCGTCTGGGCGACGACTTTCGGGGCCGATCTCTGGAGCCTCACGCGCTACCTCGCGGCGCGCGACGACGTCGACGTGCGCGTCGTCCTCCCTGGCAAGCGCGGCTTCCTCGCCGAGGGCGTCGCGCGCCTCCTGCCGGTGGCGGCGCCGCTCATCCAACGCCGCCCTTGGCACGAAATTCTCGCCGTTGGCCCTGGACTCGGCGCTTCGAAACACGGCGCGATCTCGGCCACGCGCTTCCGCCCCGATGTGACCATCCTCGACAACCGCGTCCCGCTGCGCGCGCCGTCTCCCAAAGGCTTCGTCCTGTGGCACGGCTTCGGCTGGAAGGGCCCCAACGACCGCCAGGAGTTCCGCGTCCTCCACGGCCAACTGCGCGCGTGCTTCGGCGAGCCGCTCGCGCCGAACCGCGACTTCCGCTGGTCGTGCTTCGGACCCTGGGACCTCGAACATCGCACCGAAGTCTCGGGCTTCGCGCCCGAAAACTGCCGCATGGTCGGCGCCTGCAGCCACGACGACCTGCGCGTGCCGCTCGAGAAGGTCCGCGCGCAACCCTACTACCCGTTCGACCTGCGCAAGCCGACCGTCCTCATCGCCCCGACCTGGCATTACGGCGAGGTCTTCGCGCACTGGGGCAAGGACGCCGAGATCTTCGAGCGCCTCCTCACGCATCTCGGCCGCCGCGGCGCGAACGTCATCCTGCGCCTCCACGACAGCTTCCGCTTCGAGCCGCCCTACCGCGCCTTCCTCGACGGCCTCGCGCGCCGCCACGCGCACGTGCTCCTCAAGTACAAAGACCAGCACCCGGATAATTGCCTCGACATGCAAGTGTCGGATGCGCTCATCACGAACTACTCCTCGATCGCCAACCTCTACTACGCGACCGGCCGACCGACCGTGCACGTCTATCCGGTGCGCGACGCGGACGAGGCCTTCACCTGGCGGACCTACACCCTGCTCGGCGTGCGCAAGCAGCAAGTCCAAAACGCGCGCTTCATCTGGAAGCTCCCACCCGAGGACCACGGCGGGCTCCTCGCGCGCGACGTCGCGCAGCTCTTCGCCGCCGTCGACCAGGCGCTCGACGACCCGAGCTGCTGCCGCGCCACGACGCAGGCGTTCCTCGATCGCCACATGCTCGGCGCCGACGGACGCAACTGCGAACGGACCCTGGGTGCCTTGCGCGAGCTCGTGAGTGCCTCTCCGTGAGCGGGCTCAGAGAGCGGGCGCGGGGCGCTGGGCCGCGCCAATGAGAGCGGTGGTGGCGATCGAGCGCATCGCGGCCGACCTCGCTCGCCTCGGCGTCGTCGCCGGCGACACCCTCATGGTGCATGCCTCGCTTCGGGCCATCGGCCCCGTAGAGGGAGGGGCAGACGGCGTGATCGACGCGCTCGAGGCGGTGCTGGCCGGTGGGACGCTTCTCATGGTGCTGGGCGCCGCTGACGACGGCACGCCCTTCGACGCATCGACGACGCCCGCGGATCCGGAGGTCGGGGTCTTGGCAGAAACCCTGCGACGCCGACCCGGTGTGCGCGTCACTGATCACCCGGAAGGTCGCTTCGCCGCTCTTGGTGCGGATTCGGCGCTGCTCCTTGCGGATTCCCCGTGGCATGACTACTTCGGCCTCGGTTCGCCGCTGCATCGACTGGTGTCGGAAGGCGGACGTGTCCTCAGGATGGGGGCCGACGACAACACGACGACTCTCCTTCATCATGCCGAGTACCTGGTCCCACTCATCGCCAAGCGGCGCGTGCGCCGCGAGCGGGTGATCATGACTCCGCGCGGGCCGGAGCGTCGAATCGTCACAGCGCTCGACAACAGCGAGGGCATCGTGGATTGGCCCGGCGAAGACTACTTCGCTTCGATTCTCCGCGCGTTCCGCGAAACCGGCCTTGCGCGGCGAGGGCTGGTCGGGGGGGCCGCGAGCGAACTCTGTGATGCCGGCGAGCTGGTGGCTTTCGGGGTGAATTGGATGGCAGCGCGCTTCGAGCGCCCCACAGAGGTACGATAATCGTCGATTGCTCGTGCCGCCGATCGAAGCAGCGATGAGAGTGCCGCTGATCACCAGGGCACCGAGCGTCCGGTCGCCGTTGCGTCCGTCAGCGAGCTGGTCAGCGCGTAGCGCCGCTGCGCCCCGCGCACGAGGCCGGTTGAGACCGCTTGAGACCGCTTGAGATGCCTCGCGCGGCCGAGGGCCCTATGACGATTCGCGCATCCGGTTCGCGTCCGTCAACCCTGGCAAGCGGTGCTCCATCATGAGAACACGACGTCTCCTCGTGCCTGCACTCGTCGTCTCCGCCCTCGGCTTCCACTGCGACCACGACGAGCGCGTCGCGGTCGAGGGCAGCCCCGGTCCGGCGGCGACCCGTTCCGACCCCTCGGGCGACCCCTTTGGCGAAGCGTTCAAGACGCTCGCGCTGTCCGCCAGCTGCCAAGCGGACTTCCCGGCGTTCGACAACGTCCCCTACAGCAGCATCACGCGCACGACGACCGGTGCCAAGGCGGACTACAAGCTCGCGGCCAAGACGACCCAGTGCGGCGGCCAATCGGACGGCAAGACGACCGACCTGGATCGGGATGTGGTCTTTCAGTTCGTGGCGCCCGCGGAAGCGACCTACCGCTTCACCATCACGCCGACCTCCGGGTTCGCGTCGGGCCTGCGGGCGTTCCTGGTCCCGGCGGACACCTGCGCGCCGGTGCCTTCTCTCATCGCGAGCTGCGCCGGTGGCGCCGCCAACACGAAGCTCGCGCCGCTCACCTTCGCGACGACCAGCGCGCTCGCCCGCGACCAGGTCGTCTTCCTGGTGGTCGAAGGCGTCGCCGCGAAGACGGGCAACTTCAAGCTCGGGGTGGCGGTCGATGCGGCCGCCTGCCAAGGCCCGATCACCCCCGCCGAGATCCCGGAGGGCGGGGACGCGCGCCTGGCCGACGGGCGCGGCGCCGAATTCACCTTCCGCCTGAACGGCGTGATCGGCTGCCGCAGTTCGACGTGTGCCAACGAGTGGCAGGGCTTCACGCGCGACCGGTGGGCGGCACTGCTCAGCGACCCCTTCGACAGCCTGACGATGTCGCTGCACCTTCTGGCCAGGATTCGCCTGCGCTCGAAGATCACCGGCGATGTCTTCTATCCCAAGGACAGCGCCGTGGCGGCCGAGCGCGCGTGGCCCATCTTCGGCTGGATCTTCGGGAGCCCGCTGTTCAAGGCCGATCAGCACCTGGATCCCGTCAACGCGTTTCGCGCCGACCTCCCGTTCACCGTCTTCGAGTACGCCCGCAGGGCGCAGGGAACGGGCGATTCGTTCGACCAGCTCGACCGCGTCGGAAGCCGCCTCGGCCTCGAGAACTGGGCCATGCCCATCGACGCGAACACGGCGGACGCCGGATACGCCAAGATGGCGGTGACGACCTCGGCGCTTTTCGGTCTGACGTGGCGGAGCGGTGACGTCCTCCTCGACGGGTCGCGCGCCTCCAAACTCCTGCAGACGCCGGAGTTCGAGTACAGCGACATGGACCAAGCGTTCGGCGCCAACCTCGGGCCGCGCTACCTGGCGAGCGCGTGTCGGCGGCGGCCCGACAGCTACCTGAGCGCGGATGCCGGCCAGGAGCGGATCGGGACCAGCCTCGAAGGCTTCGGCGACAACGACGGCGCTCATGGAGGCGCCCGGCTCTCATCAGGTTCTGCCGCGGTCCCGCACCCCAGCTCTCCCAGCCTCAAGCACGTCTTGAGGACCTGCGCCGCCGATCCCGCCTGCACCGCCTTGGCACCGGCCTACAAGCTGGCGGCCGCCATCGTCGCGAACTGGAGCTCGCGCGAGTCGGCCGTCGCGCTGGACGTCCAGCGCATCGACACCCTCTACGCGATGCGCGATCACGGCTTCCGCCGTGCCTGCGCCGCCAACGACGTGGCCGCCTTGGGTGCGCACGCCGTGGCGGCGGGCGACACGCTGAAATACTACCCGCCCGGGGACGCGGACATCGGCTCGGCCCCCGCACCGGTCAAGTGTGCCGCCGAGGCGGCCGGCAAGGTCGTCGACTTCGCCCGCGAGTTCTGGAATCCGGCGCCAGCCGGCACGGGCTCGTCCCTCTCGCTGAGCGAGCTCGCATGCTTCGAGCTCAACCCGGGCTCGGCGCAGACCGCCCTGGCGGTGGCCGACGGTCTCGGCCGGGCGATCGACGGGCTCGACCTCGACGGCATCAGCGCCGACGCCTGGGGCACGCCCTATCGGCACTGGACCCTGCCGGCGAACCGCGAACTCGTGAGCAAGACCGACTATGCGTGCACGAGCGCGAGCACGTGCGGCTTCGGTCAGGCCTGTCTCGCCCCTCCGGACGCGGCCCACGCCAACGCCTTCGCGTGCCCGGATCCGAATCCGGGCGGGACCCCGTGCAAGTGCCAATGTGCCAACGACGCCCAGTGCCCGGCGGGCTCGCAATGCGTGGCCGGCGCATGTACGGGCCTCATGGCCAAGGCGTCCATCCAGGCCGTCCCGTGGCGCGAGAACGGAGTCCAGCGCACCCTCATGACCCTCGCTGACGGCAACGGCGGAACCGCCCACAAGCGCCTCCCGTATGACACGGGCGCGACACCTGCGCTGGCCTTCCAAAACGATTGGATCGAGCTGACCAAGCGCGTTCGCAAGCGGCTCGCCTGCTCGGCCAATCAGGACCCGTCGAGCTGGCTGCCGAACATCAACACGTCGATGAACTACATGAGCCAAGCCGATTCTCCGGCCCGCATCGGCCTGGGCTGGACCCAGTGGATGAGCGAGCTGGAGCTCCTTTTCGGGTCCGGCGCGTGGCACGAGAAATTCAACGTCCTGCGGGTCAACGACGCGCACCAACGACTCGCCGCGTTCCAGTCCCTCTTCGCCGCCCACAGCGCGGCCAAGCACGGCAACCGCGCGCACATGATGATCTCGTACTTCAATTACCAGGACGGCGATCCGGACTACGACGCCAGAAACAACGACGCTGGGGACGAGGCCAGCTACGTCTTCGGCCTCGCCCCCGGGGAGAACTTCGAATCGGGACTCGTGAACTACCTGCTCGCGGCGGACCGCCACAACGGCGCGATGAAGCTCGAGCTACAGCGCCGGACCGAGAGCAACGCCGTCGCGGGCGACGACGAGACCATCTCATACGGACGCCTCACGACGCTCCTCGACCCCCATCCTGTGGCCCCCGGCCTCCGGAGCTGGCTGCGCGTCTTCCTCGACCTGCGCCTCGGCCTCGGCGAGATGCGCGACGTCGCCAACATCACGGGCCCCATCTGGCAGAACCCCGGCGAGTTCAACCGCTCGACCATCAACCCCGGCCAAGCCTGCAACCGCCCCGGCGACATCTGCCGCAACGAGAACGCGTGGCAGGATCGCTATAGCCTCCTCTACACGCGGGGCGGCGACGGACTCGCCCTCCGCAACCTCCTCGCGCCCGTCGCGGGCGGCGCCAACGATCTCTATGTGCAGCTGCCGTGGGCACCCGCCAGCGGTGGATCCTGGCTCCATTACTACCTGCCGGGGTGGGACTCGAACGCGACCACGACCGTGCCGCTTCACCGCGCCTGCGACAGTGCCGTGCCCGGTGGCGTCGGCGCCTTCGTCGAGTCCTTCGTCGGGGCGGCTGACGGCGGCAGCGGCGGCGAGTTCATCCGGATCCCCGCGGGCCAGAGCGTGCTGCTCGTCAGCGCGAATGCGCTCATGTCGCCCGAGGCCTGCACCGTCACGCCGGTCGAGGGCGCCGCGCGGCCGCACGCGGCGGGGGACCTCCAGGGGATCCCGGAGGGACGCATCATCCGCGACAAGACGCTCCTCACGAGCAACATCCCGTGGACCGAGGACCCGGCGTCCCTGGTCGGAACGTGGCCGAGCCTCGACGGCGATGGCGACGGGGTCGCGACCAACTTCGACGTGAACGACGCGAGCGCGGCGGTGCAGTAGGACGGTCTCCGCGCCGGGGCGGCGGTACCTACCGGTCCGCTCCCGGCGCCGGGTGGCAACCTCCGGCGGCGTCGTCCTGCTTCTTCTGCTGCTCTGGCGTGAGCGGGGCCGGCGGCGGGAACTCCGGGGGTTTCTCCGTGCCCATGCTCACGCGCAACGCCTTGAGCCCATCGGCGAGCGACGTCTTCTGCGCCGGGTCTTTGTGGTCGTGCTTGGGAGCCGCGAGTTTCACCTGACAGCGCGTCGGAAAGACCTTGATGACGACGCCGCTCAGGGACTCGGTCTCCAGACCCTCGAACTGCCCCAGCGCCGCGAAGCCGACCTTCATGCCGTGTTTCTCGCCGCGGTACACGTAGATGACGTCGCCACCGAACACGAAGTCGGCGCCCGGCTTGAGCTCGAGGAAACCGCCGGCGGGCGCGGGTGCGGGCGGCGCGGCCGCATCGTCGCGCTGCACGGACGCCTTCATCTGCACGCCGGTGCCGCCGCTCATCTGGTTCAGGATCGGCTCGGCCGACCTCCCGGCGACGACCGCGTCCGCGACCCTGTCCGCATGCTGCTCGTAGCCATCCCCCGACTGGCCGACGCCGCCCGCAAGCGACACCCCGCCCCGCTGCTGAACGACGTGCGCGGCTTCGTGCGCCGCGGTGTGCAGGTCGGGCCCGCCTTTGAAAGCGATCTTGTCGTCGGTCGCGTAGGCGGCCGCGCCCATGCCGTCGCACGCAGCGCTCGCGTCTCCGCCCGAGTAGGCCTTGACGCCCGAGACGTCGTGGCCGCCGAAGCTCTTTTGGATCGCGCCGAGATGGGGCAGCGATCCCCCACCGCCGCGCGTGCCGGCCTCGGCGTGTTGATGCACCGCCTCGGCCGAGGCCTGGACGTTGCCGCGCATCTGCACCGCGGCGGCCGGCGCGAGCATCGCCTCTTGCTGGGCGAAGTCCTTGCCCGCGAGCGACTGCTTGAGCTGCACCGCATGCCCGGACGACGTCGACGACGCGCCGCCGGAGATCGATGCGGGCTTCTGTTGCACAGGCTGAGTGGTTGGGGTGGCGGGCGTGGTGATGGACACGATGAGCCTCATGTGGACCGAGCCACAGACGAAACGTGCGCGACGAACGCAACCCCCGCCACCCTTTCTAGGCGATTTGCGCGCCACGAACAACCATGGCGACGCATGCTCTCGGAGGCTCAATCGCCGCGGAGCTGGATCGATCCGACCGCACCGGTACAGGCGACGCGCACCGGATAGTGGACCGCACCGTTATCCAAGCGCACCGCGTAGGGGTCGCTGTCGGCGACGATCTTGATTTTCGGGATCTCTTTCTTGGTCCCGAGCCGCGCGAGATTGACGCAGGCGGCCTCCCGTTGACCGCCGTCGGTCGAGCGAAGCACCCCCAGCGCGAGCGGGATGCCTTCCTTGCACTGCGAGTTCGCAAAATAGAAGAGCAGCGCGTAGGTCTCGGTGACGTCATCCTTCGCGGTCAGCGCTTTGGCCAGCGGGGCACACATGGCGGTGTTCTTCTCGCGCTCCAGCCACTCCCCCAGGTTCGCGCGCAGGCTCGGCTTGGGCATACTGAGGTAGTCGGTCAGGGCGGCGACGACGTTCGCGCCGCCCGCTTGGAGGCCCGCCAGGATCGTGACGCCGATTCGGGTGTCGCCTTTCGCATAGGTCTTGCCGACGAGCGTGCCGAAGAGCGTCGCATAGTCGCCGCACGTGTAGAGCTTCTTGGCGACGGTCGCGAAGTCCTGTTGCAGCCTGAATTTGTCAGCGTCGAACGCGGCGTCGACCTTGGCGCCCAGTCCGGCGCACGGCGCGTCGGCGAGCTCCTTCACGGCGCCCCCCTGTTCGATTCGCTCGCAGGCCGCGCCCTTGGCAGACTTTCCGTACGACGTGAGGCGGTACTCGTCATCCGGGGTCGCACAGATCGACTTGAGGTACGCCGTGTCGCCGCTGTCGTAGGCCCAGCTCACGGCATTCTTACACGCGTCGTAGCCTTCATTGCCGGTGGTGTCGTCCGGGAACCGCGTCTTCCCGACGCACATGTCCCAATTGAAATGATAGTCCTTGGCGTCGTTGGCTTTCTGCATCTCAGCGCGCGTCGCGGTCGAGGGCACGAGGCCCCCGAAGATCGATCAGCCTGCGATGGCGAGTGCGGAAAATGGGGCGACACAGAGCATCAGACGCTGCGGCATAGGCACCTCGTGAGTTGGGCCGCGGCATGCCGCGGGTTTTCGCGGAAAGGTCTCACGGGAGCCGGGAGTGCGCAAACCGGCCAGGTCGCCCCCCGCGCTCAGCGATAAAGCTTGCACCGCCGTGCAAGCCATCCGGGCGGCGGCGCTCGCTAGCGCGCTCGGGCGGGCGCTCGCGAAGACGCCGCCCCTCCATGTGGGAGAGGTCCCACGCTCGCATCAGGGCCGCGCAGGAAGGCGACGGTCGTGGCCGCGGCGAAGCGCGCCACGCGCGTACCCCCGCGATACAGAGACCAGGCACGTCCTCGGCGTGGATCGTCCAGAGCCCACCCGGCCCCTTGCGCCACGCCAAGAGGTTTCGCACCACCGGTCTGGCCACGCACGCCCTCATCAGGGCGCGTGCCGTGCCTCCCGCGTACCCGAAGAACCCCCACGCGATGACGTACAGAGGCGGCGTCTGGGACACCCAGGTGCTTTCCTCGAACGTGAAGAACGCGTCCCCGACCTCGGGCGGCCATTCACTCGACGCGCCTCCTGGCCCCGCGCAATGGAGTCCCACGCGTTCCCCCCACGCCTCGCCTAGTGCGTCAGGCATCGGCGCGCGCTTCGCCGGCGTCAACGCGTAGCCGCTCGGGCACGCGAGCGAGGGTCCCTCCGGCGCCGCGCGCGTCACGGCGGCAACGGGCGGGCGCTCCGACATCACGGTCGCGGCGGAGGGCTGCGCGCGCGGGAGGACCTGGGCGTAGACCCACGTCTCGCACCAAACACCATCCTCCCCGCCCCCGCCCGCACAGCGGCCGAGCCAGACCTCGGGCGCGGCCTCGGTGCCTGCGACGTTGAGGTCGCTCAGGGTCGGCTCTTGCGCGCGGGTTGGGGCACCTCGGGGCGACGAGGTCCCCTTTTCCGGGCAGCTTCGCGTGCCTGGTGACGACGAGGTCCAGCTGTCCGCGCGGCGTAGGGCGGCGCGCGGCGACGAGGTCCGCGCGTGGGCGCAAGATGACGCGCCGTGCGCCTGCGTGGTCAGGTTCCGCGTGGACCGCCAGCGACGCCGAGGACGCCTGTGGATACCGCACCTTGACAGGCTGACGGCGCGGCTCAGAATGGTCGCACCCGCAGGTTCCGTCGTCCGCGCGTACCGTCATCGCGAGCCCTGGGGTGCAGCGAGGGTCCATGACGTCTGTCCGGTCATCGAGCACCGCAAAATCTTCCACCACACCGGCAACGGCGAGCGCCTCCGGCAGTCAGACCGCGCCGAGCGGCGCCAGCGTCCAGCGCAAGCCGGATATGCGCGGCCACGCGTTCGCCGCCCAGGAAGCGCTCCTGGCACCCGTTCAGAGGAGCGCCGCGGGCGCGCGGGGCGGTGGCGTGAGCCTGCCCCACCTCGATCGGATCCAGCAGGGCTTTGAAGCGGGCCGGGAGTCGGTGCAGGCCAAGGCCGCCGTGCAAAGGGACGGCACCGAGGGCGCGACGCGACGCGGCACCGAGGCCGGTGAGCAAGCGCCAGAGGCCGCGCCGCGCGCGCCCGCGGCCCAGGTTCCGGCCCCGCCCACGCGGCTCGTCGACGAGAAGACCAACACCATGACGCTCGGACCAACGATCGCCTGGATCGGCGCACTCGAGGCCGCGCTGACGGGCGTGACCACGGCGCCCGCCGAGGGGGCCTTCGGTGCCGAGATGGATCAGTTCGAGGGCGTGTGCGAGCTCATCAAGTCGTCGGCCGAAGGACTGCTGAGCGCTTCGAGCGTGACGCGTGAAGGACGCACGGCCGATCCGGTCCTGCCGCCGAAGGAGGAGGTCCACGCGGTCCGCGTGAAGGTCCAGGCGCTGCGGGCGCTCAAGGATCGGCCGGCCCTCGCCGCGATCGCAGCGGACCTCGACGCCTGGACCATCTTCGCCAACGAGGCGCTGGTCTCCTGCTTCCAGGGGCTGGCGGTGTTGCAGGCCCGGAAATCCTGGCGCGCACCGAAGAATCGGCAGGCGAGCGAAGCCGACCTTGGCAACAAGAACCGCGAGTCCACCGAGGTGGACGAGATTTTCAAGGCAGGTCGCAAGGGTGGCGGGCGCCAAGGCTATCTGAGCCCGAAGAAGAAGACCCGGCACAAGTGGTGCGGGTACACGGTCGCCGCGAACCTGAGCCGCGGCGCCGGACTCGATCCGAGCCACCTCCAGTCGTTCGCGTCGACCCCCAAGGGCGAGGACTACTTCTCGTATCGCAACGGGTACGGCCAGACGCGCGAGGTCATCTACTCGCCGGAAGAAAGATGCTGGATGCCGGTTGCCGAGTACCACGAGAAGCGGGGCTCGAAGCGCCTCTGGATGGGGCCGAAGGAGATCGCAGCTGCGGGGGGCATCGAGGCGGTCGCGGGGGATATCCAACCCGGCGACGTGGTGTTTGCGGACACCAACAAGGACGGCAAGCACAACCACTACGCGATGGCCGATGCGGCGGCCACGTCCGAGGGTGCGCTGACGACGATCGAAGGCAACTTCGGCGGGATCGCTGCGGGCGCGGACGGCGGGGCCAAGGCAGGCAGGAAGAACAAGCAGGGCCGCGGACCGAAGTACCAGCAAGCCGGTGGGTCGGCGGTGACGGCCGAAGTCAACGACCTGCGCGGGACGGACCGCGGCAACGGCAAGGTCATCCCAGGCCACGCGGGTCGCAAGAGCAAGGACGTCTGCGCGTTCGGTCGCATGTCGGTCATCGACTTCGTCCCCCACACCTACAAGAAGGCCGGAGTGCGTTGGGACGATGAGATGCGCGACGAGCCGGGGCCCGAGGGAGAGGGGGCGGTCGAGGAGGGGCAGGAGGGCGAGGAGAGCAGCTCCGCCGACGGCGCAACACCCGAGGGTGAAGCGCAACGCGCCTGAACGCGCGCCCCCCTGGGCCCCCCCTGGGCCCGGTTGCGGGGCGCCGGCGGAGGCGGTAACAATGTCCGCGTCGCTCGAACACCGTCATTCGTGGACTCCGAGGTCTGACAGCGCCGATCGAGTTCACCGAGCGCGGTATCCGGCGTCCTTGAACCAACTGACGATGTGGCCTCTGGGCAACTCGTTCATGGCACGCAAGACCTCCCGGTCGACGGCGTCACGAGAGCGGGCTTTGGCTCTTCG
>SXGT01391469.1_pt1 | contig 15949 bp, 14 predicted proteins | sample 3176221 | NCBI WGS metagenome assembly SXGT01 (sample SAMN11356862, study PRJNA531348) | freshwater metagenome | isolation source: freshwater sample F1-120 | place: China: Fuxian Lake, Yuxi | collected 2017-12-25
CCTCGTTCAACTGGAAGAAGCATCTCGATGACGCCACGATCGCCAAGTTCCAACGCGAGCTGGGCGCGATGGGATACAAATTCCAGTTCGTCACGCTCGCCGGCTTCCACGCGCTCAACTTGGGCATGTTCAACCTTGCGCGGCAGTACCGCGACAAGGGCATGGCCGCGTACTCGGAGTTCCAGGAAGAGGAATTCAAGTACGAGAAGTCCGAAGGCTACATGGCGACCAGTCACCAGAGCTTCGTCGGCGCCGGGTACTTCGACCGCGTCATCAACGCGGTGACCATCGGAGGCAGCGACCTCGCCGCCTTGTCCGGTTCGACCGAAGAACAGCAATTCCACTAGACTCTAGCGTTATGCGCTAGCGATCGCGTGATTCCCGGCGCCGCGAGGCGCCGGGAATCTCATTTTCACCCAGGAGAATCTCATGCCCGCATTCAAAGCCCCGATCCGCACCCTCATGGGCCCCGGCCCCTCCGATGTTTCGCCGCGTGTGCTGGCCGCGCTCGCGCAGCCGACCATCGGCCACCTCGACCCGGAATTCATCCGGCTGATGGACGAGACGAAGGCCCTCTTGCAGTATGCCTTTCAGACGAAGAACCAGATGACCTTTCCGGTCTCCGCACCGGGCAGCGCGGGCATGGAATGCGCGCTGGTGAATCTGCTCGAACCGGGCGACAAGGCCATCGTCTGCGTGAATGGTGTCTTCGGCGGGCGCATGAAGGAGATTGTGGGGCGTATCGGTTGCACCGCGATTGTTGTCGAGGACACCTGGGGCACGCCGGTCGATCCGCAGAAAGTCGAAGCGGCGCTGAAGGCGAATCCCGGCGCGAAAGTGCTCGCGTGGGTACAGGCAGAGACTTCCACGGGTGCGGAATCCGACAGCGCGACCTTGGCGAAGCTTGGCCATGCGCACGGCTGCCTGAATATCACCGACACCGTGACCGCCGTCGGCGGTACGCCGCTGAAGGTGGACGAGTGGGGCCTCGACGCCGTGTATTCCGGCACACAAAAGTGTCTCTCGTGTGTTCCAGGCCTATCCCCCGTCACGTTTAGCGACCGGGCGCTCGAAGCCGTGAAGAAGCGCAAGACGCCGGCCGTGAGCTGGTTTCTCGATATTTCGCTGCTCATGGGCTACTGGTCCGGCGAAAACCGCCGCGCGTATCACCATACGGCGCCTATTAACGCGAACTACGCGCTGCACGAGGCGCTCACGATTCTGAAGGAAGAGGGTCTGGAGAATTCGTGGGCGCGGCACCGCAAGCACCACCTCGCGCTGCGCGCGGGCGTTGAGGCGCTGGGCTTGTCCTTCGTCGTCGCAGAGAAACACCGGCTACCGCAATTGAACTCTATCTCGATCCCGGCGGGGGTCGATGAGGCCGCCGTACGCAAGACTTTGCTGAATGAGCACGGCATTGAAATCGGCGCGGGGCTGGGATCAATGGCCGGGAAAATCTGGCGCATCGGCGTTATGGGCCATTCCGCGCGGCAGGAGAACATTGTTAAGGTGGTTGGTGCGCTGGAAACGGTCCTGCGCGGGATGGGCCAGAAGCTTGAGGCAGGTGCTGCGGTCGCGGCGGTCCATGCGGCGTATAGCGCAAAGAGTCCGGCGAAGGCATCGGTCTGAGGGCGCTAAGCGTCTATCGGCGACGGAGTCAGACGACACATGCGGTTGTTCTCCTGCGTAGTGGCGATTTCAGTCGTGATGGAGAGTCTTTGCTTCGCGCAGGAAACACGCATTCTCTTTCCAGAAAGAGCGGACGGCGAATTAAAGCTTGAGAACGCCGTGCGCGACGCCGCCCGCGAGAGCAAGCGGGTCCTTGTGAGTTGGGGCGTGAATTCCAGTGCGGCTTCTGTGGCGCTTGATGAAATCCTGGTGACAAATGAGAAAGCCCAGAACGTACTCGAATCGAGCTATATCTTTCTGCGCTTGAACTCCGACCAGAATGCGGCGACAGCCGAGTCGTTGCAGGTCACCGTGGAATCGGTCCCGACATTGACCGTTGTCGACCCTTTCGAAGGAACTCAAGTCAGTAAAAGTTTTGCTGATTTATTCACGGACCCGGCGGACTTGCTCACGTTTCTGTATCAGTGGAAACCAAAGCCGACTGCCGCGAGCAAGTCCCTCGACCGCGCGCGGCAGGAGGCGGCCCGGAAAGACCAGGTGGTGTTTGTGTTGTTCACGACAACCTGGTGCCAATGGTGCAAACGGCTCAAAGTGATGCTCGGCGATCCCGAGATCGCCCCCCTGCTTGATGAGCACATGATCTACCTGGAGATTGATCAGGAAAAAACCGCGGGAGGCCGCGAGCTGCGCTATCGCCTCTCGGGAGACACGGGCGGCAGTATTCCTTGGGTCGCTGTTGTGAATAACAACGCGGCAGTGCTCGCGACCTCCACGCTCGCCGGGCGTAATATCGGCTATCCAAATCCTTCCCGGCCGAAGAAGCTGGAGCATTTTCTCAGCATGATCCGCACTGGAGCGCCCGCGCTCCGCGAGGAGCAGATTGCGCATATCGCGGAAGCGATCCGGGCGCGGGGCGCGGATGGCACAGGCGAAGAAAGCGTGGAAGCCTCCGACAGCCGTTTGACTGTTCGCTAATACGATGAGGGCTTGCGTTTTGTGGGTGCTATGCGTGAGACTATCCCAATTCCCCAATCCCCGTGACCAGGAGATTTTGTCATGCGTTCAGCAAGTCGTACTGCGCTGCTTTCATCCGTTTTGCTTGTCTCCTTTGCCATGAATGCGTCCGCGCAGAAAGCAAGCGATCCGTTTCTCGGGCGCTGGGCCTTGACGATTCCCGGCGGCGGCGCGGGCTGGCTCGGCATTGAAGACAAAGGCGAATACCTCGATGGCAGCATCCTCTGGGGCGGTGGCAGCGTCCTTCCGTTGGAAAGCGTCTATCTCGACGACAAAGGCAATCTCGTTGTAACGCGCCTCAACGAAGTGGAACGCAAGGACAAAACCGGGAAGGTAGTCGCGACACAACGATTCACCGAAACGATCCAGGGCAACTTTCAGGGATCCGACAAGAACGCGCTGGCTCTGACGCGGACCGTGCCGAATACCAATGGCAAAGGAGCCGTCGTCCGGGACTTCACGGGCAAACGCATTCCCGATCTTCCCGAAGCGCCGAACCTGAAGAAAGTAAAATTCGCAGATCCGATTCAGTTGGTGAACGGCAAAGATCTGACCGGCTGGACACTAACCAATCCCAGTGCAAAAAACGGCTGGACAGTGAAAGACGGCAACCTGACCAATGAGGCCCCGCGACAGGGCGGCGCCTACGGCAATCTTCGCACCGAGGCCGAATTCGAAGACTTCAATCTTACGCTGGAAGTTCGCGTACCGGCGGGCGGGAACAGCGGCGTGTATCTGCGCGGGATTTACGAAGTACAAGTTGAAGACAGCTATGGCAAGGGACTCGACTCACACCACATGGGCGCGCTCTACAGCCGGATCACGCCGTCGACTTCAGCAGAGAAGCCTGCGGGCGAGTGGCAGTCGATGGACATCACGCTGGTCGATCGCCACCTGACCGTGATTCTGAACGGTACGAAAATTATTGATAATCAGCCCGTGCTGGGTTGCACCGGCGGCGCGTTGACCTCGGACGAGTTCAAGCCGGGGCCGATTTATTTGCAGGGCGACCACGGCTCGGTTGAGTATCGCAACATCGTATTGAAACCCGTAAAGAAGTAACGAGATTCTCTGGCCGGAGAACAGGTCATGTCGTTCGACATTGCGATTGCGGCGGTATTCTTCGTCGGGTGGGTCGCGCTGGCGGTGGGGCTTGCCTACGCCTATCGCGTCATGCGCGACCGCGAACGCGACACGCGCCTTGCGCAGGAAGACGGCCGCACCCCGCAGTTCGAGGTCATCGGCGCGGGGCGCATCAACCGGCGGCAATGGAGCCGGGGCCGCGGCTGCCGCGTGTCGGTGTATGAAGACTTCTTCGTAGTCAGCGTCAGCTCACAGCGCATGGCTTTTCCGATGTATTACATCCGCGAGATTGATACGGCGGCGGGTCCAGATCGACTCACGGTGCGCGCGCTCGCAGGTGACGAGTCGATCGTGTCCATCGATTTCCGCGGAGAGAATGCGCCGGCGCTTGCCGAGTCGCTGCGGAACCGCGGCCGCGGCAGCGCCAAGGTCACGCCTCACGCATGAGGGTTCTCATCTACGGCGCAGGCTCCGTCGGCAGCGTCGTGGGCGGGTTCATGGCGAAGGGCGGGCACGAGATTACGCTCGTGGGCCGCGCCTCGCACATGGACGCTATCAATCAAAACGGCCTGCGCATCAGCGGTATTTGGGGTGAGCATCAAATCCACGGACTGAAAACCGCGACCGATCTCTCCTCCATCTCCGGTTCATTCGATTTGATTGTGCTCGCGGTGAAGTCCTACGACACGCGCGCGGCCGCGGAAGCGCTGCGGCCCTTCGTCGGCAAAGACACTGTGGTGTGCTCCTATCAAAACGGGCTCGGCAACGCCGAGATCATGGCCGAAGTGCTCGGCTGGGAGCACGTGCTCGATGCGCGCGTGATTTACGGCGTGTGGTTGCCGGAGCCGGGCCACGCCGAGGTGACCGTGACGGCAGATGCGACGGCGATTGGGTGTTATCGCGACGCTGTGCCGATGGCGCGGATCGAGGCCGTTGCGAAGGCCATGAACGATTCCGGAATTCCCACGCACGCGACGGATCGCATCGCGACCTTTCTGTGGGCGAAGGTCGCCTATAACTGTTCGCTGAATCCGATGTCCGCGCTGCTCGATGTGCCCTACGGTGGATTGCTCGATACCGAGGACACGAAGGCGATCATGCGTGAGATCGTCGCGGAGTTGTATACCGTGGGCAAAGCTGAGGGCGTTGCTCTGGATCCGCCGACGGCAGAGGGGTACATCAAGCGCCTCTTCGAGTACCTCATCCCCGTCACCGCGGGGCACTACGCCAGCATGCGCGAGGACTTCCGCCGCAGCCGGCGTACAGAGATCGACGCGTTGAATGGCGCCATCGTGCGATTCGGCAAGCAGCGCGGTATCCCCTGCCCGACGAATGAGACGCTCTCCCGCCTAGTCCGCGCCCGCGAATGGCGGTACTTGAATAGCCCCAAGTAGTCAGTCATCCAAATTTCTATCTGGCATATAGCCTCAAGTTGCCATCCCGCTATAGCCCCGGAGGGGTGCAAGACATTAGCCCACCGTTTCAACGGCGGCTCAAGCACCACAGTCACCAAGTCCCGTAGGGACGGCAGTCACCGTCATTGCGAGGAGCGGTGACGGACTGGTGGTGCGGTCAGTCGTTGGATTCGTCGGGTGTGGCGGTGGTGTCCACGCGTGGGCCGGGGCCTGTCGTGTGTGCTTCGCGCGGGAAGGTGAACTCGAGTTGTTGGTTGCGGAGGAGGCGATAACGTTTTAGGTGTTGCAGGAGTTGCAGCGTCGGCGATCCGGCGTAAGTGCCGGAGAGCATGACACGCTCGGTGAGCTCGGCGAGAATCGCGGGAAACTCGATGACGTGGTCAACGCTAGTCTGGGCAAGCCGCAGGACAGCTTGGCTCCGTTGCTCCGCCCCCCGCGGGAGTTCGGAGATGATGAGGATGCGCTTAAACTCGTCGGAGCCGAAGAATTCCTGGGCGTGACCGAGGGACCAGGGTTCCGCGAACTGCGTAAGCACCGGGTTGGCCTCGATCAGAGAGGCGTAGAAACGATCCGTGTGCCACGGGCGCACTTCGACAACCGCACGGTGGATCCGCTGAAGGTCCACGGGCGTCAGGATGGAATCCGCATCTCCCGCCTCGACGGTTGCAGCGCGTTCGATGTATAGCTGAACACCTCCGTCGGTGGTGTTATCGGAGTCATGCTGCGGCCAGTGCGTGAACACTTTGAACTGGTTCAGTTCGAAGAATTCGCGCACCAGTTGAAGGTCGACTTCGGCCATCGCATCAGCTCTCCGTGCGCGCTTTCACGGCGGGGTGCTCAGGATCCAGCTCGGCGATGCGCTCTCGAAGCTCTTGCGTATGGGCTCCACGGCCGAGACGCTCCAGACAATCGAGCTGGCGGCCAAGAATATCGGCCAGAGTGAAACTTTCGCTGTATGCGAGATACCCACGGCCGGGCTCGGCGTGACTCTCCGCCTCACGGAAATGTTGCAAGGCCCCGGCAAGGTTCTCCCCCACCATCGCGACCTCGCCGCGCAAGAAGTAACCTTCGGGTTTATCAGGATTCGTTTCGAGGTATTTCTTGAGGAGTTCATCGGCGCGTTGCAGATTCTTCACCGAGACATCGCCCTGGCCCGCGTGCTTGGCTGCTTCGCCAATCATAAACAGCACTGGGAAGTTGTTTCCGCCGGTAAGTTGCGCCGACTGGGCGAAAGTGAGCGCCTCGGCCCAACGGCCCTGCACCGCTTCGATTTCGGCAAGTCCAAGCATGGCTTTTGCATTGCCGGGATCACGATCAAGCACGGCGCGGAACTGACGCTGGGCGGCATCGAACTGACCGATACCGTTCAGCGCATGGCCGAGATCGAGCTGGGCGGACACCAGATCGGGGCGTTTGTCGACGACCTGACTGAGAAAAGTAATCGCGCGCTTGTACTGGCCGAGGCGGACGTAGCACTTGCCGAGTTGGTGATACGCGGTCGCCATCTTCGAATCAAGACGGATGGCTTTTTCAAAGTATTGCGCCGCGCGCGGGAGATCGCCTTTGACTGCGGCAGTCAGGCCTTCGTCGTAATAACTCTCGGCGTTCTCGCCACCGAAGGCTGCACCCGGCATGGCTCAAGCCCCTGTCCGCACGGCCTCGAGGGCGGCGCGGGTCTGCGACTCGGTCACGTCGGTTCGGTGGACGACATGGCCCATGCGATCGGCGACGATAAATTTAAGAGTGCCGGTGCGAACCTTCTTGTCGCGCTTCATTGCGGCAAGCGCATCTTCGACGGGCAACGAAGACCAGTGCGCGGGAAGGTTATATGCACGAAGACAGGCCGCTTGCCGCGCAACGAAGGCGGCATCAACGAGCCCCAAGGCGCGCGCAAGATGGCCGGCTGCATTCATGCCGATGGCGATCGCTTCGCCGTGCAGGAAGGTGCCGTAGCCCGAGACGGTTTCGATGGCGTGCCCGAAGGTGTGCCCGTAGTTGAGGTTCGCACGGACGCCCTCTTCGCGCTCATCCGCCGAGACAATCGCGGCCTTTATTTCACAACTACGCTTGACGGGATAGAGGAGCGCGTCGAGATCCTTCGCGAGGATTGGAGCGGCGGTTTTCTCCATATACGTGAAAAGGGCTTCGTCGGCAATGATTCCATGCTTGATCACTTCGGCCAAGCCTGCGCGGAGTTCGCGATCCGGAAGCGTGGAGAGGAATTCCAAATCGATCAATACTGCAGAAGGCTGATGAAATGCGCCAATGACATTCTTCGAGAGGGCGTGGTTTACCGCGGTCTTGCCACCGACGCTCGAATCCACCTGCGCCACCACGGTGGTGGGAATTTGGAGGAAAGGAATGCCGCGCATGTAACAAGCGGCGGCGAATCCGGCGATATCCCCCACTACTCCCCCGCCCAATGCGATGATGGCGCTGGCGCGATCGAGTCCACCCCGGAGGAAATCGCCCGTAATTTCCTCAATCCGCGCGAGACGCTTGTGCTCCTCACCCGCGGGGATAGTCGCCATCACGACCTTATCGTGCCCGGCCTTAGCGAGTGTTTCGGCGACGCGGCCTGCGTGGAGTTTGGCGACGTTTTCATCCGTGACGATGCCGATGGCGCCGCGTGCACCCGTGCGGCGGAGCAGGTCCGGCAGGCGATCGAGGACGCGCCGACCCATCACAATGGGATACGAGCGCGTGCCAAGGGATACGGCAATCTCGTCAGGGCCATTTTTCACAGCATTCATGGGGTGAGTGTACCCCGAACGCGCGGGGCCATGCACGGCGGCGCGGCTAAGCGTGCTCCGCCGGAGGGACGGTCCGGGACATCCTGAAGGCCCACGCAAGAATCGCAAGGGAGACGATGAATCCGGCAATAGATGCAGCGATTCCCGCATAGACCAAGGGCGAGCGATACTCGAAGCGGACGCGGTGCGTGCCGGGCGGGACTTCGACGCCTTTGAAATAGGAGAAGGTGCGGAGCATCGGCGCTTCCGCGCCATCGAGGTAAACGTGCCAGCCGGCATAGTCGAAATCGATGAAACTCAAGATGCGGTATCCGGGAAGATCCTTCAGTTCCACCTCAACCGTGTTCGCGCTGCGGGAAAGTATCTGGATGCGATCGTATTCGTCGTCTTGGTCTTCGATGAGTTCGGCACTTTCGAGAATGAGCGTGTCGTCGGGAGCCATATAAAACGGCTGCAACTCAATCAACGACAGGTTAGTATCCGGGAGTGGTACATCGAGATTGATGGACTTGCCGTTGGTGGGTTTAAGTTTCGCCATCGTGGCAATGGAGCCGGAACCGCGTTTTGTGTTTTCCGGTATGCGCACTTCGAGTTCCGCGGTGCAATCGCCGCGCAGGCGCAACCGGAGACTCGTATGGCGTGCGAAGTGACGTGGCGGCAGACGTAGGTTCAACGTATCGCCGGTCACGCCGAGTGCCGCCCGAAATTGATGCTCGTCGGCCAGCAGAAGTGTCGTCGTTACGCTGTCGGAATACGACCGATCCGGCACCGCATCTGCCTGCATCTGGAGCACATGAAGCACGGGCGGATCCATGATGTACGCGGTAGTCGTCGGTGGAAACATTCGGGGACGATCCGGGATCGGGCCTGCAACGTATTCCTTTTGCAGCCAAAAGGCGCGCTTTAACAGCAGGTACGGGAGATTGTTCGATTTGGCGGTTTCAATGAGGCCACGCCAAAATGGGTCGTCGTCCTCCGGTGCAACAAGGGCCTTATATCCTCGTAGTGTCAGTGGATCATAACCGTTGATTTCGCCCGCGAGCTTGTAGAGCGGCGTAATTGGGAAACGCGCACTTTCACGTGCACCGGTGAGTGGAAAATCTGGACGCGTGTGCGCCACCTGAGGCCCTTGGCGGAAAAAGTGCGCGCGGCTCGCGCTCATGTTGTAGCACCAGATGCTGCGCCAGTAAACCGGTTCGGCGAGCATCAATGCGGCGGCGAGGACAACGGGCCAGGCCTTGGCAGGCCGCCAGAGTGCGATACAAAGGACCCCGAAGGTCGCGACGAGGAATATCAAGACTTCCATCGGCGGATGGAGGCGCGCCGTGTTCTCTGCGAGAGTCTGCAGGCGACGGTAGGCGGATTCGAACATGGTAGCCGCGACGAAGAGGCAGACCAGCGCCACAGCAAAACGGGCGAGTCCCGGACCGAGCGGTCGGCGAAGTGTATCGATGCCGAGCCCGGCGAGCATGGCGATGGGCAATGCGCCAATCATCATCATTCGCCCCGGCGAACTGATGGGAAATGGTGCCGCTGCCGCGACAAGGCCGAGCATGAATCGCGAATCCGTCATGCTGGCATCGAGCAACAGGAGCGACATAGCTGCAAAAAGGATCGCATCGCGCCGTGCGCGAGAGAATAATCCGACGAGTGCAATGAGCAACCCTGATGCTCCGATTGCCTTGACTGTTTCGTGGTTGTCACTGCCGAGATAAATGCTCAATACTTCGAGGAGATCCCAGCTTTCGAGACTGGGGTCCATCTCGATTTTTTCGCCGCCTTCGGAAATGCGGGGCGTCTCGCGAATGAGCTGGACTGCGGGCAGCAAAAGGGCAGCGGACACGGCAGCCGCGACCGCAAGCGCGAGCGCGCCGAATCCAACGTCTCGAGCCATGCTGCGCAACCGGCCACTCAGTGGAGGCGCGACTTCACGACGCGGCGCTACGAGATCGATCACGCGCGAAAGAAGCCAATACAGCGCCAGACCGAAACCGGCGAGATAGGTCAACTGTGGTGAACCCGCAAGAAGTGACATTCCAAATGCGATGCCGAGCGCAACAGCCCAGGCCAGACGCCGGCGTGGCGTTGGCGCATCCATCGTCTTGCGAAGAAGAAACAAGGTCCACGGCAACCAGCTTACGACGAAGATGAGATGATGATGCAGAAAAAGGCGTTGCGTGTAAGGCGCAGAAAAGACGAAGATCGCGCCGCTGCCGAGTGCGGCGAGCCGGGAGAAACCGTGGGCGCGTCCCAGCAAATACGCTCCCGCACCCGCCCATAGTGCGTGCAAATACAGCAGGACAACGACACCGGTGTTTGTGTTCCAGGGCGTCGGCCCGGGCGTCAGAGCGCTGCGAACGACATTGGGCGGATAGAAAAGAAGATATTGCGGGTTACCGGCAATGGGTTGTCCACAGAACACATAGGGATTCCACAGCGGCAGTTCTCCCCCGCTCTCGACGCGATCTCCGTAGAACAATACGGGGCCGGTGTATACCCAGGCGTCGAGGTAGCCAAAAAATTTCATTTCCGCCGGCCGCGCGAGAAGCGGCCAATACATCCGGCCAAGGCCTGCCGTAATGACGGCGACAAGAATCGCCGCGAGCAGAATTCTTCCCGCGCCAGGGCGTAACGGCATTAGCGAGCGTCCTGCCGTGGATGAAAAGACATACCCTGAGCATGACGGCTCCGGGCTGATATCGGGACATCCGCGCTAATCGAGCCCGGACAAAAACCTGGACCGGCACATCGAAGGGGTGAAGCTTTGGTCGGAAATTGAGAGAATAATTCTGCATTCACGCACACACTCTCCCACACTCGAATCGTCGATGCAAGAGTGCGCCGCGCAGCATGAACTATAAAGGCAATCAGACACGAGGGATGCGCAAGCCATTAGCCCAAAGCGGCCTGCGTCGTGTATGATTCGCGCGATATCGGGGCGTAGCGCAGTCCGGTTAGCGCGCCTGGTTTGGGACCAGGAGGTCCCGGGTTCGAATCCCGGCGCCCCGACCATCTTTCAAAATCGTGCCATTCGCGAGTAGGTCGAATGGTTTTCGCACGGTGAACACAAGCGATTCGCCTTCCAGCGTCGAGTTCAAACAGACGATTTGCAGCAAATGGCGTTTCGTGAGTGCATCCGCACTAACCCATTTCTCCGCAAGCGCTTGTGAAAGTTCAAACGCTTTCAACACTTCATACAACTGGTCGATAAGCTCGTCGAACTCTCCGACCAACTCAAACACATCTGACCATGCCAGTTTTTGACCTCGGACCTCAGCCGCCCATTAGACACCGATTCGCCTTCGTTCCTCTGGCGAAGCAGAAAGGTACTGCTTAATCCCTTCCTGGCACTTTTCGATTTATTCGTCAAACTTTGCGCCGGCAACCTCAGTAAAAAAACTCTCTCCCGAACTTCCGACCTACAACGAAAAAGTCTTGACCGTGATAGTTCGCCAACCAAGCCTGCTTGTCTTCTACTCTTGCAAGGAAATTTCACCGCTTCGGATTGCGGCCAACAAGGAGAATCCTGTGAGCTGCCTCAGCTCCCAGCGCAAGTGGATGTGCAAACATCACCAGCGGCTTGTACCGCCCCTCTCCCCACTTTTCCGGCGCCAGCATCTGAGCATCCCCCTACCTCCCTGTAGCACTGAATATTTATATAGCTTCCAGTTTTCATATTCAACAAGCCGTCGTATTTTCCGCCGTAGTGGTGCAATTGAATAATCGTGGGGGCACCTATGTGCCATCGACGAATCGATATCCCACGCCCGATTCGGTCAGCAGAAATCGCGGATTGGCAGGTTCATTTTCGAGCTTGTGGCGTAGATGTGCCATGTAGATGCGCAGATAGTGCGAATGTTCGACGAAGTTCGGCCCCCAAACTTCCCTGAGTAAATGGCGGTGCGTAAGAACTTTTCCGGGATGACTCAACAGCGTCACAAGCAACCGATATTCGATAGGCGTTATGTGAACTTCTTTGCCGCTTTTAGTTGTTACGCGAGCGCTTAGGTCTACAACTACATCGCCGAAACGAATTATTGATTTTTCGCCCGCGGGTGGCGAACTTCTCCTTAGCGACGCCCTTACGCGGGCCAGTAGTTCTTCGACACTAAACGGTTTTGATACGTAGTCGTCCGCACCCGCATCGAGTGCCACTATTTTGTCGCGCTCGCTGACTCGGGCGCTGAGTACGACGATAGGTATATTGCTCCACGCCCTGATTTCACCGATGAATTGGGCTCCGTCGCCATCAGGAAGCCCAAGGTCGAGGATTATCAGATCGGGACGGCGGCTCGCGGCTTCGACGAGGCCGCGCTTATAGGTCTCCGCTTCTAATGCACGGTACCCTTCGCCTTCCAATGCGCCGCAGACCAACCGGCGAATTGTTGGCTCGTCCTCGACAATGAGTATTGTTTTGTGCGTATCTATTGGATACACCTCACGCTGGCGAAGGCGCAGGTGGCTCCAATACGGGCTGCGGCTCTAGAGGGAGCGCTAGAACAAAGCTTGCTCCGCTTTCGGGCCGGTTCTTGGCACGAATGGTTCCACCGTGCACTTCGGCGATAGTCTTGCAGATTGCCAGCCCAAGTCCAATTCCAGATATAGAAGACTCCTTTTCGGCACGGACGAATTTATCGAAAATGTCATCCTCTTGTCCTGCGGGCAAGCCGGGGCCTTCATCCCATACTTCAATACTCAGTTCGTTGTTCGCTGCGTTGGCTCGCACACCAATCGCACGATTCGGGGGGCAGTATTTGAGTGCATTCTCGATAAGGTTAAAAAGTAGCCGTTCAACGAGGTTCGCGTCGCATCGTACCAGTGGAAGGTCGTGCGGAATATCGAGTTTAACCTGTCGCTCCTTTGTGAGTGTCTGCAATAAATTCAATGCACTGCCGACCAACTCCTCGACAGACTGCCAGTCCTTATTGAGGACTACCACGCCGGATTGCAAACGTGCCATTTCCAATAAATTGTTGAACAGACGATTCATCCGCAAAGCCTGCTCGCGCAAAAGCGATGCCGTGGCCGCATGGGATGATTTTGCCATCTCTAAATCATGCGCAAGATTTTGCGCCAGACCTGCGAGTGCTGCAAGCGGTGTCCGAATATCATGCGAAAGCGCCGAGAGCAATGAATTTCGCAAACGCTCCGACTCCATTTTGAGCAAGGAGTCCTGTGCTACCGCTACAAAATGCACTCGTTCAAGCGCGTTTGCCACGAGTGCCGTAAATGTTTCCAGCAAGCGACGCTGCTCCGGCACCATCAATATACGGAGCGTCTCTGGTTCGACGACCAAAACACCTCGAATCCGCAATGGTCCTTTGACTGGCATGTACAACTGTTTGCTTCCTGGCAACGTGTCTGTGCCCATCCCAGCAGGTTCCGCTTTGTCGTAGCACCACTGCACTATCGCGGGGTCGAACGCTGCCGACGCGCCCCCCCCGACCCCCGCTGGATGAAGTTTTTCTTTGGTATCTGGTAACACGAGCGCAGAACGCGCGCCAAAGCTGGTAAAGATTGCTGTTCTCGCAATCTCTTCGATCTGAGCTTCCGTCAACGCTGACGAAAGCGCGCGGGCCATCTCATAGGTCGTGCGGATGCGATGCTCGCGCTGCCGCGCCACTCGGATTTGGTAACGCAGCCCAGCGGTGAGTTGACCTACCGCCAACCCCACGATGAGCATTACCGCAAATGTGATGATGTATACGACATCAGAGACTGCGAACGAAAAACGCGGCGGAACGAAAAAGAAGTCGAATGACGCAACGCTGAGCACAGCCATAACGACAGCGGGCGCGCTTCCGAACACGGCCGCAATGAGCACGACCCCCAAGAGAAACAGCATCACAATATTCGCAAGATCGAGCACATCGAGAAGTGGCGTCGTCGCCCCCGTGATACCCAGGCACAGCAGCACGGACGCAATGTAGCCAAGGCGATTACGCATCGGCGATTCCGCCGTTGTGCCCACGAACAGGCGCTGCCACGCCGATTGCCCGTGTACTTCCTTCCCCGGCGCGATGATGATGACATCGATATCGTGTGCGCGCGCCGCCAACTTGTCTGCGAATGATTTCCCACGAAGTAACGAGTACGCTCGCGGTGGGGACTGTCCAATTAAAATGCGGCTGATATTGTGGTCTCGTGCATACTCAACCAAGGCACCCGCCGCATCCTGGCCCGATAAAGTCGCCGTCTCTGCTCCCAAATCTTGAGCGAGCTTAAGGGTTTTGAGTACCGCACTCCGCTGCGCGTCCGGCATGCGTTGGCGTTCCGGCGTCTCGACGTAGACGGCATGCCAGCGCGTATTTAGTTTGCCCGCCAATCGCGCCGCGGCCCGGACGACTTTTTCGTCGCCTCCGCTGTGACTGACGCTGGCGAGGAACGTATCCTCCGTCTGCCACACCTGATCCGGCTGGCCCGCCCGCCGAAATCGACGCACCTGCGCGTCCATGCGGTCCGCCATCCGCCGCAGTGCGAGCTCCCGCAATGCGATAAGGTTCCCCTTGCGGAAAAAGTGTTCGGACGCCCGTTCGATTGTTTCCGGCAAATACACTTTGCCTTCCTTCAACCGGCGCAGCAAATCATCAGGGGGCAGATCGACAAGAATTATTTCATCCGCGTCATCAACGGCGTGGTCGGGTACCGTCTCGTTCACGCGAACGCCGGCCACTTCACCAATGACGTTATTCAGACTTTCAAGATGCTGGACGTTAATCGTAGTGAAGACGTCGATGCCCGCTGCCAGCAATTCTTCCACGTCCTGCCAGCGTTTAGGGTGGCGTGAACCCGGGGCGTTGCTATGCGCAAACTCATCGACAAGCAGTACACTCGGACGTCGCTTCAGCGCCGATTCAAGATCCAGCTCCTTCAGCTCCCGTCCACGATACGGGATTTTTTTCAGAGGGAGTTGTTCTATGCCTTCCAAGAGCGCGGCTGTTTCTGCGCGACCGTGTGTTTCGACGATTCCAATAACCACGTCGTTGCTCTGCGAGCGCAGGCGGTTCGCTTCTGAAAGCATCGCATAGGTTTTGCCTACACCCGGCGATGCTCCAAAAAACACCTTGAGACGGCCCCGTCCAGCCGCCGCTTCTTGTGCGGTCGTTTCCGCGAGTAGTTTGTCTGGATCGGGACGCTTCTGACCGCTGTCTAAGGCCATTCGTTACGCTTTGCCGTCAAGGTCCAGGTTAAGTTCGAGCACGTTTACTCGCGGTTCGCCGAACACGCCCATCATGCGGCGGTGTGCGTGGCGCTCGATTGCCGACTTCACACTATCCACTGATACTCCTCGAGCGACCGCCACACGTTCCGCTTGATAATACGCCGCCGCCAGCGAAATCTCCGGATCCAGACCGCTACCCGATGCCGTGACCAAATCGACCGGAACCGGCGCTAAGGCATCGTGGCCCGCCTCACGCAGGGCAGCAATGCGGTCGGTAACCGCCGTCTGCTGGTCCGGATGATTTGGCCCGTAGTTAGATCCCGAGGATGCTTCTGCATTGTACGGCACCGGCCCCGTCGCCGAAGGACGACTCCAAAAATATTTGGGCGATGCGAAGTTCTGTCCAATGAGGCGCGAGCCTACTGCCTGGCCATCGACTTCTATGATCGAGCCGTTGGCCCGTTCGCGAAACGCGACCTGCCCCACGGCGAAGACCGCGAGTGGATATACGACCCCTGTAACGACCGTCAATAAAACGAACAGGCTAATGGCAGGACGAATCAGGTTTTGCATGGCTAGCTCCTCACGTAAGACCGACAGTGACGAGCGCAATGTCGATCAGTTTGATACCGATGAACGGCAGGATGATTCCACCGACGCCGTAGATCGCCAAGTTGCGGCGCAGCAATACGCCTGCGCCAAGCGGCCGATACTTGATGCCGCGCAGTGCCAGCGGAATCAGCGCGACAATGATCAACGCGTTGAATATCACGGCAGACAGAATTGCCGACGACGGGCTGGCGAGCCGCATCACGTTAAGCGCGTCGAGACTTGGATAAGTCGCCGCGAAGGCAGCCGGAATAATTGCGAAGTACTTCGCCACGTCGTTCGCG
>SXGT01721351.1_pt1 | contig 15949 bp, 12 predicted proteins | sample 3176221 | NCBI WGS metagenome assembly SXGT01 (sample SAMN11356862, study PRJNA531348) | freshwater metagenome | isolation source: freshwater sample F1-120 | place: China: Fuxian Lake, Yuxi | collected 2017-12-25
CCGTCGTTCTTACTATGGGAAAAATGTTCTTTACACAGCCAAGACCTATCGCAAAAGTAAGTTCTTTTACCAGATCTAGCGGATCTGCATCATTCCAGGCAGTTCCATCTATCCAGTGATATCGTGACATCACTGAATTCTCGGTTGCATCAACAAACGTACCTACACCACCAGCCACAGAGACGGAACTAATTACCACGGTACCAGGTGTCATACTAAGTTGAAGAACCGGAACTGTATTTGGATACAGCACTATATATCTTGGACAATCTACTGAGTGACAGTCAATTACCACCTCTTCGCCAGCTGCCCATAAAGCATCCTCAAAACGACCTTCGATCACAATAGACGTATCTCCTGGAGGATGAACGCTATTTACTGTCTTGATTCGATAGTAAGAATATGGAGTAGATCCTGGAAGACGTATATAAACAATATCTCCTACAGCTGGGATAAGTCCTGAATCAGCTGGCGTAGGAAACGTAACGGTCGTTCCTAATATCCCGACAGTATATCCAGTTTCCGAGGACATCTTTTTGCCGATCTCTTTAACCCTATATCCCGCAGGAATAGGATTCGGAGCCCACGACTGAAGAGCTATGTAATAATCGCCATCAGCCACGTTACTCATCAGGAGTTTGCCCGCCGGAATCTTATATGCTCTCCTTCCCAAAACAGCATAGATAATATCGCCAGTAACAACTAAGTCTGGTTCAGGACCAGGGCCTAACGTAGCCTGAAGTTGAAGGGCTGGATTGGCCGAGCAGTACCATCTGTTAATCTGACCCAAATCGGAAAAAGTCATATCGTAGTTAGATAGAACCCTATCATCAAGTAGACCAAGGATTTCATCAGGAGCGCTACTCAGAGTAGTTGGATTCTGCCGCGTAGCCAATAAGATAGTCTCGATTGCACCGAGACGCTCAACGATAGTATTACTGGCTGCTCCTATCCTGGAATATCTAGCCCTATCATAATCGTTGGAAGCTCCAGCTGCATTTACTGTTGCTGAGAAGCGTGCAGAAAAAGAAGCGGTCGTTCCCTTAAGCGCATTTGTTATTGACGTTGTAGCCCCACCGGTCAGCTCGGTAGATATGTCTTGAAATTCTTGGTCTATCTTTTCGAAGTTCTCGCGGATCAGTGTTCCCCAATCGGTATCTGAGCTATCCGGAAGATCTAATCCTAATCTGGTTGTTTTATCTGACATGACTAGACCTCTTTGCCGATGTAAATATTCCAGTAAACTTTAAAGGATTCACCTGCGACCAGCACTTGTTGAGTAATAGTTTTATAAGCGAATAGATACTCACCAGGTGCTATCGAAACAAAGGTAACGCCGGTTGGCAGGATTGGCAGCACAGGAGGAACACCAGCAACTAATCCAATTTCGTCGATTGTAACTGAAGGTCCAACTAGATAATCGTCCGCATTGACTGTTATCTCGTTCTCTATCGCCAAAATCCCAGGAACAGGGCGCCATATAACTGTCTGGGAATCGATATCTTGACTCCCAATTGGCATTACTAAGTCCGTATAAGTATTCCATAAGTCACTCTCTACCGTGCGAACAGTTCCAACATAGCCTCCGCTTCCAACACAACATCGAAAGAGCGATTTGGCAGCTGTAACGCTTTTATCTAGAAGGGATGCAATAACAACAGACAATGCCTGATCTACAATCAGGTTCTTATCTTCAAAGAATGTTACGCCATCCTTAACGCATCTAATGTGGCCACGTATTGCAAGGTTCATATTATAACCACCGTGTCTCTCATCATCATTCCGCATCCTCTTTCGACAGTCTGGAATTGTGTACTTCCGAGTCTGATGCGGTCGACAAAAGATGTATCAGGTATACCTGTATAATCGAATTCAATCAAGAAAGTATTGCCGCGAAGCATCTGACTCCGTAAAGCACGATCGCTTCTTCCGACAGGGGCGCCTGTATTATTATATGCATCAACATCTGGCACACACCATGCTGCTCTGAAATACGGATCCGCAACCCTTAGTTTGCGATGTCTTGCATCGATAATATTTACGCCTGTGCACAACCTTCTCCAGACTGGAATCGTAGCACCTGGAGCAAACATCGGAGCAGAGAGAGGAGGCAATGTATAAGAGATCTGAACCCCATATTTGTCGTTGATATAAATCTTACATGCAGTAATGACACATGCCGACCCGTCAATGGCTCCAATCTCAGGGATGTATCCAGCTATGACAACCTCAGTTGCACTAAGATATTTAACAATCTTAGCTACACCACCATCGGAGAATAGAATATGCTTATCCATGAAGCTGAAATAGTCGTCGTCAGTTGTGACATACCCAAACTTGCCAACAGTCATAGATGTTGAATCTTTAAGATTGCTATATGAAGCCTCAATCGAATCAAGTTTATATTCGCCACCAGTAAAGCGAGTATGCGGTAATCCAAGCAGAGCATGCAGAACAAAGGCTACCGTCTCAGGCTTCGAACCATTCCATAATCCATACCAATATGCTTGAAGGTTCTTGAGATATTCTTCCGGATCGATATTCTCGGGACGTATATAATTTACAATTTTCCCATACATATCTGATATTTCGTCATTGTAATAATATACACGCGGAGCGATTAGAACATCAGGAGGGAGAGTTGCAAAGCCTATTTGAGCATTGTTCACGTAAAAGTCGCGTCCCGATATCCAGCCATTGTCAAACTCAGGAACGCTATATGCCGTTGTGGCAATTACATACTGGAACCCATTATGGGAATACTTGAGCTTGCGACCAGGGCCAGGCACAAGAGCGGTAAATGTTGCTGTATGGGAATCAGTGGCGCTGACAAAGTAAAAATCAGCAGTTCCCAACGTGAAAACCGTACCTTCAGAGAGAGACGAAAAGTCTGAGTTTGGGTCATATAAGGTGCCATCGATAAGAACCTCCCCTTCGCTTTCATATATTATAGGGTCTAACTCTGTGCGAAGGCATGTAAGAGTTAACGCAGTAGAAGGACCAGTCAAAAACCCACCTGACACAACAGGAGTTAATACACTGGTTGAATATTGAACTGTAACGATTCCGGTACCAAGAATTTTTGTTCCATCTATTCGATGCGATGTGCTGCCGAAAACAGTGATATTGCTAACATCTTCTCCAAGATCCACTGGAAGAGTGACAACCTCGGTTACATATTGAGGAGTTCCGTAAACCTTATATGATTTCATTCCTGTAGGTAATTGATATGGAAGAGCCGATATCGTATACGTCTCTTCAATATAGCCTACTTCTAAACCAACATACCATGACTTATTTACAGGCAACGCGTCGATCAGTGTGTAATCAAGGTCTTTTTCGATTATCTGTTGATGGTAGGTAAGAAAAGTCTGAAATAATGCAGTCCAGTATGCTCGAAGAAAATCTTGATCCTCTGGAGAATACGCATCTAAAATACCGTCTAAGAATCTAAATAACCAGTTCATGAATAACTCATTATGGCACGCTGATTGTTGATGGAATATTGATCGTTATTGATATTGGCATAAAACGACTCGTCTCGTCACCAATATCGAGAACACCAGCAGCTGAAGGAACCAGCGTCACAAACGACCCATCAATATTCCATTTCTCGAATACAGACCCAGAGATTAAATCATCAAGATCGACATATGTTGCACCGCGAGCATATAATTCTTTTATGATATCAGACAGCTCGATACGATTTGCCAATCCCCATATATATTCTTCCATGCCAGTAATCTCGGTAATGCCCGTCTCTACCTCAACATCTACATTGATGGTAACGCTAACAGGAGTAAATGCCTTAACCAAAGTATGAGCGGACATGGCTCGTTGACTATCAACCGAATCCTGGATAGAGTCGATGTTGGGTACCGAAAGATAATTGACCTGAATCCTCGATCCCAGGTACCCACCTACCAGCTCGATACAACCATCCTCTTCATTGGAATATCTATAATTCTCATCTGCGATGCTCAACATCCATCCATCGACATCAGAGAATCCATAAGGGCCTGCACCATACACGCCGGTACCAAACCCACCTATTCGAGTAACCGTAATGGTTGGATCGTATGGCTCTTCTGTCAGAGGATCGATCTCGGTAAGAGTATTAACCCACATAACCGGACGTTCCAAATCTGAAAGCTTGATACCCAACGGATTATACGAGAAATCGAATTGGACTGGCTCAAAACGACGGATATTTACTTCTGACCCATAAAGAGCGGCTGGAACGTCCCTATCAAGCGTAAAATTATTAGCCGTTACTGAAATTACCAAATACCAAAGTGGGTTGGCACCTATCGAACTAGAGACTTCAACCAACATATTTGGAAAGATATATTCAGTAAGATCTAATGCTCCGCCGCCCCATACGACGAGACGGTTATTTATCGCATCCATATCAAGATCGCCATCTTGCCAACTTGCCGCATCAGCAATAATATTACCAGCACCCATTGTTACGACACCGGTAGTTCTATTAACAGTAAAATCAGCTGCTACACCTTCCACAAATGAAAATCCGGAGCCTGGAGTAGTAATGGTCGCCCTTACCTGCGAAGTAGCCGTGAATGCCGCATCAGTGGCTGCCAGTATGTTTTGAAAATACAAATCCTGGGCAGCATCGTCGAATACTATTCCTATGGATCTTGTGTAGATAGCATCAGTAAGTGGCGCAACGTCGAAGGTATATGTCTTCTCGACTGGTAGGTCTTCCTTGACGTAAAGATCTACATATCCACCAACGTGAGTCGTTCCGATAACGTCGCGTTCCATCTTGGTATCGCCGAAACCAACGGCATATGCATCACGAATCATTCCAGGGAATTGATCCTCTAGCCATGCTTCCGCACCAGGCAATGATCCGATGTTACGCAGGATGCATTCATGATCGATTCGCTCGTCGAGCTCTGTATCGGTCTCTGGAAGATGTCCACCTATTAGAGTGGATGTTACAGCGAGGAATGAGAAATTAGTTGTTGGACTATCCCAATCCAGTGTGTCACCCGGATTGAAAGTGCCTTCTCCTTCAAGTGTTATATCGGAGTAATAGTAGTCATCGTCTGTGTAAATAGCCATCTCAGAGGTTGGAACAACGACAGCGTACTTGTTCGCCATTACCACACCAGCCGATGTAGTAAAGGTCATGAGGCCTGCACCATAATTTAATTCTTCTGGAGATATGAAGTACAGCCTGACGATTATCTCGGAGTTCTCTCCTTCATCGCGACCAAGGAGAAACAGATTAGCTTTATCCTCAACTGATATCTGATACCTGTCTGATAGTTTACGATCAAGGACTGGCAGGATAGCTGCCAACGGATCAATGAATGAAGTCTCTAATGGAGAGCCAGCTTTTATGACAAGGTCCGGTCTGGCGCGTCTCAGTAATTCAAGTACATGCTCACGCATAGAATGTCTCCTTAATGACAGTGCCATCATTCATGACAATCAAAAGGTTGATGTCATAAATAGTAGTACTTTCATCGTACTCAAGGGATTCTATCACAACACTCCTCACATTGTAATCTCTCTTGACAAGAGTTTCCAGATTCTTGATTCTCAATCGAATATCAGGAAAGATATCAACACTATCTAGACCGACTAGATCGGATATGCTCGTTTTCACAGTATCAAAAGGAGAACTGACTAGAAGAAGCAGTTGTACAGCCTGGACGAGCTGTTCCTTAGCTGGAAGCATCCTGTTTTGAATCAATAAGACACCATCATTTGAAAGGAACCGAGGTATTTGCATATTGCTCCTATTCAGGCGGTGATACCATCGAAACAATACCACTTAATATTCCAGACATCTCGGCCATAAAGGTAACTGATTCATCGATAGCCTGAGTTGCGTTTGCGATATTGGCCTTTAGTTTTTCAATCTTAGATTTTTTCTTAGCTTTGATTTTCGCCTGGTCCTTTGAAGATTCAAGCTTCATCTTAGCTTCCATCTTACTCAGTACAGCGTCAAACGAGGATATTCTCATCCCAGTAAGTGTTTCCATAATGGTAGAGATAGCTGCAAACGCAGCACCACTTTTTGTGCCGGTCAGTGCGTTCATTGAGATAAGCGAAGAGATATCTCCAGTCTCTAGTGCTGATGCCGCTCCATCAAGCCCTGCTTTATTAAGTAACTCAACACACATATCAATCAGCTCGCGGATGCCAGGGAGGGCTAACCATAATGCATCGAGCTGAGCATTGAACATTGTAATCTCTGCATCAAGAACATTAAGATCGCTCAACCCATCTGCTACGAGCTGAGTCAAAAGATCTAACTTGTTAGGATAATTAAGGAAGTTGTATACCCTTCCCAGATCGCGATGAACCTTCAGTAATGGTGTAGTATTAAAAACCACAGTAGTATTCGGGAACGCCAATACAGGCATAACAATAATCGGTGTTGCCGCCATAAGTACGGCTCGAACAGCTCCAAGCGCCATAGCATATTGAATAAGCGCGAGATTCTGTACTATATCTGGATTCTGCATGTTTCTGATAATCTTATCGATCTCTGACTTAGCCTTCCTGGCTTTTGCCATAGTTGGATTAGTCACTGCAGGAATAACTGGAGTTTCTTTAATGGTATTGTAAAGAGAAATGATTTCGTTCTTGTTATCCGTCATGCTGGAGGTAGCACCAGAGGCAGTAAATTGTGCCCTGAGCTGATCTATCGCAAGACGAATCGTCATAGATGCCACGGTCCCAAGCGGAGAGTTTTGCCATACTTCGATATCATTAAGGGCTGCAATTGCAGTATCAAGATCTGTTTGTGCTGATCGATATTTAACAAGGTCTGGGTTAACGCCAGACAATGATTGTGCCAGCAGCTTCCTACATGACAGCAGAGGAGTCAGGACGGCATCGGGGATAGTGGAGGTACCATCAAGAGGAAAGTCTCCCATACCCGCTGGAATTTCGTTTAAAAGGCTATTTAGAGTATTAAATATGACTCGTGTGCGAGCAGAATATTCAGCTGCTGATACCGGCCACTTAATCATCGCTGTCGCAACCTTCAAAAGATTAGACGACTCTTTTCCAATGAGCATCTTAACAAGACCGAGTGGACTATTAATCTTCCATTGAAACTCAGATTCCATATAAGAGATAAATTGTGCTACCAAGGGATTCTCTGCCAAGACATCGAGTATCCCGCTTGTCGCCTCAATGATAGTGCCAGCACTCTCTATTACATCGGTTAGAGAGTCGCTCTCAAGAAGGTCTCCCTCCCCTAAATCAAAGTCTTTCAATGCGGTTAGTTTCGCGATAAGACTTGTCGCAGTCTTTATCTTATCTTTCCCCATCTCCACATAGGTCGTAGTTAACGTTTGTCCCGCTTGTGTAAATACAGTTAGATCCATGATTACAATGGCATCCCGCCATAATACTCCTTCCATCTCTTCTGTATCTTAACTGCTGAACCTCTGACCTTGGATATATCAGTCTTGAGTTGTTTAGCTATTTGATTTGGAACTAGCTTTGGTTTACCGTTAAGACCTAACTGATGTTCGAGTACAAGCTGGTCAAAGGGAGCAAGATCCATCATCATGGCTCTAGCCCTATCCTCGATGATATCAACGTCTTTGGTTGGAATAAACGATTCAAGACCTTCTTCTGCGAGAAGATCTTTCTTCATTTCCTTCTGTAAACGACCAATCTCTTTCTCGTTCATCTGCATCGAATCGGCTATCTCAAATGTCGTGGGTTCTCTCCCAAGCTGATCATTAAGGGCCGTTACTGTGTCCCTGAATCTCATGATATGAGAGTTGCGATTGTCGGGTATATGAGCGATATCAGCATGGTCGCGCACGTAACGATTGATAGGACGCATTTGATTATCGAGCCATGTCGTAAACTTAGCTCTACCAGGTTGATATGCCTTGAGTGCTTTATCGAATGCCACAATAGCCTGACCCTTGATCGCAGGTCTAGGAATATTAGACATACCCATACGGCTTGTAATCGATTTCTCCAGAGCGCCGCTGAATGTATTATACAATCCTTCGAACTTCTCTGGAGTAGGAAGCTTTTGAAAGTCCTGAATCATTGCATCTTCTTCAGCATTATCGTATAGACTGGGGAACTCTGGCATAATAACTTAACTCCTGGGCTATATTATCCGATATCTTGCGTCTGAAAGCAACGACTTGTTGTTCAGTAAGTGGTCTAGGCACCGGAGGAATCTTATTCTCGATGCCTCTTAAGTTGTTGTTTATGTATTTTGCCTGCTCAGTAGTCCATACACAATCAAGAGCTTTTCGGAACTTATTAGCGTCGGCCATGATTTGTGATGTCACGACATCAGCAATAAGGTCAAGCTCTTGCGGAGGATCTCCCTTAAGAACTGTGTTCGTATCTAAGGAACGTCTCAATGCCTGTTTGAGATTGGTTGAATCCTGCGTTGCAATGGCTTGGCCAATTAAATAGGCGTAGCTTGGACTCGTGTTCTTGGCAGAGTAAGCATTGATACCAAGGATAGATCTCTCCGCCTGGTCAACCAGCTTGTTAATTATCTCATCCCTTATATCATCCCTTTTATTATCCAGCGTAGACTTTATGTCTGAGGATTTTGTTCCGTATACCTTATCGATAAACGCCTTAAGGTTTGCCTTCGATAAAGAAACATTATCGATAACCTTAGATGTTCCGATAGGTAACTTATTGTGAATCTGAGAATAATTAAGTTTGTTCTCGAATGCAGAAAGATAAGATATAAGCAGATCTGTAGCTGCGAGCCCAGGATTACCAGCCCACCTTGGGGAGACGGGAACGAAATCCCAGCCGAGTTGGTTATAGGCAAGATCCGCGAAGTCTCCATCTAAGCAAGACCATATCTGCTGAAGGAACTCATCGAATTTCTCTGCCCCAACCAATGTACGAAGCGCCCCAATATTAGTCTTAATCAGCGTATCTTTATCGGCTGATGCAGATACAACAGTAGAATCCGAATTTGATACACTCTTAGATGAGCCAAGAATATCATACATGTACATGATATTACCGACGCGAGAATCAAGCGCAGCAATAATCTTATTGAACTGTGGATACAATTCAGATTCTAGCCAAAGAGATACAAAATCCCCAAGCACATAGAAACGTTCTTTCGTTCCGTCTTGCTCATGAAACTTAAAGACATCATATGCAGAAGGCAGTGTATTCTCCCTGAACGGAGATTCGACAACATCCCTCACATATATCGGAGCAGTCTTTGTTCTACTATCAAGAATATCTTGGATAGGAAGATCGTCCGGATACAGCTTGATAGGTGGATCGCTATTCGCGATAGCTATTCCACCAGGTGGAGTATCTTTCACGGTCTGTGTGTTATATCTTAGTCCAACAAAAGCCAATGTCTCATCAAATGAGGTTAGTCTCTTGGCTGGTAAAACACTATTCGAAGACACCTTGTTCTGAAGAAATAGTGATTCGATATTCGATATGACACCAAGATGAGACTCTGGAATATAAGCACAATCGTGCAAGAACTTACGGTAGATCCTTGTACTATAATCAAAAGGCTTACCCCAAGAGAAACGATGAGAACCGAAAGTCTTATAAAGGAATCCTCCGTCTAGAGTGGGGCGTGAGAAGTCTAGATCGGTTAGTAATTCTGCATTCGTAATATCATACTGGGTAACTGCAGCACCAGACGAAAAGTCTAACGTATCTGTCTTTCTTCGGAGGTATCCAACTAGGTCACGATTTGTATTGGAATCAACGAATAATATGCTAAATCCTGGTTGAGCCTTAAGGTTAAAACTTCCAGTGATAGAAAGCTGCCCCTCACGCGAGCGGTCGAACATCCGAGTCGCCTCTTGTCTCCATGCTGTAAGATAATTTTGCGAAAGAGATTGTTTCCCAGGAGCGACAACTGGTTGTTCTTTTTTAGCTGCCTGCACCGTCAATTTAGTAATGAGCTGTTCTATTTTACCATCGTAAATCTTCTTTGCAGCACTCGCTAGATAGGCCGCATCAACCTCATCCTTTGCAGCTTCCTTTGATATCGAAGCCGCGTTCTTTTTTTGCTCATCAATAATACTGTTTACTTGAGTCTTGATTTCATTGACAATATATTCGGCATCGCCATAAGCCAAGCCTCTTGAACGCAAGGACGTAAGCATTTCAGAATCGGTATAGCCTACGCTCACAACGTCAGAAGTAAGGGCTTCGTACATAAACTTTACATACTTATCAATGAGCGGGGCATAGATGTCGTTTCGTTGTTTAGGCGTTGGAAACACGCCATCAAAGATATTCCTCGCTAGGGTGTATTGAGAAAGAGGGTTCATTTGTGTCGCTACAAACTGGATATGATTAGTGATCCGCTCCTCGTTCGTAACATAGTCGTTCCCTCTATGAACAACGGTATCTGACATATTCCAGACCTGAGCATCTGAAGCTTTGCCCGAACCCTTAGCATATTCCAGCGATGTCGAAAAAGCTTCCTCTAATTCAGGCGGCTGAAGGACAACGCTGGTTAGACCTGGAGACTGAGGAATCTGCACAGCCATGCGTGTGACACCTACGGGCCTGGTATAGTTGAAATAATTATACTGGTCTGGCTGAATCACGTTACATGATGGGGGAAAGGTTCCGGTCATATCCGGTTTAATAAGACACTCCATGATAGAGCTTTGATTACGATACAAAGACATATAGTCCTTCAGTGTGAGCGAAGGATTAGAATCTTTTTCTTTATAGAGATATTTGGCTACACCGACCGGTAACATCATCTCCGAACGACGGGGAACATCGAACTCGGCACGAAGCGGAGGTGCTACAGATACTATCTCGTGAAATACAAGACCAAGATATTCGTTCAGTATCTGCCAACCAGTCTTTGTTCCCTGGAAGAGCTGATAGACTACGTTCTTGTTAAATATCGTACCTTCCACACCCTGATTCAAAAGCATTTGAGATGCATTCTCGTCTACATATATTGCTAACCGATCAAGATATTTGGAACGTCTGAGCTCATCTCTTGTCAGAGAATTGCTAAGAAGGATGGTTTGTAATATGGCGAAAATCTTTCCTCTTACCGATACATCTTCGTTTGGCTGATCATCTTCAGTCAATGGATTGAGTAAAGATGTCGTAACTGAACCAATCTGTTTAGTGTTAAGTAACGGTCCCCACATCTGAACCATGCCAATCGTCTCATGAGACACTGGCATCTGCACAGATCCTGACGCGCTTAAAATCTTTGTCTCTCCATTGAGCGCACCCATCGCAACAGAGGATATATTTGTTCCAGTAACAGGTACCTTGGTTAGGCTGGCGAAATCAGATACACATGCAAGATTGATGCTTTTATCTCCATTGCCAATACCAATCATTGGGAATGCTGATACTGTTCCCATGAACCACAGGAACATTTTATCCTTACCATTCTCTTGAAGGAAAATCATAACCCTTGTGCCAGGAGCAATTCTTTCGGCCCAAGAGCTAGGAGGAATAGTAATATTCGCACTAGCTGGTTCTCCTATACCTGTCGAAACAGATATCCTGACAACAGGTATGAGATTATCTTCCAGATAGAGATATGCTTTATAGTCAATAGCATTCATATCTTACTCCAATTCCTTCTTCGCGTTATTGGTCGTAGAAGCAGGAATAGATATATTAGTCACGTTCTTATTGAGGGCTGCAAGCACATCTTTGCCAACCTGACCAAGATTATCTGGAACAATATCAGCGTTCCCAAATATCTTCAATGAATAAAACAGTGATGGATCACACAGCATCTGAACCCTAATTGTCACGCCCTTATCGTTGATCGCATCTTCTGTGAATTCGTAAGACATGAGCAGTCCCTCTATAATGAGGTTGTCCGCTATCATTACTGTTCGCCAGCCATTCTTAACTGCCTGCGAGGCTCTGATGTAGTTTGACCACAGATACATCCATTGGTCTCGCCAATTACTACTTCTGATTGGAGGGGGAGATGCGATATTTGTGACACTTACCACTTCGGAATTAGCCAGAGTAGATTCCATAGTTGTATCGCCATTAAGCAACATCATAGTGAAGGAGATATTGACTGGCTTTTCGCCAAGTAAAGTAACATCTATCCCTTCATACATCTCCATCACTTGTGCACGTTCAGAGAATCCGCCGGCTATTGCTGACAGGAAGAAGTTCCTGATGGGGGATAACGCATTCGCTCCAGCTGAGTCAAGAACAAACAAGGTTGCCTTGACATCCTCTCTCTGTTGAAAGAAACGATTATCCATTACCGTGGCGACGTTATCTGATTTTGTACCTGGTGCTGCAAATGCATCTGGAAAAATATATTCTAAAGTGGTTGCTCCACCAGTAGGACGTTCTGAACCTTGGTCGTTTTTTGCTCCCATGGATGCCTCCGGTTGGATTATACCTAGAGAGAGGATGGTACACAACGTCTTTCTGTTGAAAGAGTGGTGAGAAAATTTAACACATTACCTTACCATATCCTACCTACCCTGGGTGTTTTGGTGGGGTAGGTACATCATATCCTGCTAAGTGATTGAATTTATAAGCCATAAGCGTTTATATAATACGCAAAGGGGTGGGTAGGGTAGGCTAGGGTGGGTCATGACGCTGAGCTCCTGCAACTCGTCCTTACACATATGAGGATACCCTTATCCCTATGAATTAGATAGTTATAGGTTTACCTACCCATATACCCTATATTTAATAGAGTTGTTTCTATATAATTTGTAAGTTGTTGTTTTTCTTAAAGTATCTTTCTTACAGTTGGAAGATAGTTAAAACTGATCTCATTAGAAATGTAGGGTGGGTAAGGGGGGAGAAGGCCTCTTTTTGGGGTAGGCTAGGGTAGGTAGGTTACTATATAAAATTACGATAATGGATGCTTATCATCCCCTGTCATTGTTATAAATATAAATTTGATTTAAGTCTTAAGAAGAGAGTTTATTTCCGAGAAGTGCGCCCAATCCACCACCCGCTAACATGGATGCTGGAATTGTTATTAGAGGGATTCTACTTTTACCAACTGGCCCCATTTTAGGTGCAGTAAAGAATTTATCAGACAATACTTTGCCGCCAACAAAACCAGCACCCGTTCCAGCTAGCGCAAGACCGATCATCATGTTAGCCCGTTGCTTTTTCTTTATCTCAGATTCGATAATGGCTTTCGCCTCTGAATCATCCAAATTATCGATGTCAAAACGAGAGGAAGAAGGGTCATGGTTACGTGCCCAATCACCAGTACGTATCTTAATTATTGCATCTTCAGCAGAGATAGCCTGCTTACTCATCGCATCTACCAGGTATTTGAATCCATCGGGGAATCGCGTCATGTCGCCTCCTAAAGTGTCTTCTTAAGTTCGTCTCTCATCTCTCGATGAATCTTATCTTCGAAGGTATCCTGCGCAACATACTTCTCTTCGATTAGTTCTCCGCCAAAAGTGTATGTCCTGGAGGACTCCTGGATAGTTATGTTACGTGTGGTTTCGGCTATCGGATTGCCAGCTATATCATAGAAGTCTGAAAGAATTATGGTTTTGTTTCCACTGCTATTTGTCCAGACAACAAAGCCGTTTTTCTTCCAATCAATCCATTCTATGCTGATGCCTGTAATTCTTCCTTCGGGTAATATATCGGCATTAAATAGTACTTCGAACCCACCAAGACCAGTCCTAACGGAAGATATCTCAGTTGTAGACAAATCGGACTCCTCTGGTTCCCAGGTGTAAGACGTACCCGCAGCAACCGTGATATCGGCTCCTCCAGGAATTTGTCCCGATATGTTATTGCGAGCGGTAATCGTGTATTTTCTATTAGCTTTAAACGGCGTTTTGAATCTGATGATCGTCCCACTAGGGTTATCCTCAATGCTCTCTATTTGAAGATTATGCGACACATTATAATTATAAGAATTACGTGCGTCAGACGATATTCGATCTGTTCTGAAATCAAACGGATTGGTGGTAATAACATCTCTGTCAAGCAATGCAACATCGTCAATAATACTGAAATGGTCGGTCAGAGTCCATTCCGTATCTGTAAGAACCATATCTTCGGCATGATTATCCCAGGTGACGGTATCGAGCCAGACTCCATCGTAGCCATTACCACTATGGTCTTCAGCTACTAACGATTCGTCGTCACATGGCCAATGGCCGACTAAGATAGCCATTACATTGGCCCTCCATGCCTGGATGGTGTCCATGAACCAGTATATATGACACCATACTGCATGTAAAAATTAGTTATAATCAACAGAATAGTAGGATCCATTACGTGTCCTTTATGATAAATCCCAGAGTTGTATGTTTCTTATTCTTCCGTTATGTCCGCTTAATACTGGTTCAGTAAAACTAACCGTGTCGGGCAATGTCGCAGCCGCGCCTGTCGCTATAGGTATTGCAGCTGTCTCACCGGCTGGTGTAGCATAAACAAACACCAGGTAATCCGGACCGAACCCGTTGAGTACTACCCATAATGTAACCCTTATCCAGCGATGGAGATACGGCTCGGGCTCTATCACTTCATCTATGACCGCTGTTCCTGCACCGTCATAGAACTTAACAATAAGTTTATTAGCCTTAAAACCTATATAAAACTGAGGCGATATCTCTGAATATTTACAGAGTATGTTGCGGTCTCCTTGTGTTAGGTCTGCCGACCAAAACTCAAAGAATAATCCGTATGCCTGCCCGAAGATGCCTGTTGGTATCGATGGCAGGGTTAATGAATCATAAACGCCTAATGGATTTTCCCATAACAGTTCTACGCCTTCCCCCGCGAGGGGGTGAAACGATGACCATTCAGGTCCCGATCCAATCCATATATCTGACATCGATTATCCTATGTAGGCCACGTTAATGCTACGTTCCATGGAAGCGACCATTCGCTTATACAAATACGTGTGCTACCAGTATTTGTTGTTCCATCTGCATTAGCTGCCACGCCAGCTGTCCAGCACCATCTAATATCTGAGAGTACGCCGCGACGAGACCATATTCCTGATTCGGTAAAATTGGCGGTGGTACCTAATGCTACCTGTATCTCCCACTCTGGCAATTCTCCAGCTACGTTAGACACAATAGAACGATTATCATTACATGCGTATGGTGTTCCGGCACCTCCAATACCTATTTTAGAAGGATAACAGAAATGTCCCAAATACCGAGGAGATGCATCTAATGCATTTTTTTTGACCATCATTGCTACGACGGTTCTGGAGCCAATGCTACTTGTTTTAAACATATCTGTTAGAGGTGTAGAGAACGCATTGCCTCCACCTATACAGTACGGATAAAGATCTGCAGCATCTGCCTTTGCTATCTTAAGACAGAAAAGATTTGTACCAGCCTGGGATTGTCCTGACTTTACATCAGTTGCAAAGAAAGATGTACCATCAGCCCAAATAACCATGCGGGTATCTGTAGCAGCGGTATATGTGAGTAATGCGGTTGTTTCGCTAGCTGATCCCCATACCCAGTCTATACTGGTTGGAAGAGTATCGGTAGTGCCAGAAATCGTAGGAGCAGTATAAGACATTGCTATCGTTACGGTACCGCCTGCTGCGTCTGTCCATGTAATGAGATTAATCAAGACATAATGGTTTTCTGTGTTTTTGAGTACGATCCAACATTTGTGACCAACAACTATAGATATTTTGGCTACAGTATTCCAATTATTGGTAGCTCCACCCCATGCTGTTTGAGTACCTACGTTATTATACGAGCCAGCAAAGACTACCCATCCTTTGCCGATTAACATATTGACAAGATCCATTAAACAATGGGAAAGCATTTTTCCCTTAGTTGCTTCGCCAGTTGCTGCGTATACGCCTGCTGCTAACGTCATATTTCACCTACCACATTGTTACAGTTGCTGAGTCTTCCCATGGATAGCTCAAATCACCAATTACAGCTCTTGACTTGTCCGCCGATATAGTTCCGTCGGGGACTGTGTTTTGTACATATCG
>SXGT01539613.1_pt1 | contig 15948 bp, 16 predicted proteins | sample 3176221 | NCBI WGS metagenome assembly SXGT01 (sample SAMN11356862, study PRJNA531348) | freshwater metagenome | isolation source: freshwater sample F1-120 | place: China: Fuxian Lake, Yuxi | collected 2017-12-25
CAGCTCGCGACGCAGTCGGGGGCGGCCGCCGAGGCCAGCGCCCGGCATGGCGTCGACGCCGGCGGCGCGCCGGAGGTGGCGGTCGAGGTGCTCGCGGCGGTGCAGCTCGCGACCGTGGGCCCGGACGGCGCCGGCTACGGACGGGTGCTCGTGGCCAGCGCCGTTTCGCCCGAAGCACAGCTCCTCGGCGGCGTCTTGCTCGCGCAGGGCGGCTGCGTGGTGGAGGCGCGCGCGGCGTACGCCCGCGCGGCGCGGTTCACCGACGGGCCGCGGCGTGAGCTCGCGCGCCTGCTGTTGGCGGACAGCTACCTCTTCGCCGGCGACCTCGCCGCGGCCGCCGAAGCCCTGGCCTCGGTCCGCGGCGTGGCCCTGGACGCCGAGACGCGGCGGGTACTCCGCGGGCGTACGCGCCTGTTGTCGATGTTGCACGACGCCCCCGGGCGCTGGGCGTCGTACCTGCCCGACGCGAGCCGCGACGCCGAGCTGCCCGGGGAGGCCGGCGCCGAGGCGCTGTACGTCCTCGCCCAGCTCTACGCCCACCTGGGCGAAGAGCGCGAGTCGCTCGAAGCCTACGCTTCGCTGGTGCGGCGGTACCCGCGGCTGGGGGACGGGCCGCTCGCCGACCGGTACGCGGCGGCGTGGTCGGCGCGCATGGGTCGGATGCTCGATGAGGGCCGCACCCTCGACGCCCTCGCGCTCCATCGGGCGACCTGGTCGCCGGAGCTCGCCGCGCGCCTGGACGACGTGGACCTGCTGCGGCGCATCGCGATGCGCTACGCCGAGACCGGCCTGCGCGGGCACGCGTTGGCGGTGTGGCGCGAGATCGCCGACATCGAGCGCACGCGAGGGTGGGATGGCCGCGACAGCGTCCGTTCGTTGGCGCGGCTGTACGTCGAGACCGGCAACTACGAAGACGCGATGGATGCCGTCCAGTGGTTGCGGCGCCAGCGCCCCGACGCCGAGGCCGCCGGGGAGTATGCCCTCTTGGAAGGCCGTGCGGCCTTGCTCGCCGGCGATCCCGACCGCGCGCGCCGCGCCTGGGCCGACGCCGCCCGTGCGCCGTCCCACGCGGTCGAGGCCCGCGCGCGCGTCGCCCTGCTCGACGCGCGGGACGGCCACTGCGAAGCGGCGACGGCCCCCCTGCAGGAGGCGGCCGCCGCGGCGCCGATCCCGGACGTGTCCGACCTCCTCGTCCGCGAAGCGCTCGTGCGGTGCCTGCTCGCGGCGGGGCGGACCGAAGAAGCGACCGTCGAGGCCACCCGTGTCGCCGGGTTGGCGACCGACCCGACCACCCGGGACATCGCGACGTGGCGCGCGGCCCGGCTGGAGGCCGACACCGACGCCCCGCCGACCCCGCTGCTCGCCGACGCCGCCGCCGCGAGCCCGGGGATCTGGGGCGCCCTCGCGCGTGAAGAGGCCGCACAACGCAGCTTCTCCGCCCAGGCGCGCCCGCACCGCCGGCCCTGAACCGCGCCAGGGCGCGTCGAACCGGCGCCGCGGTGCGCGCCGGCCTCGGCGCGCTTCGGGACGGTCGCGGCGCACCGCCCGAAAAGAAATCTGCGTCCCGCCCCTCAACCTTTTCCGCCGGTGACCGAAGGGAGAACCAGGAGGCAACTGCCATGGTTCCCCAATCGGGCATGCGGCTCTTCGACGGGATGTACGACGGCCTGGCGCAGGTCATCGAGCTGACCCAGGCCCGCCACGCGCTCACCTCGAGCAACCTCGCGAACGTGAACACTCCCGGCTACCTGGCCAAGGAGATCGCCCCGTTCGACACCATGCTCGGCGAGGTGATGGAACGGAGCGTTCGCGGCGAGCAGTTCGACCTCGACGCGCAGATGGAGCGCGGGCTCGTGGAGCTCGCGGCGCCCGCCGAGTCGCTCGACGGCAACTCGGTCGACCTCGAGCGGGAGGCCGGGCGCCTCGTCGAGGACCAGCTCTTCTACCAGGCGGTCTCCGGAGGCATGAGCCGGCGCATGGCGATGCTGCGCTTCGCGGCCTCAGACGGGAAGATGTGATGGCCGACTTCTTCGACACCTTCGCGATTGCGTCGAGCGGCCTGAGCGCCGAGCGGACGCGCCTGACGTCGATCGCCAGCAACATGGCGAACGCACGGACCACGCGGACCGCCGAGGGCGGCCCCTACCAGCGGCTCGTCCCGACCTTCGAGGCCCAGTCCCTCGATCCGTTCGGCGAGGCGCTCGACGCCGCCACCTCCAAGGTGCACGTCGCGTCGGTGGAGCGTGAGGCGGCCCCGCCCAAGCGGGTGTACGACCCCACCCACCCCGACGCGGGTCCGGACGGATTCGTGGCGTACCCCGACATCAACGTGATGGAGGAGATGGTCGACCTGATGACCGCCCAGCGGGCGTACGACGCCAACGCCAACGTGGTCGAGGCCACGCGCGACATGGCGATGACCGCCATCGGGATCGGGAAGTAGGCCATGATCACCTCCATCCCCCCCACCGTCGGCGCGTGGACCGGGCTCGAGACCCCCACCGCCACCCGTCCGGGTGCAGGCGGGGTCGGCGAAGCGGGCGCGACCGGCGCGGCGGAGTTCTCCGGCAAGCTGACCGACGCGGTGCAGGCCGTCGAGGCGAGCCAGGCCGAAGCCGACCGGGCGATCTACGCCGTCGGCTCGGGCGAACACGACTACGCCCAGATGATGATCTCGCTCGAAGAAGCGAACATCTCCCTGCGGGCGATGGGCAGCGTGCGCGACAAGTTCGTCGAAGCCTACCAGGCGATCTGGAACATGCCCGTCTGAGGCGGGCGCCGGGGCGTCAGGAGTCGATGGCCTGGAAGTAGTTGCCCAGCGTCACCGCCACGCGCGTGCCGAGCTCGAGATCGTCGGCCGTGAACGCCCGCGGTGGGTTGATGAGCTCGAGCACCCCGTAGACGCCGCCGGTCTCGGCGCGCACGGGCGCCGCCAACAGCGCGCGCGTGGTGTAGCCGGTGCTGCGGTCGACACGGCTGTAGTGCCGCGAATCGCGGTGGGCATCGCCGATCGACACGCCCACGCCGAGCTGGAAGACGAAGCCGGCGATGCCGCGGTCGAGCGGGATCGTCGTGTCGAGCACCGTGGTCGCGGCCGGCCCGAACGCGGCGCGGAAGCGCAGGGCGTCGCCCGCGCGCGTGCGCACCAGGAGCGCGCCCGACTCGGCGGGGATGAGCTCGTTGGCGATGCGCAGCGCCGCCGCGCACGCGTCGCGGAGGTTGGCGGCGTCGTTGATCTCGCCGAGGCGGAGGAAGAGCTCCTCCAGCCGATCGTCGAACGGGACCTCGGGCCGCGGCGGCGCCGGATGGAGCTGGTGGCCGGGCCCGTCGAGCTCGACGGTGCGGGCCAGCTCGCGCTCGGGAGCGGCGGCCAGGGGGGAGGGGAGCGGCACCAAGGTGGGCGGCTCGGCCGGCGCCGGGACCGGCGCGGGGCGCACCACCGGCGCCGGCGGCGGCTCGGGGACGGGCACGCGCGCGAACGGAACGTTGATCGACGCGAAGCTCGATTCGGGCATCTCGAAGCTCGGCGGCACCGGCTGGCCGAGCGGCTGGATGCGGATCTCGATGCCGGCGCGCGGGTCGCGCGCGGTGGCCGAACCGTCGGCCTCGGTCGCGCACACCAGCCGCGCCATCGCGCCCAGATCGAGCCCGATCGAGGGGAGGGCCTGCGCCAGGGCCGACAGCCAGTTGTCCGCGAGCACCTCGGTGCTCTGGTCGCCGAACGTGATCCGCCAGTCCTGAGTCAACGCCATGGCTGCGCTCTTATGCCGCGGATAGCCGTCGGGCATGCCCTCGACTCCGCTGTACGGCGAACGTTTCGACCGGGCGGTCGCCCTGGCGGTGGCCGACTTCCGCGGCGTCCGTCGCAAGGGCACCGACATCCCCTACATCACGCACCTCTTCGCGGTCGCCGGGTTCGTCGGCGAGCACGGCGGCGACGAGGAGCAGCTCTGCGCCGCGGTCTTGCACGACTGGTTGGAGGACGTGCCGGGGGCCGCGCCCGCCCGTCTCGAGGCGGAGTTCGGTCCGCGGGTGGCGCGGCTGGTGGCCGGCCTCTCCGACAGCGTCGGCCACCCCAAGCCGCCGTGGCGTGCGCGCAAGGAGCGCTACCTCGCGCACCTCGCCGCCGAGCCCGCGGAGCTCAAGCTCATCTCGGCGGCCGACAAGCTGCACAACTGCCAGTGCATCCGGCGCGACTTCGCCACGGTGGGCGAGCCGCTGTGGGGGCGCTTCAGCGGGGGTCGCGACGGCACCCTGTGGTACTACGAGGCCGTGGCCATCGCGCTTTCGGAGGGCTGGGCCCACCCGCTCGGCCGGCGCCTCGCGGCCGAAGTGGCCGAGCTGCACCGGGAGGCGTCGGATGGATGACGATGTACGGTGGCGGCGGATCGGCGGGGTGATCGCCGCTTTGGGGGTTGCCCTGGGGGCGTTCGGTGCGCATGCCCTTGGGGAGCATCCCCGACTCGACACCTGGAAGACTGCGTCGCACTACCACCTGATCCACGGCGTCGCGCTCTGCGTGCCCGGGTTGCCGGTGTGGACCCGGCGGCTCCTGCTCGCGGGCGTCGCGATCTTCGCGGGCAGCCTGTACCTCCTGGTCCTGTCCGGGCAGGGCTGGCTGGGCGCGATCACGCCGCTCGGCGGGCTGTGTTTCATCGGCGGCTGGGCCTTGTGCGCGAGGCGGCCTGAATGATCTTGTTGTCCATCTACGCGGGCGCGCTGGTCCTCGGCGGCATCTTCGTCGCGGCGAGCGCCTTCGGGTTCGACAAGGGCCACGAGGCCGAGGTCCACGCCGACGCGCACCTCGACAGCGGCCACGTCGACTCCGAAGCGGGCGCCCACGAAGGCGACGTGGGCGAGGTCGGCGCGTTCGTGTCCACGGTGTTCAGCCTTCGGTTCTGGACGTTCGCGGCGGCGAGCTTCGGGCTGACCGGCACCCTGCTCGAACTTTTCGGGGTGTCGCCCGTCCTGAGCATCCCCGCGTCGTTGGCGTGTGGGCTCGGGGTCGGCCTGGGCGTGGCCACGGTCTTTCGCCTGGCCAACCGGCGGACCGTGGGCACGATCGCCGACGTCAAGACGCTGCTCGGGCGGGAGGGCACCGTCTTGTTGGCCATCGCCGCCGACAAGCCGGGCAAGATCCGCGTGCAGCACGACGGCCAGTCCCTCGACCTGCTCGCGCGCACCCGCGATTCCCGTCGCTTCGAGCGCGGCGAGCAGGTGCTCGTCGTCGACATGAAGGACGGCGAGGCCACGATCACCTCGCCCACGCCGTCCGCGCCTACTCCTTAGCCCCCGGAGCCCCCATGGAGCTTCTCGTCATGACGGTCATGAGCGTCGGAGCCGCCGGCTTCGGGCTCCTGCTGCTCTTCATCCTGATCCGCAGCTTCCTCCACATCTGCCGGCCCAACGAGGTGCTGATCTTCTCCGGGCGCACCCACTCCACCCCCGACGGCGGCAGCCGCGGGTACCGCGTGGTGGCCGGCGGCCGCGCGTGGCGCATGCCGTTCGTCGAAAAGGTCGACGGGATGGACCTGTCGTTGATGCCGCTCGACCTCAACGTGACCAACGCGTTCTCCAAGGGCGGAATCCCGCTGCACGTGCACTCGATCGCCAACGTGAAGATCAGCACCCAGCCCGAGGTGATGATGAACGCGATCGAGCGGTTCCTCGGGCGTGAGCGCGACGAGATCAAGCGCGTGGCCAAGGAGTCGCTCGAAGGCCACCTCCGCGGCGTGCTCGCGAAGCTCACCCCCGAAGAGGTCAACGAGGACCGGCTCAAGTTCGCGCACACCCTCTTCGACGAAGCGGACGACGACCTCCGCAAGCTCGGCCTGCAGCTGGACACGCTGAAGGTCCAGAACGTCTGGGACGACGTGAAGTACCTCGACAGCATCGGCCGCGAGCGCATCGCCAACGTGCTGATGGTGGCGGACATCGCGGAGTCCAACGCCAAGGCCGAGGCCGAGCGCTTCGAGGCCAACGCGCGGCGAGATGCGCAGGTGGCGGTTCAGGAGGCCGAGACCGCGATCATCCAGCAGGAGAACGACCTGCGCCGCGTCCGCGCCGACCTCGACGGCCACGCCAAGGCCGAGGAGGAGAAGACCACCCAGATCGCGGCGCAAGCCCGCGCCGAAGCGGAGCAGCAGCTCCAGGAGATCCGCAAGCGGCTGGAGGAGCTGCGGCTCCAGGCCGACGTGGTCCTGCCGGCGGCCGCGGCCCAGCGCGCCGAGGAGCTCAAGGCGCGGGGCGAAGCGGCGGCGATCGCCGAGAGTGGGCGCGCCGGGGCCGAAGTGCTCCGCCTGCTCACCGAGTCGTGGCTCGCCGCCGGCCCGGACGCCAAGGACATCTTCCTCATCCAGCAGATCGAGTCGGTGATCCGCACCGTCGCGGCGCAGGTGCAGTCGGTGTCGGTCGGGGAGATCAACCTCGTGGACAGCGGCGACGGCAAGGCCCTCGCCAACCTCCTCGCCGGCTACCCCGCCGCCGTCACGCAGGTCCTGGAGGAGCTGCGCCGCACCACCGGGGTCGACGTCGTCGGCTCCCTGAACCCCACCCCGAAGGAGGCCTGAACCATGGACCTGCTCATCCTGGCGGCCGTCCTCGTCTTCGTCGTCGTCTTCATGGGGCTCCTGGCCTCCGCGGTCTTCCGCAACCTCCTCTACATCTGCGGTCCCAACGAGGTCCTCATCTTCTCCGGCGCCCAACGCGAGGTCGAAGGGCGCCACATCGGGTACCGCGTCATCAAGGGGGGCAGCTCGGTGCGCCGCCCGTTCATCGAGCGGGTCGATCGCCTCGATCTCACCAACATGATCATCGAGGTCGCGGTCCAGAACGCCTACAGCAAGGGGGGCATCCCGCTCAACGTCCAGGGGGTCGCCAACGTCAAGGTCGCCGGCCACGAGCCGGTGCTCAACAACGCCATCGAGCGCTTCCTGGGGTGGGACCGGGAGCGCATCGTCCAGGTGGCCAAGGACACGCTCGAAGGCAACCTGCGCGGGGTGCTCAGCCAGCTCACGCCCGAGCAGGTCAACGAGGACAAGATCACGTTCGCCGAGAAGTTGTTGGAAGAGGCCGAGCACGACCTCACGCGCCTGGGCCTGGTGCTCGACACGCTGAAGATCCAGAACGTCTCCGACGACAAGGGCTACCTCAAGTCCATCGGCCGCAAGCAGAGCGCCGAGCTGGTCACCCGCAGCAAGATCGCGGAGGCGACCGCAAAGACCACGTCGATCAAGCGCGAGGCCGAGAACCGCCGCAACGCCCGGCTCACGTCCATCGCGTCGGAGGGGGCGGTCGCGACCGCTGAGAACGAGCGCCGCGTCGCCGACGCCGTGTCCCGCCGCGAGGCCCTCGTCGCCGAGGAGTCCGGCCGCGTCCGGGCGCTGGTGGCGCGCGCCGAGGCCGAGCTCAAGGTGCAGCACGCCCGGCTCGAGCAGGTGCGCCTGCAGCTCGAGGCCGACGTGATCACGCCCGCCGAAGCGCAGAGTCGCGCGGCCGAGTCCAACGCGCGAGGGGCGTCGGCGAAGATGTTGGAGGACGGCAAGGCCAGCGCCGCGGTGCTCCAGCAGATGATCGCGACGTGGAAGGCGGGCGGCGAGAGCGCACGCGACATCTTCCTGGTGCAGAAGCTCCAGGTCATGCTCGACGAGCTCGTGGGCACCATCGGCAGCGTCAAGGTCGACCGGATCACGATGTTGCCGCCGGATCGGGCGTCGAGCGCGCGCAACGTGCTCTCGCTCGCCGAGGAGGTCAAGGGCGCCACCGGGGTCGACGTGCCGCGCATCGTGGAGGCGCTCGCGACGAAGTAGCGGGCCCGCCTGGGCGGCGCGCCGCGACCGTCCGCTCGTCGGAAGGGTGCGTGTGCGCGCCGCGCGCCGCGCGCGAGGGGTTCTGCGGCCTCGGGGTGGGTCGCGGCGCGGCGCCCCCACATCCCCCACCCTTGACTGCGGCGTGGGCGTGTGAAGCTCAGGCCGGTCGGAGCGAGGCGTTTGGAAGAGCTGTTCGGGAACAAGGAAGGGCTGAAGCCGTCGGAGAACAAGGCCCTGCAGGGCCTCTACCACCGTCGGGTCCCCGCCGATCGGTGGGTGAGCCCCGAGCTCGCGCGCCGCATGACCGAGCTGAGCCGCGCGCTCAACCGGCAGGTGGGCGTGCTCGTCGACCGGCTCGGCGTCGTCGACAAGGTCGTGGTCGGCGACGCGCACCAGCTCTTCATCCCCGACCTGGGTCGTCACCGCGCGGGGCGGTTCCGTGGCCTGCGCCTGCTCCACACCCACCTGCGCGGGGAAGGGCTCAGCAAGGACGATCTCACCGACCTCGCGTTGTTGCGCCTGGACGGCGTGGTCGTCGTCCAGGCCAAGGGCGACGGGCTGCCGGGCGCGACGGAGTTCGCCCACCTGCTCCCTCCCGGCAGCGGGGACATCTGGCGGGTCGAGCCGGTGGCCGACGTGCATGCGTGGCACGACGACTTCTCGGCGTTCATCAAGGGGCTCGAGGCCCAGTTCAAGCCCACCACCCGCCAGGTCGACCCGAAGGACGCCGCGGTCTGCGTGTCCATCACGGTCGGCAACCCCCACGGGGCGCGCCGTTCGCTCGAGGAGCTCGAGCGACTGGCCGACACCGCCGGGCTCCGCGTGGTCGACCGGGTGCTCCAGGTGCGTCGCGAGCTCGACGGGCGCACGCTCGTCGGCCAGGGGAAGCTCAAGGAGCTCGTGGTGCGGTGCATGCACCTGGGCGCGGAAAACCTCATCTTCGACCAGGAGCTCTCGCCGAGCCAGCTCCGGAACATCGCCACCGAGACCGACCTTCGGGTGCTCGACCGAACGCAGCTCATCCTCGACATCTTCGCCCAGCGCGCGACCACGCGCGAGGGCAAGCTCCAGGTCGAGCTCGCGCAGCTCCGCTACCGCCGCCCGCGGCTCGCGCTCATGCCCACCGCGATGTCCCGGCTCACCGGTGGCATCGGCGGCCGCGGTCCAGGCGAGACCAAGCTCGAGATCAACCGCCGGCGCGCCGACGAGCGGGAGCACCGCATCGAGGCCCACCTCCGCGAGATCGCCGACCAACGTTCGATGCGGCGCGACCGGCGGAAGCGGGTGGGGCTCCCGCTGGTGGCGATCGTGGGGTACACCAACGCCGGCAAGAGCACGCTGCTCAACCGCATGACCAACGCCGCGGTCGACGCGGAAGACAAGCTCTTCGCCACGCTCGACCCCACGTCGCGGCGCCTTCGTTTCCCCGAGGAGCGCGAGATCGTCCTGACCGACACGGTCGGGTTCATCCGCAACCTGCCCAAGGACCTCGTGCACGCGTTCCGGAGCACCCTGGACGAGTCGGTCGAGGCCGACCTGCTGCTCCTGGTGCTCAACGCGGCGGACGAGGAGGCGCTGTTTCACAAGCACACCGTGGAGCACACGCTCGACGAGCTCGGTGCGGGCGAGGTTCCGCGCATCGTGGTGCTCAACCAGGTCGACCGGGCCGACCCGGAGCGGGTGGCCAGCCTCGCGCACGAATACGACGCCGAGTGTGTCAGCGCCTGGACGGGCGAGGGCACCGATGCGCTGCTCGGGCGCATCGAACGCGAGGTCTTCCGCGCCCGTGCGGCCGAAGCTCACGCCGCGCGCGAAGCGGCAGGCGGCGAGGCCCCCGAGCCCGCTGGACAGCCCGTCCCCGCAGGTTAGCCCCGTGTCGTTCCGTCACGGCAATTCAGCTTGCGTCACGGCCCGATCACTGTAAACTGACTGCGCCGCATCCCGCGGCGATGGAGGACATGATGGCTCTCAAGACTCTCGGCGCGCTCGGCGTGCTTCTGTTCGCGTACGGCTGCAAGGACACCACCGCCAAGTGCGACACCGCCGACAGCGGCGGTTGCGACAGCGGCGACGCCGACACCGACACCGACACCGACGCCGACGCGGACTCGTTCGCGGCGACCTGGAACGCCGACGGCGTCTCCGTCGACGTCACCAACGACGGCGGCGGCTTCTCCTTCGGCTTCGCCGAAGAGTCCGACAACGGCTGGTACGGTGAGGACTGTGTCGACGGCCCCGGCCCGAACTCCGGCTCCACCGACATCTGCCACGGCTCGGCGACCTCGGGCCTCAGCCTCGAGACGGTCGATGCGATCGGCGACGTGGTCGAGGACAGCACCACCCTCCTGAACGTGACGATCGCCGAAGCGGGCCACCTCGCCTACGTCATGATCAACACGTCGGGCACCGGCTGCCTCACCGAGAACGACTCCACCGGCTACTACGCCTCGTTCGGCTGCGGCACGAACTAGTGGGGGTGGCCGCTCCCTCCGGGGTGTGGTCCAGCACGGCGGCGCGGGGGCGACTCCGCGCCGTCGTTGTTTTTGTGCTCGCGGGGTGTCCCGTCCCCCACGAGGACACCGGGGGGAACGAGGTCCCGGTGGTGGAGCCGTCGCTGGTGCGGGCGAAGGTGGAGTGCGCGGCCGAGGCGGCGACGTGGTCGGTCGTGCTCGAGGCCGACGCATGGACCGGCGGCGGTTCGTTGTGGATGAGCACCGACGGCGTGTACGTCGAGCAGCACGACTTCGGCAGCTACGAAGCGGCGGTCGACGGCACCGGCGACGAGCTGCGGCTGAGCCTCGCGGTGGCCGACGAGCGGTCGGCCGTGCACGCGGGGTCGAGCACGTGGTTCAACTGCGGGGTGGCCGAGCTGCAGGGGCTGCTGGTCATCCGTTCGCGCGACGGCAGCACGGTGTCCGACTGCCGCGCGTTCGGCGGTGCGCCCGAGCGATGGGAAGCGTGGGGTGTGGGGGCGTGCACCGAGAGCATCGAGGTGCAAGCGCGGTAGCGGCGCCGCCGGTGCGGTTCACGGCCGCCGCCACGCTCACCGCCGGCTGAGCTGGTCCGCGAGGCGCAAGGCCGCCACGAGGCTGTCGCTGCGCGCCCGCCCCGTACCGACCAGGGCGTCGGCGGTACCGTGGTCGACGCTCGTGCGCACGATCGGCAGCCCCATCGTCCAGTTCACGGTGCGGCCGAAGTCGAGCCGCTTGAGCGGGGCGAGCCCCTGGTCGTGGTACATCGCCAGGATCAGGTCGCTCTCGTCGGGGTGCATGAACGCCTCCTCGGCGCTGATCGGCCCGTGCGCGCAGATCCCGTCGGCGCACGCGCGCCGCACCGCGGGGCCGATGGCGTCGAGCTCCTCGCGGCCGAGGAGTCCGCCTTCGCCGGCGTGTGGGTTGAGCCCGCAGACCGCGATGCGTGGCGCCGGGAGGCCGAGCTGGTGGCGCATCGCGTGGTCGACCACCTGGAGCGTGCGGTGCACCCGGTCGGCGGTGATGAGCGCGGGGACATCGCGCAGGGCGTGGTGCACCGTCACCAGGGCCACCCGGACCGTGCCGCCGACGAAGGCCATGACGGGATCGGCGACGCCGCACAGCTCGCCGAGGAAGTCGGTGTGGCCGTGGTGGCGGAAGCCCTGCGCGGCGAGGCGGGCCTTGTGGATCGGGCCCGTGACGAGGCCTCGGGCGCGGCCGTCCTGGCACGCCTGCACCGCCCATCGGAGCGCCGCGACCTCGACCGGCTCCCCGGTGTCGGGCGGGTGCACGGCGTGCGCCCGCGCAGCGTCAACGAAGCCCGCGGCGCGTAGCGCGGGGAGGTCGCCGACGACCACCACGTCGCCGACGTCGACCTCGCGGAGCGCGGCGACCGTGAGCTCGGGACCGACCCCGCGGGGATCCCCCGGGGTGAGGACCAGCGGTCGGGTCACTGCCGCTTGGGGCCGCGCCCGTCGCCCCCCGGGAGGAGCACCCGCACGATGGCTGCGCGGCGGGCCTGCTCGTACCAGCGGGCCTGCTCGTCCTCCATCCGGGACTGGAAGATCTGGTTGGTGAGCTCTTCGCGGACCGCTTCGAGCCCCGTGTCCTGCCGTTCACGCTTCTGGACGTTGAAGACGAAGACCGCCGTCGGCAGCTCCACGAGGAACGGCTTCCCGACCTCGGCCGCGAAGACGGGCTCGTCGAGCGCGGGGACGAGCTGGCCACGCTGGAACTCCCCCATCTCGCCGCCGGTCGCCTTGGTGGCGCCTTCGTCGTACGCCGCGGCGACGGTGGCGAAGTCGGCGCCGGCCTGGAGCTTGCCCAGCGCTTCGAGCGCCCGCGTTCGCGCTGCGGCCGCGGAGTCGGGGTCGCCCGCGCGGGGCACCGCGACGAGGAGGCCCTGGAGCTTCACGAGCTCGCCGCCGAGGGCGCCACCCGCGCGCAGGTAGGCGTCGCGCAGCTCGTCCTCGGTGATCGTGACCCGGGGCTGCAGCACCGAGCGCTGGAACTTCAGCTCCCGGAGCTGCTCTTTCTGCTCGGCGCGAAAGGTCTCCCAGTCCATGCCCTGCTGTTCGACGGCGGCGCGCACCTGGTCGCGCTCCATGCCGTTGCGGCGCGCCACTTCGTCGATCGCCTTGTCGAGCTCCTGCTCGGTGACGTCGAGGCCCAGCGTGGTGATCTGCTGCTCCACCAGGCGCCGCTCGATCAGCCGTTCGAGGACGGCGTGCTCGGCGGGACGGCGCGTGACCGCGCCGCCGCTGGTGACGGCGTCTTCGATGTAGTCGGCGCCGAGGTCATACACCTCGGAGATGGTGATGACTTCGTCGTTGACGACCGCGGCGACGCGGTCGGTGACGCGGCCGAGCTCCGCGGCGTACGCCGCGTCGGCGCACAAACACGCTGCGCCCACCCAGAGGGTGCGCAACGCGGCGAGCGGCCCGGCCCGCACCGACTACTCGTGTTCCGGAGCCTTCGGCTCCTCACCCACGACCGCGCCGGCGGGGGGCGCCGGGGGCGCACCCCCGTTGGACGGGGCCTCGACGCCTTCTTCGCCTTCTTCGCCTTCGCCACCGAGCATCGGCATCGACGGCATCCCGCCGGCCCGCTTGGCCGCCTTGACCTCGATGGCGGCGAGCTTCGCCTCCTCGATGTCGACGGTGGCGCCGGTCTTGACCTTGCCGATGTAGGCGTCGTAGAGCTCCTTCATCTTGTCGTTCTTGACCTTGCGGAGCACCGAGCCCTTCATCTGCTGGAAGGTGCGCTCGACCTGCTCGCGACGGGTCGCGACCTGCACGATGTTGTAGCCGTCGCCGGTCTTGAAGACCTCGGAGATCGCTTCGGTCTCCAGGGTGAACGCCTTGTCGACCACCGCCTGGTCGAGGCCGGGCTTGCCGTCCTTGGAGACGAAGCCGACGTCGCCGCCGCGACGCTTGTACATGTCCTCGGAGAACTTGGCCGCGACCTCCTTGAAGGAGTCGGGCTTGGCGGCGACTTCCTTACGGATGCGCTCGGCCTCGGCCTTGGCCGCGTCGTCGGCGCGGGCGTCGGTCACCTTGATGAGGATGCGCCGGATCTGCACCTTCTCGGGCACGATGAACTCGGCCTTGTGCTCGTCGTAGTACTTCTGGAGCAGCTCGTCGGTGAAGTCGCTGTTCTTCACGGTGCTGTACACCTCCTCGCGGAGGAGGGTGTTGACCATCACCTTCTGGACCTTGGGGTCCCGGTCGAGCCCCTTCTTGAGGGCCTCGGCGTAGAGCAGCTTCTCCTCCACCAGGCCGTCGAGGACCTCCCGCTTCTCCTCGGGGGAGAGCGCATCGCCGCTGGCCGGCGTCTTGCGCTCGGCGGCGGTCAGGAACTCCTTGCTCCCGATCGGCGTGCCGTTGACGGTGGCGAGCACCTCGCCGATGTCCTCGGCGGGCGCTGCGGTGGTCTGACCCCCGCCGGCGCCGCTGTCGCAGGCGACGAGCCCCACCGCGCACGCGGACGCGAGGGTCAGGGAGACGATCACGGACCGGAACATCGAAGACATCCAACCTCCAGCACTGGGCCGCCGCCTCGCTAACCCGGGTCCGTGTCTCGGCAACGCGCACGCCCCGGCTCCGCGACCAGAAGTGACCAACGCGGCTCGGCCGCGCTACGTACGCACGATGCGGGGGCTCGGCTGGGCGCGGACGCTGCGCGGGCGGGTGCTCGGGGTGGTGGCCGTGGCGGTGCTCGCCAACCTCGCCGCCCTCGCCTTCGAGGTCGAACAATTCCGCCGCATCGGCGGTGCGGTCGAGACGGTCAACGAAGCCTGGTTGCCCTTGGCGCGGCTGACCGCCCGGATGGAGGCGCAGGTCGAACGGGGCGGCGACGACGACGCCCGGATGGAGGACCTCCTCGACGACGCGCGCGCGGCCGTGCTCCGCGGCGAGGTGCTCGCCCACACCGCCGAGGAGCTCGCGGGCCTGCGGGCGGCCGAGGCGCAGCTCGAGGACGTGGCCGCTGCGCATGGTGCCGGCGGCGACGACACCGGGCGCCTGCTCGACGAGGTGCGGCAGCTCGGTGCGCTCGCCGAGGCGCGCGTGGCCGCGTTGAGCCAGAACGCGGCCAACGCGCAGCAGCGCGCCGTGCGGGTGTCGCTGATTCTCGCCGCGCTCGGCGTGCCGCTGGGGGCGGTGCTCCTGTGGCTCACCGGCACCGCCCTGCGCCCGGTACGCACGCTCACGCAGCAGGTGCGGCGGCTCGAGGCGGGTGAACGCCCGGGCCCGGTGGACACCGGCGGTGACGACGAGGTGGGGGCGTTGGCGCGTGCGTTCGACGCCATGGCGCGCGCCGTCGACGAGCGCGACCAGCAGGTGCGCGCGGCCTCGGCCCAGCTCCGGCAGGTGCTCGACAGCCTCAACGTCGCGGTGGCGCTGGTGGAGGGCGGGCGCGTTCGTGTGGCGAACCCGGCGGCCACCGCGTTGTGGGCGCTCTCGGAGGGGCTCCCGCTGCCGGACGCCTTGCGCGCGCTCGGCGAAGGGCGGCAGGAGCGGGTCGTCGTCGAGCGCACCGAGGACGTCTTCGTCGCCCCGTTCGGCGATTCCGGCCGGATCCTCGTCGGCGAGGACGTGACCGACCGCCTGCGCGACCGCGAGCGCCTCGTACGCAGCGAGCGCCTCGCGCTGGTCGGGCAGCTCCTGGCGCAAGTCACCCACGAGGTGCGCAACCCGCTCAACGCGATGTCGTTGCACGCCGAGCTGTTGGCCGACGAGCTGCGCGGCGCAGAGCAAGCGGCGTTGGTGGCGACGGTGGTGGACGAGATCCGCCGCCTGGAGGCGGTCACCGAGCGTTACCTCGACCTGGCGCGGCGCCGCGCGCCCGAGCTCGTGGCCGAAGATCCGGTGGCGATGGTGCGCTCGGTCGTGGCGCTCGAGGAGGAGCGGTTGCGTCGCTTGTCGGTCACGGTCGAGGTCGACGCGCCGCCGTGCGGCGAGGTCGAGTTCGACGGAAACGTGCTTCGTCGGGCACTGTTGAACCTGCTCCGCAACGCCGCCGAGGCGGGCGCACACCGGGTGGTGGTCCAGGTCCGGCGTGGCGGCGGGCAGGTCGAGTTCGTCGTGCGCGACGACGGTCCGGGGATGGAGCCGGCGACGGCGGGGCGCGTATTCGAGCCGTTCTACTCGACCAAAGCGCGCGGGACGGGCCTCGGCCTGGCGGTGACGCGGCAGGGCATCGAGGACCTGGGCGGTCAGATCCTCGTGGAGAGCGCGGTGGGCGAGGGGACCACCTTTCGGATCCGGGTGCCCGACCCGGGCGGCGCGCCGCGACCGGCGTGACGCGGGCATTTCCCGGCGCGCGCCGCGGCGCGTTCGAGCTTCGCCGCGCTTCGGGACGGGCCGCCGCGCCGCCCACCCATCCCGTTCGAAGTTCGACATGGCCACGCTCACCGACCTTGGGCCGGTGCAGCCAGACCCACGCGACCTCCGCCTTCCGCCGCTCCGGTTCACCGCCGCCGCGCCGCCCACCCATCCCGTTCGAAGTTCGACATGGCCAGGCTCACCGACTTTGGGCCGGTGCAGCCAGACCCTCGCGGTTCGGCGTCCTGCCGTTGTGCCAGACGCCGCCACCGTCGTGCGGTTCGGTGACGTGGCGGGTGACGGGTCGGGTGGAATTGGCCGAGCGTAGCGCAGGTTCGCTTGCGA
>SXGT01559488.1_pt1 | contig 15946 bp, 16 predicted proteins | sample 3176221 | NCBI WGS metagenome assembly SXGT01 (sample SAMN11356862, study PRJNA531348) | freshwater metagenome | isolation source: freshwater sample F1-120 | place: China: Fuxian Lake, Yuxi | collected 2017-12-25
CTTCTGGCCGTACTGTTCTGCGGCAATGCCCTGGCCGACCTGCCGCAACGCAAGTCCGGGCTTTGGGAAATCACCACCAGCCATGACGGCAAGGCCAGCGACATGACCCTGCAAATCTGCGTCGACGAGAAGCAGGACGACTTCACCGCCCTGCAATCCCAGAAGCTCGATCAAGACCTGCGCAAGCAATGCCCGAAAATGGACGTCAAGCGGCGCGGCAACCGCACCGAAATCGACTCCATTTGCACATTCGACAAATTCACCGCGACCGGCCATACGGTGATCAGTGGCGACTTGTCGACCCAGTACCGCATGGAGGCCAGTACCACCTATAACCCGCCGATGTACGGCAAACGCCAGACCCACACCGTCATGAACGGAAAATGGATGGGGCCCTGCAAGCCCGGACAGAAACACGGCAGCATGACTTTTTCCGGCCTGCCCGGCGGCGGCGTGGGCACCATCGACCCGGAAATGCTCAAGCAACTGCAGAAAATGCAGCAGCAACGCCCGTAGTCGATCACGATGAATCAATCGCATCTAGCGTGATCTTGTCCGTGCGCCGACCCTCAACACCGTCTCCCTGACGCCCATGACGCCCACGCTCCCCAGCCAGGTCAAAAAAATCCCCGCCGACCAACTACGGCCGGGCATGTATATCCATGACCTGAATTGCGGCTGGATGGACCATCCCTTCGTCAGCAACCGTTTCGCGGTGGACGATCAGGAGACGCTCGACAAGATTCGCAAACTGGGAATCCGCGAGATCTACATCGACGTCACCCTGGGGCTTGATGTCAGCGAAGACGCGCCGACGGCGGAGGAAGTACGCCGCGACATCCAGGCGCGGATGGCCGACATCGTCAATCAACCCGAGTCACCCGCCAGCGTCCCCCTGGCCACCGAGCGGACCCGGGCGAAAAAGCTGCACAACGAGGCCAACCAGATCGCCCGCCACATGCTTCAGGATGTCCGCCTCGGCAAACAGATCGAGATGGAACAGATCAACCCCCTGGTCGAGAACATGATCGACTCGATCTTCCGCAACCCCGATGCCCTCCTGCCACTGGGCCGCCTGAAAGAACACGACAACTATACTTTCCAGCATTCGGTGTCGGTCTGTGCCCTGATGATTGCCTTCGCCCGCGGCCTGGGGCTCGAACGGTCGATCATCAAGGAAATCGCCATCGGCGCCCTGCTTCACGATGTCGGCAAGGCCAAGGTGCCGGATGCCATCCTCAACAAGCCGGCCAAGCTGACCGAGGCCGAGTTCGCCAAGATGCAATCGCACGTCGTGCAAAGCATCATCATCCTGCAGCACACTCCGGGGATTTCACAAATCGCCCTGGATGTCGCCGGCCAGCACCATGAACGCTATGACGGCACCGGCTATCCGAACCAACTGAAAGGCGAGGAGATCAGTCTCTACGGCCAGATGGGCGCAATCGTCGATGTCTACGACGCGCTCACCTCGGAACGCGTCTACAAGAAAGGCATGCCGCCCACCGAAGCGCTGGGCAAATTGCTGGAATGGAGCAAATACCATTTCGAGCCCGAACTGGTGCGCAAATACATCCGCATGGTGGGCATCTACCCGACCGGCTCGCTGGTGCGCCTGGAAAGCGGCAAGTTGGCCATCGTGCTTGAGCAGAGTCGCGACAAGCCGACCCAGCCCAAAGTCTGGATCATGTACAGCAGCAAGAGCAATGTGTACGTCAAACCGGAAGAAGTCGACTTGTCACGACCGAACTGCCAAGACCGCATCGTCGGTCATGAAGACTACGCCGACTGGGAAATCGACCCCTATCGCTGGATCAAGGACGAGTAGCCGGGTCGCCCCACAACCACGCCGCGCCACGCACACCGCTTGAATCCCCGTACCGGGGGGCAAGCAAACGCGTCCGCACGGTGTCGGAAAACACATATCGGGCCCATAGACGGGGAACCGATTCGTACAGACGCCCAAGGTTGGACAAACCACCCCCCAGCACGATCACGTCGGGATCGAGGATATTGATCACCTGTGCCAAACCGCGTGCCAGACGATCTTCATAGCGGTGCAGCGCGGCCAGGCATGCCTCATCGCCAGCCATCGCCCGGGCCGCGATCTCGCGTGCCGACCATGCACCCTCAGCCTGGCTCGACGTCCTGAGCACCAGATCGCTCGCCAATCCGGGGCCCGACAACCAGGTTTCCAGGCAACCGGATTTGCCACAATAGCAGGCCGGACCAGGCAGTTCCTCAGGACTCGGCCAAGGCAACGGGTTATGCCCCCACTCCCCGGCGATGCCATTTGGCCCGGTCAACACCTGGCCGCGCACCACCACCCCAGCCCCGCAACCGGTGCCGATGATCACCCCGAATACCACCTCCGCCCCCGCCGCCGCGCCATCGATGGCCTCGGACAAGGCAAAGCAGTTGGCGTCGTTGCTGATTCGCACCTCGCGTTGCAACAATGCCTGCAAATCGCGCACCAAGGGTTGGCCATTCAGCCAGGTCGAATTGCAGTTCTTCATCCGTCCAGTCAAGGCCGAAACCGCGCCCGGCGTTCCAATCCCCACCGAGCCGCGCTGCCGCAGTTCAACCTCGGCATCCTCCACCAGACCGGCAATGGTGGCCAGTGTGGCGCGATAATCGTGGCGTGGCGTATCCACCCGCCGACGCAACAACTCTCCGCCAGCGCCATCAAGCGCGATCAATTCGATTTTGCTGCCGCCCAGATCAATACCAATACGCATCATCCTTGATTCCTCGATTTCCCCATTGATTTCCCCATGCCCGGCCCGGATGTTATTCTGCCCGTCTTTCCGCCGCAGGCCCTCGTCATGGATTCCAACTCGATTCAACCCCGTAATCAACTCGAAGAACTGCTCGCCGAAATGCTCGCCGGGGATCTCGATGCCGAGAACTTTGCCGGCCGCCTGCTGGCCCTGCAAGTATTCATGCCGGTCAAGGACGAAAAGCACCAGATCGCCGGCTTCCAGCGTTCCACCCAGGCCGAGCCGCTTATCTTGGCCGACGACGAAGACAACCGCGCCCTGATCGTCTTTTCCGCGCCGGAACGGGCGAAGGAGTTTCTCGCCGAGTTTCCCGGTTACAGCGGCGGCCTGCTCACCGAATTCGATTGGCTATTGCGCCGCATGGGCGCCGAGGTTGGCATCGCCCTCAACCCGGGCATGGAGCTCGGCTTCGACTTCGATCCCGGCATGGTGGCGATGATGGCAGCCTTGCTACCGGACGAGCCAAAGTAGCCCGCGATGAGCCAGATCCACACCTTCGTCCGACCGGAACTGCCGGACGATGCCCGCAAGATCGGCGATGTCTATTCGGCCGAGCATAACCGCTACGCCGAAGGCAGCCGTTACCAATACCGCCACGGCGCCCATGACCTGACCCTGTTCTGGAACGCCCCTAATGCCGCCGAATTGGCTGGCCTGCGCGATGCGCCCATCCAGGTCGGGCTGCACAGCTGGGGACCGGCCGCCTTTCTGCTTTACAAGATCGAGGGCGTCTGCGAATGGTCGGATGTCGCGTTCAATGTACACCTGCTGCCCGAAGCTGAACGCGAACTGCCCAACGAGCCAGCCGGCGAGCGCGCCCGCCTGTTGATCACCCTGGTCGATGCCGGCGACGGCATTATCAAGGGGCGTCGCCTGGTGTCGCTCGACAAGGTCATGACCCAGGCCCTGCGGCATGTCATGACCGAGCAAGCACGGACAGCCTTTGTGCGCCCCCTGTACGACCTTGCCGTACAGGAAATCCACGCCCGCTTCGACGATACCGACGCCCTCGCCCAGGCAGCCGAAATCGTCGAGCCGGCGCTGGGCTGAAGCCGCCTGGTCCATGCTCTCCCCTTCCCTGCGCGACGAATTCACCGCCCTGCTCGGCGCCGATCGGGTCTTCACCGATCCGGACACCCTGGCCCTCTACGCCAGCGACGAAACGCCCAAGTCCTGCCTGCCGGAGGCCGTGCTCTTCCCCACCAGCCATGACCAGGTCGCTGCCATCGTCCGCATCGCCGCGCGCGAACGCTTGCCCATCACCCCGCGCGGGGCTGGCTCCGGCAATGTCGGCGGCGCCCTGCCCACCCCCGGCAGCGTGGTGGTCAGCTTCGAGTGCATGACCCGAATCATCGAATTCGACCCGGACAACCGCCTGATGGTGGTCGAACCCGGCGTGGTCACCGACGACATCGACCGTCTGGCGCGGAGCGCCGGCCTAATGTACGCCCCCGACCCCGGTTCGGGGGCCTATTGCCGGATCGGCGGCAACCTCGCCATGAATGCCGCCGGCCCGCGCGCCGTCAAATATGGCGCAACCCGCGACCATACCCTTGGCCTGCGCGCCGTGCTCGGCGATGGCCGGGAAATCCGCACCGGCAGCCGAACCACCAAATATGCGACGGGATATGATCTGACCCGCCTGCTGGTCGGCTCCGAGGGTACCCTGGCCCTGATCACTGAAGCCACCCTGAAGCTCTTGCCGGCCCCCCAGCGCGTGGCCACCTTGCGCCTTTGCTACGCCTCCAACCAGGCCGCCTGCGCCGCCGTCGGCCGGGCCATGCGCCAGCCGGTCATGCCCTATGCCCTGGAATTCATGGACCGCCGCTCGATCGACGCCCTGCGCGATTACGGCGGCGCGACAGGCTTGCCGGACGGCACCGCGGCGGTGCTGATGGTGGAAGCCGAAGGCGACGTCGAAGACGTGCCGCGTCACCTCGCCAGTCTGGAAAAGGCACTGCGCGGCGAGGGGCTGATCGAAGTGCAGAGCGGTTTTTCGCCGGAGGAGATCGCCCGCCTCTGGTCGGCGCGCAAGTCGTTGTCGCATGCCGTCAAGCGTATCGCACCGCTGAAGATCAACGAGGATGTGGTGGTGCCGGTCGGCCGGCTGGCCGAGCTGGTTGAGGCCATCGACGCCCTCGGCCACCGCCATGCGCTGCCCTTGGTCGCCTTCGGCCATGCCGGCAACGGCAATCTGCACGTCAACATCATGGTCCACGCCGACGATGCCGAAGAGATGGGCCGCGCACGCGCCTGCCGGCTGGAACTGGTGCAAGCGGTATTGTCACTGTCCGGCAGCCTCTCCGGCGAGCACGGCATCGGCAGCGAAAAGCGCGCCTTTGTCGGTCTGGAATTTGAGCCCGCCGCGCTAGAGCTGATGCGTGGCCTGAAGTCGCTGTTCGACCCGCTCGGCATCCTCAATCCGGGCAAGAAACTGCCGGATTAGCGTGGTTATTGATCCGGCCAGATGAAGTTTGAATGAGTAGGTCGGCATTCAGGCCGACAAGTCGGGCTCAAGCCCGACCTACACGCAAAATGATTTCGTGCTGGATCAAGTGGCCGAGCCGTCCGCCGCCAACCAGCGCAGCAAGCTGGCATAAAAGGTTTCTGGATTGATGGGCTTGCCGATGAAGTCATTCATGCCCGCCGTCAGGCAAACCGCCCTGTCCTCGGGAAAGGTATTGGCCGTCATCGCCAGAATCGGCATGCACCCGGCGGCCCCCATCAGGCGAATCCGCCTGGTCGCTTCCAGGCCATCGAGTTTCGGCATGCGCACATCCATCAGCACCAAGTCATAACGCTCACTGGCAACCAACTCAAGCGCCTGCATGCCGTTTTCAGCGATGTCGGCCCGCAAACCGGCATGGCCGAGCAGATCGAAGGCGACCTCCCGATCAACGGCATCGTCTTCCACCAGCAAGATGCGCCAGCCACCCGGGTTCACACGCAGCGCCGACGCCTGGGGCAAACGGCGGGCATGCTCAGCCAGCAATTCCCGCAACGACGGCCAGGGACCGGCGGCCGCGCCACTGCTGTCTGGCCACTGGGCGTGGAGCTGGATGAGGGATTCGGTCAATGCCTTGCGAGCGGGGTTGAGGCTGCCCGCAAGTTCGAGCATGTACGCCTCTTCTGACGGCCGCCCCTCACAAATGGCATGAATTTGCCGGGCCATGGCCTGATCCTCGCCAAGAATGTGGAAGATCAGCCAATGGGTCACAAAATCCAGGATTCGCGCCCCGGTGACCTGCCCACCGCGAAGAAATTCATCGGCCATGGCCTGGACGCTGTCAACAAAGCGGTGGTGCTCGGCGAGATGGTGTTCGACATGGCGCGCGTCCATCGAGCGGGCCCGCATAAGGGCCTCCTCGGTCTCGAAATGCACCGAGGCGTAGTCGAAAAACTCCTGAAAAAGCAGTTCAACCCCCTCCGGCACCTCATCCCGCGCCGCCGCCAGCACCGGCGCGACCCGGTTAACCAGATCGACCAGGTGCCGATGCTGCATGTCGACCACGGCTATGCCGGTGACGAAATAGTCGCTCCAGGCCAGGTTGCTCATGTGCCGAGCGTCGACATTGCCCTTAAACCGCCGACTCGCCGGTTTCACCGGTGCGGATACGGATCACCTGCTCGACATTGCTGACAAAAATCTTGCCGTCGCCAATCTTGCCAGTGCGCGCGGCCTTGATGATGGTCTCGATGGCCGTGTCCACCAGACTGTCGGCGACCACCATTTCCAAGCGCATCTTGGGAAGGAAGTCGACCACATACTCGGCCCCCCGATACAGCTCGGTATGACCTTTCTGCCGGCCGAAGCCTTTGACCTCGGTAACCGTGAGACCCTGCACGCCGAGCGACGTCAATGCCTCGCGAACTTCTTCAAGCTTGAAGGGCTTGATCACCGCCATGACCATCTTCATGAGACTATTCCTTCCCCTGTGTTTCGGTGGCGCAGGCGGCCCCCCGGGCATGCCCTGCCGAGGGTCTAAGGCTAGCACAACCTTGCGCCCGGTCCCCGGCCCTATAGCGTTTCAAGAAGCGTGCCGGGCGACTCGACACGGGCCCGGGCGGCAGGCGATGGTCTGCCAATGACCGATCCTGCTTCCGGAAACGGCAAACACCCTGGCGACGGGGCCGACCTGCTGATTGTCGGCGGGGGGCTCGTCGGATTGTCATTGGCGCAGGCCTTGGGTGGCGCCGGGCTGCGGGTGATCGTCGTGGACCGTGAACGCACGGCCGTCGCGGCGGACGACCGCTTCGATGGACGCGCCTCGGCAATCGCCTGGGGATCGGCGCAGGTGCTGCGCGCCATCGATTTATGGGAGCGGCTTGCGGCGCGGGCCCAGCCCATCCACGACATCCGGGTGTCGGACAGCGACTCGCTGCTCTTCGTCCACTACGACCACCGGCACGCCGGGCTTGAGCATGCCGGCGCTCCCGCTCCCCTGGGCTACATCATCGAGAATCGGTTCACCCGCCGCGCCCTGTATGAGGCGCTGGCGCTCAATTCCCAGGTGACATTGCTTGCCCCGGCCGAGCTCCGCTCGCTCGTCCGGGGTCCCGGCCGGGTCGAAGCGGAGCTGGCTGACGGGCAGCGCCTGCGCGCCACCCTGGCTGTGGCCTGCGACGGCCGCGAATCACCCCAGCGCCAGGCGGCGGGGATCGGGGTGACCCGCTGGAGCTATCCGCAGACCGGAATCGTCTGTTCGATCGCGCACGAGCTTCCCCATCAAGGGGTCGCCCAGGAGCGATTTCTGCCGGCCGGCCCGTTTGCCGTCCTGCCCTTGCCGGATAGCGAGGACGGTACGCATCGCTCCTCCATCGTCTGGACCGAGCGCGCCGAGCTGGCGCCTTCCATGCTGGTCCTGACCGATGCCGAGTTCGCCGCCGAGATCCAGCGGCGTTTCGGTGACAGCCTGGGCCGGATCACGGTCGCCGGCCCGCGCTGGAGCTACCCGCTGGGGCTGCTGCATGCCGAACGCTATGTCGACCACCGGCTGGCGCTGGCCGGCGACGCCGCGCACAGCATCCACCCGATCGCCGGCCAGGGACTCAATCTCGGCCTGCGGGACGTCGCGGCACTGGCCGAGTGTCTGGTCGATGCGGCGCGGCTTGGCCTCGACATCGGTGCCCCGGATACGCTCGAGCGCTATCAGCGCTGGCGGCGCGTCGATACGCTCATGCTGGTCGGGGTGACCGACGCGCTCAACCGGCTCTTCTCCAATGATGTTCGGCCGGTGCGCCTGGCGCGCGATCTCGGGCTGGGCCTGGTCGAGCGCGTACCGCCGCTCAAGCGGCTGTTCATGCGTCATGCCATGGGCATGCTGGGCGAATTACCGCGGCTGGTGCGCGGCGAGGCGCTGTGAGCCGCGGGCGGACTGACCGGTGAGAGGGGAAGCAAGCAAGCGTCGCGAACTGTGGCGCCAGAAGCCGGTTCTGCGCATGGTTTACGAGGATTTCCACCAGCGGATTGCCGAGTGGTGCAAGCCGGGCCGCACGCTGGAAGTGGGTTCTGGCATCGGCAGCATCAAAGGGGTCTTGCCCGAGGTCATCACGACCGACATAACGCCGGAACCGTGGCTTGATGCTACGGCGGACGCCCAAGCTCTTCCATTTTCCGGCGGCAGCTTCGACAACCTCATCGCGGTGGATGTCGTTCATCATGTGGAATTCCCGCGGTATTTCCTTCGCGAGAGCCTGCGGGTGCTGCGGCCCGGTGGCCGCTTGATCATGCTCGAACCAGCGGTGACGCCGGGCAGTTACCTGTTTTATCGCTTCCTTCACGACGAAGGGATGAACTTGTCAGCTGACCCGCTCCTCCACGGGTGTCCCGATCCGGAGCGTACTCCGGGCGCAGCCAATCAAGCGATCCCTACGCTTCTCTTCGGTCGCTGGCGTTCTGCGCTTCAGGCTCAGTTTCCCGAACTGAGGCTCCACCATCTCGGGCATCTGAGTTTGCTGGCCTATCCGCTCTCCGGCGGATTCCGCCCGTGGTCGTTGATACCGGCCCGCGCAGCACAAACGCTCATAAGCATCGAGCGGCGACTTGAACCGGCCATCGGGAAATTGTTCGGATTTCGCTTGCTCGCCGTTCTGGATCGCCGCTAGGTGGCTTCAGGCGTCGGCGCGTTGTTGCAGTTTTCTCCACTGGCGACGTGTAAAGAGCCGGTCCACGAACCATTTCGCGTAGCGCGTCTCTTCGACGCCTTCGACGGCTGCTTTCCACAGGATGCGGAAAACCCGCAGCGGACGGCAGATGAACGATATGACGTAGAAGTTCACAAACATCCATAGCATCGTGAAGTAGAGCCGCGATGACGAGACGGCGTCGCTGTAGGACGGAGCGCGCCGCACATAAAAATCCATCGGAGAGACAAAGAATTCATCGTCGAGACGGATCTTGCCGCTTTCCTGGAGCTGCCGGAACAGAGCGGAGCCCGGGTAGGGGACGAACTTGGTAACGGCAACGTCGTGCAGCCCCATAACCGCCAGGCGCCGGATGAGGCGCAAGGTCTGGCGGAGGGTCTCGGGCCGGTCCTGTGGAAAGCCGATGACGAAGAAGCACGACACGGAAAAGCCTCGCTTCAGCGCCGTGCGGGCCGCCGTCACGAGCTCTTCGATATCGACTTGTTTCCGGATCGCCTGAAGAACCTCCGGCGAACCGCTTTCCGGGGCGAAGGCCAGCGCCCGACAGCCCGAGCGATGCAGCAGGTCGGCGACCTCGGCATCGAACACCTCTGAGCGCGTCCCGCTCGGCATCTGCCAGGTGATTGAGAGCTTACGGTCGATAATCTCGCGGGCGAAATCTATTGCCCAGCGGCGCTTGACGATTGCCGTGAGATCCTGGAAGTCGAAATTGCTCACCCGGTATTTCCGGACATACAACTCCATCTCGTCGACTACGGCCTTGGGGGTTCGCGGGACATAGCGTGTCGTCCACATGCCAGGACTGGAGCAGAAGGTACACTGATAGGGACAGCCGCGAGTCGCGAGCAGCGGCATCGACCGGCCCATATTGACGCCGTTGATCTGATGCCTGTCGATATAGGCCGCGATCGGGAACGAGTCCCAATCGGGGAGGGGAATGCTGTCGACGTTGCGCTGGCGCGCCGATAGCCCCGTATGGATGATCTCGTCGCCGCGTCGGAACGCCAGCCCCCTGACCGTCTCGACCGGTATGCCGTCGACCACTGCCTTGAGGAGACGCACGAAGGTTTCCTCTCCTTCGCCGGTAACGACGTAGTCGAAAGCCGAATGACACAGGACGTGGTGCGGCACGGCAGTGCCATGCTCGCCACCCAGCACCAGCAACAGATCGGGTCGGGACTGGCGCAGACGCTCCGCCAGAATTCGCGTCAGCGGCCATAACGTGCTGAACATGCAGCAGATGCCGACAATGCGGGTCGAGCGCGGCACGCGCGCTACGATCTCGTCAAGCGACAACCCCTGCATCAGAAAGTCGTCGCGGCCCGGATAGGCATGAACTCGATCGAGAGCCTCGCCGGTTCCGTCTATGACATTGTAGACAAGCCCTGCCTCCCTTGCGGCCGCGGCGATGTACGCCAGGCCCAGCGGAGGATTGGGCGTATGCATCTGCAGGCCGGAGAAGCTCTTGATCCCGGGAGGGTTGATCAGGGTCAGCATGCTGCGCCAGAACTCCGCGACCGCAGCCAGAAGCGACGGCCGATTCAATGCATCGGCAACAGGATGTTAGCCTCTGTTCGTAGCGGAGTTTGCAATGTTCCGCCAGTTGAACAATCATGACGGCACGCCGGCCGTGTCGTGCCTGTCAGCGATACGAGGACACGGCTTGTGGCGCGACAGGCCCTGTCTCCGCGGCCAGGAGAAAACAAGCGATGACGGCAGTGGATAGAGTCCAAGCCGCACACTATGACGCCGTTCTCCGTTTCCGAGACGGTCAGTATTTTTTTATCATATCGGAGCTCAATCTGATCGCGCAGGGGGAATCTCCTGCTGCGGCCCATGCGGCCCATGCGGCACTCGACAGAGCTCTACGCGAGCAGTTGGACCGCCACACGGCTCTTGGCCTGCCCGTGCCCCCTCCGCGCGACCTGCGAGTTCGCCGCGAATGGCGGGAGCGCCTGCTCCCGTTTGCCTTTAAGACGATGATCGTCACGCTCGCGCTTGCTGCTCTGATCGTAACCGCCACAGCCACGGTGAACTACGCGTTGCGGGAGCCACTGCGTTCCGCTGCCCAGAAGACGGCACGCGCGGCCCTTGGACAGATCGTTGCGGGAATGGAGGATTTTGCCCGGCGCGATCTTTCGCCCGACCGTGAGGAACGCCTGCGGGAGGCCCTGAGGGGGATTGTCCCTGTCCTTCGTCCCTTTATCGAAGAGCTGTATCCGTTGCTTTCCGGGCCGGAGAGTACACCGGCCGGAGCGTCACGCCAGGGAGGCTGAGGTCGGCGCCGCCCTAGGCGCAGAACTTGGCAAACTGGTGCACCAGCTTGGGCAGGTAGCCCTTGGCCTGGCCGCAAGCGTCGCTTGCGGGCTGGTAGCGAATGAAATCCGGTCTGAACGCCTGGGAGAGGTGGCTCGTATCGATCGCCGCAACGGCGACGAAGACAGTTGCTGCGAAGACCCGGCGCCACTCCGGCACGAAACGGAGCGCAAGGGAGCGGAAGATGAGCGCCAGGGCCGTCGCTCGCCAAGGATCCGTGTACACCAGGTATTCCGAGTTCATGAATCGGAATCCAAACATGGTTTCGAGCCATAGCACGATCCCGAGCATGGCTGCGGCTCCAACGGCGGTCTGCCGGTCCTGCGCACGCCAGGTCATGACGCTGCCGACGATGATCGCGGCCTCAAGCGCGACGATCGGGGTAAGGCTCAGCCTCCTGGCAAGAGCCTCGGTTGCAGCATTACCGGCGATCTCGATCATTGCGGCGACGGGGATACCTGTCGTAGGTGCGGCAGAGAGCTTGCTGTAGACCATCATGTGTTCGATGGGTGCGGCAATGGCATCCACTGCCGGCGGGTTCGGGTAAATAAGATGGACGAGCAGGCCTGCGGAGAAACCCAGCGCCAGCGCGGTTAGACCGGAAACCCAGCGCTCCGTCGGCATCGGATAGAAAGCCCGGTATAGAGCGAACGCGGCACAGACGTAGAGCGCAATGGCCGATTGATAGAGGCCACTGCTACCACGTGCGCCAATGCCAGCGACCAGCATGACGCACGCCGGCAGTGTCACGATCGTTGTCAGGAGCATCAACAGCGCAAGGGCGAGACGGCGTTCGTTGGGACCGGTTGTGGACGTGTCCCGCGGGGCCGGCGTTCCCATGGCCAGCATCAAGGCCGGTATGGCGAGCAGCGGAAATATGGCTTGAACCTTTGCGGCCATTGCCAGCGCGGCACAGAGTCCTGCGACCGCCATCCACACGCCGTTGCCCACAAATCCCTGTCGTGCGGCAATGTAGAGACTGACGAACGTGGCATAGGCAAAGAGCGCCGACAGGAACTCCGTGCGCATGAGAGATCCCTGGATGGCGATGCCGAGACTGCCGGCCGTCAGAAGAGCCACAAGCGCGGCAGGCATCCGGGCGCCGCTCATGAACCGCACCGCCCCAAACACCAGGACCACAAACGCGGCCGCTTCGACCATAGAGAGGATCCGGCCGGTAAAAATGACCTGGGCAAAGCTGACGTCGAAAGAAGTACCGTCGAGACCGGCCAGGGCGCCGATGCGATCGGCGGTGATGAATCCAAGAGCGCGTGCCGCCCGCAACGTCCAAGCCAGGATGACGAAATAGATATAACCCGTATGCTCCGCGTTGACGCGGGCATCGCCGTCGTTCAACGCGAGCGCCTGGTAGGCGAAGATGAGATCTGGATCGGGGCTTCGGATGTAGGTCCGGAAGAGGTCGTGCCACAACGCCGGTGCTATGGCGATCGCCAGCGTTGGCACGAGGGTGAGAAGGACGCGCATTCTGGCTCGAATCGTCTAGAAGGCCTTGAGTCGCCGGTAGGCTGCAAACGCCATGCGCAGCAGATACCAGCCGTGGCGGAAGCGGGAGATCTGCGTTTCGCCGTATCGGCGCTCGCCGTACCGCAGTGGAATTTCAACGGTCTTGAGGGTCAGGCGGGCGGCCCCAAGTATCAGATCGAAGTCTCCGAACGGAACATTGAGGGGCAGGGCGGTGCGGCTGGACGCGATTGCGTCCCAATGGATCCGCCGCAACGCCTTCGTTCCGCACAGGGTGTCACTAAAACGCTGATTGAGGAGCCATGTGAAAATCAGCGAGAAGCCACGGTTCCCGAGGAGGTTGAGGAACCGCATCGCTCCTCCTTCCATGGGATAGACGAAGCGCGTCCCGTTGACGAAATCCGCTCGCCCTGAGGCAATGGCGTCAAACACCTTCGGCATGTCTTCCGGCGCGACCGTCATATCTGCATCGAGAATCATGACGATCTCGCCGGTCGCGGCGGCCATGCCCGCCCGGACCGCGTCCGCCTTGCCTATGCCGGGCTGCCGCAACAGTTTGATAGTGCGGCAGGGATGCGCCGTGATGACCCGCTCGATCTCGGCGTAGGTATCGTCGGCGCTATGGCCTTCGACGAAAATGATCTCGAGAGGCTCTGCAAAGACCGGCAACCGCGCCACCAAAGGCGCGATGTTGCCGCGCTCGTTGCGGCACGGGACGATGACGCGGGCCGAACGTGGAGGCGGGACGGGTGGTAGACGTGGCCGCGCCACGGTATAGCTGCGGACGCACAGACCCTGCACGACGGGCAGCGTCCCGAGGTAGCGGTTCAGCCAAGGACCGATACCAAATGCATGACGTGGCAACAGTTGCCGGCGATGTGTTTGAACGACATCGTACCCGGCGAGATCGAACAGGTTCGCAGTGTCGCGTAGCGACAGCCAGCTCACGCCTCTTTGCGGCATTTTGGCGCCTGCCATCTCTCCCGCCCGCAGCAGTGGCTCCCAGAGGTGGTTGTGCTGAGCCACGACAATCCGCGAGCCGGCGTGAAGCAGGTTGAGAGCCTTCTGAAGCAGCACCTGGCAGTCATCGAGAAGACCGAAGGTGTCCGCCATCACGACAACATCGAACGGCCCCTTTATTGCCGCCAGCGTATCCTCTTCCTCGACATCGCCAGCGATGAACGTGAGATGCGGATGCTGCGTCCTTGCGCGCTCGACCATGGCCGGACTGAAGTCAATACCGACGCCACGACGCGGTTCGAGCGCTGCCAGCAACGAGCCTGTTCCGCACCCAATCTCGAGAACATCCAGCTTCGGCGGGATGAGAAACCGGAGTACGCGATAGTCTTCTGAATAGTAATAGGCGTGACGTGTTATCCAGCGCTCGCGCTCGGGCGCTAGCCGTTCCGAGAGGGCTCTGATTTCCGCTTTGCGCGAAGACCGGAGCGGGACGTTACTCATGCCCGCGTATCGACCGTCAGGATGTATTTGTAGAACACGTCGTCCCGCACGTAACCACAGCTGTGATACAGCGACTGGGCGACGGTGTTGGTTTTCTCCGTTGTCAGCTCCAATCGGATCGCGCCGCTCTCACGAGCGATCTGGCGCGCCCGGTCCATGAGGCGACGACCTGCGCCGAGACGTCGGCCATCGGGTGCTACGAAAAGGTCATTGAGGATCCAGATGCGCTGCATCGACACCGACGATAGCGAGGGATAGAGTTGGACGAATCCGATTGCGGTTCCCTGATGGCGGGCCAGCAGGACGATGGAGTCACGGCGCTTGAAACGCTCGGTGATGAACGCCCGGGCCGCCGCTATGTCGGAGCTCTGGCGATAGAATACGCGGTACGCGTCAAACAGCGCGGCTACGTCATCAAGGTCGTGCGCTGTTGCTTCCGCCACCGTGACCGTGTCCCCCGGTGCCACGTCTATCTCCCTCTCTTGTCGGGCGCGCCGCGGATGGGTGGATCGCGTGACTGCCCCTTCGCCTGCAAGGCATCCAGATAGGCTCGCCAGATCTGCTCGCGGTTTTCGCCGAGATGGCGCAGGTATTCCCAGCTGAAGATGCCGGTATCGTGCAGGTCGTCAAACTTGATGCGAACGGCGTAGTGACCGACCGGTTCGACGCCGAGAATCCCGACATGGCGTCGGCCCGCGACAATCTGCTTCTGGTCGGGCGCGTGGCCCATCACCTCAGCCGACGGGCTTTCGACACGCAGCAACTCGGCAGGGTAGACGAAAGTCCGGCCGTCGTCGAAGTCGATCTCGAGGAGCTTCTCCGCCTTCTTCAGGCGAATTTCTTTCGGCCAGGACCGGGTTCCGAAGGTCTCGCTCACGTCTGAGGCAGGCCGGCCGCGCCTCCGGTGCCGCGGGGCGGATCGTCGAGCTTGCGCGCCTCATCGATCAGCATGATGGGAATGCCGTCGCGGATCGGATAGGCCAGCCCGGCCTGCTCGCTGACCAGTTCCTCATGCTCCGCATCGTAGCGCAGCGGCCCCTTGGTGAGGGGGCAAACCAGGATTTCCAGAAGTTTGGGGTCTACGCCCATGTCATGCTCGCTGTGATCGTCTACGCTTCGTATCGTTGCCGGTCGAAGTCGTCAATCGGCAAGCACTGCGTCAGTGCCGGGCCGTGGTTTCGTCGGTCCCGGTAACCGCCATTTCGATCAGAGCGGTCATGCCGCGGGCCCGTTCGGCCGTCGTCGGATACTCCAGTAACGCCTGCTTTTCCTGCGGGGCGAAGGGGCAGAGCATGGCGAGCGTCGTCACCAGCCGCTCGTCGGGGGTTTCCGTGATGGCGTTCCAGTCGACGGTAATGCTGCGGGCCGCAAAATAGGCGCGCAGACCGCGCACCAGGCGGTCACGGTCGAAGGCGCCCACCGTCGCGCCCACGGCCTCGGAGCCGAGATCGTCCTGCCAGCGCTTGAAATCGGGGACGACGCGGCGGTAACCGCGCGGCGTGGGCAGTTCTTCGCCCAGATCGAACCGGCAGATTCCGTTCAGGCTGATGAGGAAGCGGCCGTCCTCGGTCTCGCTGAAGCTGGTGATCCGACCGGCGCAGCCTGTCTGATAGAGCGGGGGTGGTGGCGGCACCGCGCTGCCGCGGGTCATGCCTTCGCTGCCGGGCTCGCGCGGCTGAACCATGCCGATCAGGCGATCGCGCGAGGCCAGCGCGTCCTCGACCCTGGCCAGGTAGCGCGGATCGAAGATGTTGAGCGGCAGC
>SXGT01011660.1_pt1 | contig 15944 bp, 15 predicted proteins | sample 3176221 | NCBI WGS metagenome assembly SXGT01 (sample SAMN11356862, study PRJNA531348) | freshwater metagenome | isolation source: freshwater sample F1-120 | place: China: Fuxian Lake, Yuxi | collected 2017-12-25
ACCCCTTCAGCATGCCGCAGGGCGGGCTCGAGGCGCTGAACACCAAAGATCCGCTCGACATTCTGGCGTATCAATACGACATCGTGTGCAACGGCATCGAGCTGTCGTCCGGCGCGATCCGCAATCACCGCCCCGACATCATGGTGAAGGCCTTCGAGATCGCCGGATACAGCAAGGAAATCGTCGAGAACAAATTCCCGGCGCTGTGGAAGGCTTTCCACTACGGCGCCCCGCCGCACGGAGGCATCGCGCCCGGCGTCGATCGTATTGTGATGCTGCTGGCCGACGAGCCGAACATCCGCGAAGTGATCGCGTTCCCGATGAACCAGAAGGCGCAGGACCTGCTCATGGGCGCGCCGAACGAGCCGATGCCCGGCCACCTCAAAGAGCTTCATCTCGAGGTAAAACTGCCCGAGGAAGAAGAAAAGAAGAAGTAGTCGTTTAGACGGCGGATGGGGCTATCCCCAACGCTGCCGGGTACGTCAGAATCCGAATGACGATGAGAGCCGATTCGCGCACCATCGCCGGGCTTCTCGCTTTTCTAGTGCCGGTCGCGTTGCTTCTACCCTTCGCCAACAAAGCCTTTCACATCGACGATCCGTTGTTTCTGTGGATGGCGCGGCACATCGCCGAGCATCCTTCCGATCCCTACGGGCTCAACGTTTTCTGGGGCGCCCAGGTGACCGAGCCGATGTATCTCGCGAACAACAACCCGCCGGGGATCGCGTACTGGCTGGCCGCCACGGCCCTCTTCGCTGGGTGGAGCGAGATGGCGATGCATTTTTCCATGGCCGTTTTGGCGGGAGCCGCCGGGCTGGGGAGCTATTTCCTCGCACGGGATCTGTGCGACAGGCCACTCACCGCAACGCTCATCGGCGTGCTCACGCCTGGATTCCTTGTTTCCGCCACGACCCTGATGAGCGACATTCCAATGACGGCGTTCTACGTATGGAGCCTCGCCCTGTGGGTGGCCGGTGTAAAGCGAAATCGCCCGGGGCTGCTGCAGGCGTCTGCGATACTGATGGGTATTGCGGTTCTGATGAAATATTTCGCTGCGACTTTGCTGCCGTTGACGCTGGTGTATACCCTCGTGGCGGCTCCAAAAACGTGGCGCTGGGCCTGGCACTATCTGACACCCCTCGCGATCGTTGGCGCCTACGTGGCGTGGGGGTATTGGCGTTACGAGATCAATCTGTTTTCCCTCGCTGCCGAGATCGCAACGAGTTCGCGGTGGCGCGGAGAGCGACCGCAGCTCTTGCACGTTCTCACGGGTGTGGCGTTTACCGGCGCGTGCGGCGCGTCACTTGCGGTGATGACGCCGTTCCTATGGACTCGCCGTGTGCTCGGCGTAGTTCTCGTTGGTGGTGCTGCGTTGGTCGCTGTAATTTGCGTGCCGTGGGTTTTTACCCAGATTGCCGGGGAGACTCCATTCACAGCCACCTACCGGTTTCAGGTGGGTCTCTGGATCGCCGCAGGGATGCAAATCGCGATATTAGTTGTCATCGATCTTTGGCGCCGCCGCGATGCCACCGCGGTGCTGCTGGCTTGCTGGATTGCCGGTACCTTCGTGTTTGCGGTGTACATCAACCACATGATTAACGCGCGGACGCTGTTGCCGGTATTGCCTGCCTTGGGCATTCTTGCTGCTCGTCGCATGGCTGCGCTGGGCGAGGGCGTAACACTTTCTCCGCGGTGGAACGTCGTTTCGTTATCCGCAGCGGGACTTCTAAGCTTGTGGGTCGCGGCGGCAGACTACGAATTTGCGAATGCGTCGCGGACGGTGACCGGGGAATTCTCCAGGGATCGGGCGAAGTTTTCCACACAGGTGTATTTTTATGAGCACTGGGGATTTCAATACTACATGGAGCAAGCAGGTGCGCGGCCGTTGGAGGGCAAGCTGAATGCTTACAACATGGAGAGCTACCGGCCCATGCTGTCCGGGGACACGCTTGCCGTCCCTCACACGAACGACATGAAAGCGCCAAATTTCGATACGTATTCCGCGATCGCCACCTATGCGTATCCCATGCGTTGGCATATGAAAACGATGACCGACGGCGCGGGGTTCTACAGCCACTACTGGGGCATGCTGCCCTTCGTTGCCGGTGAAGTGAAACCGGAAACGTTTTTGTTCATCCAGGTACCCTGACAATGCCGAGTAACCTCACTGTCTTTCCGGGCAGTCTCTGCAGCGGGCAGCGTTGAACCCGCGCAGGAAAATATCGTGGAAACGCACGGGCCTCAACGCGCTGATTGTCTTGATCTCGATAACGCTGTCGCTTGTGGTGATCGAAATTGGCGTGCGGATGTTTGTCGAACCGACGCCGAGCGCGGCGGCACCGATTTTTGAGGCTGATCCCGACTACATATTCCGGCTGCGGCCAGGCGCGACGCTCCGGCGCAGCGTGACTACTACCGAAGGTGTCACGACGATCATTCGTGACAAAATTTCGGCACAAGGGCTGCGCGAGGATCTCATTCCGCCAAAAGGCGCCGGCGAGTTCCGCATTCTGCTCCTGGGCGATTCGTTCACGCTGGGCGGCGTGACCGCGCGCGCGGAAACCATCGGCGGGCAACTCCAAAGCTTGATCGCGGAACGGTACCCGCAACAAAAGGTCCGCGTAATTAATCTCGGTGTATCCGGTACAGGTCCTTGGCAGCAACGCGGACGCTTGAATCAAATCGGATTTGGCTTGGAACCTGACGCGGTGATTCACCAGTTGTACGTGGCCAACGACATCGGCAACACATTGACGGCAACGAGTGAATATCTCGATGCATGCATCCCCGAGTGGGAATACAGCATCGGGCTGTGGAAGATGCAGCAGTACCGGCGCTTTCGGGTGGAGTTTTGGCTGCAGGTGCATTCGCGGGCCTACGGCCAGTTGCGCTCGCAGATCGGGCGCGGGGCGATTGTTGAGTTCCTGTGCCGGGACTTGCCGTTTGCGTCTGAACTAACGCTCCCTGTCGCTCCCAAATCGGCCCCGAGACTCGATCAAATCGAGGTCGATCTGGAGACGTGGTACCCGAAGCTAGAGCGCGGCTGGGCGAAAATGATGGAGGATATCGAAGGGATCGCGGCGGACTTTACACAGCGAAATATCCGGTATGCCACATACAACATTCCCTCCTATCCAGCACTGTCGGATGCTGAATGGTCGGCGCAAACGGAAATCCGGCAGTCCGGCCCGAAGTATGATCGGGGAAAGGCGGAACGCCTCACGTTAGAAGGCCTCGCGCGCCGCGGGATCGATGCCTTTTCCGTCTTCGACGCGCTACACGCCGCCGGAAATCCGCAAGAAGTGTTTTACGTGAACCAGGGCCACCTTGCGCCGAAAGGAAATCGAATCGTCGCGGAGCAAATCTTGAGTTATATCGATCGCGCTGGATGGTTTTCGAAGGGCGCTGTAGAAAATCCCAGCCCTTAACTCAGCCGCACAGCGGTGCCGTACGCAAGGACTTCCGCGGCGCCCGACGCGATGTCTGAGGTGTTGAAACGCACATCGACGATCGCGTCCGCGCCGAGACGCCGCGCATCCTCGATCATGCGATCCATGGCCTGTTCACGCGCTTCCGCGAGCATCTTTGTGTATTCATACACCTCGCCGCCGACGAGGTTGCGCATGTAAGCGATCAGGTCATTGCCGGCGTGGTGCGCGCGTACGGTCACGCCGCGGACCATGCCGAGCGTCTCCGTGATGGATTTACCCGCGATTTGCGATGAAGTGACGGCGATCACCAGTGGGACTCCCTAGCGCTTTACGTCGCGGCTGTAGCGATCGGACTTCCGCGCGGACAGCCTTTGCCGCAGCACCGAGAGAAAGAGCACGCCCAGGCCTGCGAGCAGAACATCGGCAGCCACCTTGACCGGTGCGGGCGCCCACGGTAGCACGATGACGAAATACAGCGCCAGCGCCAGCAAGACCGACGCACCCACGATGGTCAGCATCCAGCCTATGCGGCGTTCGAGACGGTTGTAAACGTTGTCCAGGAAACGGTCCCATTCTTCGTCGGACACGGCGGGCGGGCTCATGTCCGCCGCGTGGACGAAACCCCGCATCTCGTCGAGTTCTTTTCTAAATTCCGGGTGTGCGGAGGCGTAGGCCTCGAAACGTGCGCGCTCGCCGGGGTCGAGTTCGCCGTCGAGATACCCTGAGATCATCGCGCGCATCGTTTCGATTTCCGGTTCCTGTGGAGTCATAACACTACTCAATTCCAATGGTCGTCTCGCTCTGCATCATAGCTTCGCGCAAGGCCCGGCGCGCGGCGTGCAGCCGCGACATAACAGTGCCTTTGGGCACTTCGAGTACCCGTGCGATTTCTTCGTAGGACAATTCTTCGACGTGCCGCAGGGAAAGAATTTCCCGGTGCGATTCGCTGAGCGCGCGCATGCACCGCGCAAGGCGCACGCGCAATTCATCGACGCCAGCCGTTTCCGATGGGCCGCGGTTCGCGCTGGCGAAGTCGGTGCCTTGTTCCATCATGCCGTCCAGCGACGACTCGCCGCGGCGCGAACGTTTCTTGATGTGGTTTAGGCAGGTGTTCCGGATGATGCGGTAGAGCCAGGGATAAAAAGGGAGTTCCGAATCGAAGCGGCCCATCGCGCGGTAGGCCTTCACGAAGGAGTCCTGCGCGATTTCCATGGCGTCGTCCCGATTTCCCACCAGGCTGTACGCGACTGCATAGGCGCGCCGCTGGTAGCGCTTGACGAGTTCGCCAAACGCCGCGCGGTCGCCCTGCCGGGCCTGAACAATGAATTCCGTATCATCCGGCGCTGTGAGCGTCATCATTCCGTCCTGTACTACCGTTGACGCGAGGGATTATTCACGGCAGGGCGTAAAGGAATCGAATCAGGGCTATTGACAAGGAGAAATGAATGCATTATTATTCAACCTAAAGGGTGAATATATGGCGACACGCACTGCGCAACCTCAACTGGATCAGACCCTCATCGCGCTGGCCGACCCGACCCGCCGGGCAATTCTCCAGCGGCTGTCCCGGGGCGAGGCGCGGGTAACGGAGCTTGCCCGGCCATTCAAGGTCTCGCTCAATTCCGTGTCGAAGCACATCCGCATGCTTGAGCGCGCGCATCTGGTGAAGCGCCGACGAGCGGGGCGCGAACACATTTTGTCGTTCAATCCGCGCCCGCTCGACGAGGCGGCGGTTTGGATCGAGACGCACCGCGCGCTGTGGAGCGCACGCCTGGACGCACTCGAATCGCTGCTGCGGGAAGAGGATCGCGCTGTAGACGAGCTGAAGCAGAGGGCAACGGGAGGAGAACATCATGAGCAAGCGTGATGAATCCGGCGACTTTGGCATCGTGACGGAGCCTGGCACGATCCAGATGCGGCGCGTGTTGCCCGGGCCCATCGAACGCGTGTGGAGTTACCTCGTGGATTCTGAAAAGCGCGGCCTGTGGTTCGCGGCCGGGCCGATGGAACAACGGCCCGGGGGAAAGTTCGAACTGGTCTTCGATCACGCAAGTTTGTCGGATGAGAAAAAGACTCCCGAAAAGTGGAAAAGCGCGGAGGGCTCTCGCTGGAAGGGCACGCTGATCCGGTTCGAACCTCCTCATGTATTGAGCTGGAGCAACGATGACCACACGGAAACGATTTTTGAGTTGACGGCACAAGGCAAGGACGTGCTGCTCGTCCTCACGCACCGCCGCATTCCATCGCCGGATATGATGAAGGGCTATTCCGGCGGATGGCACAGCCACCTGAATGTCCTGCGCGACCGGCTGAATAATATTGAGCCGAAGGGATTTTGGACGAACCTCCTGCGGATTGAAGACGAATATCAAGAGCGCATGAAGAATGCTAAGGCGTTCGAAAAGGCACCTGCCATCGAAGTTCGCGTTACGCAGCAATTCACCGCCGCGCCCGAACGCGTATTCGATGCGTGGCTCGATACGAAGATGATCGGCCAGTTTATGTTCGGGCCGCAGTTGCGCGATGAGGAGATTGTCCGTCTCACCTTGGATGGGCGCGTCGGCGGGCGGTTCTCGTTCGTGGTCCGGCGGCAGGGCCAGGAGATCGATCATATCGGGCGCTATCTGGAGATCGACCGTCCTCGCCGTCTGGTTTTTACATGGGCGGTCGCCCCGGACAAGGAAGATGCCAGCCGGGTGATTGTCGAAATCACGCCCGCTGGTACAGGCTGCGAATTGACCCTGACGCATGAAATGGGCGCGGAATGGGCCGACTACAGGGGCCGCGTTACCGAAGGCTGGACGAAGATGCTGGGAGCGCTGGCTGGGACTTTCAAGGAGTAATGCCGACTCCGGCATTGCGCCGCCAGCACACGGGCGTCGTCAGAGCGGAAGCAAGCTCCCGCAGTTCAAAGGGCGCCTAAAGATTGAATGGGCTTGGGTTTATATGCTAAGCTCCTTCGCTTGGCAAGGTGTGTTTTGACGCCGGATTGCCGGGGTTCCTGACGACGTGAGGCAGTCTCGCGCGGGAATGCCGGGTCTTTTTCCTGTTCGGCCTCCGAAATCCCATTGAGCGATTCCCATGTTTGAGACCTTATCTGAAAAACTGAACGCCGCCTTTAAGAATCTTCGCGGGCAGGGCCGCCTGTCCGAGAAGAACATCAAGGATGGCCTGCAGGAAATCCGCCGGGCGCTGCTCGAAGCGGACGTGAACTACAAGGTCGTCAAAAAGTTCATCGAAGATGTCGAAGCGGCGGCCGTCGGCCAGGAAGTCATCAAGAGCGTCCATCCGGCCCAGCAGATCGTCAAGATCGTCCACGACGAACTCATCAAGCTCATGGGCGGGGCAAATGCGCCACTGAAAGTTTCCGACAAACCCCCAACGATCATCATGATGGTGGGTCTTCAAGGTCAGGGCAAGACGACGACCACCGGCAAGCTCGCGGTGCATCTCAAGAAGAAGGGCCACAAACCCCTCCTCGTCGCGGCGGACGTGTATCGCCCCGCAGCAGTGAAGCAGTTGGAAGTCGTCGCGCAGCAAGCCGGTGTGGATTTCTTCGGCATGGGCACCGGCGTGAACCCCGTAGACATCTGCGTGATGGCTCAGGGCGAAGCCCAAATGCGTCAGTGCGATACGATTTTGCTCGACACGGCCGGCCGCCTGCACGTGGACGACCAGATGATGGCCGAGGTACGCAAGATTGCGCAGGCCGTCAAGCCGCATGAAATTCTCTTCGTCGCGAATGCGACCACCGGTCAGGACGCGGTCAATTCCGCCAAGCAATTCAAGGACAATCTCTCGCTCACGGGCGTGATTCTCACGCAGATGGATGGTGATGCACGCGGCGGTGCGGCGATTAGCCTTATCGAAGTAACCGGCTGCCCGGTCAAGTTCGTCGGTACCGGTGAAAAGCTCGACGCGCTCGACGCCTTCCACCCACAGCGCATGGCCGATCAGATCCTCGGCATGGGCGACATCGTGTCCTTCGTTGAAAAGGCGCAAGAAGTCGTCGACCAGGAAAAGGCGCTGAAATTCCAGGAAAAAGCGCGCAAAGCGGAGTGGGACCTCGACGATTTCTTGTCGCAATTGCAGGAAGTGAAGAAGCTCGGATCGATCGGCGAACTGATGAAAAAGATCCCCGGCATTTCGCAGATGATGGCCGGCCAGGAAATGAATTTCGATGATGGCGATCTTAAGCACATCGAGGCGATTATTTACTCGATGACGCCCCACGAGCGTCACCATCCGAAAGTGATTGCGGCCGGGCGCCGCCGGCGCATTGCCGACGGCAGCGGCACGACGCTGGCGGATGTGAATCGCCTGCTCAAGGATTTTGATAAGTCCCGCAAGATGATGAAGGACATGATGAAACGCGGCAAGCGCGGAATGTTCGGCGGCGGACCAGGCCGTGGCATACCGGGACTCGGAATGAATTAACAAGGCGTTTTTACGAACGCAACGACACAAGGAAAAGGAAGCACATGGCAACAGTCATCCGAATGAAGCGTGGCGGGCGCGCGCATGACCCGTACTACCGCGTGGTCGTCGTCGACTCGCGCGACAAGGCGACCGGCCGCGTTATCGAAGAGGTCGGCGTGTACCATCCCTGCGCAAAGCCTGCGCCGAAGACCGAGATCCTCGAAGAGCGCGTGCTCGACTGGCTCGGCAAGGGCGCCAAGCCGAGCAACACCGTGCGCAACGAGTTGCACCGGCTCGGCGTGATGGCGAAGTTTCACAATGCGCGCGCCGGCAAGAAGAAGAGCAAGTAACGCGACGTGGCATTTCGCGCGCGGGAAGAAGCCATGAAAGATTTCATCGAACTGATATCGAAGAAGCTGGTCGAGCACCCGGATGACGTCCAGGTGCGGCAGATCGACCGGGAAGACGAGCAGGTGTACGAGTTGCGCGTGAACCCGGAGGACATGGGCCGGGTGATCGGCAAGAACGGCAGCGTGGCCAAAGCGGTACGGACTTTGATCGCCGCGGCCGCAGCGAAGAAGCAGGTGCGCGCGACCCTCGAGATCGTCGAGGAAGAGTGACGCGGCGCGCCGCCGGGGCAAGGGCCGATGCGCATTGACGTGCTCACGCTCTTCCCGGAGGTCTTCGATGCACCGCTGAAGGCTGGACTGCTCGGCAAGGGCATCGAGGCCGGGCTGCTGAAAGTGGTCGCGACGAACATCCGCGACTTCGCGCCGGATCCGCACCGGACGGTGGACGACTCGCCGTTTGGCGGCGGGCCGGGCATGGTGATGAAGTGCGAGCCGCTGTTTGCGGCGGTGGAAAGTTTAAGAGGAGTGAACTCGCTCCGGCGGGTCGTGCTGCTGTCGCCGCGCGGCCGCCGGTTGGACCAGGCGCTTGTGAAAGACCTGGCCACCGCGCCGGATCTGGTGCTCATTTGCGCGCGTTACGAAGGCGTGGATGAGCGCGTGAGCGATGCGCTGGTCACCGAGGAAATCAGCATCGGCGATTACGTGATCGGCGGCGGAGAATTCGCCGCGCTCGTGATTATCGATGCGGTGAGCCGGATGCTGCCGGGCGTCGTGGGCGATTGGGGCTCCGTGGTGACGGACTCCTTCTACGACGGGATTCTAGGGCCGCCGCAGTACACGCGGCCGCCGGAGTTTCGCGGGATGGCGGCGCCGGAGGTGCTGCGCAGCGGCAACCATCCGGCGATAGCGCGGTTCCGGCGCAAGGAGGCGTTGCGCGTGACGCGCGCGCGTCGGCCGGATCTGTTGGTAAATTTGAGCGAAGAAGACCGCGCGCTTTTGCGCGAGATCGATACAGAAGACAAATCGTCCGGCAATGCGCCGGACACGAAAGAGTGACGAGGAGAGCGGCCGTGAATATCGTGGATCAGATTACGCGCGAACAGATGAAGTCCGCGGAGCAACTGAGCAAATTCAAAGTGGGCGACACTGTGCGCGTTCACTTCCGGATCGTGGAAGGTGAGAAAGAGCGCACCCAGGTATTTGAAGGCACCGTCATCGGCCGCTCTGGCGGCGACGGTCCGACGGCGCGCTTCACGGTGCGCCGCCTGGCATACGGCGAAGGCGTGGAGCGCATTTTTCCCGTGCATTCTCCCCGGCTCGAAAAGGTCGAAGTCGTGCGGCAGGGCAGTGTCCGCCGCGCAAAGCTGAACTACCTGCGCGACCGCGCCGGCCGCGCCGCCCGCGTCAAGGCGATGGGCCGCACCTATGTGCAGGAAGCAGGCGAGGTGGCGGGGGAATCCGCTGCGCCCGCCGAGACCCAGCCGTCCACCCAGGAAGGCTGAAATCACCGTTCCAATATCAGCACACTTCACGGCTGCCTGTGCGAATTCCCGCAGGCAGCCGTGTTATTCTTCGCGGGCGGGGGTTTTTCTCTTGAATTCGTTCCCGGTTGCGCCACAATTTCAGCCGTTTTCATGGCTCGATCCGTCAAACGCCGACGAGAAATCTCTTTTCGAATCTGAGGCCATGGCCGCGGGCGCCCGCATGATCGCCGGCGTCGATGAAGCCGGGCGCGGACCACTGGCCGGGCCCATCGTCGCCGCGGCGGTGATTCTCGGTGCGCGCATCGACGGTGTGGACGACTCCAAGCGGCTTAGCGAGCGCGCGCGGGAATCGCTTTTCGAAATCATCACGGGCGGTGCACACGCCGTAGGCGTGGCGATCATTTCCACGGAGCAGATTGACCGCGGGGGCATTCAGCCCGCGAACTATGCCGCGATGACCCAGGCGCTCGCGGCGTTGCCCGTCCAGGCCGATTTTGCGCTGGTGGATGGATTTAACGTGCCCGGATGCCCGGTGCGGCACCGGCGTATCGTCAAGGGCGATCAGCGCTCCTGGTCGATCGGCGCGGCAAGTATTGTGGCAAAAGTCACGCGCGATCGGATTATGCTGGCGCTGGACGCCGAGTATCCTGAATACGGGTTCGCGCGGCACAAGGGTTACGGCACTGCCGCGCATCTTGAGGCGCTTGCACGCTTCGGGCCGTGCCCGGTGCACCGGCGATCCTTTGCGCCACTGGCCGTGAGCGCTGAAACAATGATTTTACTTCCGGAAAGGAATGCAACGGCATGAAGTGGATGGGCATGTGGGTGGGGATGGCGCTGCTGATCGGCTGTGCTACGACCGGGCAATCGCAAAAGACGGGAGACACGCCGGCGATATCGAAGGAAGTCCAGGCGCAGGCAATCGGCCGATATCTCAGTTCGGTGGTGTATCAGAAACTCGGCCAAGCGCCCAAAGCGATCGAGGAATTGCGCGAAGCAGCGGATCTTGCTCCGCACTCGAGCCGGCTCGTCGTGCAATTGCTCGGCGCGTACTACATGAACGAAGACTACGAGAACGCGGCCACGATGGCGGAACGCGCGGTCGCAAACGACCCCGGCAACGTCGTACTTCATGTGTGGCTAGGGCGTATTTACTACCAGTTGCAACGCTTTGAAGAGGCGCAAGCCGAATTCGAGAAGGCGGTGTCCCTCGACCCGGCAAACTCGGTGGCGTACCAGGCGATGGTACAGATTCTCGAGGAGACGAATGACCTTGTTGGGGCCGTCGACACCTACCAGAAGCTGATCGAAATCACGCCCAACTCGGCGTTTCTCTATTACCGGCTGGGCGCGAGCCTGGTGCAGATGAATGACACGGCCGGGGCTCGTGTGGCGCTGGAGAAGGCGATCGAGCTGGATTCCGGACTCGCCCCCGCGCGGTATGTCCTTGGGCTGCTGTTGATGGAAGACGGCGAATACGATCGCGCGGCGGACCAGTTCATTCTCTTTCTGAATGAAAAGGAGAATTCCGGCCATGCGCAGGCGCAGGTGAACCTTGCCGCGGCGCGTGCGCGCCAGGGCAAGTACGACGAAGCGATCGCCCGGCTCACGCAAATCATCGAAGGCCCCGAAGTGCAGGCGGAGCATCACCTGTTGCGGACCTTTCTGCTGCTGCGCCGTGGCGGTTCCATCGACCCGGGCCAGAGCGCGGCGCCGAACGATGCTCCAATCTTCGGCACACTGCTGAGCGCACTCGCCCGCAAGTCATCCGGTGAGCCGTATCGCGCGCCACTCGACCGGCTGGATACGGTGGAGGGCGATATCGATGCCGAGTGCAACGAATATCTGAACCGGATCGTGTCGTTGTTCGGCAAGGAGTTAGGCGGGTTTCTGGAGACGGAGACCGCGGCGGTATTGAAGGAAGGTGTGCGATCGAAGTACCTCGAAATGATTCACGCGCGCACGCTGATGGCCACTGATCGGGATGCAGACGCCGAAACGGCGTTGAACGGCACGATCAAACGCTTCGGCGGCGACAAGTGGCTGCACTACTATCTCGCCACGGTCGACGAGGAACTCAAGGATTTCGACGGCACCGAAAAGAACCTGCGCGCGGCGCTCGGGTTCGACCCGAATGACGCCGATATCCTCAATTTTCTGGGATATCATCTCGCGGACAAGAACAAGAAGATTCCCGAGGCGAAGGAACTCGTCGAGCGCGCGTTACAGCTCGATCCCGACAACGGATTTTATCTCGACAGCCTGGGCTGGGTGTACTACCGAATGGGCCGCGGCGATGAGGCGGTGGACAACATCCGTCGGGCGATTCGCGCGATGAACACGGACGACGCCGTGCTGCGCGATCACCTGGGTGATGCGTACTTGCTCGCAGGCGACACCGATAGAGCCATTCAGGAGTGGCAACGGGCGCTGCGGCTGGATCCGAAGATAGAAGGTGTGGAAGAAAAACTTCGCAAGCACGCGCACGAATAGCGCGCGGCTACAGGGTTTCCTGTGCCGTCGTGAGCGGGACCTCGACGCGGCGGCGCAGAATCAGCAGGCCTTCCGGGCTTTGCAAGGTCACCGTGGCTTGGTCAGGGTCAAACTCGGTGATTGCCCATTCGCCCCAGACGACTCCACCCACGGTCAGCAACAGACGTTCTTCCGTGCCGTCGGCGTAATAGATACGCAAGGAGAACCGCGGCTCGTCCTCTTCGGACGTGGCCACCCCGGTCAACTCCACGACAGGTGCGGCATTGGGATCCGCGAGAGGCATGTCCTCGGTGGTTTCTTCCGGCAAGGATTCGTCGTCCGGGGTGACGTCGGCTACTTCTTCCTCCTGCGATTCACCCGGTATCGGAGATGCGGAAGTGGCGTCATTCGTGCCGCTTTCGCCGGGAATCGGTGCCGGGTTTGACGCCGTCGCCGATGGAGCGAATACGGGCGCGCCGGCTACGGGCGCCGATGTGTCCGCTACCGGCGCTGAACTTTCTATGGTGAACTCTTCCACAAGAGGGGGATCCGGCGGTGTGGCATCGAGGAGTACGCGATAGTCGCCCGGTGGCAATACGAAACCCACTTCCTGCCGGTCACCCGGCGCCAGGGTGTAGAGCACTCCACTGTTTTCTGCGGGCGTGTTTTCCCACAAGGTGCCGGTCCCGCGCGACTCACCCCACGACGCAGCGCCGACCTTGCGTTCAATCAAAAACAGATACGTGCCTCGCGCATCCGGGCGGCGATCAAGCAGACGGATCGAACGGCCGCCTTCGTTGCTCACCCGCACAATGCCCGCGCCGGTCTCTCCGGCGGTCAGCACGACATCGACATGCGGGCCTGGACGGATCGCGCCGCCAACGTCAGTAACAATGAGACCGACTGCTGCCGCGCCGATGATTCCGGCGATCGCGGGCCATGCACGAAGCTTGCGCTGCGGCCAAGTCGCGGCGGCGGCCGCGGACAGCAATCCAAAAGTTCCCGCGAGTGCAAGGATCACGCCGGGCCGCAGATACCATTCCATCCCGAGGCGGAAGCGCGCGGCGACGGAGCTAAGACTGTAGTCCGCCTCGTGAATCAGGTACGCCGCGACGACGAGTCCACCCATCCACGCAGCCAAGTACAGCCAGCCGCGTGCGGTCCGCTCGCCCACGAACGTGATCGCTCCTGCCGTTGCGGCCAAGGCCAGGGGCGCGAGGAAGAGCAAGGCTGCGCCGCCGTCGCCACCAAACTGAAAGGCTGCGGAGAGTAGTGACAGAGTCCCGACGCTCGGCGCGAAGATCGCCAGGACGAGCAGAACGGCGGACATATACGCCAGCAGAATGTCCGGTGTATTGCGCCGCGCTTGGCCGATGCCCATGCGCTGCAGGAAGGTACCGTGCGGCGCGGGGACGTCGGCCGCCGCGTTTGCGCCAAGCGCACGCTCAATGATCGATTGTGCCCGAGCGATATCGCGCCGGCTGCGCAGGATTTCTTTGTCGAAGGCCTCATATTCCGGCCGCGCCATGGCATTCATGCGCAGCTTGTCCCGTGCGGCCGTCATCATGGCGTTCGCCGTTTCGACGTCCCCTGTGTAATCTTTTTTTAGTTGCTGGAGGCGATCGTGTGCAAAAGCCACACCTGCACGCGCCACGAGCCGCTGTTGTTCACATTCTTTGCGCAGATCTTCGACTTCCCGGCTCGAGTCTTTCTCTGCCATTTTTTGCACTTCCGCCGCCCGCTGGCGCACTTGAGTGCGGCGTTCGAGCGACGTGCGCAAATGTTCAACCTGCTCGACGAGCAGCGGCGTTTCGTCGTCGGATTCCGCGGGGAGAGAAACGGCGAACCCGTCCGGAGGGATATTTTCCACCGAGAGATCCAATAATCCGCCGGCGATGTGCGGGTCGTGCGTGGCCAGCCAGCCGCGCAGATTTTGCTGGCGGCGTTCGAGGCGTTCGCGTCGCGCGCGCAGGCGATGCACATTCGTTTGGTAGTCGCCCCAGCTAGTCTCGCCCACGCGCGCCGCGAGGCGCGCCTGTGCCAGTTTCTCCTGGGTATTCGCGAGTTCGATGGCCGTTTCCATCAACCGCTGGTGCAGCTGATCGTCGAGATGTGAGCGAAGCCCGCGTACGCGCGCGACATGACCTTCGAGTTCGGCGAGCAGGACCTCATCATCGAGACTGTTCAACTGCAACGCATCGAGCTGGCGCGAGAATTTGTATTCGAGGCTGCACAGCACTTGCAGCATCGGAAGTGTATCGAGCGGCAGCGATCCGCGCGAGGAGCGTTTCGCCTTGGACGGCGCTGGCGGCGGCACGTCGGCCGGCGGAGGGCTGTCCACCAGATCGAGTTCGGTGTTTGGTGTGGACTCTTCGCCGCTGTCGTCCGCCGGGCCGGCCTTGGCCATTGCCTTGCGGGCGGCCCGTTCTGCGGCCGAGGGGGCCTTCACCGGTCCGCGTACCAGTTCCGGGTGATCTTTGAGATGGATGTCTACGACCCCGTCGGGTACGTCATCTTTGCGGGGAATGCGAATCTTCGTCCGGCAGGCGACACACTTGCCCGGCAGGCCGTACATTTTTTCCGACACGCGCATCTTCTGTCCGCAAAGACAGTAGATACGCAACGTGCTGCTCTGTACATCCGGCATGCGGCAGGGACCTCTTGTACGCAGCCGGCGCCGCGACGACTCACCGCGCGCCCGCTTCGACCCGTTTCCCTCGCGAAGCTCTACTCTTGCACAGCCGCGAAGGATTTACAAGTGCCCGGCCCATCCGCACTTCCGCAGATTTCGCAGAGCGTGAATCCGTCCCGGACGATTCGCCGGGAACGCGCACCCAGGGCGCCGGGACTTTAATTCATCCGGGTCACTCGGCAATACTTTCGGCGCTATCGGGCTGCACGATAGGCGACGGGGGAGAGGCACATGGCAATCACGGCGACGGCACTTCAGGACTATCTCGAAACCACTTCTTCGGCGGAGGTCGATGCCGGGGTCGTCGCGTATCTCGCCAGCCTCACCGAGGTCAGCCGGGTCGCCCCCGCGATCGCACGCGGGATCGTGCAGGAACTGGCGGACCAGCGCGGCTACCTCAAGCTGATTGCGAGCGAAAACTACTGTAGCCTCGCCACGCAGTTGGCGATGGGCAATTTGTTGACCGACAAATACGCCGAAGGCTTCGTCGGCAACCGGTTTTACGAAGGTTGCGACAACATCGACACGATCGAGGCCTATGCCTGCGATCAGGCCCGCAAGCTCTTCGGTGCGGAGCACGCGTACGTCCAGCCGCACAGCGGCGCCGATGCGAACATGATTGCTTTCTGGGCGATTCTCTCCGCCCGGATTGAGACGCCCGCCATCGAGGCGCTCGGCAAGACTTCCGCGGCGCAACTCAGCGAGGCCGAATGGTTCGCGGTCCGCGCGAAACTCGGCAATCAGCGTCTGCTCGGGATGGATCTGGCGTCCGGCGGCCATCTGACGCACGGTTACCGGTTTAACGTCTCCGCGAAGATGTTCGAGGCTTACAACTACGGCGTGAACAAACAGACGCTGTTGCTCGATTACGACGAGATCGAAGCACGTGCGAAGGAAGTGAAGCCGCTCGTGTTGCTCGCGGGCTACAGCGCATATCCACGCGCGATCAATTTCCGCCGCATGCGCGAGATCGCGGACAAGGTCGGCGCGGTGTTCATGGTCGACATGGCGCACTTTGCGGGGCTCGTCGCGGGCGGCGTATTCGACGGCGACTCAAACCCGATTCCGCACGCGCACGTCGTCACCACCACGACGC
>SXGT01534388.1_pt1 | contig 15944 bp, 17 predicted proteins | sample 3176221 | NCBI WGS metagenome assembly SXGT01 (sample SAMN11356862, study PRJNA531348) | freshwater metagenome | isolation source: freshwater sample F1-120 | place: China: Fuxian Lake, Yuxi | collected 2017-12-25
AAGCTGACGCCGTCGAGCGCATGCACGGTTTCATCGCCCATGCGATAGTGCTTGGTGAGCTTCTGCGCGCTGATCAGATGCGGCATCATGTGCCCCTGATGCGTGCGCCGCCCGGGCCGCCGCCGCGACCGCCGCCGCCGAACGGGCTCGCGCCGCTTTGCGATTCAGCGCGCGGCCCACCGCCGATGATGACAGCGTCGCCTTCTTGCAGGCCGCTATGGACGAGCGTGTAGCTGTTGTCGGCGACGCCGATCTCGACCAGCACCGGCTCCGGCCGGTTCGCGCGCAGCACCCAGACCACAGCTTGCTGGCGCACTTCCTGGCGTGGGCCTGCGCCGGCGCGCATTTGCTCCAGCAGTTCGCGTTGGCGCGGCGTGAACGTAGGCTCCAGTTCGCGGATCACTTGATCTCGGACTTGCCGCATCGCGGCGCGGCGGTTGCCGCCGCCCTCACCGCGCGGCATCGCCGCGAATGCGGTTTGGAAGATCTCGGTCGCGCGCGCTTGTTGCGCTTCCGTCAATTCAAGCGTTTCAGCCAATTGGCCGACGCCACGGCCAGTTTGTCCCGCGCCTTGGCCGCCACGTTGCCCACGCTGGCCCTGACGTTCACCGCCCGTCTGCGCCTGCGCTTCACCGGCGCGGCCACGGCGCTGACCCGACATCAGCTCCTGCGAACGAGCAACCAATTGTTCATCGGCAGGGCGGAAACGCAGCGCCGTGTTCGGAATGCGCACCACGTTTTCGCGTTGCTCAAGCACAATCTCGGCGTTCGCCGTCATGCCGGGCAGCAATTGCCGGCCCGGATTATCGGCTTCAACGACGACCGTGTAGCTGACAACGCCCGATTCAGCGACGCCCTGTTGGCGCACTTGGCTGACGCGGCCTTCGAACTCACGATCCGGAAATGCATCCACAGTGAAGCGGACCGACTGGCCCTCATTGACCTCGCCAATATCGGCTTCGTCGACGGTGATATTCGCCTGCAAGCGCGAGAGATCTTGCGCGATGACGAACAGCGTCGCCGCCTGCAGGCTCGACGCGACCGGCTGGCCGACATTGACTTGACGGTCGACAACAACGCCCGCGATCGGCGAGCGGATCACGCTGCGCTCCAGATCGGTGCGCGCGGTGGCGACCTGCGCCGACGCTTGCGCAACGGCGGCGCGGGCGGTGTCGCGCGCGGCGCGCTGTTGCAACATCAATTGTTCAGAGGCGAAGCCGCGTTGCTGCAATAGCAAGTAACGCTGATAATCCGAGTTTGCGACAGCGGTCTGCGCCTGCGCCTGCGCCAATTGCGCTTGCGCTTGCACGATGCGTTGCTGAAATGGCGTCGGATCAAGGCGCGCGAGCACTTGCCCGGCGCGGACCTGGCTGTTGAAATCAACCAGCACTTCGATCACCGGCCCCGAAACCGTGGAGCCCACATTGGCTGAGACCAAAGGCTGCAACGTGCCAGTGGCGCTCACCACCCGCGTGATGGCCCCGGTATCGACATTGGCCGTACGATAGGGATCGGACTCTTCGCCGCCGGCCAAGATGTTCCAGCCGATCAGAAGAACCACGAGTCCGCCGAGCACAAAGAACAGGTTCCGCCCACGCAGAAGCCCGGGGCGTTTTGACCAGAGGTCCTGTGCTTTCTGCTTCAAGTCGGCGAGCATTACGTATCCTCACTTGGCCGTGGCGGCGCCTTCGGCAAGCCCCTTCCCCCAAAAATGGCGCAGCCGGAGCGAAAAAGTCGCCCCGGCTGCGGTCACTTCAGGCTAGTTGCGCGCGCCGCGTTGCGGGCGAGCTGCTTCCGCTTCGGCGCGTGTCACGCGACCGTCATTATTGGCGTCAAGGCGTTCGAACATGCGCGCGCCCATGGCCGCAAACTCCTCGCGCGAGATCTGGCGGTCATTGTTCGCGTCGAAGTTCGGACGCTCGGCGCGTTCACCGCGCGCCGGTCGCTCGGCGCGTTCGCGCCGCTGCGGACGCTCCGCTTCCGAGATCACGCCATCATTGTTCGCATCGAGACGGTCGAACATTTGAGTCGGCCGCGCCAAGAACTCATCGCGCGTGATATTGCCATCGTTATTTGCATCGGCGCGCGAGAGCTGGTGAGCGCCGCGCTGACCTCGTCCACCACGCTGGCCGAGCATCTGGCGCATTTCTTCGCGCGTGAGTTGGCCGTTATTGTCGGTATCGAGACGCGCGAAGTGCGCAGCCCGACTTGCGTCAAATTCTTGCCGCGTCACGACGCCGTCATTGTTCGTGTCCGCCTCGAAAAAGCGCGCGCTGCGATCTTGCGCCGGTGCGCTTTGCGCCGCCGCCATACCCGCTGCACCGGCAAGCGCCGCGAAACTTGCCGCAGCAAGAAAGATTTTCCGCATGTGTGAGTGCTCCATCGGCCGCCCAAACGCTTCGGCCATAATCGGGTTTTACCGGCTGGCTTTGACCCGCGTTGGTCGCGGTTGCGTCAAAGTGTGTCCAGGGAACAGGTAAAAAACGGCCGGCGCTGGGGGAGAGCGCCGGCCGTTATCATTTCGGCCTTGCGGGAGGGAGATCCGCGGCCTCGGCCCGGCGCACTGGGGGGAGGGAAAGCGCCGTCCGATGAGAAGAGCCTAGGGTTAATCTGTGTCCTGGGTTTTTCAGCGCAGGAGCGAGTGGCGCCTAAACGTGTCAGCGCGGCTGCTGCGGTGGACGCGGCTCAATCTGTGGACGCACGGGCCGCGCCTGCCCGATCAAGCGGATGAATTCCGATCGCGACAGCGCGCCATTCTCATCGGAATCATAGTCGCTGACACGCGCGCGAATCTCTGCGTCGAACTCCTCACGGGTAATGACGTTGTCGACGTTGCGGTCAAAATCCAAACGATAGGGGCCCAGCTGGCCGCCGCCGAGCACCGAATTGGCCCAATTCTGGAACTCGATGGGTTGGATGCTGCCATCGCCACTGGAATCCGCCCGCGCGAACTCGCGCGCCAATCCAGCATCAATCTCAGCCGCCGATACGCTGAGGTCGCCGTCAGTATCGAAGCTCACGAACATCATCACGTCCGCCGACATGAGCGCCCGCACTGGCTCATTGGAGCGAGACCGGCCGGAACCGCTGGCGCAGCTGACCAGTGTCAATGCAGCCGCCGTGACGACCAGCGCTATCCTCAAGCTCATAAATCCGACCCCTATATTTCGCCGCCTAGAGGCGAGCCGATCTGGGCAGCCTCAAGGCAGAACGTCCCTTGATCTTGCCTAAGTGTGTCGTCCTTTGCGCGGCGCCAAGCTTTGGCACAAGTCCGGCACGGGTGTTGAGTAGATTTTTGACGCTTCCCGGCGCACTTAAATGAAATGACGCTCGAAGCGCCCCACATTCTGGTCGTCGATGACCATCGCGAAATCCGCGAATCTCTGGCCCAGTTCCTCAAAAAGAACGGTCGGCGGGCGACCGCCGTCGAAAGCGCCGAGGCCGCCCGTAAAGCGATCAAGGAAAACCGCATCGACCTCGTCATACTGGACATCATGATGCCGGGTGAGGACGGCCTCTCACTCGCGCGCCATATCCGCGAGACCAACCAGATCCCAGTAATCCTGCTCTCCGCGCGCGCCGAGGAAATAGACCGTATTGTTGGCCTCGAGGTGGGCGCCGATGATTATGTGGTGAAGCCCTTCAACCCGCGCGAATTGCTGGCGCGGATCGAGGCGGTGCTGCGGCGTACGCACGCGCTGCCGCCGAGCGCCGAGGCGCCGACCGGGGATGCGCTGCGGTTCGAACGTTGGACGCTGAAACTGGCGGAACGCGAACTCGTCGACGATGACGGCGTCAGCCATGAACTCTCGACCGGCGAGTATCGCTTGCTGCTGACATTCCTGCAGCGCCCCAAGATCGTGCTTTCGCGGGAGCAATTGCTGGATTTGGCTTTTGACCGCGGCTCCGACGTATTCGACCGCGCGGTCGATACGCAAGTCAGCCGTTTGCGCCGCAAGATCGAAGCGGATGCGCGCGCGCCAAAATTGATCAAGACTGTTTGGGGTGGCGGCTACGTCTTCACCGCCCCGGTCGAAAAAGCGTGAGAACCAATCCGCTCAATACGCTGACCGGGCGCATGGTGCTCGTCACCGTCGTTGCGGTGATCATCTCTTACGCGATCGCCTTCTCGATTTACGCCAACGAACGCGGCGCTGCGTTGCGGCGCGCAGCCGAAATGGGCATCGCCGACCGCGTCGCGTACGCGGTGGAGCGCCTGCGCGAAATGCCGCCGGCGCGGCGCGTTAACGCCGCGGAATCGATCCGCGACCTCAATCTGCGTCTCCACATCAGCGCTAATCCGGAGATCGTCCAGGGCGCGGCCGCGGGCCCAGGCGCGCGCATCGCCAGAGGCATCGAGGACCGCTTGGCCGACACTGAGGCGCACGCGCAGGCGCGGATTGTGGAAGTGCCGTCTCGCCGCTGGCGCGAAGCGCGCGACCGCCTCCGCTTCGACGAAGAAAACGTTCTGCCCCGCCGCGATCCGAGCCAATCCCGACTGGTGAAAGTCACCGAAGTGACGCTCTCGGTACGGATTGAAGATGGCGCCTGGCTCAACGCACGCGCGCGATTGCCTGGCCCCCGCCCCGCGCCGCTCAGCGTCCTCGTTGGCGCGCTGGCCTCGGTGATCATTGTTGGCATCGGCGCGGCTTTGGTCTCTCGACAGATCGGCCGGCCGCTCGCCGATCTCGCTAGCGCTGCGCGCGCTCTTGGCTCCGGGCAAACGAACGTCTCGGCGCCGGTAAGTGGCCCGGAAGATGTGCGCCGTGCGTCAAGTGCGTTCAACGCCATGGCCGATCGGCTAGGGCGCCAGCTTAACCGGCAACGGCAAATGCTCTGGGCGCTCTCGCACGACCTGCGCACACCGATCACCGCAATTCGGCTTCGGGCGGAATTGATCGAGGATGATGTGGCGCGCCAGCGTTTGCTCGCGTCAGTGGAAGAAATGGAGCAGCTGACCGAGCAAGCTCTCGCGCTCGCCCGCGCGGGCGCAAGTGAGGAGACGCGCGTCAACGTCGACCTGGCGGAGATCGCGCGCACGCTCTGCGGCGAGCTACAGGATATGGGCGTCAATATCCGCGCCGAAGCGAACGAAACCGTTCTAGCTGAGTGCCGCCCCAGCGAGATCGCACGTGCCTTGCGAAACCTCGCGGAGAACGCCGGCAAGTATGGCGGCGGCGGCGTGATGCGCGTCTATCGCGGCGCTGCAAACGAGGCGGTCGTCGAAGTCTTGGACGAAGGCCCAGGGGTCCCGGCGGACCAGTTGGCGAAGCTCTCCGAGCCGTTTTTCCGCGCCGACGCCGCCCGCACGTCAAGCACCCATGGGGCCGGCCTTGGCCTCTCGATCGCGCAAGCAATTGCAGAAGCGCACGCGGGACGCTTGGTGTTGGCCAATCGCGTCCCCCGCGGGTTCAGCGCCAAACTGATCCTGCCAAGCGTTGAGGCAAATTAGCGCGACGCGAAATTTCGAGCCAATGCCCTGACATCGCGCCGCGCCAATCGATCATGCAGATGAAAACGGTCTAGTCTATTCCACGCGCTCAACCGTGTACCCCAGCGCGCGCAATTGCGCGACGAGGCCATCTTCGCCCAACATATGGCCGGCGCCGACAGCGACGAAGTCGACGCCCGCACCTTGCAGCTCCTGGTGAAGCACTGTCATCCACCGGTCGTTGCGATCCGCCAGCAGCACTTGATAAAACTCAGGATACTCGGTGCGCATATCATCGACGACGAGTTGTTCGAGCGTAGTCAAATCACCCGTCTCCCAAGCCGTCGCCATCCGCTCCATCAAGGCTGCGCCGGCCTCCGCCTCATCGACGGCTTCCAGCACCATTTGGCGCTGAACGTCTGGGCTCATGCCCGCCAGCATGGAGATTTGTTCTTCAGCGGTTTCGAACCACCGCGCCGTCTTGCCATTAGCATCGGCGAAGGCGTCGATTTGACGATCGGCGCCAGCGGCGGGATCATAGCCCGCTTGCATCATCTGAAGGACTTGAATCGTCAGCCCAACCAGCCAGGGCTTCATCGCTTCAACCATTTGCGGCTGCAGTCCAAGCTGCTGCGCAGCCGCGACGATGCGCGCGTTTTCCTCGGCGCTGAAATAGCTGGAAAGAGGCCGACCGGGCTCCGCCATGCCGTAACGCCCGACCAGGCCTTGCATCTGTGCGTCAGTGTTTGGCGAAATTTCGAGTTCGGTCCAGACTTCACTCGCTTCCGCCAAACCGGCCTGCGCCTGCGCGCCGCCCCACGCCACGCCCGGGCGGCGAATATGCAGCGTGCCGAACAGATACATGGTCGAGTCCGCATCACGGACTACAAACAACGCCGGCCCCGGTGGAAACTCAGTCGCTGGCGCTTGCGGCGCGGCGCTGGAGGCGCAAGCCGTGAGAGCGAGCATGGCGCAAGCCGCCATCATTTTCCTGATCATGTGGACATCCCCTTCTTGATCTTATGCTGAAGTTTATTCCGCGGCGGCCTCGGCTGCGTCGTCGAAGAAAATCTCCTCGATGTGCAGCGCGAACAGGCGCGCAATCTTGAATGCGAGCGGCAGCGACGGGTCGTATCGGCCAGTCTCGATCGCGTTGACGGTTTGACGCGAGGCGCCGAGTTTTTCCGCCAGGTCGGCCTGGCTCCACTCACGTTCGGCGCGGAGCACGCGCAGGCGATTTCTCATGCGGGTTTCCCCACCAGGTTCATCTCGCCCATCGCTTTCGACGTCACATACGTGGTGGCCAAGATTTGAATGAAGATGAGCGCGAGAAAGACACCAGTTGCATCCAGCGCGGGCGCTAGCGCAATCGCTTGCAACGCAGCCCATACAAACGCCGCCAAAGTCACGAAAACCGCAGAGACCGCGTAACCATTGACGACATGGCGCCGTTGCATTTCATCAAAGCCCCGCCACAGCACGTAATTGGCGACAGCGCTCATCAGCCCGGCAACGAGCGCGATTGTGATCGGCGCAACACGCAGCTCAGCGCCAGCTTGCCGCGCCACCGCCAGCGCCGCGCACGCAATGCCCAGCGTCGCCAAGGCAATTGCGCTCCAAGCAAAAACGGCGCGTTCGGCGCGGCGCACTTCGAGGCACTCAGGATCGACCTCTTCGATCTGCATCGCGCTCATGGCTGGACGGCCAAAAAGCGAAATGCCGGTCATCATCAAGCCAACGCCGATGCAGTACGAGGCCATAACCCAGAGAGACACATCCAGAACCGTCGGCTCCGCTAGCGGGCCGGCGAAACGCTCGATCAAGCCAGGCACGCCTGCGAAAAGCTCAAGGCAATAGGCGGTGATGAAGCCGGCGATCATGCCAAACACGGCGTAGATACCCCAGCGCACAGTGCTCGAACGGCCACGCCCGAGGATGCGCCCGAACACGATCGCAAGGACGATGATCACAACCGGCGCCACATAGAGCGTCGCGCGCGCGGCGATGTCGGGCACACCCCAGGACGTCAATTGCGCGAGCGTGTCCGCTTCCGGCGCGCCAGTCGCGGCGAGCAGCGCGGCGATCACACCAAGTGTGAGCACGCCATAGCCGCTCGTGGTGGCTGAAGAGCTTTTCTGCGTCATCGAAGCGACCTTTCCAAAATGTCGGTGGCGGCCAGATCAGGCGACGATCTGGGCGGCTTGGTTGAGGGTCGAGAAAACGGCGGGCGCGAGCAGCACAGCGGCAATGACCAAGCTGGCCAATCGGGTGGTTAGTGACAGTTTCATGGCAAACTCCTTTGTCTAAGTGACAAGGGTATTTGTCATGTCTCGGCCCGGAATGTCAAGGGTCTTTTCCAAAAAGACGCGCCTCTTTTCCCAAAGGACGCAGTCCTTTGTCTAAATGATTGAGGTGTTTGACGTTTTTTGCGCGTTCAGCGCCACGGCGCAAAATGCTTCGAGAGCTTCAAGCCCTGCCCCTGATAGCTGGAGCCAGCCTCGCCATAGAGCCGCTCGACCGGGCCGGATAATGGCTCGAACACCAGTTTGCCAACGGGCTGGCCGTCTTCAACGATGAACGGCACATCGCGCGAGCGCACTTCGAGAACCGCGCGGCCCTCATTTGGCGCGATGCCAAAGCCCGGATCGAAGAAGCCCGCATAGTGCGCTCGAAACTCACCCAACTCCGGCCGGATCGGCGCCATCTCCGCCGCTTCATCCGCCGGGATGACGACGTTTTCCTTCGACGCAAAAATATAAAACTGCCCCGGCTCCAGCACGACACGCCCCTTGCGCGCGTCGAGCGGCTCCCAGAAATCGCGCGGATCGTAACCGCCGATGCGATCGAGATCGACAACGCCGGAATGGCGCTTGGCGCGAAACCCCACCGGGCCCTTCATCGCCAGATCCATGGTGAAATCGATCTCGCGCTTGGGATGCGGCGGCCCGCGGCGCAAACGCACTTGGCTCAAGCGCGTGCCGGTGCGCACCAACACTGAGAACGTACACGGAGAAATCTCCGCCCACATCGGCCCGTGATAGCCCATCGGAATCTGATCGAACGATTGCGCGCCATCTGTAATCAGCCGCGTGAACACATCGACGCGCCCGGTTGAGCTTTTCGGATTGGCGGCGCCGTGCATATGCGCCGGCAGCGCCAGCTCTTCTTGCACTTGTACAAGATAGACGCAGCCGGTTTCGAGCACCGCGCCCTGCGTCAAATCGATCTTGTGCATGACAAGCTCGCCATCGAGCCGGTCCTGCACCTTGGCGCCGGCGCCCGGCAGGAAGCTGGCGCGCAGCCGATACGCGGTCTCCCCAAGCCGCAAATCGATGCTGGCCGGTTGGATCTGATCGTCCAGGAACGGCGTATCGGCCGCGATCCAGCCCTGCTTGATCGCGCGTTTGATCTCGGTATCCGAAAGAACGCCGTGCGTTGCCGTCACGTTTGCCTCGATTTTCCCCAAATCCGGGTCCTTGCTGGCTTGCATCGGGCGCTTTGTCCAGCGCTCGAGGCGGAGTAGGATGAGCCCATGTACGAGCAAGAAACAGCGGGCATGGTGGTGCGGGTCGAACCTGCCTTCATGGCGGACGAATCCAAACCCACGGAAGGCCGCTTCGTGTGGTCCTACACGATCGAGATCGAAAACCGCACCGGCGCGCCGGTAAAGCTCATCTCCCGCTTCTGGCAAATCACCGACGAGAACGGCGTCACCCAGGAAGTGCGCGGCGACGGCGTCATCGGCCAACAGCCCGTCATCCCCGCAGGTGAAAGCTTCCGCTACACCAGCGCAGCCCCACTCGGCGCGCCCTCGGGCGTCATGCTCGGCGCCTATTCGATGGAGCGCGTCAGCAACGGCGAAGCGTTCGACATCAAAGTGCCGCTCTTCGCGCTCGACAGCCCGCACAATACGCGACTGGCCAACTAACCATGGCTGATCTCAAAGACGCACTGCGCCGCGTCATCACCGGCGATGACGCTGATGGGCGTTCGCTGATTATTGTCGATGGCCCGCCCTCCGGCGAGATCGGCGATCCCAATCTCGGCGGCCTGTTCGAGATTTGGCACGAAGCTTTGGGCGAGCCGCTCGATCCCAAAGACACGCGCGATCGCGGCGAGATCAAGCCGGTGCTCTCGCCTGCGTCAGGCCACGTCAAAGTCCGCTGGTTCGCCATCGCGCCGACGCCCGATGGCGCGCCGCCGGAAATGATCAAAGCCGCCGTGCGCCAACGCTTCGCCGACTTCGAAGCCGAAGAGCATCTCCGCGATCAGGACCGCCACCCGGCGATGCATCAAACGGACTCGATCGACATCATCTGCCTCATCTCCGGCGAAGCCTCGCTCATCCTCGACAACACCGAAACCCGCCTAAAACCCGGCCAAATCGTCATCCAACGCGGCACATCGCACGGCTGGACCGCACCTGGCGGCACAGCGTTGTTTCTCGCGGTGCTGATCGATCGGCCGATGAAATAGCGCGGCGTCCGCTTTTCGCCGAGAGCGGACCTTCCGCTAAGCGCCACTTGAAGCGGTAAGTTCTCAGTTTCATCATGCGGCCATGGTGAGCGAGGGCACGGCATGTCGGGTAGCGGAGTACTGGTAGAAGTCTTCGATATCTCTGGGCGCGGGACCGTGGTCGTGCTGGAAGAGTTCGAGGGTCACGCGACCACCGGCGATTTTTTGCATCTTGGCTCAACTAGCTACGAGATCGTTGGAACGGAGATCGTGTCCTTCCGCGATGTGGAAGCCGCCGAACGAAATGCGCGGCTGCGGCGCTTTGGTTTCCTGGTTTACGGTTGCACCAAAGAGCAACTCGAAGCCCATAAGGGCCGACGACTGCGCATCGAATCTGCGAAACCCTAGCGTCCGCTTCGGGCCAGAAGCAGACATTTGCCATTTCAAACCACCAGGCTTCCCGGCCAAGCGGCGTGAGCCGCGCCGAGCCGGGATCCAGGGCCGCGAGCGAAGTGTTTGCCCCTGGATCCCGCTGCGGCCGGCAAGCGTGAGCACCCATTCCCGGGGCGATGCGAGAGCATCGAGCCCGGGCCTTCGCCCGCCGAAGCGGGCTTCGGCCCGCGTAGGCGGGACCCATAAACACCAACGGCCCGAATGCTTCGTGCAAGCCGAAGTGTTTATGGGCCCCGGACTTGTCGCTGCGCGCCAATCCGGGGATCGGTGAAATGCGGGGATAGCACCGCGCCAATCCGACCGAGCCCAAACCAGCGTAAACTCCTCCTCATCGCGTTTGATCGGAGAGCAGTTGGATCCCTGTTCAGCCAACATCAGCGCGGTGCAATCGAGCGTGACGCGAAAGCGCTGCTCCGCCTGCTGGGTGCTCAATACCAGCCATCGTGATTAAAACGAGCGCCAGGGAGCGTTCGGCGATGTGCGGAGCTGCACGTGAACGCCCGCCGTCAGCGCGCAGAGCGGATGCATCGCATCGCAGCTAGGCAGCGTGCTTTCAGTGAGGCGCAAGCGTGATCTGCGCAATCGCACACGGGGACTGGTGCGAACACGCCAACCCGCGCGCCGCCGGCTTAGCCGCCTCCGGGAGTGAAAAACCTCCCGCGACGTCGCTGGCGAACAACGATTGCGGGGACGCGGAGCTTACGCGTCATAAGCGCCGAACCAACGGCGCAAAACTTTGAGACGCGCAAACCCGCGTCCCCGGCTCTCCGCTCTCGCTGTCATTGGAGCGAACGATGACGCTTGCCTGCAATCCAGAGAAACTGACGACCACCCATTCCCGGGGCTTCGCGGCACGCGAAGAGCCCGGGACCCATAAACCCAACGGCGTCCGCGTTCGCGCGAACCGTCCAACCCAATGTAATTATGGGTCCCGGACTTGTCGCTGCGCGCCAATCCGGGAATGGGTGGAGTCCGCGAAAAACAAAAACGCCGCGGCCCAGTCGCCGCGGCGTTTCAGTCACTCTTGGGGTAGTTCGATTACATCGCCGAGAGGCGCAGCATCCGGCGGAGTTCGTCCGGATGGCTGGCGCGGCGCTTCTTGGCTTGACTCGGCTGGTACGCGAGCCGCGCATGGTCCGCGCAGTACGGTCCGCCGCTCGAGCCGCGGCCGCAGAATGCGAAGGCCGGGTCGGTCGGATCGCCGATCGGGTATTTGCACATGCTCTCATTGAGCGTGAGCACGCTGGCGGTCTTGCCGTCCTCGAACCGGACGGGTTCGAGCTCCGGAATGACCACGGTCGGCAAGCTCGACGGCAGGCGCATGCGCGGCGCAGTCGGGCCGACGATGCGCGGACGGGCCGTCCGGACCGGGCGCTTGGCCGGCCGCGAAGGCGTCGCCCGTCCAGCCAGGCCCAGACGGTGGACCTTGCCGATGACGGCGTTGCGGGTGACCCCGCCCAGGTGTTTCGCAATTTGGCTGGCGGACAAGCCTTCAGCCCATAGCTTGCGCAGCGTAGCTACGCGATCTTCAGTCCACATGATCAAGCCCCCTTGGCCCGTGGCCTTGCCCGTATCTGACAAGGACAATGCACACTCGCTCCTTTGGCGAACGAAAGTCAATCTGTTGCGGTCGACTCATTGGGGATACACCATATGATGTAGAGATATCCCCAATTCGGTAATGATTTGCTAACAGGCAACTCAAGGGCTGCTCCTCCGGCCCGACACACATTATCTGTTGCGCCATGGGCCCTTAGCCCGGCCCGTATGGTTAATGGGCGCTTACAATCGTTAAGATTCTATGAAGGACGCGTTCCCGTTATGGACACCCAAGTCGCGCCGCCGCAGCTCACCTCTCGCCGCTACGGAGCGGTGAATTGGCTGGGGCTGAAGACACTCACCGAGCGCGAGATCAAACGCTTTCTCAAAGTCGGCATGCAGACGGTGTTCGCGCCGCTCGTGCAGACGCTGCTGTTCATGATGGTGTTTGGCCTGGTGCTGCGCGGCGGCCCATGGCCGGGCACGGAGCGCGCTTACGCTGACGGCCTCGCGGCCGGCCTCGTCATGATGTCGATCCTCTCGAACGCGTTTCAGAACGCGTCGTCGTCGATCGTCATCGCGAAGGTGCAAGGCAATTCGGTCGACTTCCTGATGCCACCGCTTTCCGCGCTTGAACTCACCGTCGCGTTCATCGTCGGCGCAGCGGCGCGCGGGATACTCGTTGGCGCTGCGAGTTTGCTCGCGGTGTCATGGCTCGCCAACATCACGCCGGCTGAGCCGCTCGCGGCTTTGTACTATGGCGTTGTCGCCTCGATCATGTTCGGCGCCGTCGGTTTGATCGGCGGCATCTGGGCCGACAAGTTCGATCACATCGCAGCGGTCACGAACTTTATCGTCGTGCCGCTGACATTTCTCTCCGGCACCTTCTATTCCACCGACATTCTGCCCGAGCCGTTCCGCACGCTCTCGCACTACAACCCGGTGTTCTTCCTGATCGACGGATTCCGCTACGGCTGCATCGGCCACCACGACGCACCGCTGATGACCGGCGCGCTAATCTCACTGGCCATCACAATCGCACTCTGCTGGGCCTGTTGGGCGGTGCTGAAGAGCGGCTATCGGCTTAGGAGTTGAGCGCCTTCGCAAGCAACGGCAGGAACACATCCATGCGATAATCAACGCCAGAATGATCGTCGTCGTATTCTTCGTAAGTGTGGGGGATATTCGCGGCCTTCAGCTTGTTCGCAAAGCGGCGCATCCCGAAGTGAATCCGGAACTGATCTGACCAACCGCAATCCATGTAGACGAGTTTCAACTTACGCAAATTCTCACCCAGCGCATCGAACATGACCACCGGATCGTTCTTCATCCAATTGTTCCAACGCTCCGGAATAAGTTCACCGGTACGCGGATCCATCGGCAGCCGCATGTTGCGGAACTGCGTGGGATCGGGATCGTAGAAAGCCGCCTGGCCCAGATCCATCAGGATCATGCGATCCTTGTCCTTCATCTTCGGCTTGGCTTCGACGTGCTTGATCCACTTCTCGATCGAATACTCGAACGGCCGCAACGCATCGCAATCATCATAGAGCGTCGGAATGAACAGCGTATCGAAACCCATGTCGCCGGAATTGATGGCGATGGCGCTCCAGACGTCGCTGCGATTCATGCCGTGCCACGCTGCGCCATAACCACCGGAGGATTTGCCGAATACGCCGCGCCGGCCTTCGCCGCCGCACTTGAACTTCCCTTCAACAAAAGGAACGATCTCGTCGCAGACATAATCGCCGTAGCGGCCGGAGCCTTCGCTGTTCAAATATTGGTTGCCATAAAGCTTGGTGAAGCAATCCGGAAACGCCACCACCGCGCGCGCCATGCCCTCAGAGGCCAGCCGGTCAAGCCGCTCCGGCACGTTCTCGGCGTCGGCCTTCCAGCTGGTGTGCCCGAGGCCGCAACCCCAATAGCCGGTGAGATCGACCAGAAGCGGCAGCCGCTCCTCCGGCGTCCAGCCCGGCGGGGTCCAGACATGCAACTCCCGCTCTGTCGGATCGCCAAGCGAATTGCCCTTCAGGACCTCGGATTGATGGATCAGGCGATGCAGTTCGCCGCGCGGGATTGTGTGGTCTCGTCTCATGAAAAGGTGATGATACGCTGCGCTTGACCTTGCAAGCGGCGCGGATCAAAACCCCGCCTTCCCCAAGACCGAGAACTCATATGTCCGCTGCAGAAAGCCATATCCTTCCCGTCTATTCGCCGCCGGAGCAGAGCTTCGTGCGCGGCGAGGGCTGCTGGATTTGGGACGATAAGGGCGACAAATATCTCGACTGCATCGCCGGCATCGCAGTGAATGCTCTCGGCCACGCGCCGCCTGTGCTGGTGAAAGCGCTGACCGAGCAAGCCGGCAAGCTCTGGCACACGTCCAACATGTTCAAGGTGAAGGGGCAGGAAGAACTCGCCGCCAAATATGTGCGCGATTCATTCGCCGACGTCGTGTTCTTCACCAACTCGGGCACCGAAGCGATCGAAGGCGCGCTGAAAACCGCACGCAAGTATCACACCGCCAACGGCAATCCTGAGAAGATCGACATTATCGGCTTCCAAGGCTCGTTCCATGGCCGCTCGTATGCGGCGGTGAACGCTTCCGGCAACGCCAACTACATTGACGGCTTCGGCCCGCGCCTGCCGGGTTACATTCAAGCGCCGTATGGCGATCTCGAGGCGCTGAAAAAGCTCGTTGGCCCGACGACAGCGGCGATCATCATCGAACCGGTGCAAGGCGAAGGCGGCGTGCGCGCCGTGCCGGATGACTTCATGCGCGCACTGCGCAAGCTCGCCGATGACAACGGCGCGCTGCTGATCTTCGACGAAGTGCAGTCAGGCGCGAGCCGCACCGGTAAAATCTGGGCGCACCAATGGAGCGGCGTCACGCCAGACATCATGGCTGTGGCCAAGGGCGTTGGCGGCGGATTTCCGATGGGCGCCTTCCTCGCCACCAAAGAAGCGGCCAAAGGTATGGTGCGCGGCGTGCACGGCACCACGTTCGGCGGCAACCCGTTGGCGATGGCCGTTGGCAATGCCTGCTACGATGAAATCTCGAAGCCGGAATTTCTGGAACGCGTGAACACCGTGTCGAACCACCTGACGCAAGCGTTCGAGGGCCTGAAGGATCGCCACCCGAACCTAGTTGTCGCCGTGACCGGCAAAGGTTTGATGCGCGGCCTCAAACTCAAGATCGATCCGAAAATCATCCAAGGCAAACTGCGCGATCACAAGGTGCTGGTCGGCGTCGCCGGCGACAATGTCCTGCGCGTGGCGCCGCCGCTCATCATCAGCGAAGAAGAAATCCGCCACGCCATCGATGCCATCGATGCCGTGCTCGCGGCGCAGATGGCGGAAGCTGGCGCGTGAACATCGCGCCGCGCCACTTCCTCGACATTTCAGCGCTGAGCTCTGATGAGCTGCGCGCCATTCTCGACGAAGCGCACGCGCGCAAGGCGGCGCGACTGGATTGGCCGAAAGCAAAGCTCGACGAAGACGCGCCGCTCGACGGCTATGCGCTTGCGATGATCTTCCAGAAGAACTCGACGCGCACCCGCGTCTCGTTCGAGATCGGAATGCATCAGCTCGGCGGCAAATCGATCATCCTCGATGCCGCCAGCACGCAGCTTGGCCGCGGCGAGACGGTGGAAGATACGGCGCGAGTACTCTCGCGCATGGTCGATGCAGTGATGATCCGCGCCAACAACCATCAGGACGTTGTCGATTTTGCCAATGCGAGCGATGTGCCGGTCATCAATGGCCTGACTGATCTCTCGCACCCCTGCCAGATCATCGCCGATATCCAGACCATCGAAGAACGCGCCGGCGATATCGCTGGCAAAACCATCGCTTGGCTTGGCGACGGCAACAATGTCTGCACCTCGTTCATCCATGCGGCGGAGAAGCTGGACTTCAAGCTGCGGATCGCCACGCCGCCCGCTTACGCTGCACGCAGCCAAGAACTAGCCGCCGCGAAAGCCGCAGGCGCCGATGTAGAAGCTTACACCGACGCGCAGAAGGCGATCGCTGGCGCCGATGTGGTCGTTACCGACACCTGGGTGTCGAT
>SXGT01853376.1_pt1 | contig 15944 bp, 10 predicted proteins | sample 3176221 | NCBI WGS metagenome assembly SXGT01 (sample SAMN11356862, study PRJNA531348) | freshwater metagenome | isolation source: freshwater sample F1-120 | place: China: Fuxian Lake, Yuxi | collected 2017-12-25
AAAGTAGTGAACTAAAACGTTGAATCACCAGCCAATTGAGAATCGCAAAGCCCGCGACCGATGCTGAGGCCCAACCAACTAGTGCGATTGCCGAATCTTTAAAATAAGCAATCACAGTCGAAATTATTAGTGTGCCAACCAAAATCCACGCGCCGACCGATGCCACATCGGAAGTTATTGGCGTAAACGATGTGTTCATTTTCCCAAAACCAAAACGCATCCAAGGCGTGAAAAGTGATCCGGTCACGACTAATGACAACACCGGCATTGCGACCGCTGTCGCTCGGTGCGAGACGACGTTACTCACGTCACTCGATATGGAATCCCGCGGACACTCCCTCGCCGAATGGCGGAGCTGAGTATGGCCAAGCCTGCTGGACCTAGCGTCAACCCAAGTGCAAACCCTGAACTAGATGGAACGCCAGCCTTACTCGCAATACCTCGCCCGATGTAGCCACAAATCAGTGACACCCCAAATCCCCACAAAACAATAAATATCCCAACAATCTGAAGCATGTCAATCAATTGCCGGTTTGATCGAACCCGCGTCACCATCTGTTCTTTTCGACTTGGCACCTTCGGGGCTTTTGAGATGCTCTAGAAAACGTAGTTCGTCAACGCTAAAGCGCGCCTGCGAGATCTCAAGACGCATTGAAGCTAGTAAAAATGACGATACCTCAGGACGACTTTGAATTGGGAAAGCTATCGAGTTATCAGGTCCAACGATGTCTTTCTCTAGACCAACGCAAGCCCAATAAACTTGGCCGACACTTAGTTGATTGTTCTCTCCCGTTCGATAGACAAATCTCTCAAATTTTGGAACGTGTTCAATGTCTAAAATTGAGCCAAGAAATTCCTGGGTATCCGATTCGAGGACATCGCCATCGATAGATACGAAGGCATGAGCATTCACATGCTTGAGCAACCTTGACGGATTAGTTTGACTCACAGCCTGACGGATTTCGTCTGCCTTGGTCTCCGCAATACGCATTGCGAGTGACTCCTCCCTCACCATTTTAAGCAGGTGAGTTCGTGGCCTGTGAATTACTAAATCTCGCACTTGATATCCTTCGTCTTCGAGACTTGTGTCCATATCGGGCTGTCTCGCGCTTGGAGAGCCATCAATCACTAATTGTGAATAGTCTTCATTAAATTCTTTAAGAAGTGTTGTGAATACATCGTTCAACCAGCCTTTGCCAGCAACCCTCTCACGACTTGCGAGCTGCTCACGCTGAACAGCAAAGACATCGAACTCTGGTGAGGCAAACTGAAATGAGATTGAATGAACCCCTGGGGAGACAAACTTCTCCTTTCCACCAAATTTAACTTGCCCAAAGGGCCGCCAAACCACCCTTGAGAGAATTTCAGCCCAATCAAGATACTGAATGTGAAAATATTCAAGACGATGCATCTCAGACCAGTAATGCGCGCGTTTCACTAACGCATCTTCGTATTCCTTTACCAGGCTATTCTCCATTCGATATTGTTCCCGCACTTGCGTTTTGGCTGTTGCAAGCCAAGCAGACAAGACACCCAAGAGTGCGAGATAAGGCAGGAAGAAGAGTGCTATCGCGACCGCTCCACCAGCCAAGAGACCAGCAGCGGCGACAGGGGGGAAAAATGGAAAAATGATAGCTATCACCAAGAGAAGTACTAAAAGCCGGGCAAACCATTTACCACGCCGCGCGGCACGTTGTTGTCGAGCATTTGCCTCAGACACTTGTTGTGGAATTGCCTTAACTATTTCAACGCTCGTATTTAAGAGTTTGGTAACTTCCAGAATCTGTCGATCCAAATGTTGTGAAATACCCCAGAGAAGAGTCCCCTTGCGTGCATCAACCCATTTTTGAATATTTTCACAGACAAGGGCAGATTCATTAACATTCAAGCTCACCCTCTGAGCCTCTTCCGCATGCTCATCCTCGGTTACCCAACTCGCATTGGCGTCAGCTTCACTTAGTGCAGGAACATCTTCTACCTTGTCAGTTGCTACGCGATTTTTTAACTCTTCGAAAACTCCTCGAAGTCGAATCGAATCGAACGCTCGGAAATGAACCGGAGACGACTTACCATTTACCGTTAACTCTGTCCGAAAATCCGATCCAAACTCGGTCGAAGGATCCGGCGCAATCACATCCCTTGATGACACGACTGCTGGAGCTTGCCGGAATAAGGGTGCCTGATACTTGGTTTCAGAGCCCGAATTTCCACCGTCAACTGAACCGAGGACGGCCTGAACGATAATGCGCCATGCTTCCGGGTTCGGTTGCACAGCCGGGACTTCAACTCCTGAATCTGATTCGATTGCACGAATTCTTTCTGATTCCGATCCTACGAAGTCTTCCTCGCGGAGTCTTCCTCCATACCGAACAACCAGCTTGCTCTCATTTTGAAATGTCTTGTTTTGAACATAATCTTCAACTTTTCTAGTAAATTTATTTTTGGCATCCTGCCAAGCCTGACGTGGAATGCCAATTAGATTGGCCACCAAAGCCGAAAAATAAAGGACTATTGCATCAAGAATTTTTATACGATTCTTCGTTTCGTCCACCGATGATTGAAACGGCCTGTAATTCAGGCCAACTTCCTCAACTTTGGCAATAGCCTTGACAGTCTGGTCCACTAACTGCGCGCCATTTGAATGTTTTTCGCATCCGTGTGGTACTGGCCAATTGTTAGAAGGATCCATTGCTGCATTTGCGATGGAATCAACAAAATCACCGAGCGGAACGATGCGAGTAGCAGCACGAACAAGGCGTATTGGTGGATCAGAAAGATGCTCTTCCAGAATTCCCTGATTCAGAGGGGCTCCGTTGCACCACGACCAAAGACCAGTAGCGCTCATGACCACATTGAATGCCACATCTTCGGCAACGGCATTCGAGATTGCGATGCCTATTTGTCCCGGCTCACCTGTCCAATCCTGAGGCACTGCAACAAGATTGAAGGCCCAATCGTTCTCTACAAAAGTCGTAGACAATTCTTGGTTACCAATTGGGACAGAGATTGTCCCCTCACGAAAACCAATACCCATTTCACGACAGCGAGTACGCAGGTCTCGAACCAATACCTTGCGCTCGTGACGAGTGCTTTCATCGGCGACAGACCCACACGCCAAAGCTACGACGGTAACGGCGTCCAATCCGCCCGGACGAGTTGCGAGATAGGGAAGATAGTCGCTTAGTTCTATCGTCTTACGACCGACGTGTAACTCTGCCTTCCTCTGCTCATCGACTAGGAGGAAATCTCCGAGTACTCCCTCTCTCGAACAGTTTTTTGCAAGTTCACGAAACCGGTGCAAATGACTTCCGGCGAAGATGAGTACAAAGTCCTTCCGCTTTAACATCAGTCAATCGGCAGGGATTCAGAAGTCGCAACATTTTCTGCCAGTCGGCTCGCAGAGTCGAGCAACTGTTGGCACGGCTCCACGAGCAACTCATAAAGTTCTGACTGAAACGGATCCTCTGGATGTAATTCAGTGTCAAGTTCCAAATCATCAAACTCTTTGTCGATCCGTGCACGCACAAACTTATTTACTTCAACCTTGTAAAACTTCAAAGTCTTCTCAACGTCTTCAACAAATTGAGAAATTCGTGCTAGGCCGTCAGAACCTGACGGCACTATCGGGAATTCCAAGCCATTTCGTAGATCTCGAAGTATTTCACCATGCTGCGTGCCGAGCACATACAAGGCCTCGTGGCCACTGGTCGCTTCATTGTTCGTCGCATAAAGCATCTGTGCAAGGGATGTCGACTCTAATAATGCGCCCAACCACGCAATTTTATTGGCTCCGCGCGAAGTGCGATCGAACGCGAGTATCTTGTTGCCGAGTAGTGGCCAAGTTGCTCGAACTGATGGTCGGTCACGCTCCCTGTTGTAACGCGCGATAACTATTCCACTTTCCTTGAGGTCGTCACCGTCAAATGTCACTAATCCAAGAGATCGACCAAGTATCCAACCTCGACACATTGCATCGATTGCAGATGGTCTAAGCGCAACGAAGTCTTTTAGTCGTCTTGCTCTCCGATTCTTGAGACCATAAGCAGTTTCTTTGTCGGTCCCACCGGTCCTCCACATCGCCGCTATCGGTGCTGCCAAACTTGCTATTGCAGCAGGATGAATTGCACCTGACAATCGATACACAAACAAGATGCCCTCTGCATTGGATCGAGATGGGTCAAAGTAAGAACTTATGTCATCTCGTGAAACACCTTGAGCGTCAAGCAGAATCGCTTTTGCTCGCTGGTAGGGGCTATCTGGATCATCGCTTAGTGGCAGTGGAATTTTTTCTGCTTCAAGTGTGATGGGGACCGATCCAGACGCCATATGTCCAGCGAATCCTGCTTGGGCTTTCTCATGGATTTCGTGAAAAATTGCTCCCGGCACATGCGCAAGGGGAAGCGCCCGCTTGATTGCCCTTTGAAGTTGGATATAAAACTGTTCACGACGGGCCTGTCGATCTACTATCGCGCGTTCTATCTCGTTCGAGTCCGCCAGGTAGGTCAGTAAGGATTGATGGAGGAAATCGCCGAACGGATATCCTCTTCGCTCAAGCCACTTTCGAGCCTGTTGAAGTAGGTCCACGGGTTTCAAACCAACTGAGAAGACGGGTGGCGATGACATTACCCAAGGCGTCTTCATCTGGATTCCAGTTTTGCCGAGTTGACCACGAACGTAATCAAGGGGCGAAACCTGAGACACTGACTCGTCACGGCGCACTGACTCAAGCAAGTTAGCGTCAAAAATGCCTGGCCATGTTTCCCACTCAATAAGACAAAAGTCAAGCGGTGAAGGACGAAATCTCACCGGGACATCTACCCCACTCGGCCAATCAGAAACTTCTGATCTGGTCCGAACCGTAAAATCGCTCTCTAAGGCTTTTAACTCATCTTCAAGAGTTGCCAGAAATCTCGAGTTGAGCGCCTCATACGATTCTCGAAGATTCCCGTCAATAGTTAAGCGTCGAACTTCATTGAGCCCACTACGCATTAAAGACGCGAAGACTTCTCGAAACTTGCTGTGCTGCGAGTTGATTCGATCTTTGGGTTTTAGACTCGAAAAAATTATAGTTCGTTGATCTGCGGCAAGCTTTTCACCATAATTCGGGTCAAGTTTTGCCTTGTTGATCTCCGACAAGATTTCGACGACCCGCTCGCGAAGTCGACCGACCAGCATCAATGCAACCGGCAAACCATAGGTCGCCAAGTACTCTGAGACAAGTGTGAGAATTTTCTCTGGCATCTCCGAAATGAACTTCTGTTGTGCATCAAAGACGACTTTATTTGCCTTTCCTCTGAAATAATCCTTGTAAGAGGCTTCAACCTTCTGAGATAAGGATTGGAAAAGCTGATCTCGGGTAAACTGACTAGTCCAATCAGCATCGCCCTTCTTTTCATCAATCACTTCTCTAATCAGAGTGTTCAATGCTTCAAGATCAAAGAAGAACTTTGTAGCCTCTCCAAATCCGGCTCGTTTCAGAAAATCCGCAGTTTTTTGCTGAGAATAGTAATTTAGAACTTGATCTCGAGTTGCGCTTGGATCCTGCATTTCCTGTCGCGCCCGACGCATGAAGTCAGTTGCTATGAACGAGAATGACTCACCAGCCAGTCGGTGTGCCGAATAGTCGCCGAAAAGTTCAAGTCCCAAACTCAAACGAGCTGAGCCAAAAGATGAGACAACACCATTCAGTTCGATTTCCGATCTCGCGCCCGAATTATTATGGTGCTTCCATCGAGTTGCATTATGGTCCTGAAGCGCCTGCCAGTTTCCAACCAGGTCTGTTGTGAATGCGGCAGAGATTTTTGGGTCCAACAAAACAGAAGCGAGAGTTTCCGTAACAGCTCTGTAGGCCTCATCCGGCGAAGCCAAGTCGACCCCGTTCAAATCTTTGAGACCGATGATGAATGGGTAATCAGGACCATGTCGTCTTGGCACACCTTCCTGTACGTTCACCGCGCCCATAAATAGATCTTGAGCGGATCGATCTTTCGGTCTCAGGTAACTGTTGGTCAATTCCGAAATTGCCGCAACCGTGTTCAGTTCAAAGCCGCCCTTTGGGCCCTCAACGTTCTTAAAAATTTCAGCTGAATAAAGGACCGAGATGACATTATTTTCCAGTTTTTTTGCTGCAACCTTGGCGATATCACAAACATCAAGGAAGATTCCTGCACCTGTTCCACCCGCAAGAGACGAAATCACCACAACAAAGGGTTTTTCATTAGCCTTCGTCTGTTTACCATTTGTCAGTTTTGATGTGAGCAAATCAAGTTCACCTGTTGAATTTTGAATCTTTGTAAGTGCTGCTTCAATTCGATCGCCAACGAGTCCCATTTTGTCTAAGTTCGCCATTCGACCAAGGGCGCGAAGCTGACCAGCTCCTTTACCCATATCCTTAATCGTGTTGCTCGGAGGCACCCAGCCATTAAGTTGTTGATGACGCGACAACTTTCCTTCAGCACCACTCATCACCGCGTTGTAAACTTCAAGATAATCTGAGTTTGTTGAAGCAAGACTGATGTAATCTTCCTTGGGTAATTGGCTTCCGAACACTGTCGCCTTAGGGTCTTGCGTCTCCAAAGTGTCGATCCATAGGAGTTGCCACGAGTCTGGTATACCTCGATCCCAGCCTTCAACTTGACGAAGTCTGCTCTCAAGCACTCTACGAAGTCCGACAACAGTTTTGCCGCCCGAGCCACCACAGCCAATAATGATCATTGGATTCATAGAAATTCTGCCCCCTAATCGCGCTTTCTGATTTCTGACGATAGTCCCAATCCACTCCTAGTCCAAATTACGGCTAAAAGCGGAACCCAGAAAAGTACTAGATCTCCGGTAAACCCAGCTTGCTACCCTCGCTATTTTCTTCGCCTTTCTGTGGCTTCTTCCAGCGACAGTCTGCTAACTGGCTAAGTTGATCTTCAAGGGAGTTATCGATCCCGCGTGCCACGTCTTCAAGATATCCCCGAGGCGATTGAGCGCCTACAGCAACAAACACAACCCGACTTGGCGACGCCATAATTTCAGTTACGAGAGATTCCTTTGACTCAGAAGATCCATCTCCTTGCCAACTTGAAATTATCCACCACTCTTTAGTGAGATTCAACGAGATTCGACCCTTTCCTGAGCAACCTACGACTCCTCCTGATGCGATTACCGAGCCGATTTCGCTCGAAACCTCGATGAAACCAAGTTCGGACATTATTCGCCAACCCGCACGAGCCCGAAGTGTTGAATTGGATGCGCTCAGCGATCCGCTAATTTTGATTTGTCTAGGTCCTAAGGCAGATGGCGGAACCGGGAATGAAGTTGCAGATACTGAAGACCCCAACAAGGAAGCCCGAGCAGTTTGAGTATCGAGGCGATCTAATTCGACAGCCGTAATCCAAATCAGTCCACCTTCTGGTACCTGAATTCGTGCGAATATAAACCGAGCAAGTACAAGAATTGACAAGGCCGCTAATAAACCGAGCGCGGCGAAACGGACTGCCCGCCACCAATCAGGCGTGACGCGAAAGTCTGGCTCTACCAGGAAGGAGCCTTCGAGGCGCTCTTTGTCTACGGGTTCGCCATCCGTCTCGTATTCGAAGTCTATTGTAAACGTCTGAAAAACTTCCTGAAGATTTGTTCTGGTGCCGTCCAATGTAAAAGTGAAGGAGAATTGCTTCGGCTCTCCTGGCACGACTTTCAGCGGGAACCTCGATGATGAATTCGAAACAAATTTAGTTGCACCAAGTGACTCCAGAATTTTGATCTGTGGACCCGCGGTTGCTACTTGACCAACAGCTTCGTTTGCTTTTGCCGCGAACTCACAAGTTACCGAATCAGAGCCTTTTTTTAAGACTCCACAAACTGGCTTTTCAACAAAGGGGGTGCTCGGCGGTCGACGAAGTGTTATATCAAAAACTGAGTTCTCTTTTGACCACTCCAAGACGACTGGTCGTTCACCTTCAAGCACTTCATAACTCGCGTCTACCTCCAACACTTCTAATTTGACTTTCTTGGTCTTGGCACCTGCAAGATCCGACTCCGTGGGGGCAAAAGGGATCTCAATATACGATTCGTCAGGACCCAAAACAGTCTCAACCTTCACATCACCAATGCGCACTATTGCATTTAAAGAAACTGCCTCCACAGTCGACAGCCTCGATGCGTAGCTACCACAACGTTTTAGGGCAAGAAATATCTTTTTTTCTCGACCAACGATAATTTCTTCATCACCCTCAGCCAGATCGAACGCAATGCACCCACGAATCAACACATCTGCACTTATTGCAGCAGGAAAACCATTTTCATCACACGCCTGAATCGCCCACTGACCAACCCACTTGTCAGTTGGAGCATCAAACTCGATTTTTATCTCCAAAGTTGGCGCGTCATCTAATTTTTGTATCTCAACCGTTACACCTGTGATCGAGTCCCCAGAGCCCACATTCCCTCCTTCAAAAATCGGGATAGTGGCGAGAGTTTTTTGGTCATCATCGACTTGAATGAGCTCAATTTTTTCGACATTACCACGCGACCTTAAAAAAATGTCTGCACTCTCGACTGGCTCTGCAATAAAAAAGGTGTTCCCATTCTCTTTTTGATAGTTGCAAACGGTTTTTACCGAGACACCGCCAAAAATACTCTTACGCATGGCATCCGCGAGATCATCGACAGACCTAACCTCCACCAAGTAGCCCACTGGATCTTTAGTTCCACAGTCGGGGCCTTCTAAAAGCTTTCGCAAGATTGCAAAATTGCTCGCATCACCACTTGTGTTCAGACCGATTCCTAGTACGGTCAAAGATCCCTTGTTGTCAAGTAGCCGCAATTCATCTGCCACCGAAGAATTTCTAGATTCTCCTTGACCGCAAAGCAGATTCTCACCAACTTCCGCTGCTCGTTCTGCAGTCGCTCGATCTTTTACTTCGCCATTACCAATCTCGGCTTCAAGCCAGTCAAATTTGCGGCTGCGTACAGGTTTTTTTTCAAATTCAAACTTGCCATCAGTAAACCAGAGAACCACTTGGCAGTCGGATTGATTTCTAGACTGACTCAAGACATCAATTACACCACCCCGGTCAATTAAAGCACCGACATAATCGGTGTCAAAGTCATCATCTTTGGTTGCAAAATTCTTTAAGTCCGAAGGGACAAAGCCATCAATTGATTGCCACTGTCCGTCACCAAAAGATGGTCGAACTCTGCTTCCAAAATCCAAGAAGTTGACGCGAATTTGAACATTTTTATTTTCTTTCCCTGCTTCGGCATCGCGCTGCAACATCGAGATCACACTCTCCATAGCGCGAACCCTGGCCGGATCTTCATCTTTCTTACCGATTGGGTCAGAGACCCGCAACGACTGTGAAGTATCAATCACAAACAAAATGTCGACTTTGAGACCACCTACTTTGGTATTTGCATCGCGACATGCTGCGATTCGATTCGCTGGGAGAAGAACACCGTCTGACACCGCCGATCGCGTTAGTGCCACAGTTTCCAGTGGAAGGGCAGAAACAAAAGAGAAGAGCGCAACTGCACTCAATAGCCGTTTATACATCACCTCTACCCACCAAACTTGATACTTGCACTGCCCAAAAATGCATGAAGGGTAGAAAGCACGAGACCTGTGGCGAGAATAATTCCGAGAAGCTTGCCGCGACTTGAAACTTTGATATGGTCGGGACTGAGAGCCCTACGAAGTTCAACTTGATGTGCAATGACCACAATCAACGGTGTTGCTACCGCGCCAAGGACCCAGCCAATAGTGTTCCATATTTGATCTCCGCTGAGGCTTTCAACTCCATTGGAAAGATAAAACTCAGGATTGATGCCCATGAATAATAAGATCGCAGAAATGCCAGCAGCCGTACCGGCCACGATCACACCAACCCAACTAGTGCGGGTGGTCGTAGACACGTCTGTCTCAAACGAGTCGCTACCAATCCAAAGATCTGCCACGTTCCCTATCCTAATTCTTGAAAGCACAAGGGCGTAAAATTAAGACCAAATGGCGATCTCTGTGATATGTTTGCCTGATGGCTGATGTGGTGCAGGCTGGTTATGGTGGAATGCCATGCAATTATGGCAAAAGAGCAGTCGCATACATTATCGATCTTCTTTTGACGGTAATACCCGCCGCGGTTAGTGGTGCTCTAGGTTTGGTTCTGTTGTTTGTCTTTACTCCTTTGGGCATCCTCCTACTTGTGCTTAGTGGCATCTATGCGATCGTTTTCCCGATTGTCAATCTCATTCGACAAGGCACAAAAGGCTCAACGTTTGGCAAATCCCAACAAAAGATCGCCTTAGTGAAAAACGAAACGGGTGAACCGATTGGAATTTTATTCGCTTTGCTTCGAATCCTAATCTTCTGGTTTTTTAATGCCATCTCTGCTGGCATTTTTTTCATCGTCGACTATTTGTTCCCCGCATTTGACAAAAGGAGACAACGTATTGTTGACAAATTACTGTCAACGGTTGTCGTTGATTCTGCGGGCTTCACTCAAAATTCAACCCCATCTAACCCACTTCAAACGCCCGGGACGTTTCACGAAGAAAGCCCTAATTTACCACCACCGTCAATTTAAGATTTTCGCCAAACCTTTAATCGCTAGTCGGCAGCAATCCAAAAGCCTATTCCGGCCAACAATGAACCAACAGGTGTAGTCCAGGCGCCGGCGAGAACACGCAAATCTGCTTCTGCTGAAACAAGTCTCGCGATCACTACGACTTGAAGTAACGACACAAATGCAATTAGGGCAGTACCCGCTAACTTCATCGGTGGAGAAATTATGAGTTGTCTATTAAGTGACGAAAACACACCAACAGCCGAGATCAGCAACGCAACAACACTGAAAATTTGAATACCGCTGGCAACGAACTCAGAAATTCCATCTCCGGCACCCAAGTCGATCCACGTGCCGCTGACCTGTGACAAAGTCAGTTGTTCGCGTAACAATCCAAATAGGGTGCTTGTTGAAACCCAAGGTGCAAAAAATACTCCGTACAAAGCTAAAAGCGATCCGCTACCGATAATGAAGGGCGCAAGCTTTTGCAATTGATTGGGCGGTGGAGGCGGTGGCATCTCAAAGCCAAGCGCTGTGGCAGCATTAACCGGATGAACACTGGTCCAGCTATCGTTTTCAACAGCAACTGTCGACGATACTGAACGCTGAAACACCCATCCAGATGCGATGAATAAAACCGACCCCGGTATTAAGTAACGCATTGATGCATTCGCCTCGGATATAAGTAGAGCTTCATTGCCGACGGCGACAACCCCTGCCGTGCTCGCCAGTCGCACTGGTAACGATGTCAAGTCAAAAAGTGCCCAGACTGAGAGACCGACTGCAAATGCATGGAAAATCCAGCCACGAAGAATGCTTTCGCTGACTAGGCCTTCAAGCACACATTCCAACGCCAGCACAAGCACTGCGACAAGACCCACCCGGATTTGATCTTCGCGACTCATTCCACCAAGACCCAAAAATTTATTTGCCATTTACTGACCCCCATTTTACTAGATGACCTCTTTACAACTTACCCCCCATAGCAACAAACTCAGATCAAGTACTGTCCACCTACTTACTTTGACTAGTAGTCACATCTATCAATAGGCTCATGTATTCGTGATCAAGCCACTTAAAGTACGCAAGCTGCTCGTGCTCATGGCGACTCTTTCCATCTTTTCAGTGGTCGTAATTTCATGGGCCACTCCACTAGCAATGATTTTTGCGTTGAGTACCCTTGCCTACACATTCCCAATTTTTATGTGGCTCGATCGCCTTGAACCCGAGCCCAAGGCCATGCGATGGAATGCATTTCTATGGGGTGCTGGCATCTCAGCGATCATTTCATCTATTTTCAACAACTTAACAACTTCATTTCTTGGCTCAGCGATCGCAGCCATCTTTAGCGCACCATTGATCGAAGAAACAATGAAGGCACTCGGAATTTTGTCTGCGGCCAAGCGCCATCAGGTTGACTCACCACTCGATGGGGTAATTTATGCAGGCTATATCGGATTAGGTTTTGCCTCAGTCGAAAATGTCCTTTATTTTTCCATCGCTATTTCAGAGAACGAATTCGGCGCGAGCCTCATTGGCCGGGGCCTGCTCTCCCCATTGGCGCATCCATATTTCACGCTCTTCGCAGGTCTCTATATCGGCAAAGCCGTGCTTAAAGAAACTTCGCGCAGAGTCGCAGCGATAAAAGGTCTCTTGATTGGTGTTCCGCTACATGCGAGTTGGAATGCAATGACGATTTATCCGCCACTTGCAGTCTTAATTATCGGGCATATCGCATTATTCGTCATAATGGCTATCAAACTAGCCCGACTACGCCGTCGCGAAATCCAATTTGTGCGAGAGCACATTTCGAAACTTGCATTCACGCATAACTTGTCTCCGATCGAACTTGAGATATTCGGCAATCTCAAAGCCACGCGCAAAATGCGCCGCAAATTATCTAAGCATGAACGCCACGCATTCGATGTTCGTCTAACCGAGATAACTCGTATCGCATCGAAGATGGGACTTTAAACTAACAATCATTACCAACTTCGCCAACTTCTACCCCAACGTGGCGAAGTCTTTCGCAATGCGATAGCTAAACGTGGCATTCGTTTCTCAATCAACTCTGGCAAAATGATATGTACCAAAATATCTAAACGCCTCACAAAACGGCAAGGTGACCCAAACCAAAACTTGCTCTCCGGCGGAGCTTCGACATCTCGTAACAATAAAAACGTCTCACGAAGCGAATGATGACGCTCAAGCATCAAGTTGTCCTTACGCTCACGCGATAGAAAATAATTTTAACATCAAACCCGATAATAGTCCTTAGATGTCTCAGGTTCTCAGTAATGATGGACACAATGGCTTCTAGTCTCAATTAGTTATTCAAAAGTTTTGCCGTCTGGCATTGTTGTACCGGTTAAATACACTCCGCGCAGGTTAGCGTCTGCCAAATTTGCGTCTCTAAGGTTCGCGCCACGCAGGTCTGCGCCTCGCAAATTCGCGCCACTCAGATTTGCACCACTCAGATCAGCGCTATCCAGGTCGCAGTCTTCTAAGTCTGCTTTAGTCAGGTCTGCACCCCTCAAATCTGCACCTGACAAGTCTGAGCCACCTAACGCCGCGTGAGACAACTCCGCATGAGACAACTTCGCGCCAGAAAGCTCCGCACCTAACCTGATCATGTAGTCATTTACTTTCATCAGCCTAATTATGCCCCATTCGCACGAGCTAGTGCTAATTAGTAACGGGGTATTTCTTCTAGAATTTGCACACCAGACGAAACTTGGTATGAAACCTAGGCCTCAATATTTATCGCCATGGCAAAGTTCACCTTGTGGGACAAATTAGGTACTCAGTGACCGCTCGGGGTCGGCAAATGTGGACCTATGTATCCGATCAATACTTTTTTGCAGACCTGATCAGATGCATCAAAGAAGTGAATGCGTGGTGCCGGATGATCGTGGTCGATTTTTATGTGAGCTTCCATGTACTTCTGCCCTGTTGGGTCGACAGATTGATCTACCGGAAACAGCCTCGCCCGATAACAACGCTGGTCAGCTTCTAATGATTCAGACTCTTTCATTGAAACCCAGTTGGGAGAAATTGAGTCTTGCTTCCCCAGCCAGCGATAGAAGTCTCCCCCGTTAGCGCCAATTGAAGAACGCCATGCCGAATATTCGTTTAATGCGACAAGCGATCTGAAAATCTTTTTGGCCCATGCCTTCGCTAACGGATAGGAGTCAAGTTCGGAAACTATTTTTTCAACAGCAGGATTAATTTGCAGATTATTCAAATTTTTTCGGGCAAAAATCACTACATCAAGAGGTGTTTCAAACTCAAATTCAAAACCAGTTGAATTCTTCGGTGCCAGAACCCGAAGCATTGAATGAAGAATAGATTCTGACCCATTGAATGCTCGGCAATATGGCACAGCATGCTTTTCAAGCCAAGCGCTGGCGGAAACTGATACTTGTGGTGATGTATTCCAAATAGAAACAACAATTAGTGACTCTGGATTAATTTCCATTAAGAAATTTCCATTTGAGCTCGATGATGACGATTCTGGCACCCATCGCAAATCTTCTAGACCTAACCGCGTACGCCAGTGGTCCTCATAATCAAAGTTGTCCTGTCCGCCGAGCACTACGAGAGTCTTATTCGTTGTGTATGTCGACAATTTTGCCAGGAGATAGTCGGTGTACGAGTCAGGCTTTTGTTGTTGGTTACTTTGATTTGCACGAATATCGGCAATTCGAATTGCAATTTGCGAAACTGCACTAGCAAATGCTTGAGATGTTGCATCATTGATTTTTAGATTGCTGAAAACTTGCTGGATGGCAACATCAGCGGTCGCAAAATCAGAGATTGAAAAAGCAATTTCTGCAGCTTTCGCAGCCTGGTCAAGACCCGCGACACGCGCCTCATCGTCATGGTGAGTGAAAAATTCTGCGGCATTGAATAACAAAATTCCCAATAACTCATTCGGGTGTACTAATTCACCCAGACGATTTACCCGATCAACAACTTCGCTTGGTTTTTCATTATGACACCTCAAGATCAAGCTGATGTCATCTTCGACGCTCTCAATCATGCGCAGATCATCGGCTAGCTGAACGTAGTCGCGTCGCAGAAATCTCCAATCTGGATTTTTAACAAGTTGATTTTTAGCAAACTTAAATGCCTTGTCTTTGTCGAGATCAGTCAACGATGACATAACTTTCCGTGACCCCTCTTGGGAACTTACCGACATTGCCAATGCCTGAACCAACTGGATCGCTTTATCTTCGCTTAGGTACAGGCCAGGCAGATCAATGAATCTGATCGCTGTTTCCTCGTCAATTTGAGATACATAGTTCACAATTTTCTCGAACAAGGTATTGTCAGAGAGATTGAGTCGTTGAATAAGCTCCTCGGCTTCGTTTACAGCACCAGCCTTGAGTGATGATGCTAAAAGCCACGCAACGCCGCGCCCACTTTCTCGAATCTTTAGTACTTCCCTGAATAAATCTCGGGCAATACTCGTTTGACTCATCTTCAGATGAATCAACCCTCGACGCAACATGACTTCGGGCTCGTATGGAAACGAAACTGAGAGACTTTTCAGCACTTCGAGATGTTTTTTATCATCTTTCTCAAAAATTTCGCCGATTTCGTCTAAACAAATCGCCCATTCTGGACCCAGTAGTCTCGGCCCGATTGGGTCAGACTGCAAGTCTGGCAGCACATTGAATCCGATTGGAATATAGGTCGAAAATTGTGGATCTGGGAAAATATTTATTTGTATCTTCGCTGTACCAGGTTCAAGAAACTTCATGCTGATTGACATTACGCCGTCACGATCAATTGGAGGACAGCGATCAAGATCAGCGATTGCACCGCTATTGGTTACATGGAGAGCTTTCAGGCTGAGATCCACATCGGTGAGGTGGGGATTGTACGACGCGATTTCGAATTCGTACCTGTCTGCTTGATCGACTGTAATATCAATTTCTTTATCACGACCCTTCAATTTTGTATTTGCGGGTCGCAAGAAAATTGAGTTACGAAAGTCCCAGGCAGTAGTCACAAAATCAACTGCTCTGCGCCAAGAATCTAGGGTTTCTCCACTATCAGCTTCACGAACATTCGGCCAGTAATCCTGGTAGACCGACACAAACTTTGCTGGCGGATAGTTCTCTGTCTTGCTTTCCCACGCTGACAGCGCTCCAACAAAGTTGTCCTCGAGTTGAATAAATGGGCCAATCTCCAATACGAGTTTCAGTGTTCCTGTATCACTATCAATCTCATGCTGAACAACGGTCATTATTCGGGACGGCAAGGCATGAGTGCCGTCTCTGTCAGTGATACTTGCGATGCAGAGTGCGTTGGTCTCGTTTTTCAGTAAATCAAGCGCATCCTGTGCCACCCAGTTGAGACGATATGCGGTTCGAGTCTGCTCACCTTCTA
>SXGT01592394.1_pt1 | contig 15942 bp, 16 predicted proteins | sample 3176221 | NCBI WGS metagenome assembly SXGT01 (sample SAMN11356862, study PRJNA531348) | freshwater metagenome | isolation source: freshwater sample F1-120 | place: China: Fuxian Lake, Yuxi | collected 2017-12-25
GCGCGAGGTCGCGCGAGACGCCCTTCGCGGCGTAGTCGGAGACCAGCGTCTCGGCCTCGGCGTCGGTCCACAGTGATTTCATCGTCGGGTGTCCTGGGAGGGTTGCGGGCCTTGTCAGGCCTCGATGTCGGCGGGTGCGCGGTCGCCATCCGTCGGCGCGGCGGCCATCAGGCGCGCGGCCATGCCTGCGGTGACGACCAGATGGGTGGCGAAGCCGCCCTTGATGGCGGCGAGCAGGGGATCGAACTTCTCGTCCTCCTGCACGACGACGAGCCGGCGCGGAATGGCGCGGATCGCGTCGAAATCGGCGGAGATCATCCGCCGGTTGTAGTCGCAGGGCAGCAGCCGGCCGGCCGCGTCGATCAGCTGGCCGGCGATCACGCCGGTAGCGCCCAGCGCCTTGAGCTCGGCCAGTTCCGCAAGTCCGAGCGCCCCGCATTTGATGACGTGGCTGTCCTCGTTGATCGTGCCGATCGTGAACAGGGCGAGGCTGCACGACGAGATCGAATCGAGCTGCTCGCGGATCACCGGCTCCTCGCGCAGCTCCGCCGCCAGCGCCTCGGTGCGCAGGACCAGCGGCGCGTAGAAGTTCAGCCCCCGCGCGTTCAGCCGCCGCGCGATCTCCATGATGCACTGGTCGGGACGGTACTCGTAGGGCGAGCCGAGATTGCCGCACATCTCGACCACGGTGACGCCCTGCCGGTCGGCGAACGCCATCGCGTCGGCCATGGCGTAGACGGTGCGTCCCCACGCGACCGCGATGCGGTCGCCGCTCTCGACCATTTCGAGGAAGACGCTGGCGGCAACCGACGGGACCTGCGTGACCGGGTCGGGCGCGAGCCCGTCATTGCCGACGATCCAGACCGTGTCGAGCCCGAACGCGTCCTCCAGCCGGCGCGCCATGCGGTCGTCGCGGAACAGCTCGGTCGAGGTGGTGATGTTGACGATGCCCGCCTCGCGGGCGCGGCGAAGATAGAGCGTGACGGAGGCGCGCGAGATGCCGAGGCGCTGCGCCACTTCGTCCTGGCGCAGACCATGCGTATAGTAGAGCCACGCGGCCTTGTGGATCAGCTTGTCGACCGAGCGCTGCGCCATTCCGTCCTCCCGCTTCGACAAATACCGAGTGCATTGGCATTTGTCAAAATGGACATTCGGGCATTGAGGTCCCGGCCTGTCGCTACGGCGTTTCAGGTGACAGCACCTTGCAGGCCCGGCCAATCGTCTAAATTAGTATAATGAATTATACCGTGGCAAAGGTGATAGTATTTCGGCGTCAAAATCTGCACGCCTTGGTTGTTGCCTGGATGTAACACAAAGTTCAGGCTGTCGATGATAGGGCTCGGATCGATGTTTCAGTTCCGGGGTCGATTTGATGTTTTCACGTGCGCTGCCGTTCGTCTTTGCCGGGGTTCTCGCGCTTCCTGCGCAGGCTGCCGATCTCGTCTATGACGCCCCGGCGCCGATGACGGTCGCGCCGATGGCGTCGGTCTACGACTGGTCGGGCTTCTATGTCGGCGGCAACGCGGGCCATGCCTGGACGCGGTCGCGGACGACGGAGAACTCGATCACCACGTCGGGTCCGCTCGTCGGCATCGGTGCCGGCACGTTCGATCCCGCGGAGACCTTCCCGGGCGAGGACGGGTCCGCCGATCTCGACGGCTTCTTCGGCGGCATCCAGGTCGGCGCCAACCGTCAGAGCGGCGCGTGGGTCTACGGCGTCGAGGCGGACTACCAGGTCGCGCGCGCCGGCCACTCCGACGCCTTCATCGCCTCGCCGCAGGGGCCGTATTACGAGAGCGAATCCTCGCTCGACCATTTCGGGACGCTGCGCGGGCGCATCGGCCATGCCTTCGATACCGTGCTCGTCTACGGCACGGCCGGCCTCGCCGTCGGGCGCGGGACGGGTTCGCTGTCGATCACGGGCGGCGTGCCGGGCGCGTTCACCGGCCCGACCTTCTCCGACACGCAGAAGGAATGGCAGGTCGGCTACGCGGTCGGCGCCGGCGTCGAGGCGGCCATCGGGCGCAGCAACTGGACGGTGAAGGCCGAGTATCTCTATGCGGATTTCGGCTCGAAGCGCTACGACTTCAGCTTCCCGGGTTCCGACGGCTCGACGGCGACGACACGCTCGAGCCTCGACGCGCACCTGCTCCGCGTCGGCGTCAACTACCGGTTCTGATCACCCCGCGGTGGGCCGTGCCGCCTGCTCGCGGTTGAAGGCTTCCGCATAGACGAGGTAGTGCCGCCAGGCGCCCTCGACGATCATGCGCTTGCGGTCGTCGATCGGCCCCCGGTCGACGGCGGGGTTGCCCGAGTGGAAGCGGCCCGATGCGAGATGCTGGCCCGCGACCGTCCGCGTGCCGGCGGCGATCAGCACGTTGTCGCCGACGACCGTGCCGGGCGCCAGCACCGACCCCATGCCGACCAGCGTGTTGCTGCCGACCGTCACGTCGGTCGCGGTCACATTGTGGCCGAAGGTGACGTGGCTGCCGATCGTCACGTCGCCGTCGCGGGCCGTGACGATCGAATTGTCCTGGATGTTGGTGCTGTCGCCGATCCGGATCGCGTGGCGGCCGGCGTCGAGCCTCGTGCTGAACCAGACGCCCAGCCCCGGCCCGGCGGCGAGCCTGCCGGCGATTCGCACGGTCGCCGCGACGAACAGGCCGGCGCCCGCCTCGATCCGCGCAGCCGATGCGTCGGGGGAAGTCGAGGACAGGTCCGCGGTCGCGCGCGATGCGGCGTGCAGCGCCTCGAGTTCGGCCTCGGCGAGGCGTCGCACCGGCTTCGCCGGCACGCCCTCGTAGAGCCAGCCGCCTTCCAGTTCGGTGCGCGGGAAGACGATGCTGCCGTCGGCGAGCGCGCTGCCGGCACCGAGCTTCGACCCGTCCAGGATGATCGCGCCGTGCCCGATATGGCACCGGTCGCCGACCTCGCAGGCATGGATGATGCTGTTGTGGCCGGCCGTCACTCCGTTGCCGACATTGGTCGGGTGGACCTCGTGCGAGATGTGCACCGTGCCGCGTGCACCGATCCGGAAATCGTCGCCGATCTTCACATAGTGCCCGTCGGCCCGGATCACCGCGCCGGCGCCGAGCCATGCGTTCCGTCCGATGGTGGCGCGGCCGAGCACCGCGGCGCCCGGACCTGCATGTAGCGGGGCGGTCTCGAAGGACGGGCTGGTGCCTTCGTAGGGCAGGGTGAAGGGGAGGGGCATCGACGGTCTCTGGTGAATTTCGGCACACCTATCGCGAGGGTGGCGGGTGGGGTCAAGCTTTTGAGGCGGAGCCCCTTCGCACCCCCCCCTCTGGCCGGCAGGCCAGAGGGGGGTGATCCAGCCGGACGCCACCTTCAAAACACCGGCGTCTCGCGATACGTCCCCCAGACCGTCTTCAGCTTCTCCACGATGTCGCCCATGGTCGCGCCTTCGCGCACCAGTTCGATCGTGACGGGCATGATGTTCTGCGTGTCGTCGCGGGCGATCTCCAACATCCGGTCGAGCAGCGCCTGCATCTTCGCTTCGTCGCGCTCCGCGCGGACCTTGCGCAGTCGCGCGATCTGGCGGTCGGCGGTGGTGGGGTCGTAGGGATGCACCTCGATCTTCTGGTGGTCGTGTTCCGCGCGGTAGCGGTTGACGCCGATGACCGGCTTGTCGCCGGACTGCTTCCTCAGCGCCGTCTCGTAGGCGAAGTCGGCGATGTGCTTCTGGAACCAGCCCTCCTCGATCAGCTTGATCGTGCCGCCGCGCTCCTCGATCTCGTCGAGGATCTCGAAGATGCGCTTTTCGTATTCGTTGGTAAGCGATTCCACGTAGTAGGAGCCGCCGAGCGGGTCGACGACCTGCGTCACGTTGGTCTCGTCGGCGATCACCTGCTGCGTGCGCAGCGCGAGCCGCATGGCGTCCTCGGTGGGGATCGCGAAGGCCTCGTCATAGCCGTTGGTGTGCAGCGACTGCGCGCCGCCGAGCACGGCCGACAGAGCCTGCATGGCGGTGCGCACCACGTTGACCATGTATTGCGGCTTCGTCAGCGTCGCGGCCGCCGTCTGGCAATGGAAGCGCAGCCGCATCGATTCCGGCTTCTTCGCCCCGAAGCGCTCCTTCATGATCTTGGCGTAGCAGCGCCTGAGCGCCCGGAACTTCGCGACCTCCTCAAAGAAGTCGGCCTGGCTGACGAAGAAGAAGGCGAGGCGCGGCGCGAACTCGTCGACGTGGAGCCCGGTCTTCGTCACCTCCTCGACATAGACGATGAGGTTGGCGAGCGTGAACGCCGCCTCGTGCAGCGGCGAGGAGCCTGCCTCGGAGATGTGGTAGCCGGAAATGTTGATCGGGTTGTAGCGCTTCATGGTGGTCGCCGAATGGGCGATCACGTCGCGCACGATCCTGACGGAGGGGGCGATCGGGAAGATGTATTCCTTCTGCGCCATGTACTCCTTGAGGATGTCCGCCTGCACCGTGCCCGACAGCTTGTCGGGGTCGTAGCCGCGCTTCTCCGCCAGCACGATGTACATGGCGAGCAGGATCCAGGCGGTCGGGTTGATGGTCAGCGAGACGGAGATGGTCTCGAGGTCGATCCCGTCGAGCAGCGCCTCCATGTCGGCCAGCGTGTCAATGGCCACGCCCTCGCGGCCGACCTCGCCGTCCGACATCGGGTGGTCCGAATCGTAGCCCATCAGAGTCGGCATATCGAAATCGGTCGAGATGCCGGTCTGCCCCTGCGCGATCAGGAACTTGAAGCGGTTGTTGGTGTCCTCGCCGGTGCCGAAGCCGGCGATCTGGCGCATGGTCCAGTTGCGGCCGCGATACATGGTCGGGTAGGGGCCGCGCGTGAACGGGTAGCGGCCGGGAAGGCCGATGTCCTCGACCGGCGTGCCGGCGATGTCGGCGGCCGTGTAGGTGCGCTTCACCGGGATGTCGCCCAGCGTGAAGAACGCGTCGCGGCTTTCCGGGGCGCGCTTCACGAAGTCGGCGACCTCGGTCTCCTCCCACTCGCGGACGATGCGCTCCAGTTCCTCGCTCGTGACCCTGTCGATCGTGTCAGCCATCTGCGTCTCCCGTAAATTCGTCGACGATGGCGCGCGCCATCGCATAGGGGTCGTTCTCGCGTCCGGCGAGGCGGTCGGCAGCACCCTCGGCACTCGCCGCCAGATGCGCCCTGAGCCGTTCGGCCGTCAGCACCTCGGCCGTCTTGGTCAGGCGGAAGGCCGCGATCGCCCGCCGCCGCTCCGCTCCCGCCGGACCCTCGAGCGCCGCGCGATGCTTCTCCAGCGCCTCGATCAGCGCCTCGAAGCCCTGGCCGTCAAAGGAGGACAGGCCGACGACCGGCGGCCGCCAGCCATGGGCGCGCGGCATCTGGTCCTTCAACATCATCTTGAGGTCCGCAATGGTTCGGTTCGAATCCGAGCGGTCGCACTTCGACACGACATGGATGTCGGCGATCTCGAGGATGCCGGCCTTGATCGCCTGCACCTCGTCGCCGAGGCCCGGCGCCGACACCACCACCGTCGAGTGCGAGGCGCTGGCGATCTCGACCTCGTCCTGGCCGACGCCCACCGTCTCGATGATGACGATGTCGAAGCCGGCGACGTCGAGGATGTCGACCACGTCGAGCGCCGCATGCGCCATGCCGCCGACCGCGCCATGCGTCGCCATGGACCGGATGAACACGCCGGGGTCGAGCACCAGCTCCGACATGCGGATGCGGTCGCCGAGGATCGCGCCGCCCGAATACGGGCTGGACGGGTCGATCGCGACGATCGCCACCTTCATGTCGCGCCTGCGCAACTCGCCGACGAGCCGGCCGACCAGCGTCGACTTGCCCGAGCCAGGCACGCCGGTGATGCCGACGACATGGGCGCGGCCGGCACGCCGGTAGATGTCGCCGATGGCGGGGCGCGCCTCGGCCATGCCGGCCTCGGCGCGGGAGATCAGCCGGGCGACGGCGAAGGTTTCGCCCGCCGCGATGCGCGGCACCAGGTCGGCGGAGGGGATGTAGGCGCGCGCCATCAGGCGCCCGCCTTTTCCAGCCTCTCGCGCATGTCGCGCAGGACCGCCCGGTCGTCGATCACGCGGCGGGCCTTGAAGTCGGTTCGCTCGATCGAGTTTGGCGCCGCCACCTCCACCAGCGCGCGCAGCCCCAGGAGCTTCTGCAGGCTCGCCGCCACCGTGCGGCGGAAGGCTTCGAGCCGGTCGCCGCCGGCCTTCCAGACGGCCTCGCTCGGCTCGACGCGGACGGCGAGCTCGTCCATCGTGCCCTCGCGGGTGATCAGGATGCGGTGCTCGCCGCCATAGTCGGCCATCTCGTTGAGCACGGCGTCGATCTCGCTCGGATAGACGTTCTCGCCGCGGATCGTGAACATGTCGTCGATGCGCCCGATGATGCCCATCGGCAGGTGCGGATAGGTGCGCCCGCAGGGCGTCGGCCCGTCCTTCCAGAGCGTCAGGTCGCCCGAGACGAGGCGGATCATCGGCTGCGAGGTGCGCTCGAGCTGGGTGTAGACCGGCGTGCCACGCTGGCCGTAGGGCACGCGATGGAAGGTCGCCGGGTCGCAGACCTCGGTATAGACCATGTCCTGCCAGCAGATCATGCCGTCGGTCTCGGCCGAGCCGGCGACGTTCATCCAGGGCATGACCTCGCCCATGGAACCGGAATCGATGACGCGCGCGCCGTAGAGTTCCTCGATTTTGCCCTTCACGGCCGGGATCGAAGCGCCGGGCTCGCCGGAGAAGAACAGGGTGCGCAGCCCGAAGTCGCGCGGGTCGAGCCCGTTCTCCTTCGCCGTCTGCGCGAGATGCAGCGCATAGGTCGGCGTGCCGTAGAAGGCGGCCGGCTTGAGCATGTCGAGCCATTGCGCGCAGCGCGCCGTCATGCCGGCAGCACCCGCGCCGAACGGGAACGCCTTGGCGCCGAGCCGCTCGGCGCCCGCACGCGCGCCCCAGCTTCCGACATAGAGGCTGAAGATGGCAGCCACGCAGACGATGTCGCCCGGCCTGATGCCCATGCCCCACATGACGCGCGCATGCGCGTTGGCGACGGCGCGCCAGTCGTTGCGCCCGACGGCGAAGGCCGTCGGCCGGCCGGTCGTGCCGCTGGTGCCGTGGATATGGAAGACCTCGTCTTCCGGGATGCAGAGATAGTCGCCGAAGGGCGGATTGGCCGCCTGCGAGGCGCGCAGGTCCGCCTTGGTGACGACCGGGACCTTCGCTTCGAAATCCTCGAGGCTCTTCAGCATCGAGGGGTGGAAGCCGGCCTCGTCCCACTTGCGCCTGTAGAAGGGCGCGCAGTCATAGGCATAGGCGCACAGCTCCTGCAGCCGCTTCAGGATGGCGGCCTCGCGCCTGCCCGGGTCCATCGTCTCGCGACCGGGAAACCAGTAGCGGCTGCCTTCGGGCGGCCGGTACGTCTCGTCATAGGCGGGCGGGAAGCTCCAGAACTCCATTTCGTCGCTCATCGCGCGCCGCGCTCCTCGACCAGACGCGTCAGCGCGGCGACGATGTCGCGCGGCGGCGTGTCCTGGAGCATGACCTCGGCCACGCCCATCTGCTTGAGCGCCTCGACGTCCTCGTCGGGCATCACGCCGCCGGCGACCACGATCATGTCGTCGACGCCCTTTTCCTTCAGGAGCGCGAAGATCTTGGGGAACACGGTCATCTGCACGCCCGAGAGCAGGCTGACGCCGAGCACGTCCACGTCTTCCTGAACGGCCGCCGTCACCACCTCCTCCGGCGACCGGTGCAGGCCGGAATAGACCACGTCCATGCCGGCGTCGCGCAGGGTCCGTGCCACGACCTTCACGCCCCGGTCGTGGCCGTCCAGCCCGACCTTGGCGAGCAGCACGCGAATGGGCTGGGCCATAAAGTCTCCTCCTCGATAACTCCCCGAATTTCGTATACGGTATGCGAAATGATGCATTCTGTCCAGTCTTCCTCGCGAGGAGGCCGGCTGATAGATTGCAGCTGGCTAAAAGAGCGACTCAGAATGGATGCCATCCAGCCGAACAAATCGCTGTCGGACCGCGCCTACGAGGCGCTCGTGGATGCCATATGCACGGGGGAGTTCCGGCCGGGCCAGCGCCTGACCCAGGACGAGATCGCGGAGCGGCTCAACGTCTCGCGCCAGCCTGTCAACAGCGCCATCGCCATGCTGAAGGCGCAGCGTTTCGTCATCGAGACGGGCCGGCGCGGGGTCGAGGTCGCGCCTGTCGACCGCAACCTCTTCGAATGGATCTACCAGATACGCTCCGCGCTCGAGCCGCTGGCGGTGGAACTGGCGACGCCGCGGCTGACGGCGGCGTCGATCGGGCAGGGGCGCGACCTGATCGCGCGCGGCACGGCGCTGATGCAGGCGGGAGACGCGCTCGGCGTGCTCAAGGCCGACATCGAGTTCCACATGACGATCGCCACCCTGAGCGGCAACCGACTGCTCTTCGACATGATGCAGCTCAACTGGCAGCATCTGCGCCGTTCCATGGGCGAGGTCCTGCGCTTCCCCGGCATGACCCTGCAGGTCTGGAAGGAGCACCGGGCGATCTTCGACGCCATGGCGAAGGGCGAGGCCGCGCAGGCCGCGGCGCTCATGCGCGCGCATGTCGTCGACGCCCCGCGCCGCGTCACGGGCGGCTAGACGGGGACGCCGAAAGGCGGGAACCGGTTTCGGACGACATGATGGTCCAGCCGGTCGATCCGGCCACCGTTTCCTTGTTTGCGTGCCGCTGCGCGTGCTAGCGTCACCGGGTTATAAGCCGGTTCAGCGATGATCTTTGCCGCAGCAGCCAGAATTGTCGCCATGCGCATGGTCGCGCTGGTCTTTGCGCTGGTGCTGGCCATGCCCGTCCCGGCCGACGACCACGTGGTCGCGAGCGAGCACGTCGCGACGAGCAAGACCAAGCTCTTCAACTACGATTTCGAGCCCGAACTCCTCGTGCCGCGCGGCGAGCGCGAGCAGCGCGTGCGCGACCGGCTGGTCGAGCCGGAGCCGCATTTCGTCACGCTCGTCCTGCCTGCGGTCCGCCTCGCCGCCTTCCGCGCCGAGCCGGTGCCCTTGGCACGCTTCGAACGCGACGCGGCTTCGCGCTCGCTTCGCCCGCCGCCGCGGCGCAACCCCGATTCTCCCCGCGCGCCCCCGTCCGTAACGAGCTGACATCGTTGCGGCAGGCTGGTCCTGCCGTCCAATCGGACTTGTGTCGTGCCGGGCTTGCGGACAACGCGCTGATCGCGTTCCGCAGCGGCACGGGGAGACTTCAAGATGGAACTGCTGCTCGGCCTCGTTCTCGTGGCCCTCTCGATCGTGCTCATCACCTTCGCCCGTCCGGCCGCCGCCGGCGCCCTCAGCCGCTTCGTGCAGAAGCCGGGCATGGGCATGACGGCGTCGCTGCTCTTCACCGTGCTCTTCACGGCGGGCATCGGGCTGGTGATCTCGGGCCTGATCTCGTGAAGGCCTGATCAGGGCAGGGGAGGCGGCGGCTCCGGCAGGGCCGCCTCCCGCACCCATTCGCGCCACAGCGCGACCAGAAGGGCCATCAGCACCGGCCCGACGAAGAGCCCGACGAACCCCATCGTCTTCACGCCGCCGATCAGGCCGAAGAAGGTCGGCAGGAAGGGCAGCTTGACCGGCCCGCCCACGAGCTTCGGCCGCAGCGTCTTGTCGACGATGAAGAGTTCCGTGCTGCCCCACACGAAGAGCGCGATGCCCGCGACCGGCGATCCGCTGGCGACGAGATAGATCGAGACCAGCGTGAAGGAGAGCGGCGCGCCGCCGGGAATCAGCGCCATGATGCCGGTGATGACGCCGAGCGTGACCGGCGACGGCACGCCTGCCAGCCAGTAGGCGACGCCGAGCACGATGCCTTCGCCGATGGCGATGAGCGTCATGCCCATGACCGTCGAACTGATCGTGGCGGGCACCACGCGCGAGATCCGCTCCCAGCGCAGCGGGAAGATCTGCTCGCCGAGCCTGTCGACTTGGGCGAGGAAGTTCTCGCCGTCCTTATAGACGAAGAACAACGCGATCAGCATGAACAGCATCGCGAGCAGCAGGTCGAACAGCCCGCGTCCCGCGGCCAGCAGGGTGCGCGAGATCGAGCCGATGTTCTGGCCGCTGACCGCCTGCACCAGCTCCGCGATCGCGCCCGGATGGCCGACATAGCGGATCCACTGCTCGTCGAACCACGGGCCGACGCCGGGGAGCACCGCGATCCATTCGGGCGTCGGGCTGCCGGTGCGGTTGGTCTCGATGATCCAGGCGAACCAGACGTCCACCTCGCCGATCATGTAGCTGACCGCCATGAAGACCGGCACGACGAGGAAGGCGAGCACAAGCGCGATGGCGATCGACGCCGCGAGCGGCCGGTTGCCGTCGACCTGAGCCAGCAGCCGGCGGTAGAGCGGCCAGCTGGCGAAGCCGATGATGAGCGCCGCCAGCACCGGCACGAGGAAATCGTGGAAGAAGTAGATGCCCGCCGCGATGATCAGCACCAGCACGATGCGCGCGATCGTCGAGGTCGGGATCAGCGCGCCGTCGGCCGGCGTCGCCGTGCCAAGCCATCGCCGCTCCTGAGCCGTCATCCGGTCATTCCTCGTTTCCTGCGCAATGGCGCGGCGCCAGGCTGCCGCGCTACACTAGACCTCGCATCCCGCGGCGACAATCTCATGGCAGGCGGCTCGCCAGCACCTTGTCGATGCGCAGCCCGTCCAGGTCGATGACCTCGAACCGCCAGCCCTGGTCGCCGAAGACCTCGCCGGTCTGCGGTATGTGGCCGAACCGCTCCAGCAGATAGCCCGCCAGCGTCTCGTAGTCGGCGTCGGCGTCGATGCTGAAGCCGTCGAGCAGCCTCGCGGCGTTCGCGATCGGCATGGCGGCATCGAGCAGCCAGCTGCCGTCCTCGCGCTGTACGGCCTCCGGGTCCTCCTCGTCGGCCGTCGCCTCGAAGTCGCCGGCGATCGCCGTCAGCACGTCGGTCGGCGTGACCAGGCCCTGCACGTCGCCATATTCGTCGAGCACGATCGCGATCTGCAGGCCGGACGACTTGAACGTGTCGATGAGCCGGACCACGGGCATGCCGTCGGAAATGTAGAGCGGCTCGCGCACCACGCTCTCGACCGCCGGCATCACGTCGTCGAACAGGTCCTTGACGTGGACGATGCCGATGATCTCGTCGATGGAGCCGCGGCACAGCGGATAGCGCGTGTGGCCGGCGCTGCGGATCGTGGCGCGGTGCGTCTCCGGCGCGTCGGCCACGTCGAGGAACTCGATCTCGCGCCGCGGCACCATGATCGAGCGCACGGTGCGGTCGACGACGTGCATCACGCCCTCGATCATCTCGCGCTCGGTGTGCTTGACGATGCCGGTCTCGACGCCCTCGACGATCATCGCGCGGATGTCGTCCTCGGTCACCTTCGGCGAGTCCATGCCGGTCACGCCGAGCAGGCGCAGCACCGTGTTGGTGGAGATGCGCAGCACGAAGACGAGCGGCAGGCCGATCTTGGCCATCAGCAGCATAGGGGCCGACACGAAGCTCGCGATGCGCTCGGCATTGTTGAGCGCGATGCGCTTGGGCACCAGCTCGCCGACGATGAGCGACAGATAGGTGGTGATGACGACCACGCCGGCAAACGCGACGAGTTCCGCCGTGCGCACCGATCCGATCCATGGCTGGATGACGACCGCCAGCGGCTCCGCGAAGGTCGCGCCGCTGTAGGCGCCCGCGAAGATGCCGATGAGCGTGATGCCGATCTGCACCGTGGACAGGAAGCCCGTCGGGTCGGCGATGAGGCGCAGCGCGCGCGCCGCGCCGGCGCTGCCGGAATCCGCCATCTGCTGCAGACGGTTCGGTTTGGACGACACGATGGCCAGTTCCGACATGGCGAAGAAGCCGTTGAGCAGGATCAGCCCGAGAACGATGAAGATTTCCGCGGTGAGCAAGGAGGGGTTGTTCCGGTTGGGGGGCGGGGCACACAGACAGGCAGGGCCGTCAGTCCTGCGGGCCACCCTGGGTCGGTCGCGCTGATCCCGGTCCGGAACCGTCGCGCGCCGCTGGCGAAAGTAGCATTCCTGCGGCCATCATCAAGCCGCCGAGCGCGAGGCCGACCGCCACGTCGTCCAGCATGACGCCGGCGCCGCCCGGCACGGCCTCGATCCGGTCGAACGGCCAGGGCTTGAGCCGGTCGAGGAACAGGAACGCCGCGGCGGTGGCCGCGGTGACCCGCCAGCCGCGCGCGCCCAGCACCGCCATCGCCGCCATGAAGCCCGCGACCTCGTCGATCACGATGCGCCGGTCGTCGTAGAGCCCCGTCACGCTTTCCCACCTGTCGGCGGCGAGCATGCCGGCCAGCCCCGCCACGAGCGCGGCGACCGCCCAGCCCGCGCGTCCGGGCGACCGCCACAGGATGGCCAGCGCCGCGACCGGCGCAACGGCGAGGCCGGCGCGCAGCGGCTCGACCAGCCCGGCGCCGGCGAAGGTCGCCACGAATGCGGCCGGGTCGGCGAGCGTCAGCATGTCGGGAAGCGGCAGGAACTGGATCATGGTCGGTCGAATACCCTCGTGGCGTTCGGCGGGAGTTCGCGCGCAGGTGGCGCGGCGGCGGCGGTCGCGCAAGACCCGCTGTCGCCGATGTCGCAGGACGCGGGCCGGCCATCGCCACCGTGCGGCGCCTGGTGTAGAGACGGTGGCGTTGCAACGGGAGACCGTGTCCCATGGTCCAGATGATCGCGGCGATGGCCGCCGGCGCCATGATGCTCGTCGCGGCGCTGCGCGGGCTCCTGCCCGGCGCCCGCCTCCTGCACCGCCTCTACACGCTGGCCACGGCCGGCTGGTCGGCCTTCGGCGCGGCGCTCTATTACCCGGCGGTCTTCGGTCGCTACGCGCCGGCCGGCTGGGCACACAGCCACGGCCTGGTGACGCTGTTCGCCTTCGGCCTGCTCGTGCTCGCGGTCTGCGGCGCTTCGCTGATGAGCGGCGACGGCTGACGCGTTCACGCTGCGGCGAGGGACGCGCCGACCCAGGCCAGCGTCGCCTCGATCTCTGCCTCCGTCAGCACGTTGGTCTCCAGCAGGTCCATGCTGCGCAGCGCGTGCACGATCAGGAACGCCACGATCGCCATTTGCGGGTCGGACGCGCCGGCCTTGGCGCGGTCGAGCAGGCTGCGCTCGTAGCGGCGCACCGGGTCGAGCAGCTGCGGGTGCTCGGCAAGCGCTGCGAGCAGCCCGGTCGGCGGCGGCATGCCCGCCTTGCGCTCCGCCACCACGTGCTCGACATAGCACGCGATGAGCCCGTTCGGCCGGTCCTGCGGCGCCGATGCGGTGATGGCCTCGTCGAGCTCGCCGACGAAACGCTCAACCAGCGCCTCGAGCAGCCTGCCCTTCGACGGGAAGTGATAGAGCAGCCCGCCCTTGGACACGCCGGCCTCGGCGGCGACGGCCTCGAGCGAGACATTGCCCGGCCCGACCTGTCTCGCAAGCCGCTCTGCGGCCGCGAGGATGCGGTCGCGCGTATCGGCTCCCTGACGGGCCAATATGATCCTCCCACCTTGACTTTACCGACCGGACGGTACAGTAGACGGCCGGTCCATTGCAACGACTTTTGACGTAGCGCCGCCAGGCGCCTTCCGGGGGTTCCATGTTCAAGCGGCTCGCGATCGCCGTCGTCCTTCTGGCCGCGCTCGGCGGCGGACTGGTCTGGTTCAATTTCTTCCGCGACCGGATGATCGCCGACTTCTTCGCCAACATGCCGGTACAGACGGTCACGGTCTCGACCGTCACGGTCGAGCCTGTCACCTGGCAACCCAACATCTCGGCCATCGGCACGGCCAACGCCTCGCAGGGCGTCGACCTGACGGTCGAGGCGGCCGGCGTCGTGCGCGAGCTGAGCTTCTCGTCCAACGAGGAGGTCGAGGCCGGCCAGCTGCTGCTTCGCCTCGACGACGCCGTGCAGGTCGCCGACCTCGAGGCCGCGCGCACCCAGGTCGAGCAGGCCCGCACCGCGCTCGCCCGCGCCGAGGAACTCCAGTCGCGCGGCGTCGGCACCAGCGTCCAGCTCGAGGAGGCGCGCGCCGCCTTCCAGTCGGCCGAGGCGCAGGCCGCGCGCGCGTCCGCGCTGGTCGAGCAGCGCAAGGTGAAGGCGCCGTTCTCCGGCACCATCGGCCTGCCGCGCGTCGATCTCGGCCAGTACGTGTCGCCGGGCACCTCCGTGGCGACGCTCCAGGACCTCGCCACGATGCGCGTCGACTTCACGCTGCCGGAGCAGCAGCTCCCCGCACTCGCGGTCGGCCAGAAGCTGCGCGTGCGCGCCGAGGGCGTCTCGCAGCTCTTCGAGGGAACCATCTCGGGCATCGATCCGCGCGTCGATCCGGCAACCCGGCTGGTCGCGGTGCGCGGCGTCGTGGAGGCGGCCGACAGCGGCCTGACACCCGGCCAGTTCGTCCGCATCGAAGTCGTGCTGCCGGAGGAGGAAGGCGTCGTCGCCCTGCCGCAGACGGCCGTCGTCACCTCGCTCTACGGCGACTACGTCTATGCCGTGCGCACCCCCGAGGGCGAGACGGAGGCCGCGCCAGCCGCCGCCGCCCCGGCCGAGGCGGAGCCCGCCGCCGAGGAGGGCGCCTCCGAGGCCGAAGATGCGGATGCGTCGGAAGAGGCCGAGGCGGCCGCGCCGCCGCCGCTCGAGGTCCGCCAGATCTTCGTGACCGTCGGACGCCGCACCGGCAACGAAGTCGAGATCGTCGAGGGCGTGGCTGCCGGCGACGTGATCGTCACGGCCGGCCAGAACCGGCTGTCCAACGGCACCCGCGTCGCCGTCGACAACACCGTCAATCCGGGGGTCGAAGGGTCCGAGGAGCAGGCAAGCCGATGAACGTCTCCGCCCTCTTCATCCGCCGCCCCGTCCTTTCGACGGTGCTGGCGCTGCTGATCCTGCTGCTCGGGTTCCAGGGTCTGTTCAACCTGCAGATCCGCCAGTATCCGGAGGTCGAGGAGACGGTCATCACCGTCACCACCACCTCTCCCGGCGCCAGCGCCGACCTGATCCAGGGCTTCATCACCGCGCCCATCTCGTCGGCCGTCTCGACGACGGAGAACATCAACTACGTCACCTCGCAGAGCCGCCCCTCGGCCAGCGTCGTGACCGTGCAGATGGAACTCGGCGCCGATCCGGACGTGGCGCTCACCGAGGTCATGTCCAAGGTGCAGCAGGTGCGCGGCAGGCTGCCCGCCGACGCGCAGGACCCGACCATCGTCAAGGGCACGGGCATGCAGTTCGCCACCATGTACCTGGCGCTGCAGAACCCGAACATGACGGACGAGCAGATCACCGAATACATCGAGCGCGTCATCCGTCCGCGCATGTCGACCATTCCGGGCGTCGCCGAAATCCAGGTCATGGGCGCGGCCAACTACGCCATGCGCGTCTGGATCGACCCGGTGCGGCTCGCCTCGCGCGGCATGACGGCGGCCGAAGTGCTGGGCGCGATCAACTCGTCCAACTTCCTCGCCGCGCCCGGGCGCACGAAGAACGAATACGTCTCCTACGCGGTCACCATGCGCTCCACGCTGCAGACGCCCGAGGCCTTCGCGCAGCTGCCGCTGAAGGCCGAGGGCGACGACGTCGTGCGCCTCGCCGACGTGGCGGAGGTGGAACTGGCCGCCGAGAGCTCCGACATGGTCGTCAGCTTCAACGGCGAGCCCGGGACCTTCATCGGCGTCTTCCCGACGCCGTCGGCGAACCCGCTCGACACCGCCTCGGCGGTGCTGGAGGAACTGCCGGCGATCCAGGCGAGCCTGCCCGAAGGCATGTCCATCACCATGATGTACGACGCGACCGAGCAGATCAGCGCGTCGATCGACGAGGTCTTCGTGACGATCTCCGAGGCGGTCGTCATCGTCGTCGTCATCATCCTGCTCTTTCTCGGCTCGTTCCGCTCGGTGCTCATGCCGATCGTCACGATCCCGCTGTCGCTGA
>SXGT01359967.1_pt1 | contig 15941 bp, 13 predicted proteins | sample 3176221 | NCBI WGS metagenome assembly SXGT01 (sample SAMN11356862, study PRJNA531348) | freshwater metagenome | isolation source: freshwater sample F1-120 | place: China: Fuxian Lake, Yuxi | collected 2017-12-25
ACGCCCCACGCCGGACCGCTCGACGAAGCGGGCTCGGTGGCGCTGTGGGAGTCCGAAGGGGTGTGGCACCTTGTGGCCTCCCAGCCGAGCGGCACCCTGGCCACGGGCACGGTGGACGGCGGCGGGCTCGCCCCGCTCACGTTCCCGGCGCCCGCGGCGCACACCCGCCTCGCCGACCTCGACGGCGACGGCGTCGTCGACCTGCTCGCGTGGTCCGACGCCATCCTGCAACTCCCCGGGGTCGACCCGGCCGCCGCCACGGTGCTCTTCCCCCCCGACCCCGAGCGCCCGGTCGTGGACGTGGAGGTGGGCGACCTCGACGACGACGGCCGCGACGACCTGCTCGCGGTGTGGCACGACGACGTCGAGGACACCGAGTCGGGGGTGTACTCCCCGCCGTCGTTGGCCCTGGGCACCCCCGAGGGGTTCGCCCCCCTCGCCGATGTCGTACCGGGCGACACCGCCTGGGGCGCGGCGTTCGACGTCACCACGCTCGACTGGGACGACGACGGCGACCTGGACGCCTACCTGTGCTTCGACGGCCCCACCCGCCAACCCAACCGCCCGCTGTGCGACCGGGACGGGAGCCTCGGCGCCTGTGACGCCGCCGGCGCCGACGTCGCGGTCTTCTGCATGGGCACCTCCGTCGGCGACGTGGACGGCGACGCCGAACCCGACCTGTACCTGACGGCGAGCGGCGCCCACCGCCTGCTCCTCGGCTCTGCCGACGGGTACTACGACGCCACCGCCACCGAGGTGGGGCTCGCCTTCGAGGCCGGCCAGATGGGGTGGGGCAGCAGCATCGTCGACCTCGACAACGACGGCCGCGCCGACATCCTCGCGGCCACGGCGGACTTCACCGCCGGTCCCGGCCGGTGGCCGCTGTGGGTGCTGGCCCAGGAGTCCGACGGCGTGTTCACCGACATCGGCGCTGCGCTCGGCTTTCCCCGAGCGGCAGGCGGGCGGGGCGTCCTCACCCACGACCTCAACGGCGACGGGGTCGTCGACGTGCTGATGGGCGACATGGCGCGGCCGCCGTGGCTGTTCTTGTCGCAGGGCTGCACGGCGGCGGGGTGGATCGAGGTCGACGCGCCGCATGGCAGTTGGGTCGAGGTCGAAGCGGGCGGGCAGGTGTGGGGTGCGCTGGCCAGCGAAGCCCCCGGGTTCGGCGCCACCGGCCCCGCGCGGGTGCACGTGGGGCTGGGCGAGACCGCCGTGGTCGACCGGGTGCGGGTGCACGTGCCGGGCTACGGCGCCGACGTCCTCGAAGGGCCCGTGGCGGCGCGGCGGCGCGTGGTGTGGCGAGCGCCCGGGGGCTGATGGGCCGGCCGCCCGCCCCGGCGCGCTTCGGGACGGTCGCGGGCCGGCCCCACCGCTCCCCGCCCACCACTCGTCGCCGACCCGTCACCGACGCGGCACCTACCGGCGATAGTTCCGCGCCCGATGGGCATCGTGGTGCTGGTGTGGGTGGGCTGCGCGCCCATGGACGGCGAGGCCGCACGCGACGCGTGGCTGCTCGACCAGCACCTCGCGGCCAACCAGGTGTGGCTCGACCGCGATCCCCAGTTGGTAGGCCACAAGTTCGCGCGAATGGCGTCGTCGGACTGGGAGTATCTGCGGGGGAGCACGCCGGTGTGGTACGCCGACCTCGCGCGTCCCGACCCCGACCGCCCGGCGACGGCGTTCTTGCGTTCGGCCGCCGCCAACGACGTGCTCGTGGTCGGCGACCCGCACCTGGAGAACCTCTCGACCCTCCTGCCGGGTGAAGAGCCGGACCTCGCCGACGCGGCCCTCGATGCCCCGCTGGTGCTCGAGTGGATCGACCTCGACGCGGCCGGCTTCGGTGCGTGGACCCTCGACCTGCGACGGGCGGCGATGGCCTACGCGCTCTTCGCGGGCGACCAGGGCTGTCGCGACGATGGCTGCGACGAGGCCGCCGCCACCGCGCTGATCGTCGGGTACGCCGGCGAGCTGGTGCGCCAGGAGGCGGGCCTCGCGCCGTGGGACCCCGCGGTCGAAGCGCGGTGGGATCCGGTATTTGCCACACGCCTGCGGGCCGACGCACGCGAGGACGGGGTCCTGGGCGCCGCGCTCGCCGGCCGATCGGAGCTCACCGCGGTCGGTCGGCGCATGCGCGTCGACGAAGGCTTCGACGACGTCGGGCGGGCCGACCTGCCGCTCAGTGTCGAAGAATCGGCGCAGCTCGACCGCCTGCTCGGCGCGTGGACGGGCAGCCGCCCCGCCGGCCTCCGCGTGCTCGACGCCGTGCGTCGGTACGGCCAAGGGGTCAGCTCGCTGCCCGCCATCCGCTACGTGGTCCTCTACGACCGCGGCGACGACGCCCCGGACGACGACCGCCTCGTCGCCTTCCGCGAGGTGGCGGCGCCGCCTCCGATCGGCCCGGTGGTGCGCCCGTTCGACTCGAGCGAAGCCCGCGTGCGCGAGGTGGCGGCCGCGTTGTGGAGCCGACCCGACGCCGACGTCCGGGCCGACGCGGTGGCCGACGGTGCGCTGGTCTTCAAGGTGCTCTCGGTCAGCGGGTGGGGCCAGACCTTCGACGTCGGGGACATGACCGGGCTCGTGAAGGGCGACGTGGCCACCGACGCCGATCTGCTCGGCCAGGGCGAGCTGATCGGGCGCGCGCTCGCCGCGGCGCACGCCCGCGGCCACACCGGGGACGGGCTGCCGAGCCTCCCGGTCCTGCTCGACGACCTCGACGCGGGCGGGGGCATCGACGCGCTCGTGGCGGAGCTGGTGCCGCTGGCGGTGGAAGACGCGGCCGGCGTCCGCGCCGATCGTGAACGTTTCGTCGAGCTGCGCGAACGGGAGGGCAACCTGCTCGGCGCACGCTGGCTCCGGGACGCCCCGTGAGCTGCATCGCGTGGTTGCCGGCGGCGCTTCTGCCCGGCTGGAGTCCGCCCGCGAGCGCGCCGAGCGAGATGTGCGCGGCCGGTGAGCTCGAGGTGGCCGGCAGGCTGCAGTACGTGGACCCCGACCCCGGCCTCCAGACCGTCTTCGACCTGCCGCGCGCGCGCGTGGGCCTGGCCGTCGGCTCGCGGTGGGCGGGCGCCAACCTCCGGCTCGGCGCGGTGCGCTCCGCGGGGGAAGGCACGTATGTCGGCGTGGACGGCGAAGCGTTCGTGGCCGAGCTCGAGGTGGCCGAGGCGATGGCCGCGTGGTCGGAGGCGGGCCTGCGGTTGTCGTTGGGCGCGGTGCCCGACGTGTGGGTACACGGGGCCGACCGCGCGTGGGGGCACAGCGCGGTCTGGGGAGAGCTCGGCGACTCGCTCGGCTGGATGGACCGCTCCGACCTCGGGCTGCGCGTGGATTGGAGCGGGTTGGGGGGCCTCGTGGGCGTGGCGGGGAGCTTCACCACCGGCGAAGGGGCCAACTTCCGCGAGCGCAACGAGGGCAAGGACCTCGCGGGCACCATCGCCATCGTGCCGCTGGCCGGCACGGCGCAACCGCAGGCGCTCGTGGCGGAGCTCTACGGTCGGGATGGCAGCCGCGGCCTCGGCTACGCGGCCGACTCGCGCGTGGGCGGGCGCCTCTCGGGAGAGCTCTCCCGCGTGGGCTACGGCGCCGAGGTGCTGGCCGCGTTCGGCGTGGCCGGCGACGGCGCGCGCGAGCCGGTCGGCGCCAGCGTGTGGCTGCGCGGACAGCCCTGGGGGCCGCTGGTCGGCGCCGCCCGGGCCGATGCCTGGTCCGAAGACCTCGACCACGACGCGGCCGCGAGCGCGGCCGTGCTCGCCGCGGCGGGCGTACGCCTGCCCGTCGAAGGGCACGGCGACGCCGAGCTCCTCGTCGGCGTGCGCCACACCGCCCTGGGTCGCGCCGTGACCGAAGTGCCCGGGGCCGACACGGTCGAGTCCGGCACCGCGTTCTTCCTCCAACTCGACGTCGATCTCGCCCACTCGTGGAGTGCCCCGTGACCCTGTTCCTGCTCTTCTCCCTGGCCTGCTCCCGCAACGGCGCCACCGACACCGCCGGCGACTCCGCCGGCCTCGACGACAGCGACGACTCCGGCGACGCCGGGGCGACCCTCGCCGTCGGCGAGCTCGTGATCACCGAGGTGATGTACGACCCCGCCCAGGTCGACGGGGACTTCGGCGAGTACGTGGAGCTCTACAACGCCGCCGGCCGCACCCTCGACCTCGCGGGGGTGACCGTGGCAGACGACGACGGCACGGGCAGCACCATCAGCGGGGCGCTCTCGGTGGCCGCCGGCGGCTACGTGGTGCTGGCCGGCTCGGCCAACCAGAGCGCGAACGGTGGCTTCGAAGCCGACTACGCCTGGGAGGCGGGCGCGGTCAAGCTCGGCAACGAGGGCGACACCGTCCAGATCTTCGTCGGCGACACGCTCGTGGACGAGATGAGCTGGCTCGAAGAAAACACCCCCGGCGAAGAGGGCGAAGCCATCGGCCTGGACCCCGGCAAGCTCGACGCGGGCTCCAACGACGACATCGACAACTGGTGCGGCCAGGACTCCACCTTCGGGATGGGCGACCAGGGCACCCCGGGCGCCGCGAACGACGCCTGCGGCGACTGATCGGGTTCAGCGTGCGGGCAGGACGAGGGGCCCCACCATCGCGAGGCGGCTCGGGGTGGTCGCCGACTCCTCCTGCAGGTCGACCGCCAACCACCCTTCGCCGCCGAACACCACCCAGCCGAGCCCCGACACCTCGGCCGTCGGCGGCCCGCGGAGCACCGGAGTGAGCCGGCCGTCACGCAGCGCCCACAGCCAGTTCTCGCCGCCGCGCTTGCGGCCGTCCTCGGCGATGAAGAGGGTGTCGAGCTCGGGCGCCCACACGAGGTTGTCGGGGTTGGCGATGCCGGTGGTGGCGCACCCCGCCGACGTGAGCTCACCGGACGCCACCACGTCGACCGCGCCGCCGACCGGGTCGATGGAGACGACCAAGCCACACGGCGCCGTGCCGACCCCCAGGCGGCGCGCCGCGTCGGCGTCGACGGCGGACCAGGCCGCGAAGATGCGGCCGCGCCGGGCGTCCCACGCCAGGCCCTCCTCCTTCGGGAACGCGGTGGTGGCGCCCCGCAGGCCGGCGTAACGACGGGTCTCGAAGTGGCGCGCGAGCGCCTCGGCGCCGGGGACCAGCCCCAGGCACTCCCGGCCGGTCGCGCTCTCGACGAGCTGCCCCGCGGCGCACACCCCGTCAGCCGGGAGCGTCCGCGTGAGGATCTCCGTGAACGAGGGCGGCGACGCCCACCGCGCGGCGACGACGGCGTCGTCGGTGGGGCCGAGCTCCACCCAGCGCACCGTGCCGAGCGTCGCGGCATCGGGGCCGGCGGTGAACGCAGCCGCGGCGAGGGTGCCGCGGGAGAGGTCGCCCGCGGCGGCGGCGACGAAGCGGTAGAGCCCGCCGCCGCCGGGGTGGTCGTCGGACAGGTACACGGTGCGGTCGTCGACCGCGAGCTGCTGCTCGTGGGAGTACCGCCCCAGGGCGAAGCGGCGCTGGAGGGCGCCAGCGCCCTGCGGGCCGACCTTGACCTCGAACGCCCAGCCGTGCCGGTACGGGGCCGACCCGCCCGGGAGGGTTCGCCAGCGGGTGTTCCAGCCGTTGTCGAACTCGCGCTCCACCCCGCGGCCACGATCGGCCTCGAGCGGGATGTGCCCGTCGGCGAGCGCCACGGCGGCGTCGGGTTCGTACTCTTCGGAGCCCAGGTGGCTCCCCCACGGCGAGGGCGCGGCACCACACGGGTTGTACACGGCGGGGCCGTCGACCGGGATCGGCGCGGTGCTCGCCGCCACAAACCCCCCTTCCGGCCGCCGGACGAGCTCGCTGACGTAGAGGGCGCCGGCGGCCCGCTCGAAGTGGGTGACCATCCACAACCGGCCGTCGCGGACGTGGAGGGTGTTGGCGTCCATCGCGTCGGCGACCCCGCCGGCGTCGCCCCCGAACGGTACGCCCGCGACCGGCTCGCCGGCGGCGAGCAACGGCCACCACCGCGCCCCCTCGCCAAGCGCCGGAAGGGCGGTGACGCCCTCCACCCGCGGCGGCGTCGCAGGGTCGGCGGGGGTGACGAGCGGCGCGGGCGCCGGGACGCAGGCGAGGAGGGTCCACCACATGCAGCCCCCGCTATCGGGAGGTTGTGTCGGCGCGGTGTCATCCACCCGCGGGCGGTCACTCCAGGCGCTGGTCGTCCACCGGGTTGGCGAAGTTGTCGCGGATGCTGCGGAAGGTGGACCACACCATGAACAGGCCGAACACCAAGGCCAGGCCCCCGCCGCCCCACCGCATCGCCGCCGACTCACCCGCCCCGGCGCACGCCGCGCCGATGGCCAGGATCGCGAGGGCCGAACACCCCGAGGACGACGTGCCCCACACGCTCTCGACGGTGAACGCATGCCCGCACCGCCGGCACTGGTACCGCATCTCGACCCCCATCGGGATGCCGTTGGTGCGGTGCGCCGTGACGTGGGTGGCGACGCAGGTGCCGGCACACTGCGCACAGCGCCGCAACGGCGCCCCCATGCGGTACCGGATCTCCGGGACGGCGGCGCCCGGCACCACGGGGTTGCGGGCGTCCTGCTGACCCCGCCACCACGCCAGGGCCAGGATGCCCAACCCGATCCCCGACGGGCAGACGAAGAGAGCGCCGACCACCCACAGCGCGATCTGGCGCATGCGGGAGTGGATCGTGAACCGCGCCCCGCAGCCCTGGCAACGGTACTCGCGGGTGCTCTCGCTGGTCTCCATGCCCCAGTTGGTGTGCCGCCAGTTGGCCTCCAAGAGCACCTTGGGCTGGCCACACGCGTGGCAGCGGCGGACCTCGGTGGGCGTCGACACCGGCTACTCCATCACGGTCATGAGGCCCGCCATCCCGTCGTCGGCGTGCTCGAGGATGTGACAGTGGTACATCCACTCCCCCGGGTTGTCCAGCGCCGACACCAACGTGACCGTGGTGCGCGGCGGGATGTCGAAGGTGTCCTTCCAACCCTGGCCCTCGGGCACCCCCTCGCCCCCCACGTCGACCACCTGGAACCGATTGCCGTGGATGTGGAACGGGTGGTGCATCTCCGATGCGTTCTCCACCTCGAAGGTGGTGTCGACGTCCATCATGACGTCCACCATCGGTACGTCCGGGAACCGCTGCCCGTCGATCGTGACGGTGCCGCCCTCCATGTCCTCCTCGAGCAACCAGTGGTGCCCCACGTTGTCCACGGCCGCGCCCCAACTCGGCACGTCCGGCGCGGGCTGGACCCAGCCGCTCCCGGCGACCGCGGTGTCGGCATACACGAACGTGGCCACCGGATTGTCGCCATTCCCCATCGGGTCGGGTTCGATCATGTCCCCGTGCTCTTCATGCAGCTGAAACCGACGGTTCATCAGGCGGTACTCGCCTCCCGCCTCGCCGGTCGCCTCGACCACCACCATGTACCGCTCCCCGGGGGCCATCACGAGGTGGTCCACGGCGTACGGCTCGGCGAGGAACCCGCCGTCGGTGCCCACGACGGTGAACGAGTGACCCTCCAGGTACAGGTCCCAGTACCGGGCGTTGCTGGCGTTGACCAGGCGCAACAGCGTGGTCTGCCCGGGCGCCCACCCGTAGCGGCGGTCGGCACGACCGTTGGCGAGCAGGAGGTTCCCGAGCCGCCCCATGAGCTGCATCATGTCGGTGTCCGGCGGCGCGATCTGTTGGGTGTCCTCGTCGAGGAGCACGTCGTCCAGCACCAGCGTCTGGTCGCAATCGGGGCGCACCTCGCCCGGGGCGTGCACGACAATCGGCGCGTACAGGCCCGCCTCGATGGTCGTGGCGGTGTCCATGTGCGTGTGGAACCAGTAGAAGCCGCTGTCCACGAGCTCGAACTCGTAGTCGAACGACTCGCCGGGCTCGATCGGGTCGCCCATCATCTGCATGATGCCGTCCATCTCGGGCGTGACCCGCAGCCCGTGCCAATGCAGGCTGGTGCCGAAGTCCAGGTCGTTGGTGAAGTGGACCTTGACCGTGTCGCCGAGGCTCGCCTCGAGCACGGGGCCAGGAACGGAGCCGTTGAACGCCATGCCGCCGGTGAGCGGCACGTCGGTACCCGGGTCCCAGGCGGTCGCGCTGGCGACGAGGTCGACCTCGACCACGTCCGCGGCCGCGTCCAGGTCTGGCATCGCCGTGTACCCGCAGGCGTCGGGCACGTCGGTGGCGGCGGTGTCGCCGGAGTCGGTCCCCGCGTCGGGGCCGGTGTCGACCCCCTCGCACGCCACCAGGACACAGAGCAGCAGGGACGAGCACGGACGCACGGCGGCCTCGGGAGACCTCCCCGCTTAGCCGGGTTTCCCCGAAGGTGCCTCAGGACGCCGCGCCGCGACCGGCCGCTCCCGGATCCGAGCCCGGCGCGCGGCGCGCGGACGCGTGCGCATGTTGAAATCGTGGTAGTCTGCCCCGGTGAAACAGCGCCGTCAGCACGCCAGTTCGCCGTCATCGGCCCCCGCAACGGACGAGTGTGCCGCTCTGGGTCCGCGCGGGGCCGGTCGCGGCAACGCAGCCCGACAGGATCGGCTCGCGGACGCCGGCCACCTCGTGCGTGCGGCGCTCGAGTCCGCGTCGAGCCCCGTGCCGTTCGGCGGCGACCTGGCACCGCTGCTGGGTCTCGACCCGAGCGTGGTCGTCACCCACCTCGGCACGCCTGAGGCCGTCGCCGCGCTGTCTGCGATGGGAGCCGAGGCGGCGGCCGTCGACGACCACCTGCTGTTTGCGTCACGAAGCCCCGATCGGCACCTCGTGGCGCACGAGCTCGCCCACCTCGCCCAGGCCCGGCGAGGCAGCGCGCCTGCCGGCAGCGCGTCCAAGCCCGGCGACCGGTCGGAACGAGAGGCCGACGAGGTCGCCGAGAAGGTGGTCCGCGGGCAGCCCGCGGCGGTCGAGGCTGCGCCCACCGGGGAGCTCTCCGGCGGGTGGTTCAGCAACGCGGTCGCCGCCGCGACCCAGGCCGTCTCGACCGTCGGCGCGGCCGTCGCCTCGCTGGCTGCGCCGGTCGTCGATTCCGTTGGCCCGTCGACCGCGCCCGCCTCTGCCCCGACCACCGCCGGCTGGCTCGGGAACGCGCTCGCCGCGGTGTCGGGCGCCGGACCGGGCGCCTCGGGGTCCAACGCCGTCACGACCGACGCAGCCGAGGCAATCCTGACGCCCGAACAGGTGCAGGACCGCCTCAGCTATGGGCTGCTCGATTGGCGGATCAGCGATGCGGACGCAGAGGAGTCCGTGTCGGCGATGGCCGCGATGGACGACGCGACGCTGAACCGGACGGTGGAGCTCCTGGGCGAGGATGGACTGCGACGCCTCACCGAGCACTACAAGGGCAACCTCCCGCTCGACCTGGTCACGCGCATCCCCTCCCTGGATCCGGCCCTGATGGGACTCCAAGGCAACCTTCCCGGCGGCGTGGAGTACGAGGACTTCTCCGACTCCGGCGTCCTCTTTTCGGACGGCGGGCCCACCGCCTCCGACGTCGTGCAGTCCGGGGAGCTGGGGGACTGCTGGGCGCTGGCGCCGCTCTCCAGCATCGCGGGCACCGACCCCTCGTACATCGAGGCGATGATCCTCCCCGACGGCACGGGGAACTACAAGGTCCGCCTGTATCGACCGGTGCAGACGGCCGACGGCCTCGCGGCCGAAGCCGTCTGGATCACCGTCGACGCCGACCTGCCGGCGCATGACGGCGAGCTCGCCTACGCCACGAGCGACGCGGAGTCGCCGGTGCTCTGGCCCGCCCTCACGGAGAAGGCCCTGTCGCTGTCCAACCTCGCCGAGGCGTGGGGCGAGGCGCTCGAGTGGCGTTCAGACGCAGAAGGCAACGATGCCGACACTACAGGCTACGACGACATCCACTTCGACTACACCGAGGTGGCGGACATCATCCTCCTGGGGCAGATGCCCACCACGCTGGACACCGACGCTTCAGGTGCAGACCACGACGACCAGTGGCGCAACCTGCTCTCCGCGCTGGAGCGTGGGGACGCCGTCACGGTGAACAAGCCCGGCCACACCATGAGCGTGCTGCGCGTCGAAGAACGCGACGGGGAGACGGTCGTGATCGTGCGCAACCAGCAGGAAGGGAGCTCGACCTCCGGAGAGGTCGCCTACGATCAGGACGCGTTCTTCGCCATGTCCGCGAGCGTGGTGTACAGCTCGACCGCACAAACGGACTGAGCGTCGCCCCGGCGCGCGGGGCGCGCCGGACCCTGCGCGCTTCGGGACGGTCACGGCGCCCCGCCCACCGCCGCCGCCACCCGCTCGCGTAGAAACCGATGGCGCGGATCGGCGTGCAACCGCGGGTGCCAGGCCAGGAGCACCGGCAATTCGGGCAACGTCAGCGGCGGCGGCGCGGTACACAAGCCGACCGCCGCCTCCGACGGCAAGGTCGCCAGCAGGTCGGTCGCGGCCACCAGGGCGGCCGCGGCGGTGAAGCTCGGCACGCTCGCGGCGACCCGACGACGGCGGCCGCTCGCCGCCAGCAGGTCGTCGACGAACCCGATGCCGCCGCCTTCGAAGCTCACGATCACGTGGCGCGCGGCGCAGTAGGCGTCGAGATCGGGCGGCGGCCGGGGGTGGCGAGGCGACCACGCGACGCAGAACCGGCGGGTGTACAAGCGGCGGGCGTGGAACTCGCCGAGGTCGACCCCGCCGGCCCGCGCCGGGAGCGGCCCGAGATCGGGCGTGATGGCGAGGTCGACGAGGCCGAGGCGCCCGTGCTCCACGCTCTCCACGCCGAGGCGCCGCACCCGCAGGTCCACGCCGGGCGCCGCCGCCCAGACGGCGCACGCGATGGCGGGTCCGAAGCCGGCGATCAGCTCGTCGCCCAGCGCGAGCGTGAACTCGCCTTGGGCCTGCGCCGGGTCGAAGCTCGGATGGGCGTGGAAGACCGCACGCGTGGCGGTGAGCGCCTCGGCGAGCGGCGCCGACAGTGACTGGGCGCGGGGGGTCGGGACCAGCCCTCGCCCCGAGCGGACCAGCAGCGGGTCCGCGAAGAGCTCCCGCAGCCGTTCGAGGCTCCGACTCACCGCCGGTTGGCTCAGGCGCAGGTCGCGCGCCGCCGCGGTGACACTCCCGCGGGCGAGGAGGCGCTCGAGCACCACGAGGAGGTTGAGATCGACGCTCCGGAGATCCATGCTCATTCCGCATGAATATCATGCTGTTCATGCACCGGACATATGTGACACCTGGGGGTAGTTCGGGTGGGACTGGAGTCGTGCATGGAAAGCGGACCTCTTCACGTGATCTTCGGCGCCGGGCAGGTCGGCGCGGGCCTGGCGCGGGCGCTGTCGGCGGCGGGCGTCCGGGTGCGGGTGGTGCGGCGCTCGGCGGCGCCCGGTCCCGACGGGGTGGACGTCGTCGCCGGCGACGCACGCGACCCCGGATTCACGACACACGCGAGCGCCGGCGCGGCGGTGCTCTACCACTGCATGAACCCGTCGGCCTACTCCAAGGCGGCGTGGGCCGACGAGTTCCCGGCGTTCGGCGACGCCCTGATCGCCGCCGCCACCACCCACGACGCCCGCCTGGTGTGCTTGGACAACCTGTACGGGTACGGCGAGGTCGACGGCGCCCGAACCGAGGCCACGCCGATGGGGGCCACCGGGCCGAAAGGGCGGGTGCGCGCGGCGTGGGACACGCGGCTCCGCGACGCCCCGGGCCTGCGGTACGTGGTGGGGCGTGCGGGCGACTTCTTCGGCCCCGGTGCGGCGGACCAGTCGCTGTTCTCCCCCAAGGTCGAAGCCGACCTCGCCCGCGGCGCTCCGGTATGGCTCGTCGGCGACCCCGACGCGCCGCACGCGTTCAGCTACGTGCCGGCGGTGGTGGAGGGGCTCGCCCGGATGGGCCTCGCAGGCGCAGACGTGGAGCGCCGGGTGTACCACCTGCCGGTGGTGACCTTGCCGCCGCGCGGCCTCGCGGCCGCCATCGCCATGGCCGCAGGCGGCCCGTCGCCGCGCGTGCGCGCGGTGCCGACGTGGGCGCTGCGAGGGCTCGGCGTGGTCGTGCCCATCCTCGGCGAGCTGGCGGAGACGGCCTACCAGTGGGACCGGCCGTTCCTCGTCGACGACACCGCCTACCGGACACGCTTCGGCACGCCCGTCGGCCCGGCCTGGCTCGGGGGTCGGTGACGAACGGTCGAAGAAACGGGCGAGCCCGGCGTAGTTGCCCGCGATGCTCCTGCTCCTCTCTCTCGTCCTCGGGCCGGCCCGGGCCGAGGCGGTCGCCCTCGTGGCGCCCGTACCGGCGGTCGTCCCCTCCCCCCGGTTCACGTGGGCCCTCTTCGCCGGTGCGGACCTGGAGTCCGACCACGGGATCGCCCCCACGGTGCCGTTTCCGCTGCCGGCGATGCGCATCGGTTGGGCCGACGGCTGGCTCCTGGACGTGGAGAGCACCTTCCGCCTGCAGGACGAGCCCGACATGTCCGCCGCGGTCCGCGTCGGGCACACCTTCGACGTCGGCCGCGCCCTCGTCCCGTTCGTGCGCGCGGGCGTCGCCTATGGCAACCGCGACTTCGGGCTCCACGAGGCGGGCGGGCGGATGGGCGTGGGCCCGACCGTGGGCGCCGGCGTCACCTGGCAGGTCCTGCCTCGCTTCGCGCTCGAAGCGACCGTGGACGGCGACGTGTTCTGGTCCTCGGCGCTGGACGCTGGCCCCTGGCACACGTCCGCCGACCTCGCGGCACGGCTCGGCATCCGGTTCGACGTGCCACTCCTGCCGAGTGCGGGTGCCGGACCGCACTGAACGTGCACCGTGCTCCGCGTCGTGACCGAGGTTCCCGGCTTCCGGGCACACCGGTGCCGATGCGAGATCGGTGAGAGGTTCGGCACGGACGGACCGGCGCTACGGTGCGACCACACCAAGGATCCCCCCATGCGCCTGTTCCCGCTCCTCTGCCTCTTCGCCTGCGCGACCACCCCCGACTCCGCAGACACCGACGCCGACGCCGACACCGACACCGACTCGGACACCGACACCGGCGACGACACCGGCGACGACACCGGCGACGACCCGGGCGACGACACCGGCACCGACACCGGCACCGACACCGGCACCGAGCTCGACATGGACTTCGTCGAGAACGGCCCGGGCGCCGGGGTCTTCTTCTTCACCGACGCGGTGTACAGCGCCGACAACGCCTGCGAGGTCAACTCCAACCCGTACAGCCTCACGATGTGGGACTCGATCACGCTGAGCAACGTGAACCCCGGTCCGCAGGTGTTCAACGAGCAGGCGACCGCGAGCGAGAACCAGATCGTGAACTGCACCTACCACCTCGAGGGGGACTTCTGGTGCGACCCCACCAGCCGCGGGATGGACCTCGCCAGCTACGGCGTGGACGCGACGATCAGTTGGGGCCTGGAGATGGGAGGCAACTTCGTCGAGACCACGGCGGACGTCGACGGCACCGCACACACGTTCTCCCAGCGCTGGGCGGCCGACCTGGTGTGGACGTTCCGGATGAGCTGTGCCGGCAGCCAGTGTGACACCGCCGAGGGCATGGCCGGGATCGACCTCCCGTGCGAGAGCACCGGCACGATCACCGCGGTGAACTACGACGACCCCACGTTGCCGGAGTAGCGGTTCCGGGTTCCGTTCCGGTTCCCATGATCCACCTCCTCCGCGCCACGCCCGTACTCCTGCTCGCCGCCGTGGGCGCGCTCAACCCCGTCGACGCGATCGTGCGCGGCAAGTGGGTGCGCCACATGGATTGTGGCAAGGGCGACGTCACCGCGACGATGTGCATCCCCGCCGAGGACCCGGCGGGCGTGCCCGCGTACCTCGGGGAGCTCCCCGAGCGGGTCCGCGCGCTGCACGCCGCGGGCGCTTCGGTCGTCGCGCTCGACCTCCCGATCACGACCCCCGAGGCCGCGCTCCTGGAGGCCGCAGCGGCCGGCCAGACCGTCTTCTCGACGGGTGCGGGCGCCGCCGCCGCCCGTTCCGGGCACCCAGACATGGCGCGCACGTGGTTCCTCCCGATGGTGCTCGGTGTCGCCTCGACCTCGGGGGAGGCGACGCCGTTGGCGCTCGAAGCGCTCGCGGCCCACGCGGGCGCGCCGGCCGTCCGCGACGCCGCGGGGTGGACGGTCGGCGATCACCGCTCGACCGACGACGGGGGCTCGCTCAACTTCATGCCCTACGAAGTCCCGTTCCTGCACTGGACCGACCGGACGACGTGGGCCGGAGCGGCCGGAAAGATCGTCTTCATCGGCGCGTGCAAGGCCGACCGCGACCTGACGCGGTTCGGCCGCCAACCGGGGGTGGTCGCCCACTCCGAGCTCATCGAGACGATGCGCCACGGCCAGGACGTCGGCCAGGTGCCGCTCGGGGTCGACCTCGCCGTGGCCGCCGGCTCGTTTTTGCTCGCGGCCGCCGCCCGCGCGCGGTTCGGCGCGGCGGCGGCCGGGGGTGTCGGCGTGGTGGGCTTCCTCGTGACGATGGCCGCGTCGCTGACCGGCGCGTGGTTCGGGGTCACCGCGCCGCTGCTCGCCGGGGTGGTCGCCGCGTTGGGGAAGGCCCGCGGGGCGCCGGGAGCGCCCGGGTAGCACCGCGGGGCGCGCCAGCGGTTGCCGCCATCAGGCCGGTCGCGGCGCCCCGCCCTCGGGCTCGCCGATCCCGCGGTCCTCGAAGGTGGACGCGGTGCGGCCCCGGCTCACGAAGCCCACCGGGACCCCGAGCGCGGCCTCGACCGCGGCGAGCACCTCGGGCTCGCCGACGACCGCCGGACCCCGTCGCGCCTGCGCCCGCCCCAGAAGCCGGCCGATGCCGGCCTGGTGCGCGGCGTCGCCCGGGGCCGGGAGCGAAGCGGTGGGCACCCCGTCGAGGAGGTAGGCGTCGACGAGCCGAAAGGGGGTGTGCGCGAGCGCGTCGAGCCAGGTGAGCACCAGGGTGTCGACCCCGCCGACGGCGGCGAGCGCGTAGCGGCCGAGCACGGCGTCGAAGTCGCCCGACCGCACCGGGCCCTGCCACGGGTTCGGGGAGTTGTCCTCTGGGAACGTCCGGCCGAGAACCTCGCTCGGGAACGGCCCCGCGCCGTGTCGTGTCGGAAACGCCCGGAGCACCCCCAGGCGGTGGAGCGTCGTGTGCGGACAGTGGCGGTCCACGAGGGCCGCTGCCGGGCCGAAGCCGGCGTCGGTCCACCCCTGGTGCGGAGGGAACCCCCGCGTGCGGTCGAGGAGGACCCCCTGCGCCCCCTCGAAGATCACGCCACGAGCGGCCCGCAAGCGGGCTCCTACCTCATCGTCGGTCACGACGATCGAGGCCAGCGGACCCACCCGGGCCAGCCACGCGTCGTCGACGCCGGCGGTGTCGAAAACGGCGCGCTCGGCGTGTACGCGCGGGTCGTCGGGAAGCGTCAGCTCGGCGAGCACCGCGCGGGCGCGCGCGCGGCGGGTGCACAGGCGCTCCCGGAGGCGGTCGACGTCGCACAGATCCCCCGCCCGGGGCACCTCCTCCCCGCCGAGCACACTCGCGGCCACCTCGCCGACGCCGACGCCGCAGCTCCCGTGGCGGCCGGCTCCGCGGGCCAGCTCGCGCAGGCGGTTGAGCGCCTGGTCGTAGGGCGTGATGAGCGCACACCCCGGGTGCAGCCACACCTCCGGCGGCGGCCCCCCCGCGGCCACGAAGCGCTCCGCCTCGACCCGCAACGCGGTGGGGTGCACGATCATCCCGGGGGCGAGCACGGTGCACGTGCCGGCGACGAACGAGCCCGCGCCGAGCTGTGCGAAGGTGTGCCGCCGGCCGTCGGGCGTGTGGACCGTGTGCGCGGCCTGCGCCCCGCCCTGGGCGCGCACGACCACGTCGGCGCCCGTCCGCCGGACCAGCGCGTCGACGACGAGGCCCTTCCCGGCGTCCCCGAAGCCGAGGTCGACGACGGCCCACGCCCGGCCCACGCCGGCGCTCAACCGCCGAACGCGCCGAAGAGCCGCTTGAGCAGGCCGGGCTCGGCCGGGGTGGGC
>SXGT01052034.1_pt1 | contig 15938 bp, 11 predicted proteins | sample 3176221 | NCBI WGS metagenome assembly SXGT01 (sample SAMN11356862, study PRJNA531348) | freshwater metagenome | isolation source: freshwater sample F1-120 | place: China: Fuxian Lake, Yuxi | collected 2017-12-25
CGATCGCGCTGGGCCATCCGCTCGGCGCCACCGGCTCCCGCCTGCTGCTGACGCTGGTGCGCGAGATGGAACAGTCCGGCAAGTCGCTCGGCTGTGCTTCCGCCTGCATCGGCGGCGGCCAGGGCATCGCGATGATCCTGGAGAGGTGCTGAGCCATGCTGGGTTCCTCCGTGACGTTCCCCGGCCGGGTGCTGCACCTTGCCGAAGACCAGGAACAGCTGAAAGCGCAGCTCTACGACGGCGCCGCGATGCGCTACGACGCGGCGCGCAAGCTCGTCGACAACATCTCGACCGACGAACTGACGCCGGGTTGGGTCTGCTACTACTACGACGAGACGCTGGCGCGGTATTGCCTGGTCGGCTTGCGCGGCGGCAACATCAAGCAGGACGCGATCAAGAACGGCGGCTTCTCGGTCATCGTGTCGGGCGTCTCGAAGGGTTGCGGCAGCTCGCGTGAGACCGCGCCGTACAGCGAGCTCAAGGCCGGCATCCGCCTCGTGATCGCCAAGAACATCGAGAAGATCTACGGCCAGAACTGCCAGAACATCGGCCTGCTGACGTCGACCGACTTCTCGCTGCTGGACCGCATCGAACGCGGCGAAGCGATCCCGATCGACGAGTTCACCAAGGGCCTCGACCCGATCGCGGCCGAGATCGTCCGCCACGGTGGTCTGTTCGCCTACAACCAGGCGCGCCTGGCCGGACAGACGAAGCCGCCGGCGGTGACGACCAAGGCCAGGCCGATGACGTTGTGCGAGAAGATCATCGCCCAGCGGGCGATCGCCGACGCCAAGACCGGCCGCACCGGCATTCCCGCGGTTGCGCCCGGCGACGCGCTGTTCGTGCGCACCGACGTGCGCTTCAGCCACGAGTACGTGACGCCGATGGCCGAGGCGCTGTTCCGCATGGGGCTCGGCAAGGACGCGAAGATCACCGACCCGCAGTCGGTGTTCGCGTTCCGCGACCACTTGACGTTCCTCGACCAGATCATGCCCGAGGCGCACGTGAAGATGGGCCTCAAGCAGCAGGCGGCGTCGCTGGCGACCGTGCAGGAAGCGTTCACCAAGAAGCAGGGCGTCAAGCTCTACGGCGAAGTGCACCGCGACGGCAAGCTGGTCGGCAGCGAAGGCATCTGCCACAACATCGTGATCGAGGACATCGCCGAACCCGGCCAGCTGGTGATCGGCACCGACAGCCACACCTGCATGGCCGGCGCGCTCGGCTGCTTCGCGTTCGGCGTCGGCTCGACCGACATGGCGAACAGCTGGTTCACCAAGGATGTGCGGGTGATGGTGCCGGAATCGGTGCGCGTCAATCTGCGCGGCGCGCTGCGCAGCGGTGTGTGCGCCAAGGACGTGATGCTGCACCTGCTCGCCGACGAGTTCTTCAAGAAGGGCCTCGGCATCGGCAAGGTGCTCGAGTTCGGCGGGCCGGGCACGATGGCGCTGGGCCTCGACGAACGCGCGACGTTGACCAACATGGCGGTCGAAGCCGGCGGCTTCACCGGCATCATCGAAGCCGACGAAGTGGTGGTGGACTACATCGCCGACCAGCGTGGCACCGACCGGCAGAAGCTGCGCGCCCAGATCGTGAAGGCAGACCCCGGGGCCAGCTACTGCAAGACCTTCGACATCGATCTCGCCGCGGTCGAGATGACCGTCGCGTCGCCGGGCGATCCGCGCAACGGCGTCACGCTGCAGAGCCTGCGCGCAAAGCAGAAGGCGAAGGTGCACATCGCGTATGGCGGTTCGTGCACCGGCGGCAAGAAGGCGGACATGGATATGTACGCCGAGGTCGTGAAGAAGGCGGTTGCGCGTGGCCGCACGCTGCTGGCGAAGACCTACATCCAGTTCGGCAGCCAACGCATCCGCGCCTACGCCGAGACGATGGGCTACGTGCAACTGTTCGAGTCGGCCGGGATCGAGTTGATCGATCCGAGCTGCGGCGCGTGCATCAAGGCCGGGCCTGGCGTGTCGTTCACTGCGGACGAAGTCACGGTGTCGGCGATCAACCGCAACTTCCCCGGTCGCTCGGGCCCGGGGCAAGTGTGGTTGGCGAGTCCGTACGTTGTCGCCGCGAGCGCGTTCCTCGGCTACGTCGGCGGTCCTGACGAGCTCTGAAAGCGCGAACTCGGAACGCGGTGGCTCGGCCTACGTGCCGAGCACCGCGTGCACGGCGTTGGTCATGCCGGCAAAGCCGTTCGGCGCCAGGTTGTCGAGCACCATCACCTGCGAGAACAGCGCGACGCCGAGCAAGCCGATCGCGTTCGGCACCGGGAACGTGTGCGTGAACGTGCCGCCCGCTGGCAGTTCGACCGCGGTTGCATCGACCCGCACTTCGAGGCCGCAGCCCGGAATGCCGACGAGGCCGAGATCGAACGGCAGGTAGATGCCGGGCGACAGTTCGAGGTTGTCGAGGCCGTGTGCTACGACGCCGATCGACACCGCCGGCGCCCCGTTGCAGGTGAGCAGGTAGTTGGTGCCGAGCACCGGCAGCGCGGTCGGGGCGAGGGTCGGCACGCCAGCGCTCGTGGCGCAGCCGGTGCCGAACGGGGCCGCGATCGCGGTCGAAGCACCCGAGTAGACCCACGTCTCGTTGTTCACGGTGCCGGCGATGGGCGGGCCGCTGCCCGCGAAGTACACCGTCGTGCCGGTCGTCGGCAGGTAGGCCATGTAGCCCTCGGTGATCTTGCCGGGGCCGCCGGTGCCGACCTGCGTCCAGTCGTTGCCGTCGTATTCCCAGGTCTTCTGCTGCGCGATGGCGCTGGCGTAGCCGCCGTAGAGCACGAGGCGACCGCGCGCTTCGTCGTAGACCATGCCGGTGCGGTAGCCGGTGAGCGGCGCGTTCACCGTCGTCTTCAGCGTCCAGTTCACGCCGTCCCATTCGTAGGTCGTGCGGTAGTCGGTCGCGGGCGCCGAACCGTTGAAGCCGCCGAACATGACCACGACGCCGCGGCCCTTGTCGTACGCCATCGCCGGCGATTCAAGGCCGGGCGGCACCGTGGCCGGAGCGGCCTGCGCCCACGTGGTGCCGTCGTACAGCCAGGTCTGGTTGCCACCGGTTGCGACCGAGCCACCTTGCACGCCGTAGATCACCGTTTTGCCGCGGCGTTCATCGAACGCCATGCTGTAGAAGGCGCGCGCGGTCGGCGACGTGGTCGGAAACACCTGCTGCCAGTTGGTGCCATCGAACTCCCACGTGTCGTTGGCAGTCGCGGTCGTCGTTGGCGAGCGACCACCGAACGTGACGATGCGGGCGCGGCGGCTGTCGTAGACCATCTTGTGGCCCCAGCGCGGCGGCGGCGTCGTCGCCGGAGTGAGCTGCGTCCAGGCGGCGCCGTCCCACAACCAGGTGTCGTTCATGGTCAGCGTCGGGCCCGATTGCAGGCCGCCATACAACACGGCGCCGCCAGCGATCGGATGGAACGCGATGCCGCCGGCGCGGCGGGCGAGGATCGTCGGGTACGGCGGTGGGTTCTGGATCGTCCAGGTCTGCGCCGCGAGGGAAAGGGTGAGGGCGAGGCCGACGCACGTCGTCGACAGCAGGTTGCTAGGGTGCATGGTGGGGTGCGGTCGTCGGACGGACAGACCGGTACGCACAAGGCGACCAAAGGTGGTTCGCGGCTGGCACAATCTGGCGGAAGCCACCGAGTGCGGATTCGTTGCAATCGACGTCAGCGCGTTTGGATCGACGCGAAGCGCCGGGCGCAGGCGAACAGCAGCAGCGGGCACGTGGCGAGGCCGACCCAGAAAGCGACCGTCCAGCACGCGCTGACGCCCCCGAGGTGGCCGGGGCCTTGCCACCATTCGAAGGCGAGCGCCAACGTCGCCAACAGCACCAGCAACAGGCTGCCCGGGCGCGCCGCCTGCTGCGTCGCCTTCGCGTTCGTCTCCGACATCGCCAGCATCGCGACCAGCAGACACGTGCACAGGCAAGTGAACCCCGCCGACGACTGCCAGCCGGGCGGTCCGGCGTGACGGCCGAACAGGCCTTCGAACTGCACGCGGACCCACGGCAGCATGGTTGCCGCAATCGACACCGCGGCGGCGACGAACAGCAGGGTGCGGTGGCGGCTCGGATCGCTTCCGGCGTTCGACGCCGGACTCTCGGGGGTTGGGGCGAAGCGGAGGAGCACGGCGCAAGGGTAGGCCACCTTCGCTTCCGGCCAAGTCCCTGCTTCTGCGGCGCGACTCCGGGGCGGGCGTTCGCGTGCGGTTGCCGGCGCATCTCAAGGAGGCGTTGGCACCGCGCGTTGGCAGCGTGGACCGCAGCCTGCCGCATGCTGTGCCGATACTTCGCGCGATGACCGACGACGATTGGGCCCCGCTGCCGGAAGGTGACCTGTGCGCGCGTCCCGGCGAGGTCGCCGACGTCGCCAGGCGGCTGCCGACGCCAACCGCGATGCCGGTTCCGGTCGCCGCGCCCGCCCCGGCCATGGCGCCGGCCCCGAAGGTCGAAGACCCGCGCGCCGAACCGGCGCTCGCGGAGTTGAAGCGCAAGCTGCAGCAGACCCCGAAGGGGCGGAGCCTGATCGCCGCGGTGCAGCAGCGCGAGCAGAAGTGCGCGCGCCGCGAGCGGGCCGCGGCTGCCGAACCGTTGCGCGCGACCATGGTGACGATGGCCGACGATCCGACGCAGCGGCCGCAGCTGGCCTACGCCGTGGGCGCCGATGGGCGCGACGAGCGCGAGGAGTCGGAGTGGTTTCGGGGGTTGCCGGCGGCGGAGCAGGAGCGGTTGCATCAGTCATGGGCCGGCAAACGCGCCCACGCCACCGACTCCGCCATGGGGCAGAGGCGCGTCGCCAATCGACGCATGGTGGCGTCGCTCTTCGTGTTCGGCGCCACCATCGTGCTCGGCTCCGGCGCGTTCTGGCACGCCACACTCGGTGCTTCGATCGTCTGCGGAATCTGGTGGCGCTACGCGGCGCCCGACCGATTCATGGATCCGATTCGCGCGATCGTCACCCTGTTCGGCCTGCAGGGCACCGCGATGCTTGTGCAAGGTGCGAGCAATCCCAGCATGTTCATGGATGCGGTGCTGGTGGTCGCGTTCGCGGCATTCGTCGGCTTCGCCAGCGAGATCCGACGCACAGGTGGTTTCGACGCGCAGTGACGGGGTGATGCGTCACGGCACGTCGACCCGTTCTTCGTGCTTTTGCCCCGGCCGCAGGAACACCGGCTTGTTGACGCGCGGTTGCCCGCCGACGAACACCTCGAGGTTGTATTGCCCGCCGGCGATCGCTTCGGCGAGCATCACGAGCCCGACTCCGGGCACCACGTCGATCGTGCCGGCTTCGACGCCGTGCTGACGCACGATCCACTTGCGCTGCACGGCCGGGCCTCCGGGCAACCGCAGGCTCAGCGTCGCCACGCCATGGCGGACCGGATCGAACGGCTGCCCCGCCGCGTCGCGCAGGTCGAGCGCCAGCAGCGCACCCGCTTCGAGCGGCACGTCTTCGATGAAGCCGTTGTCGCCGGTCAGCACGAAGGTGTGGACGTACGGCAGCAACGGCAGCAATTCGCCGTCGGCATCGGTGGCGACGACGCGGATGCCGTACTCGCCGGGGGCCAGCGTCGACAGCGGGTAGCGGCCATCGGCAGCCATCGCGCGGCGGGCCCACATCGCGTTGCCGAGTTGCCAGGCGAGCTGCCGGTTGTCGTCATGGATGCGGAACGCATCGACGCGCACGTTGGCGATCGGCGCCAGCGCGAGGTCGCGCACGTGCAGCGTGATGCCGGCCGCGGCGACGGCGGGGGCGAGGAACACGTCGAGCACGGTCGTGGGCGAAGGTGCTGGCGGGGCGCCGATGCCGTCGCGCAGCCACGGTTGCAGGCCGTCGGCTTCGACCAGCAGTTGGCCGACCGCGTGCTCCGGCAGCGTCAATTCGGCGCGGCCGGCCGTGCCTTCGCCGCGCAGGGTCGTCAGGCTGTTCTGCCAACGCCAGCGGAAGGCGGCGACCGGTGTGCGCGCGGCGAGGTCGCGCACCTGCAGCACGACGTTGGCCGGTGCCGCGTTCGGCGTGCTGGGTGTGGACGCAGTGGGATCGCCGGTGGGGTCCGTCGACTTTGCGATGGGCGTCGTGGGGCCTTCGCGCCGCACGTCGCCGCCACTCGCGGGGGTTGGATCCTCGGGCCTGGCGACGTTGGCGTTCGATGAGCCGGTCGATGGGTTCGTCGGCGGGGCGATGTCGTCGCCGCTGCACAACCACCACAGAACTCCACCGGCGAGGAGCACTCCCAGGACCAACAAGGCACTGCGCATGGGGGAATCGTGCGCGGTCCCGGGTCAGCGGTCGAGCATTCCGTGGCGCCGCCACAGCCAGCCAGCGGCGATCGCCAGCGTCGCCACGGTGATCGGCACGCCGGTGCGCCAGTGTTCGTTGGCCCAGGCACGTTCGCGTGGGGTGACGCCAGCGGCACGTTCGAGACCACGTTGGAACCGACGACGGCGGTGGCGAACAGCGTGGCCGGATCGTCCATGGAGCCGGCAGGTCCACGGTCGGCACCCTATGCGGTCGTCGCGGCGCGGCAAAGCGTGCGTCACCGGCGCGCCGACACGTCGGCGGTGGCGTCGGCGGCGCGTTCCTTCCGGTAGACGTCGCGCACCCAATCGGGGAACGCGAGCGAACCGTGATGCGGCGCGTAGCGGTCGAGCACTTCGCCCATCGCCTGCGTGCCGAAGACGCCGAGATGGCCGTACGGCAGCAGGCCGAGTTGCCCTCGCGCGAGTCCGAGATCGCCGGTGTCGTGCAACACGAGGAGGGCGCAGGCGAGTCCCGTGCGGTCGACGCCAGCGCGGCAGTGCAGCAGCAGCGGACGTTCGGCGTCGGTGGCAATGCGCCACAGGGCGAGCAGCGTCTCGGGTGAGGGCAGTCGCGTCGCCGACATCGGCACGTTCCAGAAGGCGATGCCCGCGCCGTTCGCGGCACGCTGCGAGGGCGCGCTCGCGCTGGCCATGCCGCGCAGGCAGACCACGGTCTTGAGTTCGTGCCGATCGATCGCGCGCGCGAGGCTGTCGTCGGACGGCTGCGGCGAGCGGAACACGCCGGGTCGCACTTCGTGCAGCCCGGTGCAGGCGCTGGCCATCGCGACCAGAAGCAGGAAACCGAGGCTCCGGACCATGCAGAAGCCATCGGCAATGCCGGGGGCGGAATGCAGCCGAGTTGGTTCACGCAGCGTGGGGCGCAGCACGGCACGACGTTACGCCGGTCGGCGCGGGTGCGCCCGCTTGTTTCTGGAGCAGCCGCCGCGTTCGCTGCGCGCATGGTCCTGGCGATCCGCATCCACCGCACCGGCGGGCCCGAATGCCTGCAACCCGACGAGGTGCCATTGCTCGCACCCGAACGCGGCGAAGTGCAGCTGCGGCACACGGCGATCGGGGTGAACTTCATCGACTGCTACCACCGCAGTGGCCTGTATCCCGTGCCGCTGCCGGCGGGCATCGGCAGCGAAGCCGTCGGCATCGTGCAAGCCCTCGGCGACGGCGTCACCGGCATCGCGGTCGGCGATCGCGTCGCCTACGCGGGAGGCATGGCCCCGGGTTCGTATGCCACGGCCCGCAACGTGCCGGCCTGGCGGTTGGTGCCCGTGCCGGCCGAGCTCGACGACGTCACGCTCGCGGCGCTGCTGCTGAAGGGACTCACCGCCGAGTGCCTGGTGCGGCGGGTGTTCAAGGTCGGTCCCGGGCATCGGGTGCTGGTGCACGCGGCGGCGGGCGGCGTCGGGCTCCTGCTCTGCCAGTGGTTGCGCTACATCAGCACCACCGTGATCGGGGTCGTGTCGTCGCCGGCGAAGGCCGAGCTGGCGCGCGCGAACGGTTGCCATCAGGTGGTCGTGCGCGGCCAGGAGGACGTGGTCGCGACCGTGTTGTCGCTGACGCAGCAGCGGGGCCTCGACGTCGTCTACGACTCGGTCGGCCAGGCGACGCTGCGCGAGTCGCTGCGGTGCCTGCGCAAGCGCGGCCTGTTGGTCTCGTTCGGCAACTCGTCCGGGCGGCCGGAGCCGTTGGCGCTGCAAGAACTGCAGGCGGGGTCGTACTTCGTCACGCGGCCGAACCTGCCGGACTACACCGCGACCCGCCAGGAACTGGTGAACGCGGCCGCGGTGCTGTTCGAGCGGGTGCGCGGCGGAGTGTTACGGGCCCGTATCGACTCCACGTTGCCGTTGGCGGCGGCGGCCGAGGCGCACCGGCGGTTGGAATCGCGCCAGAGCGCCGGTGCCATCGTGTTGGTGCCGTAGTGAGCGCGGCGGGGGAACTGCGGCACGCAGGTTGCGTTCGTCGGCCGCTTCGCCAGCATCCAAGGACCCAACCCATGCCCGATCGCATCGCCATCGCTTCGCCGTGCACCGCCGATTGGAACGCCATGACCGGTGACGCGCGCAGTCGTTTCTGCGGCCAGTGCCGGTTGCACGTGCACGACCTGTCGGCGATGACCACGGCCGAAGCCGAGGCGCTGTTGCTGGCCGCGGGCAAGGGTCGCCTGTGCGTGCGCTTCCACCGCCGCGCCGACGGCCGCGTGCTGACGCAGGACTGTCCGGTGGGGCTGCGCCAGAAGGTGCGCCGGGCGTGGGCGCGTTCCGTCGCTGCGGTGTGCGCGCTGTGGGCGAGTGCGGTTGCCTGCGTGCGGCCGGGAGCCACGTCGCCGGCGCCGCAGCCGAGTGCCCAGGGCGAGCCGGTGGAAACGTGGATGGGTGATGTCATGCCGCCCGAGCCGGCAAAGACGCCGGTGCCGGCGGTCACCCAGCCGGGTGGCGCGGTCGGGCCACAGACTCCGCTTCCCGGTGCTGCGGGCGCTCGCCCGACCGGCCGCGGGAACTGACCGGCGCTGGCGACCGATGCCCGGTCCGCCGATGCTGCCCGCATGCGTTGTCCAGCAGCGTGGTCGGTTGGGCTCGGCGGTGCGTGCCTGCTCAGCGGGTGTGCGACCACACGACCGGAAGACGTGCCCCAGGCAGCGCCGGCGGCCTTCACTGCGGCGGTAGACGGTCGTTGGCCCGGGGCCAGCGGCATCCTGCGTGGACTGCAGCTCGACGGCGAGCGCACGCTGCGTTCCGGCGATTGCGTGCTCTACGGTCTCGAGATCGCACAGGGTGAGCGGGTGACCCGCCATCTGCTGCGCATCGAAGTGCAGCGCCCGCGACCGAACTTCGTGCGTGGCACCTTGTGGTTCAAGCCCGGCGAGGAAGGCGCGCAGCGGCACATCCCGGATCGCATCATCCGTCCGGTGGAACTGGAGTTCGTGTTGTTCGACGAGCAGGGCAAGGAGCTGCAGCGTTCGCGCAGCGAGCAGACGCCGGACTGGGCCTTCGAAACGAGCTTCCTCGAGGGCATTCGCGCCGCCAACACGGGCGATGTCGCCACCGAGACGATGGCGTCGCTGCGGTTGCTGCAGATCGTCAACCTGCTCAATGCGGACCCGATCCTGAAGCGGCTGCTCGGCGAAGTGGCGAGCATCCCGCTCGACCTTCGGTTGTTGTTCCGGCGCGAACTGCGGATCGTGCCGGCGTTCGCGGCGGCGACGCCCGCCGCCGCGGCAGGCGACCCGTTCGGGGGCGCGCTTGGCGAAGGCTTCGACTTGCCGTTCGACCTGACCCTCAATGACTCGGTGTTCGTGCGGTTGTCGGCGACGGTCACCGAACCGCGTGGCCCGACCGCGACGGCCGCCGGCATCGTGTTGCTGCGCGCCCAGCAGGCCAGCGATCCGACGCGGCAGATCCGCCTGCAGCTGCTGGCGGCGGCGCGTGGACCGCGCAGTGAATGGGACGAATACGGCATGCTGGCGAGTTGCGGAGCGGTCGACGAAGGGCTCGGGCTCGCGTTTGCACCGGATGGTCGCTGGGTGGCGATGCCGGGGCCGCGCGGCACGGTCGAACTGCGCGACCTGGCAGCCGTCGATCCGTCGGTGCCGTTGGCATTGCGCGGCGATACCGGAGCGGTGGGCGATCTCGCCTTCCTCGACGCGACGACGCTGCTGGTGGGCCGCGGTGCGAGCGTCGAAGTGTTCGACCTCAAGGCCCTCGCCAGCCCCGCCGCACCGGCGGCGGAGTTGCGGCCGTGTGCGGTCGTGCCGACGACGCGCAGCGTGCGCGCCCTGGAACTGGGCGGGGCCCGCACCTGCTTCGTCGGCTTGCCGGCGGGCGAGATCCAGCGCTGGACGTTTGGCGCGCAGATGGGCCAGCCAGACATCGAAGCGGTGCGGGCGCCGATCGCCGTCGAAGCCCGCATCGGGGATGCCCCCGCGGTGCCGTTCTACGAGACGCCGCCGTTGGGCTTTCTCGCGGCAGGCGACGACCGCGATCGCGTCGCCGTGCAGTGGCGTGACCAGGTCGTCGTCTACCTGCGACGCGACGGCGTCTGGCAGGCGCAACCGCCGCAACCGTTCGTGAAGGGCTCGACGCGCGGCCAACGCTGGGCGCAGGGTCTCCCGGAGAATCGCGCGCCGATGTTCGACACGCTCGGCAAGGGCGGCGGTTTCGTCGCCAACGCGCCGGGCACCTGGCGTGTCTACGGTGGCGCCTCGATCCTGCTGCTTTCGGTCGGCAACGAGAAGAAGCCGACGCGGCTGCTGGCGTCGGGCCACGACGACGAGGGCGCGATCGTGCACGGGTTCGATCCGAGCGGCCGCTTCTACGCGTTCGTCGCGCCGGGACTGCGCATGCTGTTCGACGTCACGCGTCCGGCGCCGACGCCCGCCGCGCGGTGACCTCGATCTCGATCTTCATGCGGGGGTCGGCGAGGCCCGCCTGGAACATCGTTGCCGCCGGTCGGATCGCCGCGAAGCGTTCGCGCAGGATCGGCCAGCAGGCGGGGAAGTCCGCGGCGTTGGGCAGGATGTAGTGCACGCGCACCACGTCGGCGAGCGAGCTGGCGGCCTGCCGCAACGCGTGCTCGATGTTGGTGAGGGTCTGCGCGCACTGGGCCGCGACGTCGTCGCGGATCGTCATCGTCGCGTAGTCGAAACCGGTGGTGCCGGAGACGAAGATCCAGTCGCCATCGACGACGGCGCGCGAGTAGCCGATCTCGGCTTCGAACGAGGAACCGCTGCTGATCAGGCGTCGGGTCATGGCGCCAGAGTAGCGACCACACCGCGGCTCAGCTGCGGGGCTTCTTCTCGCGGGCTTCGAACGGATGCGCGAACGGCTGCGGTGCCACGCCGGTGATCAGCGTGCACTGGCCCTTCTCCAGATCGTCGCCGACGGCGCCGACGAGTTTGCGCAGGCGTTCCATCTGCCACAGGCCGGTCAGCAACGGCATCGCGTTGACCCGGCTCTTCAGCTGTTCGCACTGCAGCGCGGCGACGCGGCGTTGGCTGTCGTCCTGCAGGGCGGTCGCGTGGTGGCAAAGCGCGAGCATCGACACCAGGTGCTCGATGACCTTGCCCAGGCGCTGCAGCGGAATCTGCGCCCGCGTCAGTTCGAGCTGGAAGTGCAGGTTGATGCCGAGATACGCCCACCGCAGCCAGCGCAGCCGCCGTTCGGCGAAGCGCGCGTAGCCGCGCAGGCCCGTTGGCAGCAGCTGGTAGCGCGGCAGCCACGACACCGGCAGGAGGTGCAGCGGCAGCCGCAGCAGTTCGAGCAGCAGGTTGCCGAGGATCCACAGGACCAGCATCCAGAAGGCGCCCTTGAAGACGAGGCGCTTCGTCGCCTGCCAGATCACGGCGGGGCGCGTGAACAGGAGGCCCGGGGTGATCCGCAGGATGCGCTGTTCGGGCGGCACGGGTTTGCCGTCGGGACCTTCGTTGATCGACTGGATCACCGAGAGCAGGCCCGCCATGTAGCGCGTGGTCCACCCGTCGGTGACGTCCTTCACCATGCCCATCAGGATCAGGTCGTCTTCGCCTTCGACGACGCCGAACACGTGCATGTTGTGGCGCGCCTGGTGCACGCGCGAACTCTCGTCGAACGAACGGCCGCCGAGCACGCGTTCGCACGCGATCTGCGATTCGAGCGCCGTCGTCGCCGCCGCCGACTTGGTGAGGTCGCGCAAGCCGGCCAGGTCGGTGCCGCTGGCGTCCTGTTCGAGCGACAGGTGGCTGAGGGCACGCGATTGCAAGGCACCGCCGAGCATGCGGCCGATGTGCTGGCGCGGCAGTTCGTGCTTCACCACCTGGCCGCCGACGCCGTCGCGCGCGCGCGCATACGCCGTCGCATCGACTGCGAACATGCGCTGGTAGCCCGCCGCCATCGCGGCCAGCATGCAGCGGCCCATGCGCAGGCAGTAGAACAGCACTTCGACGCCGTCGGCCTGGATCTGCTCGTCGGCCTTCAGCGGGTAGTTGGCGAAGTGCAGCCGCGAATTGTAGTTGGCGGTGAAGGCGCCGGTGTTGGACGGCTTGCACCAGAACTCGTGGTCCTGGCCGTCGCCAGGACCGATGTCGCGTTCCGGCAGGCGGGTGACGAACAGGCCGACCTGTTTGCCCTCCTTGCCGAGGCGCGCGACGATGCCGACGAGCCCACCGTGCGTGGCGTTGGTGATCCACAGCTTGTTGCGATCGCCGGTCGCGTGCAGCCGGAAGCCGCCGGCGGGGTCGGGCTCGACGAAGGCGCGGATCTTCTTCGCGTTGACGCCGATGCCGACCTCGGTGAGGCCGAACGCCATCAGCTGCCCTTCGGCGACCAACGGCAGGAAGGTGCGCTTCTGCTGTTCGGTGCCGTAGGCGAGCAGCGAACCGGCGCCGATGGTGAGTTCCCCGGAGATCTCGACCGCGAGCGGGCCGAGGCCGTTGGCGGCCATCTCCTCCTCGACCAGCGCGAGTTCGACGTAGCGACCGTCAAGGCCACCGAAGTCGGCGGGCACCGTGAAGCCGTAGCCCTTCTCCTTGGCGACCGCGGCACGCAGGGCCGCCGACAGCTTGCCATCGGCGGTGAACGCTTCGCCGCGCTGCAGGGAGGCGAGCGCCGCCGCGATGACAGGTTCGCCGCGCTTGCCGGCCTTCGCGGCCGCGAGCGCGCCGCTTTGAATCTCGCCGGCCTCGGGTGCCGGGCCGTAGATCAGGCGTTCGACCAGGCCCTTCTGCTTGGCTCCGAGTCGCGCCGCGGCTTGTCGCGCGGCGGCGTCGAGTGCGCCCACGTCGCGCGCTGAATCGGCGTCACCGGCGGCGGCGAGTGCCTTGGCTGCAGTCGACTCGGCGGGGGATGCGGCGGTTGGTTCGGTGGTCACGGTTTGGAAAGTCGGGCGAGCATGGTGCCGGGCCGGGGCTTCGGAAGGAACAAGCAACCGGCCGGCGCCGTCTTCGCTCAGCGACTGACCCGCGCGAGCACGCCGTTGCTGAGGCGGATCGTGCCGGTGACGTCGGCCGCGCCCTGCGCGTAGAACGAAGCCCCGCGCAGGCTGCTGAGTTCGGGCAGCGACAGCGAGAACTTCGCTTCGCCGGTGGCGTCGGCCACCGCCGGCAGCAGCAGGATCGGATCGACCAGCAGCGTGCCGATGCCTGGGATCACCAGGTGCTGCGGCGTGGTGCCGAGGCCGACCACGGCGAGGCTGCCGGCGGCGAGTTCCTCCATCTCGAAGCGCAGGTTGTCGCCGGCGACCGGCACGCCGAGGCCGCGCAGCCTGGCCGGGTTGGTCGACGGATCCAGCGCCTGGTAAGGGAGGTGGCCGGACGGCTGGGGACCGTTGTGCCGTTCGGGCGTCGGGCGCGGGAACGTCACCAGCGAACCGGGCTCGCGATCGAGGCGGCCGATCGACTCGTCGTCGCGCTGCACGCCGAAGGGGAACTGGTCGATCGCGGCGAGTCCGCCCGGCGCGAACAGGCCGATCGCTTCGCCGAGCCCGCTGAGGCGGAAGTTCATGTGCAGCGCGCCCTCGGACGGCTCGTTGTCGGCCCACAACAACAACGTGCCGCCGGCCCGCAGCACGGTGCCCGCGGGGACCGTCCATTTGGTCGGCGCTGCGAGGTCGTCGGTGAGGTGGTAGCCGCCGAGTTGCACATCGACGAGGCCGCGGTTGCGCAGCTCGACCCAGTCGTCGTGGTCGCCGAACTCGTCGGTGCGGCCGACGACGTTCTCGGCGAGCAGTTCGGCGACCTCGACCAGCGGCAGGTTCGGTTGCACTTGCAGCCGCAGTTCGTGCAGTGCGCTCCACTCGGTGCCGAACTGCATGCGCGCGCGCAGCAGCAGGGAGCTGGTGGCGACGACGACGGTGCCGGTGCCGCCGTTTTGTCCCACCGGCAGGCCGGTCGGGCCGCGCGGGTCGCTGCCATCGGTGGAGTACCAGATGGTGCCGAGCGCGAGGGGACGCACGAGTGCGATCGACGTGCCCGGTGCGACCCAGGCGTCGGTGACCGCGATCGTCGTCGCCGGCGCGCCGATCTGGAACAGCGGCGGATCGAGGGCGGGATACAGCGCCGGGTGCGGCGACGGCACCGTCGTGTTGCGCAACGCGGCGAGCAGGTCGCCCTGGTTGCCGACGAACATCTGCCGCACGGAGTTCGTGTACGGAATCCAGTCGGCGTTGCGGGTCCAGGTGATGCCGCGCGGATCGAAGCGGCCCCAACGCATCGATTCGCCGACGGTGCCGCGATCGACCTGCGCCGTGATCCGGTTCCACCGCTGCAGCACGTTCGCTTCGCTGAGTGGCCCGTCGTTGGCGCACTGCTGGTAGACACGGTCGGCCCACTGCAGCCGGAAGTCGGGGACGGCCTGCAGGCCGCGCCACAGGATCGAGATGTCGAGCGGGCCCACCAGCAGTTCGTTGACGATGCGCGCGCCGTCCTTCGGCGGGCCCGGGCGGTTGGGCAGGTTGATCCAGCTGTCCTCGCAGTCCCAGACGAAGAAGCGCACGCGGCCCGGCGTCGGCAACACGCGGTTGCCGGCGTACCAATTGTTGTTGTTGCCGGCGTACGACGGCCAGTCGCCGCCGCCGCAGTAGGTCCAGTACAGGATGTAGTCGCAGAACGAAGTCACATCGAGGCGCGACGACGCCGTCGACCAGTTCATCGCGCCGCTGATCAGGCCGTTGAACCACGTCGGGCTGCCGTCGACGGTGCCGCCGTGGTTGCGCGCGAAGTAGTCGTCCTTGTTGCCGCCGAAGGTGTCCGACCAGAAGCTCGACTCCGGCCGTTCGACCGGGTTGTAGAGGCCCCAGTAGAGCCCGTTGAGGTAGAGGTGCACGAACAGGCCGCGCGGCCCGAAGCCCGTCATCGCCACTTGCGAGCTGCGGCCGAGTTCATCGACGCAGAAGCTGTAGCGGCCGGCGCGCGCCGGTTCGTTGTAGAGGATGCCGTCGTTGAAGCCGGCCCGCAGCACGAGGCCGTCGAAGCTGGAGATGCCGACGTCGTTGCCTTCGGCGGACGCGCGGAACAGGTCATGCCGCCACTTGTCGTTGCCGTAGCTGGCGCGGAAGTAGACGCGGATCGAGCGCTTGTTCTGCGTCCAGCTGTGCGGCGTGAGCCCGCAGTCGACCTGGTCGTCGCGGCCATCCGGATGCACGACCTCGATCGAGCCGGGCACCTCGATGGTGCCGTTCGGCGCGCGCACGACGCCGTTGCTGCCGAACATCGTCGAGTACGGAGCGACTACCGACATCGTCGGCAGCGCGGCGAGGTCGCCGAGGATGCGGCTCGAATAGAGCGGGTTGTTGACGATCGCCGGATCGGAGTCGAACTGGATCTGTGTCGGGAAACCCGTCGGCCGCGTCTGCAGCAGCACGCTGGTCGGGAACACGTAGGTCACCGTGTCGACGTTGGTCGAGGTGAGACCCGGCGCGAACGCGTAGGCGCGCACGACGACGCCGGGAGTGACCGGACGCAGGCCGCCGTTCGTGCTGGCGGGATCGATCACGATCGCCAGTGGACTCGGGCCCTGGACCGCGAGCGTGGACGTGCGCGGGTCGCTGCAGTCGAGCGTGTAGCGGATCGTGGCGCCCGGCGTGGCGCACGTGATCGTCGTGGTGAAGGCGGCGCTGTGCAGGCCACGCGGCACCGAGAACTGGGTGTCGGC
>SXGT01076934.1_pt1 | contig 15938 bp, 11 predicted proteins | sample 3176221 | NCBI WGS metagenome assembly SXGT01 (sample SAMN11356862, study PRJNA531348) | freshwater metagenome | isolation source: freshwater sample F1-120 | place: China: Fuxian Lake, Yuxi | collected 2017-12-25
CGCTTCCAAGACGTACACCCCTCCGTACGGCCACGTGTCACGCAGCCGAACCTCGTCCGGTGCTCCGACGACCGCCGGGCCCTCCCCTCCGAAGACCCGCAAGATGCTTCGGGCGAGCCGTCGCAGCTTCTCGCCATCCACCTGGTCGGCGCGGCCAATTTGGTTCCAGCCCCTCCGGTGTGCCTCGGGAGCGCCATTTTTTTTCAAAGTCGGGCTGCACCGCCCCCATGCCGCCGGCGCAGCGCGCGGCGCTCCATCGCGCAGCCATCATGCGCAAGGCGAGGTCACCGACCCAACGCCACAAACGCCTTGCCGACCTCGAAGCTCGTCACCTGGGATCTTGTTAGCCGGGCGTCACGCCGTTATTTTTATTTGCGAGGATGGTGCCCTCCTCGCCCTCCTACCCGTGAGTTGGACCTCGCCCGTCGTTTGCGAGGCGTTGCCTCGTGGCCCGCTCCCTGTGAGTTACCACCTCGCCCATCTTGCGACGACCCAAGGCCCGGCCCCGACGACCCTGGGCCAGGACCTGACGAGGGACGGGGGAGGCGGTTGCCTCCTGGCACACTCCCTGTAAATCGAACCATGTCACCCCCGGAGGAGACGCCGGAGGTATCCCGGTGCGCGGGGACGCCCTGGCTCAGCCAGGGTTGTACCCGATCCCCTTGTGGGTCTTGATGGCGATGAAGGTCGTCCGATACTTGATGAGGAGCGGGAGATCCGTCGATGTGAGGATGTCCTGTAGCGAAAATCCCTTGTTCTTGAAGACCTGGGGCATCCCTCCAGCGACGTCGAGCAGCTTGACGCCCGCCGTCGCGCGGGCCTCGATCAGCAGGTGCCCGTAGCTCGCGGAGTCCTGCTGGTTGGTGCACACATAGAGCCCGGGGCCGCCCTGTCGGGTCTGGCTCATCCCGCCTTCCATGTAGTTGGCGAGGAACTGCGTCCTCGTCCCCATCCCTCGCTCCCCGGTGACCTTCTCGAAGAAGAGCTGGTCCGCCGTCCAGTGGTAGTACGTCGTGGCGGCGGCGAGCGGCGGAGCGTGGCCCACGATAAGCTCGATCTGTTCCGCAGTGAGCGCCATATCTTCGGATGTAATGCGAGGAGCCCGGAGAATTCAAGCCCCACCACGCCCGCCGGATCGATAGCCTGAGCTATCGAGGAACACCCCGGGACAGGGAGGCCAGCCGCTTCTCGTCCTCGGTCAGGGCCATGGCGTGGAGCACCGTCCTGGCCCGCTCGCCCGTCGCTCGATCGCTCCTGGCGTCGGCCAGGGCGATGATCGTGCGGAGCGCCAGGGCGTCCGGGACCAGCGAGGCCGCGCGCCGGACCAGCGCGTCCCCCGGAACCCCGCCGCCGGCCAGCGCGATACGGGCGTCGGCCACCACCAGCAAGGGGTGAGTCGGAGCTACCTGCGCCACACGGGCCCGGAGGAAGGCCGTGGCCGGAGCTCCAGGAGCCTCCAGGGCCGAGCGGAGGAGGGCGTGAGGGGCGTCCAGAGGAGCGCCGGCCGGTGGCATGGCCGAGGGTAACCCCCTGGCGGCAAGCTCCACCCTGGCGTCGGGAGGGAGGATAGAGAAAGGAGCGATCCCACGGGCCCCCAGCTCCACCAGCAGAGGGAGGAGCAAGACGTCATGCCCGCTGGCCTCGGCGTGAGGGAGGAGGGAGAGCAGCCGGGAGGCCGCCCCGACCTCGCCCACCCTCGCCACCTGGAGGGCCAGGAGAGCCGCCGCCTCCAGAGGGACCCGGGCCCTGGCCTCGGGCAGCGTCTGCGCCTGCCCGGGAGAGGCCAGCGCGGACACGATGGCCGCCCCCGAGGAGGCAGGATCCGAGGCCAGCACCTCGGCGGAGAAGGCCGCCGCCATCGAGCGATCCCCCATGAGCAGGGCCCTCGCCGCCACCTGATCCAGCCCCAGATGTGTGCGGACTGCACGCTTTCGTACCCGCGCGGGATCGCCGGACAGGAGGGCCTCGTCCAGGGCCAGGAGGCGGAGCGAGAGCGGCGGGGAGCAGGGGCCGACCTCGGCGTCGATCACCGAGGAGGCGATGCGCCTGGCCTCGGCGGACGCCCCCAGCTCGAGCAGCCCCACCGCGCGAGACGAGGCCCGGAGACAGCCGGGTCCGGTGCGCCGGGCCAGCTCGACCAGCGCCCTGACCTCCAGGGCCAGCTCGCCGCTCGAGAGCGCGTGGTCGGCCAGGGCCTCCCAGGCCGCGGGGTGCTCCCCGTGGGCCATGGTGAGCGCCAGGGCGCGCTCTCTCTGGCCCGGCGCGGAGCCCCGGAGGAGGAGCGCCTCCCCCTCGACCCTCCCTGGCCTCTGGGCCCTCGCGGCCCTGGCGCTGGCCAGAGCCACCCCCTCGGGCTCGCCCCGGAGGCGCGCACACTCGGCCCTGCGAGCGTGGGCGCCCTCGAACTCTTCGTCGGCGCGGAAGGCCTGGGCAAAGGCGCGATCCGCCGCCGAGCTCCGCGGATCCAGGCTGCAAAGGACCCAGGCCAGGCGGGAGAGGACCTCGGGATCCGTGGGGCCAAGCCGGGCGGCCCTCCGGTACTCGGAGGCGGCCTTCCGTAGATCGCCCGACTCCTCGGCCAGCGCCCCCGAGAGGAAGGCCTCGTAGGCCCCCGGGCTGACCAGGGGACCCTCGTGCAACTCCCCTCCCGCCAGGCGCACCACGCTCTCCCTCGCGCAGCCCGGCGCCCCGAACGCCGCCAGCGCCATCACCAGAGAGATCCTGAAGCCCAGGCGGGTCACCGCTCAACGCCCTCCCAGGAAGTCCACGTCGTCCCCGCCAAGATCGACCGCGCTCACGTCCTCCAGCGAGGGCGCCGCCACCGGGACTCGCCTGGGCGCCTCGGCCTCCCTGAGGCGCTCGGAGATCTCGATGATGCGGCGCTCCACCCGACCGAACACGCTCCCCGCGGGGAAGCGGCCCGAGGGATCGCGCTCCCCCGCAGGCAGTCCGGTGAGCACCTCGATCCCCTGGCTCACGTTCTCCACGGCATAAAGATGAAATTTCCCTGCCTCGAGGGCCCTCGCCACGTCGTCGCGCAGCAGCAGGTGAGGCAGGTTGGTCTTGGGGATGAGCACGCCCTGCGTCCCCGTGAGGCCCCGGGCCTGGCAGAGATCGAAGAAGCCCTCGACCTTGGCCGAGACCCCGCCTATCGCCTGGACCTCGCCCAGCTGGTTGACGCTGCCGGTGACCGCGATCCCCTGGTCGATCGGGATCTCGGCCAGCGCCGAGAGCAGGCTGTAGAGTTCGGTCGACGAGGCGCTGTCGCCGTCGATCTCGCCATAGCTCTGCTCGAAGGCCAGCTGGGCCCGGACGCTGAGCGGCCGCTCCTGGCCAAACATCTTCCCCAGGTAGCCCCTGAGGATCGCGACCCCCTTGGTGTGGACCGCCCCGCCCAGGCGCGCCTCTCGCTCCACGTCGATGATCCCCTCCCGGCCCAGGGCAATCACGGCGGTGATGCGCATCGGCTGGCCAAACTCGACGTCCCCCGCGCTGAACACGCTCAGGCCGTTCACCACCCCCACCCTCGCCCCTCCGGTGTCCACCGCCACCTCGCCCCGAAGGGTGAGCTCGCGAATGTGCCGCTCCGCCGATCCCAGGCGCTCCCGGCGCTCTCTCCAGGCCTCGTCCACGTCCGCGGCCGTGGTGACCGTGAGGGCCGGAGGGGGGATGGATGCCCTGAAGCGGCGAGCGTCGGGCGTGGCCGCGGAGGGCGGCCCGTCGTCGCCGGTGCTGGTGACCCTGGCCACGGCCAGGGCGCTCGCGAAGGCGGCCGTCTCCTCCAGCGGAGCCAGCATGAGGCTCAGCTTTTCTCGGTCCTCGGCAAGCCTGGTCGCCAGATCGAGCAGCCTGGCTCGGGCCTCCCTGTCGAAGGTCCCCCAGTCGTGCTCCTTGCCCATCGCCATCAGGTAGCTGTCCAGCCGGATCAGGTGCTCGTCGGTGCGGGGGATGACAGGGTCGACCTCCACCTTGATCCTGAAGAGCGCGGCGAAATCGGGATCCGCGTCGAGCAGCGCCGCATAGAGAGCGGGGGGGCCGACAAGGACCACCCTCACGTGGATGGGCACGGGGACCGGGCGCAGGGAGGTCGCGTAGAGGCCCAGGGGGCCCAGGGGATCCTCGGCGCCGATGCGGCCCTCGCGCAGCACCCTCTTCATCCTCTCCCAGATGATGGGATCGGTCATGAGATCGGCCGCCCGTACCACCAGCACCCCGCCCGAGGCCCGGTGGAGCGAGCCCGCCCGGATCCTGGTGAAGTCGGTGAGGAGGGCCCCGAAGCGCGCCCTCCGCTCGAGGTAGCCGAAGAGGTTGGGGTACGTGGGGTTGGTCTCGTAGATGACCGGGGCGTGCCCGTCCGGCTCCGAGCGGACGAGGAGGTTCACCCGGAAGCGGTTGAGCCGGGTCGCGTGCTCGGGATCATGATCGCGCGCGTCCTTGTCCTCGCCACCGTTGCCCTCCTCGCCCTGAGGCTCGGCCACGACCAGATCCTCCCAGTCCTCGGTCAGGGCGCGCTGGACCTTGGTCAGGTAACGCACGATCTCCTCGCCGTGGACGCTGAAGGCCCCGAAGAGCGGGGCCATGGCCTCCGCGACCAGAGCCTCGGCCGCCCGGCCCAGCGCCTCGCCGTGAACGGCGTCGTAGCGAGCGCTCTCGTGGCGCACCCTCTGAGCGGCCTTGGCGACCTCCAGGGTGAGGCGCTCCTCGGCCTCCCCGAGCGCTCGCTTGGTGAACTCGTCCAGCGCCGAGAACTGCTCCGGGCTCACCGGCTTTCCATGGAGGATCGGGAAGGTCTGAACCCCACCCGGGGCCGCGCGGATGCCGAAGCCCAGCGTCCTGGCGGTGGACTCCAGCCCGGTGATCACCTCCCGGTTCTTGAGGTCGAGCTCCCGCCCGAGCTGGGCCTGCGCGGCGCGGACGGGATCCGAGTCCTGGATCGTCGGCATCTCGACCTCGAGCCGATCGATCAGGACCTCCATGGCCGAGACCAGCTCGGGGCCCGCTCCGGCCGGGAGAGTGAGCCACGAGGGGGCCTCGGGGTGATCGAAGTCATGGACGTAGACGACGTCGGCGGGGGGCGGCCTGGCCTGGGCGAAGTGCTCGGCGAAGTGGACGACGTCGTCCTCGATCATGACCTCGGGCTCGGCGGCCACGAACACGTGGAAGCTCCGCTCCCTGGCCGAGAGCCCCAGGGCGAGGGCCCGCCTCCCCACGGGGCCCACCAGCTCGAAGAGGCCGCCGCTCGGAAGAGGCCGCTCGGGCAGGAGCCCTGGATCCGCGCGGAGCGTGATCCTCGCGGGATCCACGCGAAACCCCTCCCGCCCCAGGCCCGGGGTGTGAGACAGATCGCTCCACGCCCTGGACGCGAGCGGCGCGGGCGGAGCAGGCGCGGGCGCGGCGCCGCTTCCTGCTCCTTCGTCGGTCTTCGGGGTGGGCTTCTTGCTGGGGGTGCGCCGTTGCGCCATCGGTGGAGACCCTTGTAGCTTTGATGCGCGGAGCGATAATGGGTGTACAGCGAGAGAGCGCACGGTACGATGGCTCAACGCGGATGGCACGATTGATCCTCGCGACTCCCGAGGGACAGCAAGCGATCGAGCTTCGGCCGACGAACAGCCTCGGTCGTCACCCGAACAACACGATCCAGCTCCTCGACAAGATCGTGTCGAAGGAGCACTGCATCGTCGAGCACCGTGACGGACATTTCGTGCTCCGGGACCTGGGCAGTCTCAACGGCACCTACATCAACGCGGAGCGGGTGCGGGGCGAGCAGCTCCTCAAGCACGGCGACGAGATCTCGCTGGGGATGACCAAGGCGCGCTTCGACGACGGCTCGTCGCCTCTCGATTTTTCTCCCCAGGTCGTCGGCCCTGGCGCCGTCCTCAACGCGGCGCCACCCCATGTCACCCCCTACGCCCCCGCCGGCGCCCCCTCTCGCCCTCAACTCCCTGCCCAGCCACCGCCGCTGGTCGCAGCTCCTGGAGGCCCCGGGTCGCCCAAGCCGGCGCACTGGCCAGGCGCCTTCCAGCCGGTCACCTCCCAGCGGCCCCAGCACCTCCAGCTCACCCCTCACATGGCCGGCGCGCCCATGCACCCGGCCTCCAGCCTCCCCTCGTCGGGCCCCTCCGCCCCGCTCTCCCCGCCGGCCGCCCCTCAGCGCTCCTTCAAGACCAGGGTCGATGTCCTCGACTCCTCGGCCCGCCAGATCGGCACCCAGATCGCCGCCATGGCGAAGGGCTTCCAGCCCTTCGAGCAGATCCAGCAGGACCCGGCCCAGCTCCGCGTGGACTACGAGCGGCTGCGCCTCACCTGGGAGCTCACGCGCGACATCGGCCTGGAGCGGGATCTGGACAAGCTCCTCTACAAGATCCTCCTCACCTTCTTCAAGTTCGTGAAGGCGGATCGGGGCGTCATCCTGCTCAGGGAGGCGGACGGCACCCTCCAGCCTCGCGCCGCCTACCGCCGCGACGGCACCGACAAGCCCATCGAGGTCTCCTCCACCATCCTGAACCATGTCATCTCCGAGCGCGCCGGGGTCCTCACCCACGACGCGTCCGTGGATTTCGCGGGCGCCAAGGGCAAATCGATGATCCTGAACCGGATCTCGAGCGCCATCGTCGTCCCCCTCCTCCACGAGAAGGGGGTGCTGGGCGCCCTCTGGCTGGACTCGGAGATGCTCGCCCAGTTCCAGCAGAAGGATCTGGAGCTCATCACCTCGGTCGGCAACCAGGCCGCGATGTTCATCGAGAACACGCTCCTCGCCAAGAAGATCGAGCACGAGATCCTGAACCGGGAGCGCTTCTCGCGGCTGCTCTCCCCCAACGTGGCCGAGCAGGTCATGAGCGGGAAGCTGGAGATCAAGAAGGGCGGCATATCGATCCCCGAGTGCACCGTCTTCAACAGCGACATCCGGGGCTTCACCAGCATGAGCGAGGGCGCCTCGGCGGGCGCCGTCCTGGACCTGCTAAACGAGTACTTCGAGCTGATGGTCGAGCAGATCTTCCGCTACGAGGGGACCCTCGACAAGTTCATGGGCGACGGGATCATGGCCTTCTGGGGCGCCCCCGTCATGAGGCCCGACGACCCCATCCGCACGGTCCTCTCCGCCCTCGACCAGATGACGGCGCTGGGGAAGTTCAACCGCCGCCTCATGGAGCAAAATCACCCTCCCCTGGCCATAGGCATGGGCATCCACACCGGCCCCCTGGTCGCGGGCTACGTGGGAAGCTCCAAGGCGCTCAGCTACACGGTCATCGGCGACACGGCCAACACCAGCGCCCGCCTCTGCGGGATCGCCCTCGCCGGCCAGATCATCGTCAGCGAGAGCACCGTGGAGAGGCTGGGCTCCCGGTTCGAGGTGGAGGAGCTCCCCGCCGCTTCCCTCAAGGGCAAGGAGAAGCCCCTGCGCATCTTCAACGTCAAGCGAGAGCGCCCCAGCGCCGCCCAGGTGGGCAACCTGGCCAGCGGCTAGAGCGCCGCCAAGGTTCGCGGGTGGGGTCGGGGGGCGTCCTCGAGATCAGGGCAGCGCCTGGCAGACCGCGACATGGATCGCCTCGCTGCCATCCTTGAAGGCGAGCATCACCAGGCCGGCCGCGGAGCCGGACAGCCCGAGATCCTCCGCCACGATCGTGGTGGGGGTGCCCGCCTGGATCGGGCACCTGTAATCCATGAGCGCCAGCTTGACCCTCCCGAGGAGCATGTTGGCCAGCTCGTTCAGCCAGTCGGCCAGGTCGGCGGCGCTGCCGCCTCCGGCCGGGTGACTTCGCCACAACAGCGAGGGAGCCATCCCGAGGACAAGCAAGCCCGCCGTCCTCTCCCCGGCGAAGTCGATGGCGGAGAGCACCTCCGTCGTGAGAACCAGCCTGGGCTCCACACGGCCGACAAAGGAGGGCCTCAGGCCGTTCGCCACGAACAGCTTCGTCGCCTCCGCCTGGACCACACCGAGCATGAACTCCACGCTGACATCTCCCATCGGATCTCCTGTTGGTCTCATCGATGGTAACGGCCAGTCCCTCGGGGAATGAAGGGGGCTCCTCGACGAGGCTCAGGAGCGCTCAGGGCGAGGCGAGCAGCGCGTCGAGATCGTTCGTCAGCGCGGTGAGGTGCGTCTGCGCTTCGACCGAGAGCGGCGCGCTCATCAGGTCGTTCGTCTCGTAAGGATCGACGCGGAGATCGTAGAGCTCGAGCGTCGCGTTGTCGAAGCGAATGAGCTTGAACTCCGCGTCGCGAATGGTCTTCCCGGGGAGCCCGAACCCGGCCGTGTTGCCGAACTGCTCGGTCATGACCCAGGGGCGCAGGGGCGCCTGGCCGGGGCGAACGAGGTAGGGCACGAGGCTCACCGAGTCCACGGTGTTACCGCCCGGCGGCAACGCGAGGGCCATGTCGACCTGGGCGAGCTCCAGGATCGTCTTGAAGAGATCGACCGTGTGGACCAGCGCGCTCACCCGGCGCCCGCCGCCGACCACGCCGGGCCCCGAGATGGTGAGCGGCACCTGCATGCCGCCCTGGTAGAGCGTGCCCTTGGCCTTGCCCGCGACCACCGGCGGCTGCGAGACCTCCCGGGGCGTGCCGTTGTCGCCGACGAAGATGATCCACGTGCGCGCGCGCGCCGCCGGCGTCAGCCCGTCGAGCAGGCGGCCCAGCTCCGTGTCCATGGCCTCGATCATCGCGTGGTAGTGGGCGACGGGGCGCGCGGGCGGCGGGACGCCGAGCACATCGGGGTACGTGTGGAGCGCCGCGGGCGCGATGTGGTACGGCGAGTGCCCGGCGTTGTAGGCGAGCCACATCAGCCACGGCGTGGCCTGCGCCGCGATCCAGTCGCGCGCGTCGTTGGTCGTCACAGTGGTGGCGTAGCCGGTCTCGTTGGCGGTCACCCCGTTCACAGTGCGCGCCCAGTTGGTGTAGCTGGCGGGCGCTCCCTGGAGGTTGCCGGCGTAGAACGAGAAGCCGACCGTGTTGGGGTGGTTGGCCCCGCCGTTCGTCGCGTTGGAGAGGTGCCACTTGCCGGCCGCCCCCACGGCGTAGGCTGGGTTCCCGTCCACGAGGGCCCGAGGGAGGGCCCGCTCCGCGAGCGGCAGCGGGTGACCCGCGAACCCCACCCCTGTCCGGAACCCGTGGCGACCCGTGATGATCGAGGCGCGCGTGGGGGAGCAGCTGGGCATCGCCCACGCGTTGTCGAACGTCACGCCGCGCGCGCAGAGGTTGGCGATACGCGGGGCGCGCCCGGGGTCTGCCGAGACCGTGTAACAGACGTTGGAGTCGATCCCCATGTCGTCGCCGATGACGAGCAGGATGTTCGGTGGGACCGGAGGCGCCGCGTCGATGGGCGCGTCGACGGTCGCGTCGGGCGCGTCGGGCGCGTCGGCAGCGTCGACACGCGCATCGGCCGCGTCCTTCCCGGCGGCGTCCGGGACGGGCTGGCTCGTGTCGGGCGCCCCCCGGGGAGGGTCTGCGTCCACTCCCGGAGGAGCCCCCGCGTCCTGCGTCTGCGTGTCGACGATCGGATCCGAGCCGCAAGCCATGTGCGCCGCGAGGACCATGGCGGTCAGCGGCAACCCCAGACGAACGGCTCGAGAGCGGGTAAGCGGGGCCATGGTCCCAGTCTTTCGAGCGGGGCGCCTCCTGTCCAGGACCAATCGGCTTCCTGTCCAAGACGTAGGCTCGAGCGCGACGGACACCCTGGCAACCGCCGCTCGCCCGGGGGATCACGGGCGCGTGACCCCGGGATCAGGCAGGGGGAGACGCGAGGAGGAGATCGCTCACGAACTGCCGGAGCGACGAGGGATTGAAGGGCTTCTGGAGGGTAGGCACGGAGGTGCGCTCGAGGAACTCCCTTGCGCGCTCGGTGAACGCGCCGCCCGTCAGGAAGGCCAGGCGGGCGGCCTGCTCGGGCGCCCGGCGCCTCAGCGCCTCGTGGAGGTCCATGCCCGTCATCTCGGGCATCGTCAGATCGCTCAAGATGAGATCGAAGCGCGCGCCATCCTCGATGGCCACCAGCACCGAGCGGGCATCGTACATCTCGACGATGTCGTGGATCGATTCGAGAATCCGGCTCACGCCTCTCGCCACCATGCGCTCGTCGTCCACGACGAGGATCTTCCTCCGACGCGCTGGAACCTTGGGCGGGGGAGGAAGGAGCCTGCCGGGGAGGCAGGACTGCTTGCCGGGTGGCAGCGTCACCGTGAAGGTCGTCCCTTCGCCGAGGGCGCTCGTGATCGAGATCTCGCCGCCCATCTCGTTGACGATCTGCTTGCAAATGGCCAGGCCGAGACCCGTGCCAGAGCTCGTCTTCGTGGTGAAGAAGGGCGTGAAGAGGTGCTTCAAGTTCTCGGCGGAGATCCCGCTGCCAGTGTCCGAGATCCGGACGACGACCTGCCCATCCGGCTCCACGGAGGTCTCGATGCGAATCTCGTGTTGCCCTGCCTGTCCCTCCGGAATGGCCTGCGCCGCGTTGACGAGGAGGTTGAGGAACACCTGACAGAGGCGCGACTCGTGGCCGTCCACCCGCGGCGCTCCCTCGGCGTAGCGCTTGACCAGCCGGGCCCGGTGGCGCACCTCGTTCCACGCCATCCGAGCGCAGGACTCGAGCGCCCTGTGCACGTCGACGCCCCGCGGCTCGGTGGGCGTGGTGCGGGCGAAGATCCTCAGCTCGTCGGAGATATGCCGTATACGGCTGGCGGCCTCGAGGACATCCCTCAGCTGGAGGCGGATCTCGGCCGGATTGCCGGCGCCAAGCTGCTCCAGGGCGAGCTCCACGTTCATGACGATGGCGGCCAGCGGGTTGTTGATCTCGTGGGCCACTCCCGCCGTGATCGTCCCGACCGTCGCCATGCGCTCCGAGACGAGCAGGCGCTCCTGGAGGCGACGCTGGTGTGTCACGTCCTGCGTCGCCCCGACGAGGTGGATGAGCCGCCCTCCAGGATCGAAGGTGGGCTGGACGTGGGTCTCGACCGCGCGCTCGGACCGATCCTTGTGCAGGACGGCGTGATGGATGGCCTCCGGGTCCGTCCCCGGGGCCAGAGACCCGAGCTCGCGTCGAACCCGCTCGCGATCCCTCCGGTGAATGTGCTCGAAGAACGCCTCCGGCGTGGAGCCCACCTCGGCCTCCTCGATCCCGAGGATATCGCGCAGCATCGGCGAGCACGAGACGACGCCCGTGCGGAGATCGACCTCCCAGCTGCCGATGCGCGCGATGCGTTGCGCCGCGACGAGCTGCTGCTGGCTACGGGCGAGCGCCTCGAGCGCCAGCCGGCGCTCCGTGATGTCCTCCACCACGGAGATGAGGGAGACCGCGCTCCCGCGCTCGTCTCGGATGAGCCCGACCGACAGGTGCGCCCAGACCACCTCGCCGCTCTTCTTGATATATCGCTTTTCCAGGGCGTAGACCTCGCGCTGCTGCTCGATCGCCGAGCGGAGAACCGCGAGGTTGTGGGCCACGTCGTCGGGGTGCGTGATCTCCTGGAAACGCCGGCCTTTGAGCTCCTCGACCGTGTACCCGACCATCTTCGCCAGCCTCTGGTTCACGTGGACCATGGTCCCGTCGATCAGGCACTCGGCGACGCCAACGCCGGGGTGCTCGAAGAGGGCGCGAAGCCGCGTCTGCCCCTCCCCGAGCAACGCCAGCGCGGCCCGCTGGCTCGTCACGTCGCGGAAGCTGATGACGCGGCCGCACACGCAGCCATCCACGAGGTGAGGCCTCGAGTGCCGCTCCAGGACTCGCCCGTCAAGGAGCCGGATCTCGTGGAACGACGTGGAGTCCCCCGCCGCGTCCATCTGCGTGATGCCCAGGGCGAAGTCCTCCGGGTCCGCCACCCTGGCGGTGGCCCACGCCACCATCGCGCTTCGGTCGGTCTCCAGCTCGGGCGGTATATCCCAGAGCTCGACGAATCGTCGATTGTGGATGACCACGCCCCCGCGCCCGTCGACCACCAGGATCCCGTCGGCCGTGGCCTCCAGCGTCGCCCTCAGAAAGGACAGGGAGCGAGTTTCCGATCCCACGGCAGCGCCATCCCCCGGGGTAGCCCCCTCCGGTACGACCTTCGACGTGGCAGTCGTCATGTTCTCCCCGACATAACCCTCCGGTTTACCATGGCGGGCGGTGGAGAGCCTCCTCAAGTGCCGCTCTCCTCGAAGCCCTCGCCCACCAGGGCAAAGCCCATGGTCAGGGTGCTCCGGGCAAGCGCGACCCGGCCGTCGGGCGTGACCAGGAGCAGCCCTCCGTGGGCGCCCGTCCTGGAAGCGAGGAGCTCGAGGGTTGCGCGAGCGGCCTCCTCGGGCGGCACCCCTGCGCGTAGCCACTCGATCGCGGTCTTGGAGAGGCACAGCCGCAGGAAGGCCTCGCCATCGCCCGTTCCCGAGCAGGCGCCAGCGCCGTCGTCCGCGTAGGTCCCCGCGCCCGGAACCGGTGAGTCTCCCACGCGCCCGAGCGGCTTGGCGACGCGCCCCCCGGTGCTGGTCGCCGCGGCCAGGTGCCCTGTGCGATCGCGCGCCACCGCCCCGACCGTGCCGCCCGCGTCGCCTGGCGTGGTGCCGGCCCGTCTGGCCTCCTCCCACTTTGCCCTCGAGGCGTCCGTGATCATGGTGGCCTCGTCGGCCCGGTGGAAGCCCTCGCGGAGGGCGAAGCGGAGGGCTCCCTCACCCGCAAGGAGCACGGCGTGATCGCGCTCGAGGAGCCTCCTGGCGATCGCGACGGGGTTCTTGAAGGCGGGCAGCGCACACACGCCCCCGGCGCGCAGCAGGGCTCCGTCCATGATGGCGGCGTCCAGCGAGAGGTGCCCGTCCTCGTCGAGGCAGGCGCCGTGGCCCGCGTTGAAGCTGGGATCGTCCTCGAGGATGGAGACGGCGCGCTCCACCGCGTCGAGCGCGCTCCCGCCCCTGGCCAGGATCCCCCCGGCTTCGCGTGCGGCATGCATGCACCCCGAGGCGTGGCGAGGGCGGGCGGCCTCGGGGACGGAGCCCGCGCCCCCGTGCACGAGGACGGCGAAGGGCGAGGGCTTCGAGGAGAGGGAGCGGGTAACGATCACGTGGGCCTCCGGTAGCTTCGAAGCGTGGCGCCCAGGACGAGCGCCGCCGGGACGGTGGAGGCCACGGGGGTCAAGCGCGACGCGGCGGCCAGCTGGAAGGCGAGCAGAGTAGCCACCGCGAAGGCCGAGATCACCGCGATCGATCGCCCCAGGTTCTCCCTGCGGGTCCTGGCGATCGCCAGGCAGAGCGCCAGCCCGGAGAGCGCGGTCGTGATCGCGGCCGAGCCCCTGGCCCCGCGGGGCAGCGGGAGCGAGACCTCCGAGCGCTTCTCGATGATCTCGATCTCGCCCTCCAGATCGACGGCGATGCCCTCCCCGGTGGATACGAAGCGCGTCCCTTCGTCCCGGTAGGCAGGGGCGTTGGGCGGCTGGGGAAAGAAGCCGCCGATCGGCAGGGCGGGCCCCAGGCCGATCGCCAGCGCCGCGGCCAGGGCGACCAGGGAGGCCCCGAGCGCGGCGGGCGCGCTGGTCCGCTCCGGGCGGGCTCCCATCGCCGAGAGGGCGCGCTCCTCGCCGCGGCTCCTCTGCTGGGCCACCACCAGCCCCGTGGCCATGGCCGCCGCGACCGGGACCAGCGGCAGGACGCGCCCGATCCTCTCGAGGAGCGCGACGCCACCCTCGTCGGTCGCGGCCGAGAGCAGGCCCAGCAGCGCGAGGGCCACCAGGGTGAAGAGCAGGCCGCGGCCGAAGAGGCGCTTATCGTAGGGGGTCGCCTGGACCAAAGGAGGGCAAAGAACTTGCCCAGTTCGGCATGAATTGGGTAGATGAAACAACATGCGCAGGCTCTTTTTCGGTGCGGTGGTCTCCGCGGGCCTCGTGGCCTGCGCGGGAACGCGCGACGCGAGGGAGCCCGGCGAGAAGCTCGGCACCTTCCACGTCACCGGGAAGCTGGTCGCTACGTCGTGCGGCAAGGCGCTCGATCCCTGGCGCTTCGACGTCCGCCTCTCCCGCGAGGGCTCGACGCTCTACTGGATCCAGGGAGCCTTGCCGATCGCCGGCAAGCTCGACGCGCAGAGCCGGGTGCGCCTGGACGCGAGGGCCGAGGCCGTGGTCGAGAAGAAGGACCCGCGCCGGGGCATCGAGGGCTGCACGATGCGGCGCATCGACGCGCTCGACGCCACCCTCACGGGCGAGCCGCCCACGGGCTTCGAGGCCTCCCTGGTCTACCGCTTCGAGATGGCCTCGGGCGACTGCTCCACCCAGCTCTCGATGGCCGGAGGCGAGTACGACGTGCTCCCCTGCACGATGACCTACGCCCTCTCGGCCGAGCGGGCCCAGACGCCGGCGCCGGCTCGCTGACGCGCTCCCCCTCGCCAAGCCCGAATCGGGTGCTATCTTCTGGGCCTCGGGCACGTACCTCGAGGTCCAAGACCTCCCGGAATGGTCCGGCGCGGCCAACCACCGCGAGGTACGGGCAAGGATCGAGGGCTTGTCCCTCATGCAACAGAAACACTCGTCTGGCCGGCGCAACCTGTGCCGCTGGTCCCCCGAGTGCCGGCATGTCCGGAGGAGGAATTCATCATGCAGAGTACACATGGCTCCCAACGTCCGGGGCAGACGCCATAGTGCTCGTTGCCGTCCGCGAGGGAGGTCCTTCGTGGCGGCGAGCAGCGGATGATCCACACCTTCGCGCTCATGGCCGGCTCAGCCGGATCCCAGCGGAGCAAGGATCTTCGCGCAACGGAACGCCCTCAACTCCCCCGAGCTTCGGGGGAGGACGTGGATACGGGCCAGTACCGACGGCCCGGGTGATCATCGCATGACCCGGGCCGTTGCTTTTCTCTGGGGACCTGCACTATGCTGGTTCCAGGCTCTGCGGGGTTAGCTCAGTTGGTAGTGCGTCAGCTTCCCAAGCTGAATGTCGCCGGTTCGAATCCGGTACCCCGCTCGAAGATTTCCAGGGTTTTCGCCACCCTCAACCGGACGAAACATAATGGACGTCTGCACGCTCGTCCCCACCTGGGCAAGCTTGGAGACGAAGGCTCGGCGCATCGAGTGGAAGTTCAGCTTGCGCGAGTGGTCGGTGTCCTCGTGCAACTCCCGGCGGTCGATGCCTGCGCGAAGGAAGGCCCGGCGCACCCGGACAGCATGCAGGCTCGGCGCCTCAACTTCCTGCGCAACAGTCCTTGGGACGACCGTAGCGCGCGGCGAGAGGCCGCTCGTTACGCCATCGAGGCGCTCGAAAAGCAGGAGCCCGTCACGGCCTGGATCGTCGACGACACGGGCTTTGTGAAGCAGGGAAAGCACTCGGTGGGGGTGCAACGCCAGTACACCGGTACCCTCGGAAAGATCTGCAATTGCCAGGTCGGCGTCAGCCTGACGATCGCCACGAGCCATGAGCACGTCCCCATCGACTTCGCGCTCTATATGCCCGAGTCGTGGACCGACGACGCCGTTCGACGTGAGAAGGCGAAGGTCCCCGATGCCCTCGTGTTCAAGACAAAGCCCGAACTGGCGCTCGACCTCATCACGCGTGCCGTCGAAGACAAGCTCCCAGGCGAGATCGTGCTCGCCGACGCCGCCTATGGCAACTCGAGCGACTTCAGGAAACGCTGGCGCACCGAGCGCGCCTACGAGGCGCTCAAGGTCGAGCTGGGCTTGGAGCACTTCGAGGGCCGCTCGTTCCCGGGCTGGCATCACCACGTTTCGGTCGTCCTATGCTGCTACGCGTTCATCGTTTCTGAACGTGTGCGGCATTTTTCCCCCTCGGCCCGACGGCGAGGTGAAGCCCACGCGCTCGCGGTCGCGGTCGCGGCCTGAGCGGCACTTCGCCGACGGGTTCATCACCCTGCGTCTTGCGATAGCCCGAGCGATAGCGCGCTGGCTACCGCGGTGCCCTGTCTGCCACCGCTCGCGGGCTGGGCCGACACACCAACATGCTGGCGGTGACGCTGCCGAACGTTCAAGGCTCAACCTCTCACA
>SXGT01223011.1_pt1 | contig 15938 bp, 9 predicted proteins | sample 3176221 | NCBI WGS metagenome assembly SXGT01 (sample SAMN11356862, study PRJNA531348) | freshwater metagenome | isolation source: freshwater sample F1-120 | place: China: Fuxian Lake, Yuxi | collected 2017-12-25
CGCGAGGGCGTCCAGCGCGACCTCCTGCCGATCGTCGAAGGGTCCACCGTCACGACCAAATACGGCATGGTGAAGACCGATCACATTCTCTTCATCGCCGCCGGCGCGTTCCACATGACCAAGGTGAGCGACCTCATCCCCGAGATGCAGGGCCGCTTCCCGATCCGCGTCGAGCTCGAGTCCCTCACCGAGAGCGACTTCGTCCAGATCCTGACCGAGCCCGAAAACTCGCTGACGCGCCAATACGCCGCGCTGCTCGAGACCGAGGCGGTGCATCTGGAGTTCGCGTCCGACGGCATCCGCGCCATCGCGGCCATCGCGTTCCAAGTCAACGAGCGCCACGAGAACAGCGGCGCGCGCCGCCTCCACACGGTCATGGAGAAGCTGCTCGCAGACGTCAGCTTCGACGCGTCCGACCGCGAGGAGCGCGTGGTCGTCGTCGACGCGAGCTTCGTCGATCGCGCGCTCGCCGGGGTCGTCCAGGACCCACGCCTCGAGAACTACATCCTCTGAGAGGGGCGCGGGCAAGCGCTCTGCGCTCGTCGCAAACTATTCGAACCGGAACGTCCGCCAGCTGCTGTCGACAGCCCCGGGACCCGTATCGGAAGCGGTCCCGAGCGTCGTCGTCGTCAGCCCGCCATCGGCCGAGAACACGAAGCGGAAGCGGTAGTCGCCACGCGGGCATCGCCCCATGAGCGACTCGTAGCCCCACTGGAAGACGGCGTTGTTGCCGTACGGACCGCCCCGCGTCGGCATCAGCATGAGCCGCTCGCGCGTCGGCGTTCCACCGGGGGTGCACGCGATCGCGTCGCTCTCGACCCAACCCACGAGCCGCTGCGTGTCGATCGCCGCCTGATCGGTCAGCCCCGCGACGTACACCTCGGCCTGCATCGCGAGCCCCATGTTCGTGAAGCCCGTGTACACGTACGGCTCGACGAGCGCGATGGTGTCGCTCGGACGTGCCCGATACACGGCCCAGCCGCCCGCCCAGTCGACCACGTGAACGTCGTTCACAATCGCCAGGTGGTAGTTCGCGCCCTGATTCGAATCGTACTTCAAGTTGTTGCCGCCATCGAATCCGGGCTGGCACCAGAACCACACATCGAGCCCGCTCGCGTCGGCCGGCAGCGCGATCTCGGGCTCGCTCACCGTGTCGGTCACGCACGGCGACGTCGGCCCGCTGCACGCATAACCGCTGGCGACGACGTAGCGCTCGACCTCGGCGGACCCACCGCGCGCCGGGTCCCCGTTGACCATCCAACCGACATACAGCGTCGTCGCCGACGACGGCCCATGCGCCCCCATGCAACCCTGCGTCTCGCGCAAGCGCCGCCCGTCGTAGGCGATCGCGACGCTCTGACCCGCGCGCACCGGGCCTCCCTGGACCGTCGCCTCCCACGCCGGATAGCCGAAGACCCAGCGCGGGCTCGCCCCTGGCGCAACCGCCGGACACGCGTCGCCAGCGGCGTCCGTCTCGCGCACGGACCATCCATTGGAGACGGTCAGCGTGTAGGTGTCGAATACGTCACGGACCCGATTGTGGTCGAAGAGACGCCCGCCGTCCGTCCCCGCAACATACGGGATGAGACGGATGACCGTGCGGTTGAGGCTCGTCACGCTCATGCCGGCCGACGGCGTGTTCGTGTCGATGCGGAACGTGTAGCGCACGTATTGACCGCCCGAAGCCTCACCGACGGCGCGCGTGGCGGTCGCGACGTACCAGACTTGCGGGCCCATCGTGGTCTGGAACAACACCTCGACTGCGCGCGCCCCGGCCGCCACGTCCGCGTCCACGTCGACGACCCCGTCCCACACGTAGAGCCCCGCAGGCGACGTCGCATAGCCACCCATGCCATTCGAGACCCGCCCGACCGAGCGCAGGATCACCGCGCAGCCCGTGTCCGCCGCGTCGACCCCGACCCCGTCGGCCCCGCTGACGATCCGCGGCGCGCGTCCGGTCGGCAGCCCGTCGGCCCCGCCGTCGGCGCAGGCCCCGAACGTGCTCGCAAACGCACACATCAAGCCCGCCAGCTGCTGTCGTCGCATGGAAGTCCCCCGGGTTGCGGACGGCCTTTCAGCACGTTGCCGAGGCCGACGCAAGCATCGAGTCGCACCATGCCGCGGGGCTATCAGGCGAGCTGCGTGAAGCTCCCGGGCAAGATGGCGCCCTCGACGTTGCACCCACGGACCATCGTGCCGGTGATGCGCGCATCGGTGAGATCGGCGCCGCGCAGATCCGTCCCGATCAGCTGCGCATCCCTCAAATAGGCGCCGCGGAGGTTGGCGCGCTGAAGGTTCGCACCACCGAGAAAGGCCCGATTCAAGTTCGTCCCCTCGAGGTTCGCGCCTTCGAGATTGGCGGCCCCGAGATCGGCCGACGACAGGTTGAGGTAGCTCAGGTTCAGCCCGCTCAGGTCGACGCCCGAGAGACGCGGCTTGTGGTCTTCGTGCACCCCGAGCAGCGCCAGAACCAGCTCTTTGCGTGTGATCTCTGCCATGGCGAGGTCTCCCTGCGGACATGCCGCGCGAGCGCGAATCGGCGCCCAGGCACCCACAATAACACGACCCGCCGCCGGCGCACTGCACCCCGCGCGCGCCCCGAAAGCCCTTGCAAAGACGGGGGCGATTCGCTCTTCTACCGGCGCCGTTCCGCCCCCGGCCGCCCCCGTCGCTCCTGGCCCGTCCGGCCACGGTCACCCTCACGAGATCCCCATGCCCTCTCTACGTCTGCCCGTCGCGGTGTCGCTGCTCGCCGCATCCCTCGCCGCCTCGACCCCGGCCGGCGCCTGGCCCAACGGCCCCAACGACGACCCGCGCCTGGACCCGCCCAACGACCCCGGCTTCAACAGCCAATGGAACCTCTGGTCGCACTACCCGGCCGACTGGCTCCCCAATATCAAGGATGCCGGCGAGCGCGCCCTCGGCCCCGGCATTCACGCCGACGAAGCCTGGCAGGTCACGACCGGCGACCGCCGCGTCATCATCGCCGTCCACGACTCGGGCGCGAATTGGGACAACCGCGACCTGGTCAACAAGTGGTACCTCAACCGCGGCGAGCTCGGCGGCTGCAAACCCACGCCGCTCGCCAGCCCGCCACCGGGCGCCGACGCCTTCGATGTCAACGGCGACCTGTCGTTCGACATCCGCGACTACTACGCCGCCTCGACACCCGAGGCGATGGCCGCAATGCTTGCAGATTGGGACAAGAATGGGAACGACATCCTCGATCCGCAGGACCTCATCAAGAAGTGCTCCGACGGCACCGACGACGACCACAACGGCTACCGCGACGACATCTCGGGTTGGGACTTCTTCCAGGACGACAACGACGCCGACGACGACACCCGCTACGGCCACGGCAACGGCGAAGCGCGCGACTCCGCGGGCGAAGGCAATAACGGCGACGGCGACATCGGCGTCTGCCCGAACTGCACCGTCATGATGAACCGCGTCGGCGACAGCTTCGTCACCGACTCCAACAACTTCGCGCAGGGCGTCGTGTTCGCGACCGACACGGGCGCGTCCGTCATCCAATCCGCCCTGGGCACGGTCAACTACACGGCGTTCGCGCGCGCCGCGATCGACTACGCCTACGACAATGGCGTCGCCGTCGTGGCCTCGGCGGCCGACGAGCTCTCCTACCACCACAACTTCCCCGGCTCGGGCGAGCACTCGATCTACGTCCACGCCGTCCAATTCGACGCCGACAAACCCGAGCGCTCGACGACCTTTCTCAACTTCAACAATTGCACGAATTTCGGCATGCAGCTCCTCCTCTCGACGCCGGGCACCGGCTGCAGCTCGGAGGCCGTCGGCATCACCTCGGGCCACGTCGGCCTCATCTACTCGGCCGCGCTGAAAGCCAACCTCAGCCCGCCGCTCGACGGCGAAGAGGTCAAGCAGCTCCTCACGATGGAGAGCGACGACATCGCCATCAACCCACTCGACAACGACCCCGAGAAATACCGCTCGGATATCGGCTGGGATTGGCACTTTGGCTACGGTCGCAACAACGCACGCCGGACGGTCGACGCCGTCGTGGCCAACCAGATCCCGCCCGAGGTCGTCATCGACAGCCCGTCCTGGTTCCAGGTGATCGACCCCGCGCGCACGCCCACCGTCGACGTTCAGTGCCGCATGAACCTTCGCCGTGACAAGCTCCCGGCACGCCACGCCTCGGTCGACTGGGTTCTCGAATATGCCACCGGCGTCGCGCCGCGTGACGCCGAATTTGTCGAGATCGACCATGGCACCACGACCGGCATCGAAGGCAAATGTGCCACCTGGGATGTGTCGAAAGTGGCACTGGATCTCACCAAGAAAGTGACCGATCCGCACCAGAACGCGGTCACGCTACGCCTGCGCGCGACCGCACCCAAGGCGGGTGGTGGCACCATTCGCGGCGAGCATCGCAAGGGCGTCATCCTTCACACCGACCCCAGCGCGTTCCCGAATTTCCCGATCGATTTGCGCGCCTCGGGCGAGAGCTCGCCGCTCTTCGCCGACATCGACGGCGCCGACCACGACGAGGAGCTGGTCGTCCTCGGCTCGGACGGCCTCGTCCACGTCTACCAAGCCGACGGCAGCGAAGCCCCGGGCTTCCCGTTCGCACTCGACGCGCGCACCTCGCTCCAAACGAGCAACCCGAACAACGTCCGCGGCGCGTGCGCCTTCCGCACCGACAAGACCGGGTGCCTGAGGAGCAACGGCCGCATCGACCCCGCTATCGGACGCCAAACGGCGATGATGCCAATGGCCGTCGGGGACCTCGACGCCGATCAGACGCTCGAGATCGTCGTCGCGACCTGGGATGGCTTCGTCTTCGTCATCGAGCACGACGGCGCGCTGCGCGCCGGCTGGCCCAAGAGCATCGACTTCACGCACATCACCGACACCTCGCCCGAGCGCATCATCGACGGCGGCTTCTTCGCATCGCCGGTCCTCTATGACCTCGACCAACAGGGCGGCCTGGAGATCGTGTGCGCCGGCATGGACCAGTACATCTACGTCTGGCACGCCGACGGCACGGCGATGGCGCCCTACCCGGTGCGCCTCTTCAACCCCGACGAGCCGGACTCGATCACGCACCACGATCGGATCGTCGCGACGCCCGCCATCGGCGATATCGATAATGACGGCAAACCCGAGATTGCCTCCGGCTCATCGGAAGTCTACGGCGCGGCGGGGGTTGAAAACGAGGCGACGGCCTACGTGCTCGACGCCGAAAGTGGAACGGTGGCGGACGGTTGGCCGCAGCCCCTCTACGGTCTCTCGGTCAACGTCCTGCCGGTCGTCGGGCGCGGGGTCGTGGCAAATCCGATGCTCGCCGATCTCGACTTCGATGGCACATTGGAGATCAGCTTCGACACGATCTCGACCCAGGGTTGGATCTTCCGCTGGGATGGGACGATCTACAAGAAGATGAACAATCAGGCGTTTGGACCGAAGTCCGACTCGACCGACAACCCCGCGTATATCCTCATGAATAACGGCGCCTTCGCGAACCTCGACGGCGAGGGTGGCATCGACATGGTGAAGGGCACGGCGGGCTTCGACTTCGCCTTGGCATTTGCGGGCGGCGGCAAACGTGGCCAATTCGATCATCATATGTCGGGCTGGGACACCGACACGGGCAAGATGCTCGAGGGGTTCCCGCGGGTCCACGACGACTGGCAGTTCTTCAACACGCCGACGATCGTGGACCTCGACGGCGACGCCGATCAGGAGGTCGTCATCGGCTCGGGCGGCTACCTCGTCCACGCGTGGAATTACCTCGGCGTCGAGCCGGCGGGCTTCCCGAAGCAGACCGGCGGCTGGATCATCGCGAGCGCGGCGGTCGGCGACTTCGACGGCGACAACCTCTTCGATCTTGCCATCTCGACGCGCGACGGCTGGCTCTTCGCGTGGAAGACGACCGGCAGCACCGCGAGCCTCTTCGAGTGGAACGGGTTCGGCGCGAACCCGCACCACACCGGCAACTACGAGGACGACCCGACGCCGTACCAGACCTGGACGACGACCGTCACCGAGACCGGCCCCGAGGCCGAGGCCGAGGCCGGACCCGAGACCGGACCCGAGGTGTCAGCGGAGGCGGCGGCCGAAGCCACCGCCGAGACCGGGGTCGTCGCCGACCCGGAGGCCGACACGACGGTCGCGGACACCAGCGCGGCGGAAGCCGAGAAGGCGACGGCGGCGAAGGACAGCGGCTGCGCGGGTGGTGGCGACGAGGCCCTCGGAGGCGCCCTGCTTACGCTCGCGGTGCTGATCGGCCGCGGCGTCCGAGGGCGAACGCCAGGCCGACCGCATGCGCGACGGCCGTGAATCCGATGAGAGCGACCGCCTCGACAAACATCGCCGTACCCTCGCTCAGGCCGCCGCGACCGCGTCGAGCGCGGCGCGCTGGGTGTTGATACCGAACTGACGCGCGTGGTCCTCGAGCTTGCCGCGCAGCGCCTGGCGTGCGCGGAAGAGGCGCGACATCACCGTGCCGAGCGGGATCCCGAGCATCTCGGCGATCTCGCGGTAGCTGAAGCCCTGCAGATCCGAGAGCTCGACGACCATGCGGAACTCGGTCCGCAGCGAGGCCAGCGCCGTCTGCACGGTCGGCGACAGGTGGCGTTGCAGAAACGCCGTCTCGGGGTGGGCCCAGGTGTTGATCGTGTCGCGCGAGAAGAAGCGGGCGCCGTGGGTGTCGCAGTGCTCGCCTTCGAGGACCTCGCGCTCCTTGGTGCGGCGGCGATACCCATTGATGAAGCTGTTCGAGAGGATGCGGAAGAGCCACGCGCGGCAGTTCGTGGCGGGGTCGAACTGGTGCCACGACTGGTAGGCGCGCAGCATGGTCTCCTGCACGAGGTCCTCGGCGCTCGCCTGGATCTTCGTGAAGCGCAGCGCGGCACCATAGAGCGCGTCCAGGTGCGGCAGGGCGTGGTGGGCGAACGCGGCGTGGTGGTTGCTGAGACGGGCTTGTGACATGGGGGAGCTCCTCGCGGTGTCGCAGGCGACTACATCAAGACGCATGCCACGCCCCGCAGGCGCAGACGGCGCAGGGAATCCCGGGGCCATGAGGCGCCGACGTGGCCGCGTGACCACGATCGCTCGGCGGGCCGTGTCACGCTTGCCACGTTGGCCCCGCGTTTCGCGACTTCCGGGGCGTCGGGCGGCCCGCGCCGGGGGGGCCGTCACGTTGCCAGGTTGGCCGGAACCTGGTATCGCCATTGAGGCCTACGGGCGGTCGGTTACCCCGAGTGAAGCCGCGCCAGCGTGGCGCTCTGCTGGACCGTTGTCGCTTCGAGAGGACCCCGTGGTGAAGCTCCAAATCAAAGACGAAGCCGGCAAGACCACGACCGTTCCGCTGGTGCGGGACGAGATCACGATCGGTCGCAAGGAAGGCAACACGATCCGGCTCACCGAGCGGAACGTGTCGCGCACGCACGCGCGCTTTCTCAAGAAGGGCGACGAGATCCACCTCGAGGATCTCAGCCGCTACGGCACGCGCGTCAACGGCGAGCGCATCACCGCCTCGCGTCGGATCGGCGCGGGCGACGTGGTCGCGATCGGCGACTACCAGCTGTCGCTCGAAGGGGCCAAGGCCGTCGAGCACACGCCCGATGCAAAGCTGGCGGCCGCCGGGGCCGCTGCGTTGGCGCCGAGTCCGGCCGAGCTCCGATCGAGCAAGGACGGGAAGAAGAAGGCCGCCGAGATCGAGAAAGCCGCCAAGGACCAGATCGCGGCCGCCAAGGCCGAGGCCGCCGAGAAGATCGAAGAGAAGAAACCACCCACGGTTCCGCCGGGTTACGCGGTCAAGACGGTTCCTGGCGATGCATCGGCGGAGGATATCCGGCGTAGCCTCGGCGCCGGGAAGAAGCGCATCGGCGCGAACACGCCGACCTTGGTCGCAGTGACCGGCACGCTGGCCGGCCAGGAGTTTCCGATCACCGGCCAGACCATGATCCTCGGCCGCACCGGCGAGAACGATATCAAGGTCGACCATCACTCGATCAGCCGCAATCACGCCAAGGTCGTGGTGACCGACGGGCGCGTGAAGATGGTGGATCTGCAGTCCAAGAACGGGATCCGCGTCAACGGCGAGTTCTGGGAGGAGTCGGTCCTCAAGAGCGGCGACGTGGTCGAGCTCGGCAAGGTCCAGTTCCGCTTCGTCGAAAAGGGCGAGGAGTTCATCTTCCGGCCCGAGGACTGGAAGGAAGGCGCGAGCACGGCGGCGGCGCCGGACGCGAAGAAGAAGGGCGGCAAGACGTGGCTGGTCTTGCTGCTGTTGGCCGTCGTGGGCGGATTGGCGGCGGTGCTGGTCATCACCAGCGGCGGGCCGGACCCCAAGTTGCCGCAGCCCAACACGACGCCGTCGGGCGGGACGAGCGCGACGGTCACGACCGCGCCGGCCACGACGCAGGTCGCGAATGCGCCCGACGCCGGCAGCGCGGCGACCAACGCGCCACCGGAGACCAAGGCGCCGGAGACGAAGGCCCCGCCGCAGGTGGACAATACGGCGGCCATCAAGGAAGCACTGAGCAAGGCCAAGACGGCGGTCGCCGCCCAGAAATGGGACGACGCCGACAAGCAGCTGCAGATGGTGCTGGCGCTCGACAAGGAGAACGCCGAGGCGCAGGCGATGGCGCAGAAGGTCGCGGCGGAGCGATCGGCGGCGGCGGCGTTCGACGAGGCGCAGGCGGCGCAGGCCAAGGGCGACCTGCAGGTGGCGTGGGCGGCGCTGCAGCGGCTCGCGAACCTCGCGCCCGAGAGCGTGTATTACGCGCGGGCGCAGGAGCTGAAGAACGCCGTTGGCCCGGCGATCGCCAATGGGCTCATGGAGCAGGCGAAGGCCGCCAATCAACGCAAGGCGTGGGTCGAGGCGATCGGCAAGGCGGAGGACGCGCTGAAGATCGTGCCGAACCTGCCGGAGGCGACCGATCTCATCGCGAAGGCGCGCAAGGCCAAGCAGAAGGACGACGAGAAGAAGGCCGCCGACGCCGCGAAGAACCCGGACCCGAACAAGCCCGACCCGAACAAGCCCGACCCGAACAAGCCCCCGACGGGCGCGACCGCGGATGACCTCTACAAGCAGGCGCGCGCGCTGCACAACAGCGATCCGGCGGCGGCGCTCAAGCTGTACGAGCAGGCGGCGGCCAAGGGTTACGCGGCGGCCTACAAGCAGATCGGCTCGATCAAGGTGAAGTTCGGCGACATCCCCGGGGCCATTGCGGCCTACAAGCGCTACCTGTCGCTGGTGCCGGACGCGCGTGATGCCGACATGGTCAAGGACATCATCGTGCGGCTCGGCGGCTCGCCTTAGCGCGACGCGCGGTTCGTCCCGTCAGTGGGGCCGGAAGCCGAAGCGGAAGCGCGGCGCGGCGGGCACGACCGACGCGTCGTTCGGGTCCAAGGGCGCGGCTTCGATGTCGACGAAGAAGCCGGCCACGTTGTCGCTCCAGAGGCCGATGTGGCCCGCGCGGCGGACGGTGGCTGCGCCCGGACCGCTGGTGCTCTGGAGGTAGGATCCGTCGGCGCCGACGGCGAGCGTGTTGGCGGGCCCGGGCGTCATGCGCCAGAGCGTGCCGTCGGGAGAGATCTGGCGCAGGCTCGTGACGACGCCGGCGCCGACCTCGGTGTCCCCGTGGGCCGCCATCGGCACGCGATCGAAATCGAAGGCGCCAAAACGAAAGCGTCCCGCCAGCGTGGGCGGAGCGGGTGCGGTGGAGGTCTCATCGACCGCGATGAGCAGCGAGCTCTCGTACTGCGCGGTGTCGACGCGATGTCGCACGAACCACGTGATCCCGGTCGTCCCGGCGTTGAGCCCGTGCCACGTCTGGACGTCGTCCCCGACCGTGAGCGACAGGTTCACATTGGGTTGCACCAGGAGAACGCTACCGCCGAGCGTCTCCGTCTTGCCCGCGGAGGTCACCCAGCTGCCGCTGACGACGCCCAGTTGATCGACCGCGAGCGCACCCACGAACGCCTCCGTCGCCCCATCAGCGGGACCGAATCCGAATACCCGGAAGGTGCGTCCCTTCACGTTGTTCGCCGGCAAGGTGACCACCTTGTGGAGGAGCATGAAGGCCGTGCCGCCCTCCTCCCAAGCCACCCCGAGGTCGGCATTCAGCGACAGCAATCCGCGAAACGTGAGCCCCCCGAAGCCCTCGTTCGCGCTGAAGCGCCAGCTCAATTCGCCGTCGGCCGAGGCGCAGTACTCTCCGCTGACGTTCTGTGCGAGGGCCTCGTCACCGCGCGCCGTCACCGTCCCCGCCCATGCACCATCCTTGACGAGGACACGCCCGCGCCACAAGACAACCGCGCCATCGGCCGCGCGGACATAGGCATTGAAAGCCCATTGCGCGCCCGTTCCCATCGAGGCGTCACGGCCCATGTTGGCGACCGCGCAGCCCTTGCCGGCGCACGCGCCGACCTCGCAATACCCAACCGCGCAGGACGTCGAGTACGCATCCTGACAGATCCCCGACGCACACGTGTCTGCGTCGTGGCGCTCTCCGTCGACGCACGCATCCGAGAAGTCGATCGGGAGGAGGCATTTCTCGCCGTCGGGGACCGGCTCGCTTCCGCATCCGGTGACGCCGTCGCAGGCAGCGCGCTGGCAGTCGGCCGGCGCCGGCGAGGCGCAGTTCTGCGTCGGCCCGGCGATACATGCGCCGTCGCCATTGCAATAGGACGGCGCCTGGAACACGAGGTCGTGGCAGCCGGCGACGGCGTCGGCCCGGATACACGCGACGGTGTCGGACGCGTTCGCGTAGTCGCAGCCGGTCGCCGGCTCGCACGTGTCGATCGTACACGGATTTTGGTCATCGCAATCGCCGGGGCCGCAGAGCGGCACGTCGGCCTCGTCGGCGACCTCCGCGTCGTCGCCGGTCGCAGCCTCGACCGCGTCGTCGACGCCCTCGGCCACGACCTCGCCGGTTTCGGCCGCCCCCGCGCCATCGGCGTCGGGCCGATCCGGCGCACGCTCGTTCGTGATGCACGCGGCCCCGCCAAGCATCGCCACCATGAAGAGCAGACTGCGCATGGATCCCCGCACGTTGGACGGCCGCGAGTCTAAGCAGAGGACGCCCGTTCACTCAAGAAAGGCACGAGAATCGGCCCGTGCTACGGTGCGAGCGAAAGGCTGCAGGCGCCGAGCGAAGCGGAGACGAAGCGATGGAACCAAGGCTCGTGATCGGGTTCGACGGAACCGACGTTCCACCGCGCGTGGCGCGCCTCGCAGTCGACGGCGCCCTTGCCGGGGTCGTCCTTTTCGCGCGCAACATCGTCTCCTCCGATCAGCTGCGCATCCTCGTCCGCGACCTCATCGCCGCATTCCCGCCGGGCCTGCCACCGCTCATCGCCGTGGATCAGGAAGGCGGCCCCGTCCAACGCCTGAAGCCCCCACGCATCCCTGAAATCGCCCCGGTCCCCCCGATGCGCGAGCTGGCCGCGCGCCTCGACCCGGCGGCCATGCAGGCCCTCGGGGCCGCCATGGGAGCCGACCTCCGGGCCTTCGGCTTCAACCTCGACTTCGCCCCGGTGCTCGACGTCGACACGAACCCCGCCAACCCCATCATCGGCGCGCGCGCGTTCGGCGCGACCCCCGCGCACGTCGTGACCCACGGCCTCGCGTTCGCCCGCGGCCTCGCCGAGAGCGGCATCCTCGCCTGCGCCAAGCACTTCCCTGGGCACGGCGACACGTCCCTCGACAGCCACACCGAACGACCGCGCGTCTTGCACACCCGCGCGCGCCTCGACGCCATCGAGCTCGCGCCCTTCAAGGCCGCCGTCGACGCCCGCATCCCGATGATCATGACCGCGCACGTCCTCTACGACGCCCTCGACCCAACCACGATCGCCACGACCTCGCCGGTGATCGTGCGCGAACTCCTGCGCACAACCTGGGGCTACGATGGCCTCGTCATCAGCGACGACCTCGACATGGTCGCCGCCCAAGGCCTCTCACCCGCCTCGCTCGCGGCCGCCCTCACCGACGCCGACGTCGACCTCGCGCTTGTCGGCCGCGATCTCGATCTCGCCGAGGCCCTCGCTCGCGCCTTCCCGCCATCGCCCGCGACCCGCCGCCGTCTCGAAGCCGCGCTCAGCTCCTGACGAGCAGCCACGCCTCGCTGCCGAACAGCACGAACAGGCTCGCCAAGATCCACGGCCAGAGCACCGTGCGCCCGCGCTGCTCGCCCTCGGATCCCTCCGGCACATCCGCGCCCTCGCGGCTCGCAATCTCCGGCGGCAAGACCCCATTCTCGGCCAAAAGCGCATCCACCACGACCGCGATCGACGCCTCGCTCGCGACGCTCAGATCGCTCTCGCTCCGATCCGCATTGACCGCCACCCAACGCGCCCGCCCCGGCTCGCCCGCCCGCATGACGCCGTAATGCCCGGCCAGATCCGGCGCCCCCACGAAGGCATCGCGCGCCCCGCCGGCCACATCCCCCACGTCCAACGTCTGTTCCTGTCCATCCGGCCGCATCAGCACAACCGGCCCATTCCCATCCGGCACCGGCACACGCGCATCCTGCCCGACCACGAATCCCGCGGTCGCCCCGCGCTCCAACGTCCGCGCCAGGTACCCGCACACGCGCTGCACCAGCGGCGGAAAGCTCGTCCGCAGCGCCAAGTCCGCCCAATCCCGATCGATACTGGTCGCGAGAAACACGACCCGCCCGCGCCCGAGCGGCGCCTCGACCATCAGCGGCGCCCCGCCCGTCGCCGACGCCAGCACCTTCGCCTCGGGCCGCCCGACGCCGTCCAACAGCACGTACGAAAAGAGGTGCGCCTTGAACAAGCTCGCATCCTCGAGCCCCGTGAACACCGAAAAGATCGGGTGCTCGAAGTCGACGCTCGCCAGGCTCGCCGCCTGCAGCACCGCCTTCGGATCGTCGCTCCGCGCAATGAGCCGCACCTCGCGCAGCGGAAACGGCAAGAGATCCCCATAGCTCTCGTTCGCCGCCTGCGGCACGAGCTTATCCCCCGCCGTGATGAACACTCCCCCGCCCCGCTCGACGAACTGCTTGACCGCCAGCGCCTGCTCTTTCGAGAGCTGCCCGACATTCGCCAAGACGATCACATCGGCCGTATCGAGCCGCCGCGGCGACAGCTCCGCACTCGTCACGACCTGCACCTCGAACGGCGCATCGTCGATCCCCGTCGCCGCAAACGCCGCCCGCAAAAAGAAGACCTCGTCCAAATACGGCGTCGAGCGCGGCGCCCCATTGACGACCAACACCTGCACCGTGTGGCGCTCGCCGATGACGAAGAAGAACTGGTCGTCGACCTCGAGTTGATTGCTCGGTCCCTCGGCGATCTTGACCACCCCGCGCGGCGCATCGAAGGGCCCCTCGAGCTTGAAATGCGCGCTCTTCTTGCCTCCCGCCGGCACCGTCACGAGCTCGACCGCCACGCGCTCGCCCACCCGCACCTCGACCGCAACCTGCTTCTCGGCCGGCCCGAAATTCGCAATCTCCGCGTCGACCCCGCGCGCCCCACCATCGACCATCTTCGGCCGCGCATCCCACACCGCGAGGTTCTTCTTCGCCGCCCCCGGAACCCCCGGCGACACGCGCTCGACCGCGCTCATCGGCACCCACGTCCACGGCGCCGTCAGCGGCTTCCACGCATGCGCCGCCTGGTCCCCGACCACATAGATGTGCCGCCGCCGCTCGCCCGACTCCGACAGAACGCGCCCCGCCTCGCGCAGCGCCGCCTCGAAATCCGACGCCCGCGCGCCCCCCGACACCTTCTCGAGCGCCCGCGTCACGACCGCGTGGTCATAGCTCAACCCCGGTGTGAGCAGCTTGGCAGGCGCCCCCGCGGTGATGATCGCAAAGCTCGTGCGCGGCCCGCCCGACTCGACCATGCCGCGCGCCGCCGCGACCGCCTGCGCCAGCATCGTCTCGCCGTCGTCACCCTTGGCGAGCATTGACGCCGAATCATCGACGATCAAAACGACCGCCCCCGGCTCGGACACATCGGGCCCCGCCGCGGTCTCGGGATCGAGGTACGGCTTCGACAGCGCGAACGCCAGCGCCATCAGCAGCGCCACGCGCAACGCCAAGACGATCAGCTGCTTCAGCTTCAGCTTGCGCGCGAGCTTCTTGTCGCTCATCAGCAAGAACTCGAGCGCCGCAAACCGCCGCAGCTTCGCACGCCGCCGATTGACGAGATGGATGATGATCGGGATCGCCCCGAGCGCCATTCCACCGAGCAGCGCGACGTTGCCGAAGTTCACGTCAGCGCCCCGCCCCGCGCCCGGCCGCGACCCGACGCCGCTCACGCAGGGTTCGCAAGAGCAACTCCCCGGGCGCCTCGCGCGTGTCCGCCAAGACGTAGCTCGCCTGCGCCTCGAGCGCCGCGCGCCGCACGTCCGCCTGGTGCGCCTTCATGCGCGCGAGGTACTCGCGCCTGACGATCTCGGGCTCGATCAAGAGCTTCTGCGGCGACTCCATCCCTTCGAACAGCGTCATCTCGCGAAACGGAAACGTCAGCTCGTCCCCATCCAGCACGTGGAACAGCGTCACGTCGTGCCCTCGCCCGACCAACTGCCTGAGCGTCGCGAACGGAAACGCCGTGTTCCCAAAGAAATCCGAAAAGAGAAACACCATCCCGCGCCGCCGCGCCCGGTCGACCACCCCGCTCAGCGACGCCTCGAGGTTCGTCGTCCCGGCCACCTTCGTGGTCTCGAGCGCCTCGGCGATCGCCCCCAGATGCACCGCCCGCGACCGCGGCGGCAGCACCTCGCTGATGGCCGCGTCGTACTTCACGAGCCCGACCGCATCCTGCTGCTTCAGCATGAGCCACACCAGCGCCGTCGCCAGCGTCGCCGCGTACTCGAACTTCGTCAGCATCCCGTCCGCGCCGTAGCCCATCGACGCCGACGCATCGACCACGAGCCAGGCTTGCAGGTTCGTCTCCTGCTCGAACTTCTTCACGTAATACTTGTCGTGACGTGCAAATGCCTTCCAGTCGACGTGCTTGATCTCGTCCCCGGGCGCGTACTCCTTGTGCTCCGCGAACTCGACCGACGCCCCCTGATGCGGGCTCTTGTGCAGCCCCTGCAGGACCCCGTCGACGACCTGCCGCGCACGCAGCATCACGCCCCGGAGGCGCGCCAACGCCTGGGGATCGATGAGCGCCTGACGCCGCTCACCCGCATGGGATGCGGACGTCATCACCCTGCGAGAACCGTCGCCGGCACCGACTTTACGACCGCCTCGACGATCTTATCGGACGTCATGCGGTCCGCTTCCGCCTGGAACGACAGCACCACGCGATGCCCGAGCACCGCCTTCGCCAGCGCCCGCACATCCTCGCGCGACGCATGCGCCCGCCCATGCAGCGCCGCCCGCGCCTTGGCCCCGACGACCAGATACTGCGACGCCCGCGGCCCCGCGCCCCACGTCACGTACTGCTTCACCTCGGCCGGCGCCTCGGCCGTATCGGGCCGCGTACGGCGCGTCAGCTCGACCGCGTAGCGAACGATGTCCGGCGCCGCGACGACCGCCAAGACGATCTCCTGATACCGCAGGAGCTCCTCGCGCGACATGACCGGCTCGATCGCCGCCTGCGGCGCGCCCGTCGTGCGCGTCACGACCTCGACCTCGTCCTCGAGCTTCGGGTACCCGACGTGAATCGAGAACATGAAGCGATCGAGCTGCGCCTCGGGCAGAGGGTACGTCCCCTCCTGCTCGATCGGGTTCTGTGTCGCGAACACCAGACACGGCAGCTCGAGCCCGTACGTCGTCCCCGACGCCGTCACCCGCCGCTCCTGCATCGCCTGCAGCAAAGCCGCCTGCGTCTTGGGCGGCGTCCGATTCACCTCGTCCGCCAAGAGCAGATTGCAGAACACCGGCCCATGGATGAACTTGAAAAATCGGCGCCCCGTGACGTGGTCCTCTTCGAGCACGTCCGTGCCCGTGATGTCCGACGGCATCAGA
>SXGT01791461.1_pt1 | contig 15938 bp, 8 predicted proteins | sample 3176221 | NCBI WGS metagenome assembly SXGT01 (sample SAMN11356862, study PRJNA531348) | freshwater metagenome | isolation source: freshwater sample F1-120 | place: China: Fuxian Lake, Yuxi | collected 2017-12-25
GAAATCGATTTTTCTTTCTTTTCCTCCAGATACTGAGATGTTTCAGTTCTCTGGGTTAGCCACATGCACCTATGGATTCAGTGCATGCTAATTAGAGAATCCCGGGATCAACGTTTGTTTGACAACTACCCCAGGCTTATCGCAGTCTTCCACGCTCGTCATCGCCTTCTAATGCCAAGACATCCCCCATGTGCCCTTAGTAGCTTGACCACAAATATTCAAAACTCTCTGCCCCTGCCGCAGCTCGCCGAAGCTTGCTGGAACAGCCGCATTAAATTTGATATGCGTGGCAACACCACTCTCGAGTCCTGCCCGCGCCTCACGGCGGGAACAGCACTCTTCTTCAAGTAACGATAGCTCTTTCGATTCGTCTCGCTCGCACCAGCCTTTCGACCGGCACGAGCAACGCTTTTTTACTAAGAGACCGTGCAAGATACATTTCCTCACACATCTCAAGCCCTTGCGAGCTCAGTACATGTGAATCGATGCACCTTCACGAAGATGCCATCTACACAACAACCAAATTGTCAAAGATCATTTCACGACTTCGGGCCGCTAAGCCCTCGTCATGCCGTCCCACTGGACGGGAAGCTGGTCCGTCAAAACGACGAAGCAACTTCTCATTCAGTAGCTGAGGTTCCGCAAAGTGGGAAAGCGTAATCCTATGGCTTAGTGCATAGGGCGTCAACCCGGCGGAGAAGATTTTTTCGCTGCATCATTCGTGGATTCCAGGAGGTCGTTTCAGCGAAAAAAGGGTGAAGAATCTGTCTTCGTCTGTAACTATACGGGTTCTTGAATCGAGGGCAAGGGGGGCAGCGGAAGGTGACAGGATACAGGGAACAGGAGACAAAACAAACGCCTTATTCCGCGGTTTCCTGTCTCCTGTTCCCTGTCCCCTTCTTCCAGTGGAGACGAAGGGGCTCGAACCCTCAACCCCTGCCTTGCAAAGGCAGTGCTCTCCCAATTGAGCTACGTCCCCTTCTTCCAGTGGGCGGTACAAGAGTCGAACTTGTGACCTCGTCGTTATCAGCGACGCGCTCTAACCAACTGAGCTAACCGCCCATTTTTTCCACATTGGGGGAAACTTTTGATTCTAAACACCTTAACTGCACTGTCAAAGGGGCAAAATGCAGTTGGAGTCCCGCCTTCAGACGGATTTGGAGTAACCACCTGTGGGTGGGACTCCAACTTTGCAACCGGCCATTATCGGCTGCATATTCCTTCCCCATGAGCTGTTGTGGAAAAACTTCTCTTTTTCCAATCGGCTCCATCGATACAATTGGTGGTTGGCAGCCCCGAAAAGCCGAATCAATCAAGGAGATGCGCCCGCTGCCGCTGGTTCAGGCCATCTCGTTCAAAATGCCTCACAGGAACGGAAGCCATGCTGCGGAATTATCGCCGGATTGCCATTCTCGCCGGAGCCCTTTCCCTGGTTCTCCTCGCCGTTACGGCAAACGCCAAGCCGACTCCCGCCGAGGCTCTGGCCATCACACCGACGCAACAGGATGTTGACTACGATCTGCCCACCAAGGCCGAAGTTGCCAAGTGCACGCTCGATGTCGATTCCTTCGGCGGCATTTCCGGCTTCGTGGTGAAAGATGCCAGCGGCGAAGTCCTGAGGCGATTTCTCGATACCAACGGGGATAACCAGGTCGATCAGTGGTGCTACTTCAAAGATGGCATCGAAATCTATCGCGACATCGACACCGACCACAACAACAAAGTCAACGAATGCCGCTGGCTCGGCACTGCCGGCACGCGGTGGGGAATTGATAGAGACCAGGACGGCAAAATTGACTCCTGGAAATCTATCTCTCCGGAGGAAGTTTCCGCCGAGATCGTGGCCGCCATCGCGACCGCCGATGAAGCCCGCTTCCGCCGCCTTGTACTAAGTAGCAGCGAGCTTGATTCGCTTGGTCTGGCCGATAAGAAAACCGCGGAGATTAAGACCCGCATCGCGGCCTCTTTGAAAAATTTCGCCGGTCGCTGCGAGGCGCAGAAAATTATTTCCGCCAAGTCGGAGTGGATTCACTTCGGCGCTTCTCGCCCCGCCATCATTCCCGCCGGCACGGACGGCAACACCAAGGATCTGACCATCTACGACGACGCTTCCGCCGTCGTGGAAACACCCAGCGGCAAAGAGAAGAAACACTCGCAGCTCATGATCGGCTCGATGGTGAAGGTTGGCGATGGCTGGCGGGTGCTGGGGCTGCCGGAAAACATCGAGCTGACCAAGACCGCTGCGTTCCGGCTCCTCTCCCCCAGCAACGCCGCCGGCAGCAGCGGCGAGACTGTGGCTGGCACGGGCGATCTTTCCCCCGAATCCCGCAAGCTCTACGACGAGCTGGAAACGCTGGAGAAATCGCTGGCAAATGCCTCGCCCGAGAAGCAAGCGGAAATCAACGACAAGCGGACCGACTTGCTGACCAAGCTCATCAAGAACGCCAACTCCGCCGAAGAGCGGGGCAACTGGGTCCGACAGTTTGCGGAAACCATCAGCGCCGCCGTCACTGCCGGCAACTATCCCGAAGGGGTCAAACGGTTGGAGACCCTTGCCGAAGATACAGCGGCTCTTCCTGGTGCCAAGACGCTTCTCCCCTTTGTGACGTACCGCCTGCTACAAGCGCAGAAGGATGCGGCCGGTCAGAAGGAAGAGGCCGACTACGCCAAGATCAGCGAAACTTGGACCGAGGGATTGGAAAAAATCATTGAGGATTACCCCACCGCCCCCGAAGCAGCCGAGGCGATGCTGCAGCTCGGCATGGCCTATGAATTCAACGAGAAGCCCAAAGACGCCCTCACCTGGTACAACCGCCTGCTGGCCGAAATGCCTGCCTCGGAACAGGCCAAAAAGTCCACCGGGGCCAAGACCCGGCTCGACTCGGTGGGGAAGAAAATTACGCTCAAAGGCAAATCCATTGATGGCAAGGGAGCCGTGAATCTGGCGGATTACAGCGGTAAAGTGGTGCTAATCCACTACTGGGCCACCTGGGCCGGGCCGAGCAAAGAAGACATGGATACCATCAAAGACGTGCAGGCCAAGTACGGCAAATCCGGCTTCCAGCCCCTCGGCGTCAACCTCGACGGCTCCGCCACCGACGCCGTGAAATTCTTAAACGCCAACCGCTACCCCTGGCCCCACGCCTTCGAAGAAGGGGGCATCGAAGAAAGCCGGCTCGCCAGCGAGATGGGGATCCTCACGCTCCCCATGATGCTCCTCGTCGACAAGCAAGGTCGCGTCCTGAACAACAATGTTCACGCCGCGGAGCTGGATGCGGAACTGAAAAAAGCCCTCGGCCTCGGCACCAGCGCCTCGGGGAGCAAAAACAAAGCGCGTTAGGGCCGAGTAGCAACCAGCGTTCTTACTTTCGACGCTGCTGCGGCTCGAGCGGCAGGCCGTCGGCCCGAAGAGACAGCTTTTTTAGAACGATGAGATCCATCCGGTAGGGGAATTGACGGATCGATCCGTCTCCCATTAGAGCGACGACACCACTGTGGCCAGAGATCAAGGGATTGTTAGGGCCGTGCCCAGCGCTGACTCCTGGCCTGTCGACATCGACGCTTCCGGGCTGGTAAACAATGGTTGTCAAGTTGTAAACAGATTTGAGATTCGTCTTTCCCCCATCCCTTCGTAACTGTTCGGCCGTCTTGACTTCGGCAGTTCCTGCCAGCCAGCCATGCGGAGAACTGGCGTCAAAAGGCACACTTCCTGTCGTTACCTTGCCCCATCCGGATTGTTCGCTCATAAACAGTGTATTGGATAGCCCATCTCGAACGGCTCCAAAACCGAACCTGCTGTTGAGGACGAGTGCTCCGTCCACGGACATTATTCCCTGTTGGGGATTTCCTCCCGCCAGATCGTTGCAACACGCCGCGAAGCTTGTATGACTGTTCTCGCCGGTTCCAGGCACGGTGATGTTGTCCGACCCGGCAATCCCCACGTACGAAGAGATTTGATGCCGCACTTGCTTCCCCCCGGCGTCGATCATGGCAAACACTGGCAACGAACTGCTCGGACAGCGGGCAAAGGGGAGGACGACGCCGTCGCCATATTCCGCGACGTAGACGTTCTCGCGGGCGTCCCCCGTGGCCCTTCCGGAAAAGCGAAACTCATCATAGAGCCGCTCCTGTCCCATCATGGGTAGAATCGGTACCTGAAAACTGTGCCCGATTCCCTCCTTTTCCGTTGCTCCGCTAGGAATCCTATTCCAAACATCATGGTAGGTATGAATCCCAATTCCGTAGACCTTGAGATTGTTGCGGCATTGCGCAAGGCGGCTGTTCTCGCGTAGGAAGAGGAGCAGCGGCGCTCCAATGGCAAAGGCGAGCATTCCCATCATGCCAAGGGCGATCACGACCAGCAACTGTGTTCTTGTCGCGCCGCGACGCAGCCGTTTCATCGGAAGATCTCCTGGAGAAGTGAAAGGATTCTACCAGGAATCTTGACGAGGAGACTCGTTTCCTGCTCGCGAAAAGATGAAAGTGGGGCTGGATTCCAGCCAGCCCTGAAGGTCGGGGTCGGGAGGTGTTTTCTCGCCTTTACAGCTTCGCGGCGGCGAATTCTCTGCCGCGAAAACTCCTCCTGACTCCCTTCAGGTGGCTGGCTATAAAGTACCGAGATCGCGTCAGACGTCGGACCTGAGATCCGTCCGAACCTTCTGCAACCCGAACGGGGTCCGGAGAGGTTTTCGCGGCCAAATTTCACTCGGAAACTACCGGGCTGGGTGCGAGAAAGCCCTTCCCGACCCCTTCCAGCACGCCGGACTCCAACCTTACTCCAGTCCCAGCGCCCCCGCTGGCGGAATCTGCACGCCGCCGACGCGGCCCAGGCGGCTGCCGGGGAGGAAGCGGGGCTCGATGCCGAACACGAAGCCGACGTTGTTGCGGCTGGCGTCGACGTTGAGGCCCAGGCGAACCAGGAACGATTCGCCGACGCGGGTCATGGAGACCGTCTGGCCGATGTTGCCCGTGTTGGCGAAGTCCACGGCCGTTCCGGCGGTGGCAATCCATTTTTCGCTCATCCGGTAGCTGAGGCTCGCCACCAGCACGCTGCTGACCAGCGGGCCATCGGTGGAGCGATAGCCGACGTACAGATTGCCATACTCTGGCCGCGAAAGCAGTCCCCCCAGCGTCAACTGGCTCAGGCCGTCGTCAAAGAAGTCGTAGTAGCCATCGGAGAGAATCGTGAAACGGTCGCCGACGTGCCAGGCGAAGTTGTAATCGACGAGCCCCAGGCTGGAGCCAAAATTGTCGCGCGTCGGGGACGGGAAAAAGACAAGGTCCGTTTCCGACGTGATCCAGTCCACCAGGCGCTCCTGCCCCGGCAGGCCCCGCTTCGTCTGCCAGCGCTGCTTGATGCCCATCCGGACCTGCATCATGTCGTCGGCAATTTCCGTGACGGGGGAAGCGACCGAGCCCTGCAAGTTGCTCCGCAGGGCATAGTAGCGGTCGTCAAACGGAGTCGGCACAAAGGTCCCGTTGGCCTGGCCGAACGTGTTGACCGGAATGCGGCGGCGGAAGTGCTCGGTCGAGTCGTCGTCGAGCGAGTCGTACCGCGGGAACAGGGTCATGTCCTGGTTGGACTCGGCGACGAAGGCGTCGATATCCAGAACCACCTTCTGCGTCAGACCGTTGAGATTGAACAGCTCGCTCTGGATGTTCGGATTGGCCCGCCAGAGGGGGAGGCTGGCCCGCACGCCCGCCTGGCCATACAGGCGCGAGGCTTCCTGGTCGTTGACATCGCTCCCCCAATAGGCCGCTTCGCCCAGCACGTACGGCACCACCTTGACTGGGCCGGCTTCGAGCGGCAGGTCGATTTCGTTGCGGGCGGCGGCCCGCAGCCCCTGGCGGTCCACTTCCCCCGGCAGCGGCGAGAAGTTGGCCAGGTCGACCGGATTGGTCGGCGTGCTGGCGGGGAGCAAATGGTCGTACCCGGCGAAGGTGTGCGAATGAAACGTCGCCCGGTCCCAGGCGAAGGGCTGGCCAAAGATGTAAAAGTCCAGCCGCGGCAGCCGCTGGGTCTGCATGAAGAAGTCGTTGGTCCGCGTATCGGCGGAAAGGTTGAACGACATGTTTTCATAGAGCTTCTTCAGCTCGATGCCCGAGGTCTGATCCTTGAGCGTGTCCCACTCTTTCTCGTAATACTGCTCCAGGAAGTTGCGGTCGCTGATGATGCCGGTCTCGCTGGTCAATTGCCAGCCCAGCGGCAGCATCTGGCGGTGATTGGCCAGCACGCGGCCGCGAAAATCCGCTTCCGGCGGCACCACGCGGCGGTCGAAGCCCAGGTTGTCGTTTCCCTCTTCATGAATCAGTGCCCAGGCATCGATGAAGCCGCTGGTCGCGCCGGGGATGCCGAAGAAGCCGGGAAGCGTATAGTGATAGTCGGTGCCGAAGGCGAAGCCCCGCTCGCTGAGGATGTCGGTGGAGAGACCCCACTTGGTGCCGAGCGGTTTGTTTCGGATGCCCAGCAGTTGATGCATGTCCCAGTCCAGCAGAACTTGCTGGCCAAAGACCCGGTCGCTCTTGATGCGGATGCGATCCAGATAATACGTCGGCTTGGTGAGGTCGGTGGCGATGGTGGGCCAGTAAAAGACCGGCGTCTCCGCCAGGTAGACGAAGTTATTGCGGCTGGTCGCCATAAGCTGGTGATTCACCTGCGGCTCGCCGGTCTCGGCGTCGAGCAGTGGCTGTTGGCTGAAGGGGTCCAGCAGCGGCCGCTGGACGTCCTCAATTTCCATGTTTCCCGAAGCCAGGCGATAGCGTGGCACTCCCATTCGACTGCTGGTCAGGTCGGCATCCATCGCCGCAAAGTGCTGGCGGTCCCGCTGTTCCAGCACTTTGGCCCGCATCCGCAGCAGCCCCTGATAATCGGGGATCGGCGTGAGCATTTCGGCATTGAGCACCACGCCATATTCGCGGGTGATGTTGTAATACATCCGCTCGGCATAGATCACGCGGTCCCCCTGGCGGAAGACAATGTTCCCTTCGAGATAGACTTCGTACCGCGGGTCTCCCTCCTGAATTTCGCGGCTGGTCGGATTGGTCAGGTCCAGCTTGGGGCTCCAGAGGACAATGTTGTCCGCCTCCAGCGAAGCGTTGCCGAGCTGATCGACTCCTTCGACCATGATCTGCACGCCGGAGGTGAGCATGGTAATCTGCTCGCCAGCGGCCTTGTCCTCAAACGATTTCACCTGCCACCGCCCATGCCCGCGAGGAAAAAACCGGACGCGGCGACTGGTGGGGCGGATTGGCTGGGCGGTGGGAGGGGCGATCTCCTCGCCGCCGGCTTGCGGGGCGGCGAATTGCGCGGGGGTGACTTGCGATCGCGTGGAACTGGGAGAGCGGGCGTCCCGGCCCCGCTCGTAAATGTCCGGCGTCACCTGCGGCGGGCCCTGGCCAGTTTGGGGCGCGGCGATTTGAATTCCCGACATGGTGTGAAAACGGCCGAGCCAGGTCCGGTCGGTCAGCGACGTCCCCTTGCTCGGGCTCAGCGCCTCGGGATTTCCCGCCGGCCCGAACTGCACGCTCACTTGCTCTCTGCCGCTCCCTTCGAGATAGGCAATGACTTTGCTCGGCCGGCCGCTAAAGGTCTCGGCCCGGTCGATCCAGAAAATCCCTTCCGGCGCGCGGGCCACTACATCCCCCTGCCGAATCTCCGCCCCGCCCCGGATGTGCCAGACTTCATAACTCCCTTGCTCCCAGGTGCGAGCCTCCTGGCCGCGAATGACAATCTCGCCGGCCTGATCGGAGACGGGACGGTCGACCGCGGCGAAGGCGGGGATTGTGCCGATGACCAACACGAAGATCGCGACGAACAAATGCAGATTGCAAATTGCGATTCGGATCCTCGCCGACAATCTGCATTCTGCAATCTCAAATCTGCAATTGAAGGTTGTCCCCTCACCTTGCCGATACTTGTCGCCGGACAACACCCGCTTGCGCGCGAGGGCTGCCGCGGCGCGCAGCAATAGAAGCGCGCTCGTGAGAGCGATGCGAAATAGCGCGAGTAGGGGTTTCAGGTCCAAGCGTCCTGCTGGATGAAACGAAAGGGGCGCAGGGAGTTCCGCCAACTGAGAATGCCAGTCCCGGAAATTCGGGCCGCGGAGTATAGGAAGAGGTGCGGAGAGCGGCAAGATAAGTCGCTTGTGAGCGGGATTGCCCTTTGCTAGCGTGGCCGAAAGCTCACCGCACCTTCTTTTTCAGGGAACCGTTCCATGTTTCGCCTCCGTTACTTCGTATTGGCGCTGGCTGTAACCCTTCCGCTAGCACGCACTTCGCAGGCCCAGGAGAAGAAAGTCGAGCCCGCGGCTGGCAAGTGGGATAAGGAATTTGCCGCGATGGAGGCCAAGGACAAGCAGGCTCCGCCCTCGAAACAGGGCATCGTCTTCGTCGGCAGTTCCAGCATCCGGATGTGGGATTTGAAAGAGTCCTTCCCTGATTTGCCAGCTATCAACAGGGGCTTTGGGGGCTCGCAGCTTAGCGATAGTGTGGAGCACTTCGACCGGCTGGTGCTGCCGCATCAGCCGAGAATCGTCGTCCTCTATGCGGGGGACAACGACCTGGCGGGGGGCAAGAAAACTCCAGAGCAGGTCACCGCCGACTTCGCCGCTTTCCAGAAAAAGCTCCGCGCCGCGCTGCCGGAATGCAAACTCATTTTCATAGGCGTCAAGCCGAGCGTCGCCCGCGCGAAGCTCCTGGACAAACAGCGGGAAACGAACGGGCTCGTTCGCAAGTCATGCGAGGCGGACAAGCTCAGCACTTTTCTCGACGTGGAAAAGCCCATGCAAAGCGCCGACGGACAGGTCCGCCCCGACATCTTTCTCAAAGATGGCCTGCACCTGAACGACGCGGGCTATAAGATCTGGAATGAGCTGCTACTGCCGCTGCTTAGATGAGCTACTTGATCACTCCCGACATCTTCAGCACCGACATCACTCCCAGGCAGACGAAGAACAGCCCCGCGAAGACCAGACCGATGCGAATGAACCAGTTCGGGCGGAGCTCCTTTGGAAGGAGCGTGGTGTTGACGACCAGCGTGTGCCAGGCGCTGATGGCGAAGGCGAAGTTGTAGCCGGTGGTGGCGATCTTGAAGACCCCCGCCGGGCTGATGGGGGACCAGATGACGCCAAAGGCGATGACCAAATAGCCGACGAGCAGGCAGAAATAGACCTTGCCAATCTGGCTGATGTCGAGCCGGCGGAGGGCCGGGATAGCCGTCCAAAAAGCATCCAGCCAGCGGCGGATAAAGCCGTCAATCGTGGAGGCCATGCTCGTGGTCAACACCAAAAAACCGCAAAACAGGGTGCAGCCCCAGAAGAAGCGGCCGGCCGACTTGCCCGAGATGATCGAGGTGAGACCGATCTGTGAAGCGAGGACATCCGCCGGCGGATTGGCGACCCGCTGCTCCACGCCTCCGGCGGTCAGCGAGGCGGTGTTGTAGTCGTCGCACTCCGTCCCCCGCGGAAGAAAGCCGACGGACAGGATGCTCGGCAAGCCAACGCCGATGAAGCAGGCCATCATCCAGGCCAGTGTTTGATCGCGGACGATGTGGTTGTACCAGCGCCGCCAGCGCGGAAGAGACTCGGCATTCACATCGAACACGCAGCCAACGTGCGAAAGGGTGATTCCTTGTCCCCCAATCATGCTCGGGATCGCGCCGACGTGGTGCCCCATTCCCCAGCCCTGGTCGCGAGTGAAATTGCTGATGGGGGTATTGGTCAGCCCCCCATTCCCCGCAATAGCCGCCAGGCCGGCGATCATGGCCATCAGGGCCCAGTCCATTTGGGGAAGGGTTCCCTTCGTGAAAAGGCTCGTAAAGATGTTCTCGACATTGGCACCATCGCGGATGTTGTCCTTGTCGGAGTCTTCAAACTTGATCAGATTCCCCTGGGCATCTTTGGCCCAGTCATCGGCCACGCCGTCTTTATTGGTATCCACCGTTTTGGGAAGCAGTGGCTCCACAATGTCGATGTGGCCATCCTTGCCGTCGCCATCAAAGTCCTCGCCGGGATCCAGTACGCCGTTGCCGTTGGAATCTTCGCTCCGAATGACCGGCACGTTGCCGATTTTTAAGAACCCGGTAGCAATTTCCAGCCAAGTCGAAGAGTAGGAATAAAAGACCCCCAGGAACAGCAAAAAGCCGATGACCGTCACCAACTTGAAGGACATGACCACCTTGAGCGAGTTGTAGATTTTGCCCCCGAAAATCAGCGGAACCGCGCAGGCGGCAATGATGCCACTGGCGATGATCTTGACGAGCATGGCCAGATTGGGATCGTTCGGCTTGGGCAACTCTCCTTGGAAAATGGCGATCAGCGGCGAAGCGGCGCTCATGGCCAGATACGGAGCGAGCGCCCCCCAATCCAGAAGCAAGTACAGCACTACCCAGAGCATCGGGCCGGGGGGAACGCGAAATTTTCCCGTGAATATCGGCTCGCCGGTATAGAGCGTGTAGCGGCTGATTTCGATGTTGTAGAGAACCTGAAACAAAATACTGATGGCGGCAACCCACAGGAGCGATGGCCCGTAGCGAGCCGTCACTTGTGGTCCCGCCAGCCATTCGCCGCCGCCGATGGCTGCCGCCCCCATGACGAGTCCGGGGCCGATGAGGCCCAGGATGTTCCGCAATTTGAAGCCCGGCGCGTCAATGAGCTCGCCGGTATCCCACCGGGGCATCTGCTGGCTGCCGGGGTGGGGTGCGACGAAATCGGTGGGCTTTTTTCCAGCGGCAGGTGCGGCGTCGGTCATGGCGGACTAGTGATAGAGAGGTGAGCCAGTCGCGTTATCATCGGTGCTGGCACTGGTGAGGTCAACCATCAGGCAGAATAATGACGGCAATCCGTTCCCGCTTTTTCCTGTCTCCGTTTTTTTGCCTTCATCCGTGCCCATCCGTGTTCCATCCGTGGCCCGATCCTCCTACCTCCGACTCCGCCGTGGCCTTTCCCGAGCGGAATGGGTTGCCATGATCGTGATGGGAATCGTGCTGGCTACGTTGGCGTTGCCCTTTCTGCTACAAAGCCGGCAGTCGGCCCGCCGCAACACGTGCGACTACCGCCTGACGGACGTCGGCCTGACAACGCTATTCGTGGCCGAACTGCGAACAGGCAAGCACTTTCCCGGTTACACCAACGAGCAGGCCCTGGACGCCGCCGGCAAACGGACGAAGACCGGCTGGCAGTTTGAGCTGCTGCCGTTTTTGTCGCGGCACGTGGAGGTGAATATGGACACGGTTCCCAAGGAAGAGCGGTTCAATCCGTTGCTGTTCCTGCCCGGCCCGGACAAGTTCGGCCCGCGGCAGAAGCATTACGAGGCGTACGGCCCTCCCGGCCCCGATGCGACTCGTGGCAAGACGCCGGACCTCTATCTCCCCGAGTTCATTTGCCCCGAAGACCCTCGCAGCAAGGCCGACAAGCGCCAGCCGTGGACGAGCTACGTGGCCAATTGCGGGATGCCGGACAATCAGACGAAGGACAAGAAGTTCCCGCCCGACTGGCCAGCCAACGGTGTCTTTCTCGATGAATTTGGGAACCACGACCCGGTCATTTTCACGTCACCGCAATTCGTTGAGGACAACGACGGCGCTTCCTACACCATCATGCTCAGCGAAAACCTCGACGCCAGCCTTTGGACCGACAGCGACGAAGCCCGCGTTGGCTTTCTGTGGGCTCCCGGCGATGCCGACGGCCGGCACACGCCGGATTGCCTGGTGCTGTTCATCAACCAGGAGCGAGGGACCGGCGACGGCAGCGTCCGCTTCGCCCGACCCTCCAGCGAACACCCCGGCGGCGTCATGATGATGTATTGCGATGGCCGGACCAAATTCATCGACCAGCGGATCGATTTCCGCATCTATTTCGCCCAAATGTCGCCTGACGGCCAGAACGCCAAACTCCCCGGCAGCGACAAGCCGCTCGATCCGCCGTACCTGGAAGTCAGGAAGTAAGTCGCCTTTCGCGGAGCGAAAGGCGACAGTTCCGCCCCTTCCTGTTATCGTAAACGCATGTCTGCGGTCGCCGAAATTCTCGGGCCCGGCGGCCGCATTGCCGCGCGGATGGCCAACTATGAGCATCGCCAGGAACAACTGGCGATGGCCCAGGCGGTGGAGCGCGCCCTGCGGGAAAAGCACCATCTCATTGCCGAAGCGGGGACGGGGGTGGGGAAGAGCTTTGCCTACCTGGTGCCGGCGATTCTGGCGGTGACGGCGGAGCAGGGCCAGGAGAAAAATCCGGGTGATGATGAGACGGGGCCCAAGAAGCGGATTATCATTTCCACTCACACGATCAGCTTGCAGGAGCAACTCCTCAACAAGGACATCCCGCTGCTCCGTTCCGTAATGCCGCAGGAATTCACGGCTGTGCTGGTGAAGGGGCGAGGGAACTACCTCAGCTTGCGGCGGATGAACAATGCGGCGGAGAAGACCCGGAGCCTGTTCCAGAATCAGGAGGAAGTGGACGACCTGCGGCAGATCATCGCCTGGTCCAAAAAAACCGGCGACGGCAGCCGCAGCGACTTGAGCTTTCAACCGAGCCACGCGGTCTGGGACGAAGTCGCCAGCGACAGTGGCAATTGCATGGGGCGGAACTGCCCGACATACAAGGACTGTTTCTATTACCAGGCCCGCCGTCGTGTTTACAACGCCCAGATTCTGGTCGTGAATCACGCCCTGTTCTTCAGCGACCTGGCCCTGCGGCAGTCGGGGGCGAGCATCCTGCCGGAGTACAACGCGGTCATCTTCGATGAAGCCCACACGCTGGAAGCCGTCGCCGGCGACCATCTCGGACTCTCCGTCACCTCCGGCCAGGTCCACTACATCCTCAGCCGCCTCTATAACGATCGGACCAACAAAGGGCTACTCGTCAGCGAAAAGGAGGAACGTGGCCGCTTCGCCAAGGCTCAGAAGCTCGTTGTTGAGTGCTACACTCTGGCCGACGAGTTTTTCGCGGACGTGATGGCCGCGATGCATAAGACCGGCAACAAGAATGGCCGGTTCCGTACTCCGGTGGCGATGGCGAACGAAATCAGCCCCGCCCTGACGGCACTCGCCCAGGAAATCCGCGCTCGGACCGACGAAATCAAGGACGAATCGCAGAAGCTCAACTTCGTCTCCGCTCAGAATCGGCTGATGGTGCTCTCCGGAGAAATCGCCAATTGGCTGGAGCAGCAGAGCCAAGGGAGCGTCTACTGGCACGAGACTTCGTTCTCTCGCGGTGGCAAGCCGCGGCAGACGCTCTCCGCGGCGCCGATTGACACCGGCCCAGTCCTCCGCGAGCAGCTTTTTTCCGTCGCCAAAACCGTAATCATGACTAGCGCCACGCTGTCCACCGGCAAAAAACCGAGCTTCGAGTTCTTCAAATCCCGCATCGGCCTGACGCAGTCGGCATCCTTGCGCGTCGGCAGTCCGTTCGATTACCGCCGGCAGGTGAAGCTGATTCTCGTCGGAGATATGCCCGATCCATCGGCGGACAAGGCGAATTTCGACAGCCGAGCCAGCGAGATGATCAAGCGATACGTGGAGCGAACGGACGGACGCGCCTTTGTCCTCTTCACCAGCTACGAATCGCTCAAGCGAGCCGCTGCCGACCTGACGCCGTGGTTGGCGAAGCGGAACATGGCTCTCTACAGCCAGGCGGACGGAGTGCCGCGGACGAAGATGGTGGAGATGTTCAAAGAGAATCCTCGCGGCGTGCTGCTGGGGACCGACAGCTTCTGGCAGGGGGTGGACGTGCCGGGGGATGCCCTGCAAAACGTCATCATCACCAAGCTCCCCTTCAGTGTGCCGGACGCTCCGCTCCTCGAAGCCCGGCTGGAAGACATCAAGGCCCGCGGCGGCAATCCTTTCCGCGACTACCAGCTTCCCGAAGCGGTCATCAAGCTCCGCCAGGGCTTCGGCCGCCTCATCCGCACCGCCACCGACACGGGCATCGTCGTGATCCTCGATCCCCGGATGAAAACCAAGCAATACGGCCGGACATTTTTGGAATCGCTGCCCGATTGCCAGGTGGTGGAAGAATCGGCGCTGCAACTTGAGCAGGAGCAAGACCGCTCGACATCGGCGTCTCCATAATAGTCTCTGCGGCCATTGCGCCTCTGCGTGAGGCCCTGCTTTTTCTTTAAGAGAGCATCACGCAGAGGCGCAGAGGCCGCAAAGGAACAAGAAGAGGGTCGAGAATCGAAGAATCAATTCTGGTTCCATTCCCATGACCGATGAACCCCTTCAGCCGCCAAATCCTCAGCCCGTTGAACGGCCGTGGCAATTCTCGTTATTGAATCTGTTCGGCCTGACGACGGTCGTTTCGGTCTGTGCGGCGGCGTTTTACTGGAACGAGGTGATTGGGACGATGGTTTCGTTCGTGCTGTTTTTGAGCATTGCCACGTTCTATCGCACCAAAGCCGTCATTCGGACCGCCGCTCCGTCGCTGCGGGCCCGTTCCCAGTTCCGCCTGGTTGGGTTTGGCGTGGTCACCTCGTTCGTGGCGGCTCTCGGTTCGCTGGTCGCTTTCTGCGTCGTCTGTACCGGTGCGGGAGTGTTCGTCGCCGCAGCCCAGCCCCAGCCCATGCTGCCGTTCATCATTCTCGCCTGCCTGCTCGGCCTCATTCCCGCTGTGATTGTCCTCTACCGCGGTTGGCCGCGACGGCCGACGCCGAAATGAGTTTCCCACTGGAGTCGAGCGCTCCCCCTCGCTTGCGCTTCGGGCTAGTTTTAGAATCGGCGGTTCCTATTGTCGTCAGGGTTTCGCAGAAAGGCGGCTGAGATGAGCGGGCAAATTGATACGGTGATGCACGAGGATCGGCTGTTTCCGCCGAGCGAGGAGTTTTGCGCGAAGGCCCTCATTCCTTCCAAAGAGGCCTACGAAAAACTCTATGAACAGGCCAAAGCCGACCCCGTGAAATTCTGGGGGGATCTCGCCCGCAAGGAACTCCACTGGTTCAAACCGTTCGAGAAGGTCCTCGATTGGAAGGAGCCCTTTGCCAAATGGTTCGTTGGCGGGCAGACCAATGTCTCGTACAACTGCCTCGACGCTCATCTGACTGGGGCCCGCCGCAACAAGGCGGCCATTATTTGGGAAGGTGAGCCGGGGGATAAGCGGACGCTGACGTATCAACAGCTTCACACCGAGGTCTGCAAGTTCACCAATGCCCTCAAGGACCTGGGACTCAAGAAGGGGGACGTGGCGACGCTGTATATGCCGCTGGTGCCGGAACTCGCCATCGCCATGCTGGCCTGCGCCCGGATGGGAGTGGTCCATAGCGTGGTCTTCGGCGGCTTCTCGGCGGAAGCCATCGCCGACCGGAATAACGACGCCAAGGCCAAATGCATCATCACTGCCGACGGCGGCTGGCGGCGGGGGAAGCTGCTGGACCTGAAGAAGACGGTCGACGAGGCTTTGGCGAAATCACCGACCGTCAAACACTGCGTCGTTTATCAACGGGCCAAGAACGACGTCACCATGAAAGCGGGCCGGGACCATTGGTGGCACGAGTTGACCGCCAAGGCATCCGTCAATTGCCCCGCCGAGCCGCACGATAGCGAAGACACGCTCTTCATCCTCTACACCAGCGGCAGCACGGGAAAGCCGAAGGGAATCCGCCACACGATGGCGGGCTATAACCTCTGGGCCAAGAAAACCTTTCAGTGGGTCTTCGACTATCGCGAAGAAGACATCTATTGGTGTACTGCCGATATCGGCTGGGTGACGGGGCACACGTATCTCGTTTACGGGCCGCTGGCTGCGGGGGCCACCGCGATGATGTACGAAGGGGCTCCCAACCATCCGGCTGAGGACCGCTTCTGGGACATCATCGAGCGGTATCGCGTCAACATCCTCTACACGGCACCGACGGCGATCCGGGCGTTCATCAAGTGGGGAGACCAGCACGTCGAGAAGCACGATTTGTCGAGCCTTCGCCTGCTCGGCACGGTCGGCGAGGGGATCAATCCC